>Ga0207933_1000053_pt1 | contig 107678 bp, 92 predicted proteins | sample NGESurdeep092012_4_FD_184488 | JGI IMG/M metagenome (GOLD analysis project Ga0207933, IMG submission 184488) | Arctic peat soil microbial communities from Barrow, Alaska - NGEE Surface sample F53-3 deep-092012 (SPAdes) | ecosystem: Environmental > Terrestrial > Soil > Wetlands > Peat ... | reverse complement strand
AAAGCAATACGGCCGGAAGTTTTTGCAAAACTTCTCATGGCATTCCTGCGGGTATCCAATCTTTCATACACTTCAGGGTCTGTTTTTTCAATTTCTGAAATAATATTTTGTAAGTTCATAATAATAAGATTTAATTGGTGGGTAAATGACTTGCGTCAAGTTTCGTTTTAAGATAGGTTCCGGCAATGGCTAACACGTCGTTTGGCATACGCTCCAGATCCAGACCATTTGAGTTTACTGCCGTCTTGTCTGCAAAAGATCCTGGAGTGATCATATCTCTTATCCATGCTGCATGGCGCGCTTCTACAGACACTATTTTCCCGGCCAAAGTGAGATAATCGGGATTAGTAATGAGTTGTCCTGCGCCATTATAAGCAGACACACCAAGGTCTTCAAAAGCCTGGGCAGTGCCGAGTACACTTGTACGGCTTGTGAAATCAATGGAACTGAAATTGACCTGTAAAGACTGAATAGCACTGGTACTTAAAGCAGCTTTAAAAAACTCGCGGTGCGCTATCTCATGGTCACGTATATCTGTCAGATACGTCTGCTCCATAACACTTATACCCGTATAAGGCGTCGAAATGATTTGGGTATAAAATGCAGCTTCCAGTTGCTCTAAAGCATAGGCGTAATTAAGAATTCCTATGTCGCCACTTCCAAGATTCACACCACCGTTACTACTCCCCACATTAGTTTTCCTGCAAGCTGCTGCTGTAACTACCAATGCAGAACCTACGCCCATTATTCCAAAAAATTTTCTTCTGGAAAATGCTTTAGCCATGCCTTCCTCTAAAAGATTCGGCTGGTTTTCTTCTGATTCGTTGTTTAACATAATGAGATTATTTAAATGATTAAAAAAATTGGATTGATATTTTTTATCAATACCTATCAAAATCATTTACGATATAATTATGTAACCGGATTTAATTCAGGAAAAAAAATATAGAAAAGTGAAAAACAAAGAGGCCTATTATTAAAAATTATCGAAAAAGAATTTCATTTGTATTGACCGCCATTAGTTCTTTTTTTTGAAGAAGTTCAGTAAAGAATTATAGTAAACTTTTTAAATAAATTCTTTTATTTTATTTCGGTGGAAACCAATTCTGACAATAGTTTGGTGGAAATCATATCAATCAGGCATAAATAAATAACGGCACAATTTCAGTAAATAGACCCCCGCCTGACTGCGCCTGTATTGCATGAAAAATTTCGAATTCAATTTCCGTTGTATCTGGCTTTATTTTTTTAGGCTTAAAAAAATAAAAAAATCAGTATATACTTTTGAAAACCTCAGGAACATTTTTTTAAATGTTCAAATAATATCTTTTTTTGAAGATCCGATTTTTTTTAAAGACTTTAAATCTTTATAAAAATCAGGATACGATTTCTTTACCGCTTCCGCATCCTGAATAACGGTATTTCCTTTTGCGCCCAACGCCGCAACCGCAGTTGCCATTGCTATCCTGTGATCGTTATGTGAAGAAACTTTCGCGCCTTTTATTTCATTGCCACCTCTAGTGGTCATTAAATCTCCATCTAATTCTACCACTACATTCATTTTTTTGAATTCGTCTCTTAATGCGATAGCACGATTGCTTTCTTTATGCAATAGCCTGTTCACGCCTTTGATAATGGTTTCACCTTTACAATAGCCGGCAAGCGCTACTAACGGCGGAAATAAGTCAGGACAATGTGTTGCATCAAATTCAAATGCTTTCAACTGATTTTTTTTAACGGTAATCTCTTTATTGTGGATAGTTACTTCTGCGCCGCAATCGTACAATGCTTCCATTATATTTTTATCGCCCTGGCTTGAATTGAGATCCGCCCCTTTTAAAGTAACCTCGCCTGCTACAGCACCTGCCACCAACAGGAATGCTGCATTGCTCCAATCGCCTTCAACCGTATATTTAATACTGTGGGGAGGAAGTGGTTTTCGCGGATGAATGGTAAATACTTCATAATTGCGATTGTCAATGCGAAAGCCAAAATCTTTTAAAACAGAGATCGTAAGGTCAATGTAAGGCCTGCTGGATAAGTCTCTCACCGTGATTTTAACTGGTACCGTACACGATTTTGCAAAAGCAAAAAGTAATCCGGTTAAAAATTGGGAACTTAATGAACCATCTACAGTAATGTTTTTTGGATGCAATGGTCCGCGTACCGTAACAGGCAATTTTCCATCATTAGAATTTACTTCCACATCCAGTAAAGGAAGAATTTCATCAAAAAAATTCATTGGTCTTTTTAAAATACTTCCCTTGCCGGTGAAAATAATATCATAATTAAAGAGTCCGGCTATCGGTGCAAACATTCGCATGGATAAACCACTTTCTCCAACATTAACAATCACATTTTTCTCAGGAAATTGAGAACGGAAAATATAATCGTTGGATGTTACGGCCATTTCATTGCTAACCATATTAATAGTTGCGCCGAGTTGGGTAATAATATTGATAGCAGCCTTTTCATCATTGCTGTTGCCAAAATTATCAATAACCGTTGTTCCCGGAGTAATGAGTGCAGCTGCACATGCACGCTGCATAGAGCTTTTAGAAGGCGGCACTTTTATTTTTCCAAAAACAGGAGAAGGTGTTATTGTTACAATCACGTTTTGAATTATGAATTAAAAATTAAAAATGAAGAATTACGCAAGTGAATAAAAAATATTATGTAAATCCGGTAATGCGATTTTTTTTATAGAAGCTTTCCCGATTTCATCCAACACTACAAAATTCATATTGTCTCCTGATTTCTTTTTATCGTGCAAAAGAATATTCCATGTTTTTCCTTTATCAAAATCAAAAGCGATTGGCAGTTTATATTTTAAAAGAAGTTTCTTTACTTTTTCAGTTTCTGTGTTTGAAAATCCATTGATTTTTTCTGAAATGATGCAGGCCGCTACCATACCTATGCTTACAGCGCTTCCATGCGGAAGTTTAGCAGTATTTTCAATAGCATGACCAATCGTATGTCCAAAATTAAGCAGTTTTCTTTCGCCGGTTTCACGTTCATCATTGGAAACAATATTGTATTTTATATCTACATTTTGTTGGATCAATTTTCCAATATTATTTTTTGAAGACTGAAAATCTTTAAGTGTTTTTTCTTCGAGGAAACGAAACATACTTTCATCTTTAATGCAGCCATGTTTTATAATTTCTGCAAAACCATTTATCCATTCTTTATTTGGTAGCGTTTCCAAAAAAGAATAATCATACAACAAAAATTCAGGGTGATTGATAACACCCACAAGGTTCTTATATACTCCTACATCCACACCATTTTTTCCACCAATGCTTGCGTCAACCATCGCGAGAATACTTGTAGGCACAAATGCGAATTTTATCCCACGCATATAAACCGAAGCCGCAAAACCCGCGACATCAGTAACTACTCCTCCACCCACGCCTACAATAAAACTCTGCCGGTCAGCATTTAATTCTATTAACTGATCAATGATTTCGTCAACTGCTTTTTGATTTTTAAATTGCTCGCCGGCTTTTATTACAATGGTTTTCCATCCGGAAAATTTTTCAGGTTGTTTTGTAAAAACATTTTGATCAGTGATAAGAATAGTATTTTTTTTGTCTACCAAATCTTCAATCATTGCAAACTTTGCATCAAAATAACAATCAACTGATCTGCCTGAAAATGAATATCTTTTTGTAACAGTTTCTTTGTTAATCATTCATAATTTTATTTTGGTGATTGATACTTTCCATGTGCACAGCATCAAAATATTTGGTAACAAAATCTTTACCTAATCCCATTTTTTCTCCTTTTACAAAAGCCTTTGCCAGTATTTCATTCCATCGGTTGGTCTGCAAAATAGTAATGTTATTTTCTTTTTTATACACGCCAATTTTATCAGCAATTTTCATTCTTTGTCCAAGAAGAGCCATTAATTCATCATCAATCTGGTTGATCTGTTCCCTCAATTTTGCTAATGCGGTTATGAACTCTTTTTCATTAGTATTCTCAGAACGCCAGATCAACTCTCCGAGCAATTCAGCAAGGCGTTCCGGAGTAATCTGCTGTTTGGCATCACTCCATGCTTTATCAGGATCTATGTGAGATTCAATCATCAATCCACCAAAATCAAGGTCAATACTTTTTTGAGCAATCTCGTGTAATCCTGTCCTGTTCCCGCATATATGCGATGGATCACAAATAATCAGCATGTCGGGAAATCTTCTTTTCATTTCAATCGGCAGGTGCCACATAGGCGCATTCCGAAATTCTGTATTTCCATAATTGGAGAAACCACGATGGATCATACCTATATCTTTCATTCCTACTTTTTGTAATCGCTCGATGCCGCCGCACCACAATTCCAGATCAGGATTGATAGGATTTTTGATAAGCACCGGTACATCTGCACCGCGCAATGCATCGCACACTTCCTGCACGCTGAAAGGATTCACGGTAGTTCTCGCTCCGATCCAAAGTATGTCCACATCAAATTGCAAAGCCATCTCCACATGTTTTGCGGTAGCTACTTCTACGGCAATAGGCAATCCGGATACCTTCTTTGCCTGTGCCAGCCACGGTAAACCTTTCACACCAATTCCTTCAAACATTCCGGGTTTGGTGCGTGGTTTCCATATCCCCGCGCGAAGTGCATCTACTTTTCCGGTCTTGGCAAGCCTGGTGGCGGTTTCTACAACCTGCTCTTCTGTTTCAGCACTGCACGGGCCACTGATTATCAGCGGACGTTTGTTCCAGATTTTTTCAATTGTTTTGTTCATTGCTTTTATTTGTTTTTTGCTATCAATTGCATTATTATGGGTTATTAAATTTGTTTTATTTTTTATCGGCAAAGCCAAATAGAAATTGCAATTATTTGTTCCTTTACTGCAATAAGGATTTCTTCCATTCAATTCTCAATTCACAATTGACCATTCACCATCCACAACCTTCATTTTAAAATCCTTTTTATCTTATTTGCATTCTCCATTAATTCTGTCAGGTAGGTCAGATTCTCTTTTTCCAAGCTAGCCTTAAATTTTCTTAACTGAGAAATGTGTTCATTTAAAACATCTAAAACATTTTCACGGTTTTGCATAAAAATAGGCGCCCACATAGCAGGATTACTTTTTGCAAGACGCACCGTACTTTCAAAACCACCACCAGCCAATTCAAAAATAGCATCCTCTTCTTTTTCTTTTTCCAAAACCGTATTGGCCAACGCAAAGGAAGTAATATGAGAAATATGGCTTACATACGCTGCATGTACATCATGATTCCCCGGATTCATATAAGTGATGCGCATCCCAAGAGCTTTATAAATATTTTCAACAATATTCACAGCATCTTCATCACTCTTTTCTTTTTCGCATATCACACATGATCTATCTCTGAAAGCATCTCTCACAGCAGCTTCGGGGCCACTGTATTCAGTTCCCCACATAGGATGCGTTGCTACAAAACGTTTACGCATCGGATGATTTGCCAAAGCTTTGCACAATGCAAATTTTGTAGAACCGGCATCGGCTACTATTTGCTTGTCATTGATAATATCCATTATTTGTTTCATCACTGGTATGGTAACATCTACCGGAATGGCTACATAAATAAAATCACTTTTCTTTACCGCTTCTTCTAATGGCAACGCTTCATCTATGATACCAAGCTCTTTTGCTTTATCCAAACTCGCCTGTGTTCTACTAACACCGATTATATTTTTTGCAAATCCTTTATCCTTCAAAGCAAGAGCAAACGAGCCGCTTATTAATCCAACACCAACTATGGTAACATTGTCAAACATGATCACTTTTTTCTTTCTTATTATTTATTTCTTATTATTTATTTCCTACTTTTTATTCTGCTTATAGCTTCTGCAAGCTTTTCTTCTGTTGCACAAAGGCTCACTCTTATATAGTTATCACCTGCACTTCCAAAAATTCCACCAGGAGTTATAAATACATTGGAATCATTCAAAACTTTATCACTTAACGCATAACCATCTTTGTATTCTGATGGAATTGCAGCCCATACAAAAAGTCCTGCCTGGTTTTTATCAAAAGAACAATTCAATAGATCCAGCAATTCGAATATTTTTTCTCTTCTTTTTCGATAAACAACATTTACTGAATCGTACCAATCCTGGCCAAGCGCCAAAGCCTTTGCTGCTGCGAGCTGCAGTGGGAGGAACATACCGCTGTCCATATTGCTCTTAAAGCGGAGCACTTCTTCAATTCTCTCTTTTGCTCCACAAAGCATCCCAATTCTCCAGCCTGCCATATTATGACTTTTACTAAAAGAATTTAATTCTATTACCACCTCTTTTGCTCCTTCAATGCTTAACAAGCTCATGGGTTTATCATTCAGAATAAAACTATAAGGATTATCATGGCAGATAAGGATCTGATATTTTTTGGCAAATGAAATCAACTCTCCAAACATTTCGTGTGAGGGTAACTGTCCGGTTGGCATCTGTGGATAATTTACAAACATCAGTTTCACATTTGTCAAATCTGATTTTTCTAATTCTTCAAAATCCGGGTACCAGTTGTTTTCTTTTTTTAGCGTATATGCCTTCACGTTAGCTCCTGCAATTGTTGCCGCGCTTTGGTAAGTAGGATACCCGGGATTGGGAATTAACACCACATCGCCCTCATTAATATACGTCATGCAGATGTGCATAATTCCTTCCTTGCTTCCTATCAAAGGCAAAATTTCGGTATCCGGATCTAATTCCACATCATACCATTTTTGATACCACCTGGAAATTGCATTCCTAAGAACCGGGCTTCCTTTATAATTCTGATAGCCATGCTGGTTAGGCTTTGCAGCTTCTTCCTGCAAGGTTTTAATTACATCGGGATGTGGAGGAAGGTCAGGGCTGCCGATGCCCAGGTTGATAACCTGTTTTCCAGCTTTATTCATTTCATCTATCTGCCTCAGTTTTGTAGAAAAATAATATTCTTCGATCCCCGACAGGCGATTGGCCACAGCCGCTATCTTTTTCAAAGAGTAATTACCGTTCATTTTATTTCCTATATTAGTTTCCATTTTTACTTTTTTTTTTAATCCTCTTTTTTGATTAAGGTTGCCAACCTTCAGAAGGTTGGCAACCTTGTAATATTTTCAAATGCCTCTTACTCTCTTGGCGTCTTTCCATTCTTATAAATTCCATATACTTTTATATCTGCAGTAAATGGTTTCATGTTTTTCAGCACATTATTCAAATGCTCAAGATTGGTAAATTCACAATCTGCATGAAACGCATATTTCCAGTCGCTGCCCGGTATAGGCATGGATTGCAGCTTACTCAGGTTCACACCGCCTTCAGAAATTTTGGTAAGCACTTTTGCCAGGCTTCCTTTGGAATGATCTGTTTCGAAAATGATGGACGCTTTATTCGCGTTATCAATCTCCTCTGCCAATTCAGAATTCTGCAAAGCCCAAAACCGGGTATAATTATTTTTTTGCGTGTGAATGTTGGGCGCGATCATGTCGAGTTGGAAAAGCTCAGCAGCCAGTTCGCCGGCAATGGCAGCAATGTGTTTGCTTTTATGCTGATGGATATGTTGTGCGCTAAGGGCAGTATCTTCCGTTTCAATCAATTTCCAGTTATGCTTTTCCAAAAAATCCATGCATTGCAATAATGCCATCGGATGCGAATGTACCTCACGAATATCCTCAAGTGACACTCCCGGGTTCACTAAAAGATTCTGATCAATCTGTAGATAAATTTCTCCTATAATTTTCAAATTACTTTTTTGAAGAAGATTATAATTTGGCAGAATGCTTCCGGCAATAGAATTTTCGATAGCCATTAGTCCGCCATCACTCCTGTTGGTATCATCGGCAATCTTTACCACATCACGAAAGGTGGAGCAGCAAATCACTTCCACATCATTTCCAAAAAATCTGCGGGCTGCAGCCTGGTGAAAGCTGCCTTCAAAACCCTGTATGGCTATTTTCTTTTTCATATAAAAACAAAAATCCCGGCTTTTTTCGCCGGGATTCTTTTATCTTAATTCTGATTGTTTCAGTTTTAACAAAGGCATCCCGGACTATTTCTAAAATAGTAGCTAAAGTAAAAGAAGCCGGTATTTGCTTTTGTGATCATCATTGCGGTGCAAAAGTAAGTTACAAAATTTATTCTCCAAATTTATTTTTTTGTTTTTGCAAAAATTTTTCAATGCAATCGTTTGAGTGAGGTTTGCCATGAACTGATCAGACCTACATTAATTATTATAGCCACTAATTGCACAAATTTTCGCGAATTTTTTATGCTAAAACATGAAAACTTGAAATATTTGTTTGTTTGCTGGAAAGAAATTGTGTGTAATACCTGCCATTACCAATGGGCAGATTTGAAGTTGAACTTCATATTTGTCCAAAAATAATAACCTTTAAAGTAAAAAGCAAAACAGGTTATACTTTTAATTCGTCCTGTCTTTTTACAAAACTACTTACGGTAAGTCTATGCTCATTTAATTTGCTCCAAAATGGTTCCTGACAGTAAATGCCGCCTGAACCCAGCCCGAAAGATTCATTCTGGCGGGGAGGCATTCGGGCAGGGATAAATAAATGGAATTTCAATTTTCAATTCTAACAAATGCAGGCCTTACATTTTTGTTTGACAAAAATCAATAAAAGAGCAAACGGATTCTACGAAAGTGTTTTTATTAAGAATAAAAAATTACCTTAGAAGTTCAGATTAAAATTCTAACTGTGAGAAAACTAATTGCGTTGCAATTTTTTGATTGCAAAAAGGATCATGTGAATTTGCTATCAGAATTTGATGAGAGAAATAAATGAGAAATAAAAAAAGCGACTTGCGCCGCTTTAAATGTTTTCACAACGATAAAATCTTATTGTGATTTGCTTCAACTTGAGTACAAAAATATATAAAATATGGTTAATAAAAAAATTCTTGGGCTTGATATAGGAACTACTTCAATTGGTTGGGCAATTGTAGAGGCATCCTCAGAAAAACCATTTAAATACAATGAGTATTTTAATGATGGCTCACCTGAAACAAAAACTGACACTAATAATCAGAGAATTGGTATTCATAAAGGTAAAGACGGCTTACCTGCTGCTGGAGTAAGAATAATTCCACAAGGAGATATTGGGCAAAGATTTGATTCTGGCAAAAAATTAAATGAAGGCAAAAAGCATACACCCACTGCGGAAAGAAGAATACAACGAAGTGCAAGAAAAACTAAAAGCCGATACAAACTTCGCAGAGATAAATTATGTTCTGTTCTTGAAATATTAGGAATGCTTCCCGATGATTCGTATCAGAAAGTACTAAGAAATGGGAAGAAAATTTGGAAACCAATAGAAGAAAAAAATAATAAATGGTACACTAATAAAAGAGAATATGAACATGACGAATTTGGAATTAAGAAAAAGAAAAGAGAAATGGATATAGGTGAACAGTTATATAAATTAAGAACTGATGCCCTTAATAAAGACAATGAAATTGGCTTAAAAGATTGGGGGAGAATATTATTGCATCTTAATCAATGGAGAGGCTATAGCAGTGATAGGTTCAGTAGTAATGAAGAAGAAACTAAAGGAATAAAATCAGGAGATGTAGAAGTTTATACAACAACTGTAAGTAAAGTATTTCCATCTGAAATCTATGATGAAAAAAATATTCTCTTCAAAATTGTTTTTGAAAATGGACAACAAGGTTATGAAGTAAGAAATAACGATAAAGAAAAATCAAATTTTATTGAAGGAGGTTTAGTTTCATATTACTTTGAAAAGAAAGAAGATGAAAGAGATGGATACAAAAAAATAAAGTTCAGAGAGATTGATAAAACCTCTTGGGCGTACAGAAAAAAAGAAATTAATGATAGTATTGAAAGCTATCTAAATGAAAATCAACAGCAATCTGTTGGTTCTTATTTTTATCAAAAACACTATAGTGAAAAATCTTTGACAAGAATACGAACGAACACAATAAATCGTGGATGGTATGAAGATGAATTTGATAAAATCTGGAAAGTTCAATTTGAAAAATATGCGCATCTCTTTACTGAAGATTTAATTAATAGCTGCATAAATTCGGCTTTTAAGGATGAGCAGATAAAAAAAGAAATTCATAATCTTAAAATTAATGGAATTTCTGCAACAGCAGAACAAAAATTAAAACACCTAATAAAAGATAAAATCATCTATTTCCAACGCAGTTGGCAGCAAACTAAGAACAAAGGCGAATGCAGGTTTGAAAAGATACCTGATATAAAAAAAGATAAAGACGGCAAAGTAATTCCACACAAAGATGGTAAAGATCATTGGAAAGGAAGAACTGTAATTCCTAAAAGTCATCCTTTGCATCAGGAGTTCAAAATATGGCAGCAAATAAATAACGTTCGTTTATGGTATCATTGCCCAGAAGGGAAATTCGAATTGTTTACTGAAAAAGAAATTTTTAATGCGCATTCCCCAATAATCTTAAACCCAGTTGAAGTTAAAGAAAAACTATATGAGCATTTGCAGATTGCAAAAACCTCAACATGGAGAACTTTTGCAAAAGAAAAATTAGAGTTACCATTTGATGTTTTAATTGATGAAGAAAAAAAGAAAAAAACGACTAAAGGAAGAGGCAAAAATAAAGGCAATGATAAGGTTGAAATATTAACTCAGTTCTACTCTGTAAACTTTTCACGAAAGACAAAAAAGGGAGAGATACAAGATAATCCTCTAAAAGGGAATTTTACAAAGTACCAAATTCAAGATGTATTACACAAAGAAGATGAGAGTTGGTACAACAGAAACGCCATAACCGGCGAGGATAAGCATAATGCAGAAAAATTAAAAGACAAGTTAGTTTCTACTAAATCAAAAGGAGCAATACCTTTTAATTACCAAACAAAAGAATACGAGGTAAAAAATCTTCAATTGCTTTGGGAAATTGTTTATGATATTACAAATTTTCAAGCAGGAAATGAAAAAGCAAATATTGAGAACATTACAAAAAAAATTCGCAAGTATTTTACCATAGAAATTATTTCAGATGAACAATGCGTTTTGCTTGCTAAAATTAAATTTGATGATGGTGGGATGGGGAATCTTTCTGCAAAAGCAATTCGGAAATTATTGCCTTTAATGGCTGATGGGAAATATGCTTTACAATATCCATTCAATGAAAAAGTAAAATCGCAAATTGATGGACTGATAAAGCTAAACCAGGAAGAACAGAATGAAACTAACGATGATTTAAAACTTTATTCACTAAAAGATTTTATCACTGATAAAAAAGCAAGAATTAAGCTATCTCAAAAAAAGTCCAATAAAGAATTTAGAGGGCTTAACTATTGGGAAGCAGCAGCCGTTGTTTATGGTAATCATTCAAAAGCGGGCATCACAAATCGTTCGATTAATGAAATTGAAGAAGCAATAAAAAATCTGCAACCAGTAAAGCCATCTTCAATGAATAATCCTGTTGTTGAAAAGATAGTAAATGAAACATTGAAAATGGTGCAACTGCTCTATCAAACATATCAATTTGATGAATTGAGAATTGAACTGAGCCGTGAATTAAAAAACAGCCGTGAAGAACGTGAAGCAATTTGGGAAGCACAGAATAATAACAAACAAAGAAATGATTTTGCTAAAAAAATGCTTCGTGAAATGTTCAATGGAGAAGATACATCTCAATTGGATTTAAGCACGAGCAGTAATAATATCGACAAAATAAAAATTATTGAAGATGTTGTAAGCAATTTAAAGTCTAAAGAACATATTGAAAAGAAGAAAGAATATAAAATTAGCGAACCAACAAAGGCAGATGTAATAAAATATAGGCTATGGCTGGATCAGGAATTTAAGTGTCCTTATACTAATCGCAATATTCCATTTTCTGATGTATTCGCAAAAGAAAAAAAGGTACAAAGAGAACACATTATTCCTAAAGAAAGGTATAGGGATAATTCCTTTTCAAATATTGTATTAACATGGGTTGAGGTAAACAGCGCAAAAGCTGAAAACGGAAATAGAACTGCTTTTGAATTTATTGATTCTAAACGAGACAGAGAAAAAGTCATTGTTGCAGGCAAAGGAGAACTTCCATTAGTATCAAAAGAACAATGGGAGAGCCATGTAAAAAGCATGTTCAAAGGAAGAAAAGCAAAAAATCTATTAAGGAAAACAATACCCGAAGATCCGATTAATCGGGAATTAAAAGAAACCCAATACATCAATAAAAAGCTTCGTGAAAAATTAGGAGAGATATTCGGTTTTGATAAGGTTTGGACAACTACCGGACAAATAACCGACATGCTCCGCAATGCATGGCATTTGAATGATAAAGTAATGCAAGAATTAGTAAGAGAACGTTTTGAAAAATTCAAACCGCCAATGGGTAAAGGCACAACTATGGAATCTATACCAGAATACGATATTATTTATGATAATACAATCATTGATAAAAACACTAATGAAGAAAAAGTTGAAAAAGAGTTTCCAAACTTTTCTAAACGACTTGACCACCGGCATCATGCTTTGGATGCAATTATTGTTGCTTGTACCCGGCAACAGCATATTCAATACATTAATAATCTGAATGCAGCCAATTCAGTTGATATAAATAATGATGATGCATTAAAAGCTAAATATACTGCTCTGAAAACAGAAATATGCGAAGGAAATAGTTCGAATAAATATAAAACACCTTGGCAAACAAATGATTTTATACCTGCTGTTATAGATGCTTTGCAAAATATAATTATTTCTCATAAAAATTCGAATGTATTAATAAGTCCTTCAAAGAACAAACAGATTGACGCGAATAATTACACGTCTATTTCAATAAGACAAAAGCTACATCAGGAAACATTGGTTGGCAAACGTAAGATTTATGATAAAACTCTTATATCAATTGAGGAGATCGTTGAAATGATTTTTGAAAAAAGAAAGACTGCAAACAAATCTTTTACTGAAATAATTGCTTCTGTAGTATTTAAAGAAAAATTTCAAAAACAATTATTTCATTTGTTTGAGAAATATAATTTAGTCAAAGACTTAGATGATTTAAAATCAAAAGTGATTCATGAAATTTCAGAGAGCAAATCAGAATATTTCGAAGCCGCAACAATTCTCAAAGAAATACCGGTTAAAAGGGATAGCAAAAGCATAAGCAGCGTTTCTTATAAAGATGTAATTGACAAACGAACTCAAAGGCATCTTAAATACAGGCAGGATTGGATGGAAGAATTGGAAGAAGAGTGGAAAAAATATAAAAATGAAAGGGATAGCGAAGAAAGGAAAATAGCAGAACAAAGAAAAAAATGGGTAAACAATCTCACTGATTTCCCAATTTATTATAATGCCTTATATGATGTAAGGATAAAAGATGGAAACTGGCTGTCACTTTTTGAATTTAATAAATCAATGATTGATCATATTGAATATATTAAGTACCGAAAGGGGGAAAAGAAAATTGATAATTCGAGAACTGAGCAGATAAAGAATCTTATAAAAAATTATCAACACGAATTTAATAGAGAAAACACTCTGCTTAAACATCCGTTGTTTACTAATGAAAATAAAAAAATTGTAATTAAAAAAACAACTGTTGAAAATTGGGTAGGCAATGAATCCTTGATAGAAATAAGGCCTAAAACCTTTGTCGCAACTGAAGGTAAATTCAGAGTTATTGTAACAGAATCTAATGAGGCTAAAAAAGAAAAACATTTTAAATTCATTGACCATTTAACAGCTTTAAATTTTATTAAAGACTTAAAAGAACATCCTGAAAAAGAATTTATAAAAGCCGAATTCAATATTCCGAAAGAAAAAATACTGAATGGAGATAGATTCTTATTTACACTCTCAAAACAAGATTTAATTTATATTCCAAACGAAGTAGATATAGTACCTGATTGGAATAATATTAAATCACTTTCTGATAATTTATATATTGTTTCAAGCTTTGATGAAAAAAACGAATACATCATTTTAGAGAAACACTCAATTGCAGAGCCAATAAAATTGGATGACATAAATGATGCTCATGGTTTAAAAATAAAATTATTGGAGCTACAGGAATATTTAAAGAAGGAAAACGAAGAATATTTAAGTGAAGCTGATAGATTAAAACCTATCCAGAATGAGATTGAGCAACTTAAAAAGGCAAATAATAAAGATGATGTTGATGTAAATAGAGAAGATAAAAAGCAGAATAAAGAAAAGATAAAAGAGTTGCAGGGAAAAATAAAACCTGATGAACTTCTTTTAAAAGAGCACAAGAACGAAATTACTTTAAAAGAAAAAGAAATTTCAAAACTTCAATCATCAATTGCTTTTAAAATGAAAGATGATAACCCAGCCCCGCCTATTGAAGAAACAACTGAAATAAAATATGATGGTAAGAAACAAAATATAATAAAAGTATTCACGTATAAACTTGGCAAAAAAGTAGTTCCTTATTGGGAGTTCCCAAATGGATGCTGGGATAAAGAAAAAGCAATGGAATTGGGATTAATTAATTCTTAAACTATGATCAAGCGCACCCTTTACTTCGGCAACCCCGCATATCTCAAAACCACTAATGAACAAATGGTGGTTGAGATGCAGGATCCCGCAAATGGTGGGGCAGGAACCGGCGAAATAAAACGGCATTAAAGATAAATAATCTACTTTTTCTGACACAGGGAGAATTGTTTGTCATTTTTCTGAAAAACAGATTTCTTTATTTATTTTTGGATTTACGATGTGATCTAAAAAATAATCTCAATTATAAATAAACAACCTAATGACTCAACTCATATCTGAAGGCGAATGTCTTTATTGTAAAGAAAAATTTTCAAAAGCCACTATAAACGGGCACTTACAAAAACATCTTGCAGGGAAATCAAAAGAAAATAAGCCTGGCAAATCCTTTCTGCTAAAAGTAGAACCCAACCCGAAATGGGGAAGTAGCCCTTTTTTTTTATCATTGTGGGTGGACGGTGAAGCCACCATAGGAAACGTTGACAACCTTTTGCGCGGGATATGGCTGGAGTGTTGCGGACACATGAGTTCATTTACCAATCCTAAAAACAAACCTAAAAGAGGTGCATGGGATTTTTTTGAAACTGAGAACCTGCTTATGAAAGGCAAAATAGAAGAATACGAAAAACTAATGGAAGAAACTAACGGTGAGATCCCGAAAATCCGGAAAGTAAAAGAAGTATTCTACAAAGGCATGAAAATAGATTATGAGTACGACTTCGGTAGTACCACCTCACTGCAACTGGCAATATCTAATGAATACCCTGCGAAAGCAGATAAGAAAATTGTATTATTATCCCGTAACGAGCCACTGGAAATATTATGCGATATCTGTAAAAAAGAGCCGGCCACTGAGATCTGCAACGTATGTGCAGGTGATGAAGAAAGCGTTTTTTGTAAAAAATGTGCGAAGAAACATGCAAAAACCTGTACCGATTTTGCCGACTACGCCGCTATGCCCGTAGTAAACTCACCCCGAATGGGCGTGTGCGCTTACGAAGGTGGCAGTATTGATAAACAAAGGGATGGCGTTTACAAAAAGCCATGATCAATAATAATCGTGATTAAGCTATAGTTACATCATCAGTTCGGAGCATAATAAACAAAAATATTATGCGTTCAGAATTAAATCAATCATGCTATGATCAAGCGCACTCTATACTTCGGCAACCCCTCCTATCTCAAAACCACTAACGAACAAATGGTGGTTGAAATGCAGGATTCGGGAGAAACCAAAACGGTGCCCATTGAAGATATAGGAATAGTAATTCTTGATCACCAGCAAATAACCATTACACAATCATTATTAGCAAAATTGCTGGCGAATAATACTGCTGTAATCACCTGTGACAATACACATCATCCTGTAGGGCTGCAGCTTTGCTTAGACGGACATACTTTACAAAGCCAAAAATTTAAAGCGCAGATAGCGGTCTCTGCACCATTGAAGAAACAACTCTGGCAACAAACGATAAGCGCTAAAATAGAAAACCAGGCAACACTTTTAAAAGAAGAAAGAGTGGAAAATAAATACCTGCTGAACCTCGCTCCTGTAGTAAAGAGTGGCGATAGTACCAATTGCGAAGCTAAGGCAGCGCTGTATTACTGGAAACACATTTTTCCGGATTTCCTGGAATTTAAAAGAGAAAGATATGGAGCGCCGCCTAATAATTTATTGAATTACGGTTATGCTATTTTACGCGCATTGGTAGCCCGCAACCTTGTAGCGAGTGGCCTCTTACCAACATTAGGAATTTTTCACCGCAACCAGTACAATGCTTATTGCCTTGCCGATGATATTATGGAACCGTATCGGCCCTACGTAGATAAAGTGGTTTGCGGAATCATAAGAAGCAATGGAAAATTTCTGGAAATGACTCCTGCAATGAAGAAAGAATTACTGTTAATTCCGGCAATGGATGTAATGATTGACGGCCAGAAAAGTCCCATGATGAACGCCGTTCAGCGAACTACTGCATCTCTTGCAAAATGCTTTGAAGGGGATTCAAGAAAAATACTTTATCCGGTTTTGAATTGAAATCAGGAATTCCCGATATTCCTGCCTCCACTGTTGATGAAAATAATTTCTAATACTTATTCGTTGTAAGTAAGCATCAACTCAACAATTATGTATGAGCGCCTAAACGCATACCGCATTATGTGGATTTTAGTACATTTTGATTTACCTACAGAAACCAAAAAGGACAGGAAGAACTATTCCCAGTTCCGGAAAAAAATAATGGCGGATGGTTTTAGTATGTTTCAGTTCAGCATGTACATAAGGCATTGCAGCAGCAAAGAAAATACAGAAGTCCACATAAAAAGAGTAAAATCCATTTTACCTCCAAAAGGCCATGTAGGCATATTGAGCATCACCGATAAACAATTCGGAATGATGGAAATTTTCCGTGGCCATGAAGTAATAGAAGGCCCGAAAACCTCCCAGCAACTCGAACTTTTTTAAACAAAAAACAGGAATAAAAGATGAAAATTGATTCATTTTTTTATTCCTGTTGAAGTAGTTCAAACACTGTATTAACGTAGCTTTCAGCCAAACCTGATGTGAAAGAACTAAGTTAATATCAAAAGTTGAAAGCAAATCACAACAATGTAATAGAACACTGTATGTGTTGGGAAGATGTGAAAGAACTAAGTTAATATCAAAAGTTGAAAGCAAATCACAACATAAAGGATACAACCGCATTATTGAACGATGATGTGAAAGAACTAAGTTAATATCAAAAGTTGAAAGCAAATCACAACGCGTATTCTATATAAGCTCCAACCGAAACAGATGTGAAAGAACTAAGTTAATATCAAAAGTTGAAAGCAAATCACAACGGCAACCGGCCGAATATCTATCTACTACATGATGTGAAAGAACTAAGTTAATATCAAAAGTTGAAAGCAAATCACAACTCTTTTTGTTACTCTAATATTAATCAATGGATGTGAAAGAACTAAGTTAATATCAAAAGTTGAAAGCAAATCACAACCGTATCTCCATCCACAGGAATGTATATTATGATGTGAAAGAACTAAGTTAATATCAAAAGTTGAAAGCAAATCACAACGTAATTACAGAAATGATAAGAATAAGTAGTGATGTGAAAGAACTAAGTTAATATCAAAAGTTGAAAGCAAATCACAACAAGAAAGACAAAAGCAGATTAAAGAAATGAGATGTGAAAGAACTAAGTTAATATCAAAAGTTGAAAGCAAATCACAACATAAGCGATATTGATAATATGATGATTATTGATGTGAAAGAACTAAGTTAATATCAAAAGTTGAAAGCAAATCACAACGAATATCGTTACCGGATAGATTATAATAAAGATGTGAAAGAACTAAGTTAATATCAAAAGTTGAAAGCAAATCACAACGGGTTAGACCATTATCAGTTGGAAACTTAAGATGTGAAAGAACTAAGTTAATATCAAAAGTTGAAAGCAAATCACAACTGGGATGAAAGAGATGCCTTTGCAATAATCGATGTGAAAGAACTAAGTTAATATCAAAAGTTGAAAGCAAATCACAACGATACATTTAACGGAAGTCTTAATGTTACAGATGTGAAAGAACTAAGTTAATATCAAAAGTTGAAAGCAAATCACAACGATTGTGGCAAAACGATATCAATAATAAAGATGTGAAAGAACTAAGTTAATATCAAAAGTTGAAAGCAAATCACAACGTACGCAAGGTTGCTCATCGATCTTATGCTGATGTGAAAGAACTAAGTTAATATCAAAAGTTGAAAGCAAATCACAACTGGCACAGGCAAATGGCAAAGAAGAGATTGGATGTGAAAGAACTAAGTTAATATCAAAAGTTGAAAGCAAATCACAACTATGAGTTGGCAGGAAGTAAAATTGAAATTGATGTTAAAGAACTAAGTTAATATCAAAAGTTGAAAGCAAATCACAACCCGTCCGTTATCGGCAACTAACAACCCCAAGATGTGAAAGAACTAAGTTAATATCAAAAGTTGAAAGCAAATCACAACCCTCCCACGCTAATTCGCGTAATAATTCAAGATGTGAAAGAACTAAGTTAATATCAAAAGTTGAAAGCAAATCACAACCCCGCACCACGCGCAATATGATTATGGATAGATGTGAAAGAACTAAGTTAATATCAAAAGTTGAAAGCAAATCACAACGTGAACTGCGCATTTGTAATAACGGTTTCCGATGTGAAAGAACTAAGTTAATATCAAAAGTTGAAAGCAAATCACAACAGCCATTCAACAAGCCATTAAGGATGAGAAGATGTGAAAGAACTAAGTTAATATCAAAAGTTGAAAGCAAATCACAACGGGATGAGCGTTTGTGTCATACAGGCACCGGATGTGAAAGAACTAAGTTAATATCAAAAGTTGAAAGCAAATCACAACAAGAGAACCTATATCACTTGGCATTCAACCGATGTGAAAGAACTAAGTTAATATCAAAAGTTGAAAGCAAATCACAACAGGAGTTTGTGAATATCGGTGCATTCATTGATGTGAAAGAACTAAGTTAATATCAAAAGTTGAAAGCAAATCACAACTAACCCGGAAGCATACGCGAAACTTGAATTGATGTGAAAGAACTAAGTTAATATCAAAAGTTGAAAGCAAATCACAACGGGTCGCAATCAATGTAATTTCCTTTACCAGATGTGAAAGAACTAAGTTAATATCAAAAGTTGAAAGCAAATCACAACACATGCATCATCCCCTGTATCAAGTCCGGGGATGTGAAAGAACTAAGTTAATATCAAAAGTTGAAAGCAAATCACAACAATTTCTTATAAGCTTCCAGTATCATATTTGATGTGAAAGAACTAAGTTAATATCAAAAGTTGAAAGCAAATCACAACAAATAATCCGACACTAATTACAACGCCGGAGATGTGAAAGAACTAAGTTAATATCAAAAGTTGAAAGCAAATCACAACGCTTGTATTGAAGTCCCCCCGTTAGTATTGATGTGAAAGAACTAAGTTAATATCAAAAGTTGAAAGCAAATCACAACGTAAACTATCGACGGAAGGATTAAAGTACGATGTGAAAGAACTAAGTTAATATCAAAAGTTGAAAGCAAATCACAACCATTCCTTCTGCCCAGTCATCATTTCCTATGATGTGAAAGAACTAAGTTAATATCAAAAGTTGAAAGCAAATCACAACTATGGATCCCGACGAACCAGAGGTTGTGTTGATGTGAAAGAACTAAGTTAATATCAAAAGTTGAAAGCAAATCACAACTCTTATCAAAAAGAGAACGTCTGATACACCGATGTGAAAGAACTAAGTTAATATCAAAAGTTGAAAGCAAATCACAACCGCTATTGCCCCGCCTGCATAAAGCCCTGACGATGTGAAAGAACTAAGTTAATATCAAAAGTTGAAAGCAAATCACAACATACATATTACACACACCAGTAGTAGATATGATGTGAAAGAACTAAGTTAATATCAAAAGTTGAAAGCAAATCACAACTACCAACAATAGGACCGCTATTTGGATCGTGATGTGAAAGAACTAAGTTAATATCAAAAGTTGAAAGCAAATCACAACATGTTATCAACTACTTGTCTATTTGACATTGATGTGAAAGAACTAAGTTAATATCAAAAGTTGAAAGCAAATCACAACGCTCCGCAGGTTGGGCAATGATTGATCCTGGATGTGAAAGAACTAAGTTAATATCAAAAGTTGAAAGCAAATCACAACATACAGGTTACATTTCAGATCAAAATGCCGGATGTGAAAGAACTAAGTTAATATCAAAAGTTGAAAGCAAATCACAACAATGATACCTGGGAGGTAAACGGAAAGGATGATGTGAAAGAACTAAGTTAATATCAAAAGTTGAAAGCAAATCACAACTAGACATGGCATTCTGGTTGAACATATCAAGATGTGAAAGAACTAAGTTAATATCAAAAGTTGAAAGCAAATCACAACGTCTTTTAAATTAGCTAATCCATTAAGTAAGATGTGAAAGAACTAAGTTAATATCAAAAGTTGAAAGCAAATCACAACAGGTTAGGATGTAAATATTCTAATGAAACAGATGTGAAAGAACTAAGTTAATATCAAAAGTTGAAAGCAAATCACAACGATTGAGGGCATTGAAGTTGCCTGGTATATGATGTGAAAGAACTAAGTTAATATCAAAAGTTGAAAGCAAATCACAACCCTCAATTGTACGAGGACTAAGGTTTACTTGATGTGAAAGAACTAAGTTAATATCAAAAGTTGAAAGCAAATCACAACTAATGTGGAAGTGACAAAAGCAAAAATTACGATGTGAAAGAACTAAGTTAATATCAAAAGTTGAAAGCAAATCTGAGGTCATCCTGACAGGAAAAGAAGAATTCAGAATATTTATTCGTTTACTGAAAATAATTTTTAAAGAATTTCCCCAATGTCAGAAGTATAGAAAGAACACAGGCAATTTAACCTACTCCTCTTCTAATGCAGCGGGACTGCATCTTCCAGCTTCTTCGCCGCATCTTTGTGCATTAATATTTTTATCAAAAATATCAAAGCGGTAACCGTGAAAATGCCACCAATGATCCAGTTCATCAGGCTTTGATTGCCATTTAATTTTTGTACGATCCATTTTCCTCCAAAAATAAAAACACAATTTCCAAAAAGAGTTCCTAAACCAATTCCTACAATGTAAAAATTATAATAAGAATTTTTAGGGAGCAAAATATTTTTTGTAAAAAGTACCGTACTCCATCCAAACCAAAAAGGAATTTGCATCGGGCTGATAGCGCTCAACATAACACCCAGAAGAAAACGATTGATATTATTATCAAGCATTACATTTTTTGCATGATGCGGCTGCATGGCTGCAACAAAACTTCCTACCGCAAGAGCGAGTACAATTCCTAATGTGATCCATTCCATCCAGCGGAATAATTTTTTTTGCTTTCGGATCCAATTGATCCCCACCAAAGAAATACGCACATAGATCATTTCAACCAATAAAGAGCCGAGAGAAAAATAAATTGCGTTCTTAATATTTTCCTGTACACTGATCTGCATGGCCGCCACATTTAAGGTGCCCAAAGGCAAGGAGCCTAAGAAACTCACGATCATTCCCCAGAAAAAAATTTTTACTAATCCCATGAATTGTTAAATTCTTTTGGTTAGCTCTTTTTTGCCAATATTGATAAGGAAACAGCTACATAATTGCTCAATACAATATTTTTTTCACCCACGTTAAAAACGGTACGGTCTATTTCAAAATTGCCGGTAAATAAATAATCATCATTTATCTTCTTTGCCTGGAAAGGAAAAGAAATAGTTTTAGTGACCCCTTTGATAGTAAGATTACCAGTAAAATAATAAAATCCATCGTCAGTTTTATTGGTTTTGGCAATCCTGGTGGAAACTAATTGTATCACCGGAAATTTTGCAGCATCAAAATATTCATCGCTATCCAAATTTTTATCTCTCATACCGTTATCTGTATCAACAGTAGAAGAAGCAACTGTTACATCAAACTTACATGATTCAGGGCTATCAGGTAAAAAATGAATCTCACCCTTAAGAGCGGAAAAATCTCCACCGGTATTGATTCCAAAATTTTTAATTACAAAATGTACTTTACTTCCCTTATCAATTGGATTATAACTTTGCGCAACAATATTAGTAGAAATAAAAAGTAAACAGACAAAAATGTTTTTCAATATCATCATAAAATTTTTATTTGGCAAGGTGTTCAATTTTCAGGAGATTTCTTTATCTGCTTTATTAATTTTTTTATAATGTTTTTTTGTTTCTGTTCTAAAACGAAGCCCTTTCAAAAAAGGCCAGTAATCAACGCCGTGCTTGTGATTGTATTTGCTGATCTCAAACAAGACCTTCCAGTGTTTTAAAATTTCTCTCCATGCGCCCGTCAAAGTATAACCGGTATCATAAAAATGATTCGGCTCTGCACCGCATCCGTTGTATTCAAGGATTATAAAATTTTCCCCCTGTTTCAACTCTTCAACAGAATTGCACATAATGTCATAGCGGCCATAAAAGAAATCATTGATTCCAAGGCTTATTTCATCAAGCAGGTTTACCAGTCCATCATTTATTTCTTTGCTCAAATCAATAAATTGCGCTCCCCTGTTGTGATTGGCGGCATAACTCAAGATATAAGGATCTCCTGAAGGAATTATTTTATTGAAATTTTGACCATGCTTCAATTTAATTTCAGCCATTCTTTTTTTTATTTTTGAATTCATCAGTAGTAACTCCTGTAATGTATGCACGCCATCTCCCGTTACACGCATCGGAACCTTTTGCAAAAATCCGGTGATGGTTCCTTTTTTCTCAAAAGGATAGCGGTAATAAAAAAGACTTACTTCTACAGGATAATTAATAAATTCCTGGATAAAATATTCAACAGGAATTTTTGAATGATATTCTTTTAACTGTTCTTCGTTTTCAATTTTCCTGAACAAAATACCCTGGCCGCCTACTTCAGGTTTAACTATTAAGGGGTATTGAATGCCGCTCGCTGAAAGCATCTTATTTATTTCCAAAAAAGTATTGGAAGGTGTCACATTGAAATAGTCAGGGCAAAGATCTACAGGCAACAGAACATGCATCTCTTTTTTAGGCTCGCCTTCCATACCGCCGAAAGTAAGTTTAGGGTTACTTGGTGTAAAAAACCATACTGCACGCGAACGCACCATGTACCAAAGCCACACTGGAACTATCGGTGCATATAAAATTTTGAAAGGCCATTGTTCCCAGTTTTTTATTTTACTGATCAAATTCATTCCTTCTTTTTGGAGTTTGCAAAAATAAGTTTAAACAGGCGAACCCATAGCATCCTGTAAAAATTGTTTGTTGTATTTTAGCGGCCAAAATTTAGGGATCATGCATATACCCACCGTGGCTGAATTAAAGACAGAGGGCAAATCGCCGGAAATATTATTTTTTGTAGGCTGCGCCGGCAGTTTCGACCAGCGTGCTCAAAAAATAACAAAAGCATTCGCAACCATCTTAAATAAAATAGGAGTCAACTACGCTATTCTTGGTAAAGAGGAAATTTGTAACGGAGACCCTGCAAGGCGTGCAGGTAATGAATTTCTTTTTCAAATGATGGCTTATCAGAATATACAATTATTGAATGGATATGAGATAAAAAAAATAGTAACGACGTGTCCTCATTGCTTTAATATTTTAAAAAACGAATACCCGGCCATAGGCGGAAACTATGAAGTAATTCATCACACAGTCTTTTTACAACAGCTCATTGATGAAGGAAAAATAAAGATGAAAGAGAATGGGAGTTTCAAAGGAAAAAAAATCACATATCACGATAGCTGTTATCTTGGCCGTGCCAACAATATTTATGAGGCACCACGCAAAGTACTGGAAGCATTGGATGTGGAATTAGAAGAGATGAAACGCTCCCGCAGCAATGGTTTATGCTGTGGAGCGGGTGGCGCACAGGTATTTAAGGAAGAAGAAAAGGGCAAGCGCAGAATCAATGAAGAAAGAACAAGTGAAGCTATAGAAACGGGGGCAAAGATCATTGCATCTAATTGTCCTTTCTGTATGACAATGCTAACCGATGGAGTAAAATCTAACGGGCAGGAAGAGAATGTAAAGGTGATAGATCTGGCGGAATTGATTGCGGAGAGTATGGAGTGAAAGTTGATGGTCTAAAGCCCATTGTGTACGTCATTGCGAGGAGCTATGCTGGTTTTAATCAGTTTACATAATTCTAAATAGCGACGTGGCAATCTGCTCATTAGGACACAGGTGCTATGGCTGAAAGTGGATGGTTCAGGATTACACCAGTTGTGACGCTTTCTTCCACAGCCTGGACGATTGATTGAATGTAAAAATCTAAAAATGTATTGGCAGTAAATAAATAAATAATCAGAATTTTCATTTTTTTGTTGCAGAAAAAAAATTTAAGGTTGAACGTTGATGATTTACGAATAAAAAAAATTAAAAAATGTCAGGAAATATAAATAGTAATAACGAATCTTCTGAATCAGAGAGTTCCAAAGAGGCCGGAGAGGGAAAAAGCCTCAATTTTATAGAAGAAATAATTGAAGAAGATCTTAGTAAAAGGAAATACAATAGTATATTAACGCGCTTTCCGCCAGAGCCGAATGGCTATCTGCACATTGGCCATGCAAAAAGTATTTGCCTGAATTTTGGATTGGCTGAGAAATACAATGGCGCTACCAACCTGCGCTTTGATGATACCAATCCTGTAACTGAAGATACTGAATATGTGGACAGCATTAAAGAAGATATTAAATGGCTCGGCTTCAAATGGATCAGTGAATTTTACGCAAGTGATTATTTTGATCAATTATATTCATTCGCTGTAAAGCTGATCAATAAAGAACTCGCTTATGTGGACGACAGCAGTTCTGAAAAAATTGCCGCAGAAAAAGGAACGCCTACCGAACCTGGAAAAGAGAATGAATACCGCAACAGAAATGTGGAAGAAAACCTCCGTCTTTTTGAAGAAATGAAAAACGGAAAATATAAAGATGGTGAAAAAGTATTGCGCGCAAAAATTGATATGTCTCATATCAATATGCTGATGCGCGATCCGATCATGTACCGCATTAAACATGCGCATCATCATCGCACAGGAGATAAATGGTGTATTTATCCGATGTACGATTTTGCCCACGGGCAAAGCGACAGCATTGAAAATGTTACTCATAGCATCTGTACCCTGGAATTCGTATCTCATCGTGAGCTGTACAATTGGTTTATTGAGAAATTGGAAATCTTCCCTTCGCGCCAATATGAATTTGCGCGGCTCAACATGACTTATACGGTCATGAGTAAACGAAGATTATTGCAACTCGTAAATGAAGGTTTTGTTTCCGGATGGGACGACCCGCGTATGCCTACTCTCTCTGGTTTCAGAAGAAAAGGTTATACGTCTTCCAGTATCCGCACCTTTTGCGAAAAAATAGGTGTTGCCAAAAGAGACAACATGATTGACATCAGTCTCCTGGAATTTTGTATCAGGGAAGAATTAAACGAAACTGCTAATCGGGTGATGGCCGTTTTGAACCCGGTAAAACTTATAATAGATAATTATGAAGAAAATAAAGCAGAAGAATTAACAACAGAAAATCTTCCCAATGATCCTGAAAATGTAAGAACCATCACCTTCTCAAAAGAACTGTGGATAGAGAAAGAAGATTTTATGGAAGTGCCTGTAAAGAAATGGTTCCGCCTGGCACCAGGCCAAATGGTGCGTTTAAAAAGCGCTTACATTATCCGCTGCGAAAGTTTCAAAAAAGATGATACCGGAAATATAACAGAGATCCATTGCACTTATATTCCTGAAAGTAAAAGTCATCATGATACGAGTACTTTAAAAGTAAAAGGGACCATGCACTGGCTCAATGCGAGGGACGCTGCTACTGCAGAAGTAAGATTGTACGAACGATTGTTCAAGGTAGAAAACCCGTCTGCCGAAGAAGGAGACTTTAAAGAATACATGAATCCGGATTCGCTGCACATTATTAAAAATGCATTTATCGAACCACATCTTCAACATGCTGAAACCGGTGCCCACTTTCAATTTATACGCAATGGATATTTCTGTATTGATAAAGATTCCAAACCCGGAGCGCTTGTTTTTAACAGGACAGTTACTTTGAAAGAAGGATTTAAGCCAAAAGAAAATTAAAAAGCCAGCAGGTCAGTAAACAAATGAATTTGCCCGATTTCTGTTTTTTGTAGCAGATATTTTTACGTATTTTCTTTCAAACATTTTAATAAAATAAAAATCAAATGGCAAATAGTTTTTTAATTCATAAAATGCAATGAAAAGTATTGATAACGAATTTCATTTTAAAAAATTAATTTTTGAGGTTGAGTAAGAGTGCTCACATGAATGCGATTCACTTTGTTGTAATTACAATTTTAAAAAATTAAAAAAAAAATATGAAACGAATTTTTCTCTTATTAATCTTCATAGCCTTTGCGTTTAACTTAAGCGCTCAAACTCTTTATTGGCCGCGCAACATAAAAAAAGCTTATAAAAATACGACAAGGTCCAATGACGGATGGCCTGGAATAAAATATTGGCAAAATACCGCGCATTATACAATTACAATGACTGCCTTACCTCCCAACAGGAATATAAAAGGCACCGAGCAAATCACTTATATAAATAACAGCCCCGATACTTTACACGAATTGGTTTTCAAATTCATACAAAACATACATAAGCCCGGAGCACCAAGGTTAGGTACCGCTCCTGCGGATTTTCTAACGGACGGAGTACATGTAGATTCATTTGCTATAGATGGCGAGAAAGAGCAATGGCATAACAAAGATAATTCACCAACCATTCAATTTGCGCGTTTGACAAAACCTTTATTGCCGCATGATTCAGTAAAAGTAGGTTTCGGCTGGCACTACGAGATCTCCCTGAAAAGCAAAAGAGAAGGAATGATAGATGCTACCACTTATTTTCTCGCTTACTTCTACCCGAGAGTAGCCGTTTACGACGATTATAACGGATGGGATACTTATGATCATACAGATATATTTAATTTTTACAATGATTTTAATGATTATGTGCTCCACGTAAAAGTACCGGAGAACTATATTGTTTGGGCTACTGGAAATTTGCTCAATGGTAATGAAGTGCTGCAACCCGCTTATTTACAGCGTTTGAACGAATCTATGAAAACAGACGATGTAATACATATTGTAACGGCTGCTGATCTTGCTTCAAAAAATATCACCAAACAAAATGGTATGAATACCTGGACATTTGCCTTTAATGATATTTCAGACATGGCCCTGGGATTGAGTGACCATTATGTGTGGGACGCATCGAGTGTAATAGTAGATGAAAAAATCAATCGTCGGGCAAGTATCCAGGCAGCTTATAACGATACCGCCGGAGATTATCACCAGATGGTTTCTTTCGGACAAAGTGCGCTGCGTTTTTTATCTGGCAAATGGCCCGGCGTTGCCTACCCCTATCCTAAAATGACCGTTTTTCAGGGATATGCAGGAATGGAATACCCGATGATGGCCAATGATGAATCCTATCCTGATTTCACTTTTTCACGCCTGGTGGCGGCGCATGAAATTTCACATACATGGTTCCCGTTTTATATGGGCACTAATGAGGCGCGTTTTGGGTTTATGGATGAAGGATGGGCAACCACCTTTGAATTATTATTCAACCGTTCTGTGATGCCGAAAGATTCTGCAGATGAATTTTATAAAAAATTCAGAGTGGCAAACTGGATACATGATGGAGATGCAGATGAAGATCTCCCGATAATAACTCCCGGCTATAGCCTTTCCCAGCGGGGATTTGGGAGTAACAATTATGGCAAGCCATCTTTAGGTTACCTGGCGCTGAAAGATATGCTGGGAGATGATTTGTTCCGGAAGTGCCTCCATACTTTTATGGATCACTGGCATGGCAGGCACCCGGTTCCCTGGGATTTTTTCTATACTTTCAATACTGTCTCCGGCGAAAACCTTAACTGGTTCTGGAACGCATGGTTCTTTAGTCATAATTACATAGATGTCGCGATTGATTATATCCATGAAACAAAAGGCGGATGCCAGGTAGCTATTCAAAATATAGGCGGATTTCCGGTTCCTGTAGATCTGCAATTAAATTTTAAAGACGGCAGTAAACAAACCATTCATCAGTCTCCTGCGATATGGGCCATGGATAAAAAGCAGGTAACCATTGACGTTAAGACCGGAAAGCCAATAGAATCAGCTCAATTGATTTCAGGTATTTTTATGGATGCAGATGAGAGTAACAATTTTTTAAAGTATAGGTAGCAAAAGAAAACTTTATAATATATAGAGTCATTAATAAAACAGCTTCTTAGAAAAAAGAATAGTGAATCCTGCAAGAAGCTTTCCTTCACCATTACTTTGAATTCTTTTTATAACTTCCCAATTCTTTTACCTGCGCCTGGTAAATTTTAGTGAGTTCACTAGTATGTTTTATCAATAAATCAAGATCCTTTTTTGAATAAGCGGATAAACTTTGCCGCACTGACATTGCAAGTGACGCATAATGCACATCCATACCCGTTTTCTTCTTAGGGATATAGGATACAACCACTTTACGCCTGTCTTTCGGGTCATGGCTGCGCTTGACAAAACCTGCACGTTCAAGGCGGTCAATCACATTCGTAATTGCTCCCGTAGTAAGCCTGGTTGCCTTCGCTAAATCCCCGGCAGTGGAAGGACCCATCTCCATTAAAAAATCAATACATTCCGCATCAGTAACGTATAGCCCTGCCTTTTCAGCAATTATTTGCTGCAGCATTAATGTAGAACGGGTGAATTTGCGTATCTCCCACATTAAATCATACACTTCGGTGGGGATTTCATTTTGAGATGGCATATATCGGAATTTAAATTGATTATGATGGCAATTAAAGAGAAAAATCTAACTAGCCTTCGCCCTTCCTTTCACTTTGAATCCCAGAATTACCAGCAATATTATAGCAATTAGGTTAGTAATAATTTTAAAATATAAATCCGGGCCTGTAGTATCTATAAAGCCAATCTGCCCGGCAAGCATAGAACCAATTATCGTTCCGCAAACTAAGCCATATTGATGGATGACAGTCCAAAAAGGGCTGGCTGTAAAGCGCGGCAAAATAGCAATCGGTAACGCTGCTAACAGGATTACACCACCTGCAATGGCCACAAGCGGAGGAAAATGCGGTGCGATACCAAAACCTAAAAGCACAATACCATATAATAGAATAGCCCAGATGGCCCCTGATATTCCCATTATTAAAGACGATAGGGGCTTTATTGAAGTGGATTGGTTAATCTGTTTATTTTTTAAAGTTCTTGTTGCAATAAAAATCAAAATACAAATAGCTGCAAGAGCTATAATAATTTGGATTAACGGGGGATTATATGCCTGTAAATGAAATACTTTTACCCTGGCAATTTGTGTCCAGGTAAACCAGGCCAGGAAACTGCCAATCAAAAAAAGCGGGATAACGGCAAACATCCCTCCCCTGCTTATCCACATACTATCTTTTCGGTCAGGAAAAATAAGCTCAACCAAATAAACAGAAAGAAAAACTACAAATGCAGGTTCATAAATAATCGCCCACAAAAAATATACATAATTAACCCCGAATGCCCGTGCATAAGTTTCGCCCTTAAGTTTTATAACCATTGGCGCAAGCGAGGTTTGCTGAATAAGGCATTCTTCCGCTATTGCCAACCCAACAGCCATGAGCAGCATGCTGAGCCATCCCAATTTCCAGCGTCTTACTGCGTAACGAATAAGTAATACCCCGCCACCCCACACAGTCATTTCGATAGGTAGAACGAATATCGAACTGAAGCGGGTTGCACCTGGTAATATTTCAGTAAGCAATGGCGCCATAAGCATCAGTGTAATGACGGGGGCGAATGCCCCTTTTTTGTCTTTCAAATTTTCCACTTTTATTTAATTTAATCTTTATTAAAAAGTATCTTAGTTATTAAGATAATCAAATGTAAAGACATTTTAGGAATTTGCAAAAAATCATTAAACTATCTGTATTTATTGCTCAGGGGGTAAAACCGTAAATTATTTTAGTCTTAAAAGGGCTGATTTATGTATATCAATTGCAAAGTGTCTCGGAGAGCTTTCCTGTTATTAAATTATCATTTTGCAAAAGAACCTGACGGAAACCCCGATAACTGTAGTGATAACTTAACACGTCATTGCGGGGAACTGTTCAGGATGCTTTTCGCTTTAATGGAGGACAATCGGCAACGTGACAATCCCCCATTAACGTCATTACAGCGAATGATTCAGCTTAAAAAACTCACCGGTTTTATCCTCTGGATTATAATAGCTTTAAAATGTATCTACCTTTCATACTGTTTTTTTGCATTGTTATATAACCTATCCATCAAACGCATATCCTGAGTGATAATATCCGCTTCTGCAATCATTCCATTGCGATATTGTAAACGCCTTTTATAATTGGTAATGAGGCCTTGCGGCAAAATTATTTTTGCCAGATAACCGCTATCTGCAGGCACGGTTTTTATATAATCAATTTTCCCTAAAACCGCTCCGAACTGTTCAAAAGGATATGCCTGAAATTTTAATAAAACCTTTTGACCTTTTTTTACTTTACCGGAATTATATTGAGGGATCAGGGTTTCTACATAATAAGAAGTATTCTCAGGCTGTACATAAAACAATAATTGCCCTGCTTTCATTTCCTGATTTTCCTGGAAGAAGCCCGTGAAAGAAATTATTCCCGAAACAGGAGCTATTAATACATACTTATACTCCCACGCCTGTATCTGGCTTTTAATCGTTTGTAAAGCCTGCACAAAAGTATTTTTCTCAGCAACAATTTGATTTTCTAATTCAGCTATTTCTTGCAGCTTATCGTTTTGATTGCCTTCATTGGCAACTATTGAAGCGTTGATTTGTGGCAGTGACAATTGCTTCCCTATGAGTTTACTCTCTTCATCGCGAAAATCGAAAGCAGAAATTACTTTTTGATTTGCAAGTGTTTTATTAGCTGAAAAAGTTTCATCGCTTAATGCGAGGTCTTGTTGCATTAACGATTTTTGATTCAGTAAAATCGCGTGCAGCTTTTGTAAATTTAGCATATCAATAGCCAGCATTTTTTTCTTTTTTAAGTAAAAACCATTGCTGATGAAATCCCTGAAAGTGATGAATGCCTGAATAAAAGTTTGATAAGAATCCTGTAGTTCTCCTAATTCCTCCACCCTTCCTCCTCCTTGGGAGGAGTTTGAAGGGAAAAAATGGACAATTTCATCCGTATGGTTTTGGCTGATAAGATCGTTGATTGAATCTATCCGTTGGCTTAGCTCCCTTACCGATTGAGGATTGGCTATACTTTCCATATAGCCCAATATTTCGCCTTTATTTACTTTTTCATTTTCTTTTATTAAAATTTGAGTCAGTTTACCGTCCGTTCTGGTAATCACCTCCTGTGGGGCATTCACGCTGTTTAATGCAGCGCTTGCTATAACTATATCCGGATATTTTATAAACCAGCTTATTAGCCCAAGCATTAACAACAATAAAAAAAAATAAACCGTACCCCAACGTACTATATAAGGCGGTTTATTAGAAATAATTTCTTCTATTTCGTTTCCGTGTTCTGCAAAAGTATTTACCCCTAAATCTCCTGAAGGGGACTTAAGATTATCTGTTACCATTGATTTTTCAGTTTCCATGTTACCATTATTTTTTTATACGGCTTTTCTCTATCTTCCGATAGTGATCGGGATGAAGAGGAGTTGGGCGCCTCAATTCCCTAATTCCAATTGATTTTTTACCAGCTCATAATATTTACCTTTCAGTAAAGTAAGCTCTGTATGTGTACCTTCTTCAACGATTTCTCCGTTATCCATCATTACGATTTTGTCCGCATTTTTTACCGTGCTCAGGCGATGGGCCACAATAATTACGGTTCGGTTTTTAAAAAATTCCTGCAGATTTTCCAATATTACCTTTTCATTGTGGGCGTCTAATGAATTGGTAGCTTCATCAAAAAAAATGAATTCAGGATTTTTGTAAACTGCTCTTGCAATGGATAGTCTTTGTTTTTGTCCCCCGCTTATTCCATTCCCTTCGGCTCCCAGTTTCGTATAAAATCCCAATGGCAATGACTCGATGAAAGAAAGAATGTTAGCAGTTCTACAGGCGTTTAGCAGTCGCTCGTTGTCTGTTTTATCATCAGTAACAGTAATGTTTTTGCGAATGTTGCCATTAAAAATAAAGTTATCCTGCATCACAGCGCCACATACACTACGCCAGTACTTTGGGCTTATAGTTTTGAAGTTTGCTGCGCCCATGTAAATATCTCCTTTGTAGCTTTCGTAAAATCTCAGTAACAATTTTATCAATGTAGTTTTTCCACTTCCGCTCATGCCTACAATGGCCGTTACTTTACCGGCTGGAATTTTAAGATTGATATTTTTAAGCACCGGTTCATTGCCTGCACCCTGGTACCTGAAGGAAAGATCTTTTATTAAAATGGTATGATCTTCGGGTAAAAAATGATTAAACTCTTTATACACCGGTTCTTCATCTTCCAATGCATGAATATCATTTAAACGTTCTAAAGAAATTTTAGCATACTGAGCTTCCTGTGTAAATCCTATTAACTGATCGATTGGGCTGTTTAGTTGGCCGATAATATATTGGATAGCAAGCATCATACCGAGTGTAAGTTGTCCCTCAATTACCAGTTTTGCAACAATAAAAGTGATGAAAATATTTTTGCCCTGGTTGATAAAGAATGCACCTATCTGTTGATATTGGGTAAGTGATAAATTTTTAAAGTTGAGTTTAAACAGGCCTGCCTGCAAACCTTCCCATGCCCAGCGATAGGTATTTTCTGCATTGTTCAATTTTATTTCCTGCATGCCATACACCAATTGCATGGTGGCATTATTTTCGCGGGAAGCAATGGCAAATCTTTGATAATCTAATTTACGACGATACTTCAGGAAAAATCGTATCCAAAGCAGGTATAAAATACTTCCAACAATAAAAATGGTAAATACTGTGAGATTATAACTCCATAAAACAAAAGAAAAAATGACAAGGGTAAACATCGAGAAGAAAGTATTCAGGGCAGTCCCTGTTAAAAAACTCTCAATGCGTTGATGGTCGCCAATGCGCTGAATAATGTCGCCAGGATGTTTGCTGTCAAAAAACTGAATGGGCAATTTTAGCAGTTTAGACCAAAAGCCGGAAAGCAATGAAATATTAATTCGTATGCTGATGTGCAGCAGGATACGGCTGCGGATAAACTCCACCACAGTTTGAGAAAATAACAACATCAATTGAGCCGCCAAAACAATTTCTATAAAATTAAGGTTTTGCGTATTGATGCCTGTATCTACAATACTTTGGGTAAGATAAGGGAACACAAGTTGTATGGCGCTGCCGATAATTACGCCAAGCAATATTTGAAAAAAATAGGCTTTGTGATCTTTTAAATAACCCAATAAAAAATCCCATCCGATCTTTCTTTTCTCCATTTCCGGATCATCAGAAAAATCCATTTGTTGAAATAATGGGGTGCTTTCCAGCAACAAACTAATTCCTTTGTCGGCTCCATTGTCATTTGTGGACACCCAACGATTAATAAATTCTTCTTTATTCAGTTTGATCATTCCTTTTGCAGGATCGGCTATGATTAATTTATTTTTAGTGGAGGTAGGAGTTAGTACCACAAAGTGATATTGATCCCAATGTAAAATTGCCGGCAATGGTGCATCATTCACCAATTGTTCAAAAGAAATTTTTGCTCCAACGGATTTTAACCCTATGCTCTCTGCAGCATCTGCCAGGCTGAGCATAGACACACCTTGTTTTCCATATTGCGATTTATTGCGAAGATGATCCAACGATATAGAACGGCCATAATACTTTGCCACCATGCGCAGGCAGGTGGGGCCGCAATCCATTGCATCAAGTTGTTTATAAAGAGGGAAAGATTTAATCACTTTGATTTGAAATATTTTTGAATGGCTTAATTGCTTTTTTTAAAACCAATTGTTTGAGCATTACAATTACTAATTCCTTGTATTCTCCTAAATGATTCTTAATAATATCGTCTTCCACATAATCTAACATTATCTCAAATAACGTATTGATAGATAATGGGCATGTTAAATGGTCTAAAATAATTTTCTCCATTTCATCTATATCCTGTAATGAAAATCCATCTCCAAATATTTCTGGCACCACCATATTGCAAAACTCATCGGGGTTGAGTTCCAGTTCTTCATAATATTTAACTCCAACACGGGTATACTTATTCCACAATCCGGCCCAATTAAAGGTTGAAGTAATTATGTTTGTTTCATCACATTTACTTATAATTTTATTTTCTATTTCTGATTCATTGCCAAAGAGTTCACAATACCAATTTACTGCCGACAAATCTCTCCCATAAATATATTCTTCATTTAAACTGCGATGTCTTAATAACTTCAGTAAATTTTTAGAAAAGCAATTAAAATCATTCTCAATTTCGATTTTTGAAAAATCATTATATTCTTTTATTTCATTAATGATATTTTTCAAGAGCACAAGAGTCTTTATTTTCTCTTCTCCAACTACAATAAAATTTGATTTTTTTTCATTTTCAACAATTGAACAATCAATAAAGCGTTTCTTTGCTTTTCCTGAAAAATCTATGTAATCACTTATTGTCACAAACTTTTCATCAATGTATAAATTGGAGGAGATTGGAGTACCTTTACTTTTAAAAAGAGATATAATTCTGTAGTAATATTCCGGATATAGTTGTCTTAATTTAGCGGCCATAAACCGGCATGTAAATTCATCCTTTTTGTATTGACCTAAAAAATGAAGATAGCTTCTCTTACAAGGCGCTTCATGAATATCGCCCAGATGCATGTACTGGTTATCTTTGATCGTAAGGTGTATCAGAACTTCGATGGGAATATTCTTTTCTTTTGCAAGGCTGTAAAATAAATGCTGCTCAAAAAAAACATTAAAACGATCCACATTAATGTTGGAAAAATGCTGAACATTTTTATTAATATACCTGAAAGCTAAATCTGTATATTCTTTTATAAAATCAATATTATTTCCTCCCAAAATACCCGCATTAACTGCTTTGATCGGTATATCATTTTTAAAATCATTTTCAACACAATTAGGGAAGTAATTAAAATGAGCCATTAATTCCTTTTGTGTTTGAGCATAGTAATTAGTTGCTTCTTCAACATTTTGGGCAATTAATCCGCTACTTAATAAAACTTCAGGAAGCCTGCTAAACAAGAATACATCTCCATCAATATGAAGAAAAGGTTCTTTCTGTAATGAATAGGTAAATAGTTTTGGCAGGGCCCAAAGGTTTTCATGTGCAGAGTTAATGTTATCATGGGTTACATTTACTTTATGGTATGGAAGTTCAAGGGTATCTATTAATATTTTTGCAGCATTACTGTTTGAATAGAGTTCTACCCGTTGATATATTTTTTGCAATTGCAAACAACTTAAAGCCCAACTCATCAAATGATATTCGGGGGCTGCCCAACCAAAGCTATTGTTAAAAGGGCCATTATTTATAGAAAGAGTTTGGATAAATTTCAAATCAATTAGGTTTTGTTATTATTAATAAGAAATAATAGCTGAAGGTTAAGAAATAATATTTTTTAAAAAATTCATTTATTAGAAACTTATCAGAAAGCCATTTTACTAAAATGATTTTGTAAATATCATCTGAATGTTTCAATCAATTTCTTATCCAAATTCGACTAAGTATTATCTTTTGAATACTCCATTATAGGATAAAAAGTTAATATTTTTTTATCTGCCAAATGCCAACCATCTAATGCTCTTTAAATATCTTTTTGGATATTGCATTACCTTTTATTTCCATTAAATGACTTACAAGTTTATGACCATAGTCTTTCGTTTGATTTCGCATTGTAAAAATTATTTTTGCTTTCTAATTCTTTATTCCCTCTAAGGGCTTTTCAATTTTTAATGGGATTTGACGAAAGATTTTTAGCTTCCATATTTAGAGTAGAATCTAAGGGAGAATCCCTGATTTAAATTGCGACAATAATTGCCCTGAAAAAAATTCAGTTACAAGTGTTAAAGAGGAATCCTCATAACTTGTTTAGTTTTTAATAACGACACAAGAATCATATTGTGTCGTTATTAAGAACTACAAAAAAAGAAGTAACTACTTTTTTAATTTATCGAGTATAGTCGAATAAAATATTCCTTTTTCTGAAGGCCTTGGTAAATCACCATCAACCAATTCCCCTCTTTTATTAAAAAGTAGATAATGAGGTATTGATAATGTTTGGCCCAGGTAGCTTCTGAGGTAATCACTAACAAAATCAGTAGCAAAATAATGATACCCATTAAGACTAAAATTACCTATGTCATTTATCCAACCCGATGCATTATTCTTGTTATCTATTGAGAAATAGAGCAAATCTATTCCATGGTTTTTAAGAAATGTTTGAACGTCCTTTGCGTAAGCAAACTCTGTTTTGCATGGTGAGCAGTAAGTTGCCCACATGTCAATCAGTACAGATTTATTCGGGAAATGTTTTTTAATAAATGACGGAAATGTGGTAAGTGAATCTTTACCTATATAATCAAATTTTTTTGATGTTGTATTGTAGGTGCCAAATGCAAATTGGGGTATTTTACTAATATCTTTATCAAAAGAACTTTCAATAACAGGCAGAAAAATACTATTAGGAAATGCTTGTTTTAATTTTTCATATTTTTTTTCTGCATCTGAATTATTTATCATTCCAAATTTTTGCATAAAAATCAATTCAGTTGCAAACATTCTTTCCTGGATACCTTTTGGGGCATAATGATAAACTGTATCATCATTGTCCCAAAGTCCAAGATATATAAGCTTAGTTTTATTTAATACTCCGTCTGCAATCAGATTACATTTGCGTCTTGCATTTGCATTTCTGTAATTTACATTTCTGTATTTCTCGGAAAATGGATCGTATTTTTCGCAATAAAATTTTTCCAGGGCCTTAAGGGCATTCACTGGTAATTTAAATTTTTCATTTTTCGAATTTTGAATCATGAAAAAAGCTATTCTCAATACAGCATTAAGGAATTCTGCATCTCCTTCTAATTTTACATAATGATAATAATCGGCAGAAATTTCGTTTTTACTATAAAGGCTGTCCATGGAAGAAAATAAATCAACTTTTAAATTCTCTGTTTTATCAATTGCATCTTTTAGGTTGGTAGTTGTTTTCAAAACATCATTAACCTGATCAGAGGTTTTACTACCTAAAAATAAAGCATTGTTATAATAATTCTGACATCCCATAGAATTGTTTCCTGCAAAACGAATACTTGTAGTATTTGCAACAGTATCCTGATTGACCTGGATATGAATTGAATCTCCTTTACAAACGACAAGGCGTATTTTTGGCATAAATGGATTGTCGGCAATCATTATGAACATTGGAGAATTTATTTTAAATGTTTTCAAAGCATTACCGTGTTCAAAAATAGCTTTATCATACATTACCACATAATTGGAAGGATCTCCATTAATTGATCTGCAAAAAAAGATCTCTGTTCCATCTTTTGCAATCGGATTCGTAATGGAAATCTTTACATTCTGTTGTGCACTTGCTTTAAAAAAGATAAGCAGCAGACACATGGTCAATAGTGGCGTTTTCATAAATTTGTATTTTAAAAATTACTTTTCTTTATATAATCTCATTATTCTATTGTCCTAACTAATATTATTTTCTCAGAGAATGTAAATATTTTAAATAATAATCCTTAGCCTATTGGTTTAATTTGTTGCTTTATAATTTTGAATAATTTAATTACAAGAACAAAATATTATAATTAAGCATTTAGTTTATTAAAAATTATCTAAAATAATATTATAAATAACCATAAAATTATAATTTTATGGTTATTTATTTAAAAAGGCCATTTAGGGGCACAGGTCCCAACATTCTTGTACTGAACAAACATTACCTTGGGGCACACCATTACATGAACATGGAATTGTACACCCACCACTTCCCGCTATAATATTCTTCATCTCAGCCCTGCTGAGTTTCCCTTGCACATCGGCAAGGCTCATTTTTTTTGTTTTCATTTTGTTTAAATTTTAATGTTACTAAAAATTGTTTTGCCTATAGCTTTTAACTTCAAAGGCTTTGGTTGTCCAACTTCCTGCTTGTACTTCGCAGGTTAGTTCCATTGGGCATTTCCTTTCGGGGAACTATTCCAAAAGAAAATATTGTAAATCCTCAATGCTATATGCATCGGGCAGTTGATTGTTATTAATAAAAATTGTTGGCGTAAAATTGATATCCACTTCTTTACACCATTTTTCCATTGCTTCTATTTTATTTCCTTGTTTTGTTAGCTCGCCATTCATAGGATATTCTTTTGCAAAAAAATCATAATCTTTTTTCTCAGCGAGGTAACAATCGTCTAATGCCTGCATTTCATTCTTTTTCCCGTTAATTGCCAACAAGGGATAATTTTGATATTATTTTCATAATCATAAATTTTGACTTTGAATAACTATTATAATTCTAAATTAGGAAACCCTGTTTAAATCTATATGTTTATTACACAAACAGCAGTTTTGTGTAGATACAAGTAAATATTAGCTATATTTATAGTACACTGCTTAGCAAAAAGTCTGATTCCTTTTTCCGCTCCATTTTCGAAATCCAGCGTTTTATAAAATCTTCTTTTTGTAATTTAATCAGTCCCTTTGCAGGGCTTGCAATGACTAATTTATTTTTTCTGGAAGCGGGAGTTAGTACCACAAAATGATATTGATCCCAATGTAAAATTGCCGGCAATGGCGCATCATTCACTAATTGCTCAAAAGATATTTTTGCCCCCACCGATTTTAACCCGATACTCTCTGCAGCATCTGCAAGACCGAGCATAGATACACCTTGCTTTCCATATTGGGATTTATTGCGAAGATGATCAAGAGAAACAGAACGGCCATAGTATTTTGCTACCATGCGAAGGCAGGTGGGGCCGCAGTCCATTGCGTCAAGTTGCTTATAAAGAGGGAATTTCAATTTTTTTCTTTGTAATAATTCTTTTGGGAGTAAAATATATTGTATCCTGGATTGGCCTCAATTTTTTTGGACGCACACATTCTTTCTTGAATCTTATTAAATTGTAGTACATAGCTTCAAATTTGTTTTTATAAATAATTTTCCCCTTTTCCCATTTAATTTTCCCGGGAACTCCTTCCACAATTATAAAGTCGAAAAAAGCTTTGAGCTTCTCTTCTGACTCAGCCTTTTTTACCACGTAAGTCATGCTTTGAACGGCTTCAGGAAAGTCAAAAATGGATGCTCCGTTATCTAATTCATTAAATAAATTACTGCATTCATCAAAACAAAAATGTTCAGGATTGGTAAACACTTTTTTGTAATCCTTACTTTGCATAAATAGCTTGTTCATCTGATCTGTATTTTTATACAAGCTAAAAGTCCCCGCAACATAATCATGCCTGCTGCTGATAACATCATAGTTATCTAAAATTTCATCTGTCATAAAATCGCGGATATTTCCATACATTACATCAATATCACCATGCCCCCAAAAATCATAGCTTTTAAGCATTTCAGGAAAAAGAAAACCGTAAGCAGGCTTAAGGTCGCAGAGCTTATAGGGATGCATGACGCTAACTTCAAAACCAAGTTTTTTTGCTGCTATGTTTTTAAATTTATCTATGCTTTTTTTATGAATGAAAACATTTGGGGGAATATCATTTCGCTCTACTACACCATCGGTTATGATGATAAAATCTATTGTAGGATTATATCTGCATGAATGAAGGAAATAAGAAAAATACCAGGGCATATTTCCGAGGTAATAGGTTATTATTCCAATTTTATGCTTCATGTAAGTTTTCTTTTATAAATATTATTTTGGCTAAAACAAATTATTTCATTTTTATTTTTTGGAATTAATCGTGCATTGTGTTTGCAACGGTCTTTAAATTTGAGGAAATGGTATAAGATTGCTTCGAATTGATTCATGTATATGATTTTCCCGTTTCTCCATTTTACTTTTCCAGCAGATCCCTCTACCAAATTAAAATCGAAATAACCTCTTAAATATTTCTCTTTTTCTTTTTTTCTTACAACATGCGTAAAGCTTTCTATCTGGCAGGGGATTTCATCTATCGGAATTTCATCCTGTAATGGTGAGAATATAAAATTGCATTCATCAAAATTGAAATATTCACCTTGAGATAAAACGGTTTTATAATCCCTGCTTTGCATAAATAAAGTATTGATTTTTTTCGTATTCCGGAGAACCGTAAAAGAGCCGGTCATGTATTCGGGTCTGAAACTGAAAACATCATAATTATCCAGTATTTCAGTCGTTAGAAATTTTCTTAAATCGCCATACATCATATCAATATCGCCATATCCCCAAAATTCATATCCTTTTATAAGTTCCGGAAATAAATAGCCCAGTGAAGGCCGAAAATCGCAGATTTTGTACCCTTGGATTAATGCGGCTGAAAATCCGAGTTTTTTAGTAGCCAGGTTTTTAAATTGTTTTTTTGTGATGGTTATCAAAGAAACATTTTCTGGTTTATTCGGAATTTTATCATTGTCTGTGATGATGCAAAAATTAATAGCCGGATTATATCGACAGGAGTGAAGAAAGTAATTAAAATACCATGGAAATTCCCCAAAGAAACTCAACAATATAATTAATGAACGTTCATTACCAAAAGATGGTTGTTTAGATTTTTTTAAAATCATTCCTTGAATTTAAGTTTTATTTTTTATGGTAAATTGTGAGAATAGCATCATCTATTTTATTCCACTTTATACCTATACACCAACCTTCCAATATTGCCGTAATCATCAATACCTTCAATGATTACTTTGTAGGTACCTGTACCATCGGCATTATAATAATCAAACGAAGCGTTGCCATCTTTACCGGTTTTTATTTCCGGGTTCCAGTAAATAGTAGAGCGCAGATCGGGCTGTTCTGAGTTTTCATTGATATAATCATATCTTGGCGAATAAAATTTTCTTGCTTTGTAAAACCCCATAGGTGCAATAGGTAAAACTCCAACAGATACAATATCCTTAGACATATCATCGGCCGTTTTGGTGGTAATAATTAAAACGCCGTTTCCGCCACCCATTCCATATATACTGGCGCTGGCATATTTTAATACTTCTACTGTTTCTACCTGGGATGAAGGGATTACATCAATATTAAATAGTCCCGGCCCCTTACCACCACTTCCTGAGTTCCATTCTACTCCGTCTATAACCACTTCCATAGGGCCATCACCAGGAGGTGACTTCAAATAAGGAGTGCCATTAGAAAATCCAACACCACGTAATCTCCCATTTAAACTTGTTGATAATTGTCCACCTATCCTTTCAATTTCATCCGCATGCATTACCTGGTCGGCATTACCTGCTCCCGCCAGGCTTTGCGTCCGGTATTGGTTGTCCAAAGGCAATTTGCCTTTTACTATTACCGGTTTCAGTAATTTGCCTTTAAAATGGCTAAATTCTTCCTGAGCTTTTTTGGCGTTATCAAGATAGACGGACATACCTGTATCTTTCACCGTTTCAAAAACGGGGATTTGTATTGCAGATATTGCAGGCTCATCGCTTTTATTAAAAAAAGTGATCTTAGTCGAATTGCGCCCTTTAAAATTTGTGGCGTTCAAAACAAAATGAGTTGTATCAGTAAAAATAAGGTTCGAAAAATAAAACAGGCCTTTATTATCCGATACGCTGCTTAATAAATTACCGCCATTAGAAGGTATTAGTGTAACTGTCCCATTTGCTAATGGTTTTCCAAACAGGTTTGTAACCTTCCCACTTATTTTCAGTCCTTTTTCCGGCTGATAAACTAAAGGGGCGTAATTAGTATCCATCACCTGTTTCCATTCAAAAAGGCGATAGCCTTGCGTAAGCATTAATACATCCAGGTTATCGCGGGTAATTTTACTGGTATCATTAAAATAATAATTAGGTTGCTCTACATAACCTTTCAGTTCTGAAGTTAGCAGAAGATTAGTTAGAATAGTATGTTCATTATTTACGTCTTCGGGCACTTTGCTTTCATCAATTACAGAAACAGAAAAGTGGCCAGGAACGGTTGCCCCTTCTGGATTTTTTGCATTCATCAGTAAACTAACTTTTTCTCTCTTTTTGTATTCTGATTTATCTGTATCCAGATGTAAGTTAAGCTGGTCATGCTTTTGTACAAAGAGCAAACGTTCGCACAAAGGTTCACCATCAGGAGAAAATAGAGTGATTCTGACAATGCCACTATGAAGCAACCGTTTTATAATGCCAAGATTAATAACAGAAGTGTCCAGTTTGCAATTAACTGTTACTGCTATCCCTCCCGAATAAATAAGTAAGATAAAATTCTTATTTCTGTTAGCTTGGTAAAAAGAATCGTTTGCTTCTATCCTCACAGATGCACTTAATATCGAATCATTATTAATTGATAAAGTTATTCCGGATTCTTCTGCTTTTGGCAGATCAATTATTTTTTGCGTGCCGTCAGCAAAAGCCACTTTTGCATGATAAGTTTTGTCTCCATCAGGTTTAAGAAAAAAATATCCCATCCCCAGGTGAGTTGTTGAAAATGAACAAACCTCTTTATTGTTGTTGTCAAGTATTTCCCCATTTATATTGATACCTAACCCGGTTGTATCAATTGCTTTAACCCCCACTTTTGTTCGCACATCTGTTACCAGGTTGCCACCCTCTGGGAAGAATTGAAAGTCAGGGTTATTCTTAATTAGTTGCCGTGGCTGATTCACCACGCTTTCATGGGTATTTACATATTTTAAAGAACCGACAGGAATGATTCGGTCAAAGAAACCCATTTCCCCATAATTACGCATCAATTGAGTATAAGCCCTTATCCTGTAATTCCCTGCAGGCAATGATTCAGGCAAAGCAAAATCACCCCACGTTAAGCCGCTGTCAAGCCCTAATTCTATGGATTGATTAATTTTATTTTCAGGATTAATAAGATCAACATGCAATACCCCGCTTACATCAGAGAGTTGGTGTTGCTCACCTTCGGTTACATAAGCTTTAAAATAAATAGTATCACCTGCCGCGTAATAAGGTTTATCAAATTGTAAATAAGCATTCTCAAAAGTGTGGTAAGAAAAAAATTGTTTTAGATCGTTGACTAAGTTTAATTTGCTATGATCAGATTGAGCACTGATTTCTAGATTGAAGCAAAAAATTAAAGAGAATAATAAAACGGCATTCTTTATATACATAATTTTTGTTATCATAAGTTTATGATGAAGTAATTATTGCTGTGTTCAATTCCTATTCAAACTTTGACCAAACAAAAAATTATAGCCAGGTTAATTTTAAATTAACCTGGCTAGTTATTGGTTAATCATCACAACCAAAACCTATACAAGCACAAGGATTTTCTCCACAAGATGCACAGGTTCCACCACCACCCCAACCCTGGGCAGTACAGTACGTACCTTGACAGCAACCTCCATAAAGACAACCTTGTCCCGCTTCACCACAGCCACCAGGGCCACTGCCACTACCCGCCATAATATTCTTCATCTCAGGCCTGCTGAGTTTGCCTTGTATATTCGCAAGGCTCATTTTTGTTGTTTTCATCTTGTTTAAATTTTAAAGTTAAGAAAAATTGTTTATGCCTGTAGCTTTTAGCTTCAAAGGCTTTGGCTGCCCAACTTCCCGTTCTGCAGTACGGGATAGTTCCATTGGGCATTTCCTTTCGGGGAACTATTCCAAAAGAAAATATTGTAAATCCTCAATGCTATATGCATCCGGGAGTTGATTATTATTAATAAAAATTGTTGGTGTAAAATTGATATCCACTTCTTTACACCATTTTTCCATTGCTTCTATTTTATTTCCTTGTTTTGTTAGTTCGCCATTCATAGGATACTTTTTTGCAAAAAAATCATAATCTTTTTTTTCAGCTAAGTACCAGTCGTCTAAAGCCTGCTTTATATTTCTTTCGTTATTACCTTCATAAACTGCCAGCAAATGGCTTACAGGTTTATAGGCACGCTCCTCCGGTTTGTTGTGAGCAGTAAAAATAATTTTTACTTTCAGGTTAGGTATTTCTTCTAACAGTTTATCAATCTTTGGATGTGCCTGAGCACAAGGTCCACAATATGGGTTGCATACTTTTATTATTGTATTAGTTGCATCAGGATTTCCTATATCAATGCCCAACCCATCGGTAGATACATCAATTGTTTTTTGCTTTTTTAAAAGTGTTTCGAATATTTCTGTGTTAAACTTTATGCGGAAATACTCACGTTTGGTACTTTTTGCTTCTTGCTGATGTAGAACAAAAGGTTTTATAGCATACCATAATAAAACCGGTAGTAAATAAAATAATGAGCAACATGCAATTTGCAAGAAGGAAAATTGAGGCAATGGATACTCAAAATTATTTGCAATAACATTAATACCGCCCAAAAGCAACAATGCCTGAACGCCAAGGCAAAGCACACACCATTGTTTTGCTACCTGCCATTGGTAATAAACTGAAAATAAAATATAGGGTAGCGCCAAAAGGTTTAAAGCGCCTAAAATAGAAATGGCACTATTGATATTATTCTCTGAAAAAAGTAATAACAGCAATCCACCTGTAAAATAAAAAAATCCTACCTCGCTCCAGCTAAGCCAGCTAAATACTTTTGATCTTTTGCCTGTAAGGATGGCACTGCAATTTCCTTTTGCGATACCGGTACATACTTTTTTTAAAAGCGGATTGTTCTTATCTATTTCGTACCAAAGCAGAAGAGAAGTTACAATAACTCCCGCAAACAATATTAAATATTGTAAATAAATTCCGGCTACATTAACAGCAAGGATGTTGTCAGTTTTATTTATTGTTTTATAAAGTAAAAGAAAAGAAAGCGTTGTTATTAATACAAATAATGCAACAGGAATTAAGGAGTTGATCAAGGTTTTTCGTTTGTTCTGTTCATATTCTTTTTCACCCGAATGCTCATTGGGTTCTGCAATTAGATAAGTACCCGTCCAGTTCTTAAAAAATTCTTCTTTGCTTTCATTTACCGGTTTGTTATAATTCTTTGAATAAGATTCAACATTTGTTTGATTCACTTTTTTTACTACAGATAAAGGATTTTCCCTGTTATTTGTAAATGCAATGAATGGAGTAGGCAGTTGTTCAATTAGAGAAGGTTCTATTTTACCTGCGGCATTAGGAATACTCCATTTGTTAAGCGAATCACTGATGCACAACATGCTTGGCCAGTCAGGATGATTTTGCAATGTTTCATTTACGGTTGCATTATTTACTTTAACTCCTAACTTTTTGAGAAAGGATATGGTAGCTCTTACATTGGATTCATATTGGGCAAACATGATGGGGATAGTTAAATTTCAAATTTTTTTTCCAGATATACCAGTTTCTATTTTTTATAAAGCTTCTGAAATTTCCTGATAAAATTGACAAAATGATAAACTCTTTAATTTCGCTTTTCGCATAATCAATCTTATTTCTTTTACCGGCTTTTTGAAGAATCAGTTCCCTGACGACGAAGATTTTCAGGACTCAGACTATGAGTAAATCCGGTAGTAGTTCCTGTGATAGTACCTGTAATTGTAGTTGGGATAGTTTGGATTGCCTGGGAATCACTGATCGGATGGCCAAACTTAAACAAGGAATTTCCTTTAAGGGATAATTTTGATTTTATTTTCATAATCATAAATTTTGACTTTGAGTAACTATAATCCGAAATTAGGAAACCCTGTTCAAATCTGTAAGTTTATTACACCAATAGCAGTTTTGTGTAGATACAAGTAAATATTACCTATATTTATAGTAAATGAATAGCAATTCTATAGCTCCCCGAAAGATACTCATTCATATCGTTTGCTGGATACTGTTTATCAGTTATGAAGTCAGTGTATCCTGGTATTTCGGCGAACATTCTGCGATTTTTGAATACGCTTGTTTTTATGTCTTAGATATACTCTTTTTTTATTTTAATGCTCATTTTGTTTTTTTTAAGTTCACTCCCTACCGATCCTTTTTAAGATTTATCATACTAATAGTTGCCATACTAAGTGAATTAATAATCTATACTTACATTAGTACAATTTTAAATAATGCTTTCAGGCAAATGAGAGATTTCCAGGTATTCACATCTATAAAGACTTCCGTTTTAATAATGTCGGCATCAAGGGGTATATATTTTCTTGGACTTAGCATTGCTTACGGGGCTATATTACGAACAATTAAAGCAGTTAAAACTTCTCAAAAGGCTCAAATGGACCAGTTAATTTCACTCCGGGAAAAAGAAAGGCTGGAAAAAGATATTGTGAAATTAAATAACTCGTATCTCCAGGCCAGGATTAATCCGCATTTTCTTTTTAATACGCTCAATTTTATTTTTAACCAGGTTGAAGAAGGTGATCCGGATGCCTCAAAAAATATTCACCTGTTATCTGATATAATGAGATATTCCCTTTCTATAGAAGAGGATGGGAAAGTTCCGCTGTACCAGGAAATTGATCATATCGAAAGATATATCAAATTGAATAAGTCCAGGTTTGATAACCGATTATATTTAGAGGACCAGATAACTGAAATTTCAGGAGGTGATGCGAGGATCCCGCCACTGTTACTTTTAACCTTCGTGGAAAATGTTTTTAAGCACGGCGACATGACGGATGTTGCATCTCCCGGTATAATTAGCATCTCTTATAAAGACGGGAAATTATTACTTTATACTAAAAACAAGAAAAAAAAATCGCGGATGAATCATGGAGAGCATGTCGGAATAATAAACGCAATTACCCGGTTGAAAAATTATTATACTAAGGATGATTTTGATTTGGAAATGAAAGATGAAGAAGCTGAATTTATTTTAAACTTAAAAATACAAATATGGAATTAGGTTGTTACATAGTTGATGATGAAATCCACGCTATTAAAGTACTTTCAAGATATATAGATAAGACTCCCGGCCTTTTTTTAGTTGGATCGGATACAGATCCATTAAAAGCCTGGAGTAGTATAGATAATAAGAGCGTTAACCCGGATATTGCGTTTTTGGATATAGATATGCCCCAGCTTTCCGGTACCGAACTTGCTGACCTGATAAGGCATCGGACAGAGATCGTATTCACTACAGCTCATCCTGATTATGCAATTCGCGCATTTGAAAGCGATGCATTAGACTACCTGTTAAAGCCGGTTACCTATGAAAGATTCCTTAAGGCCATAAGTAAGGCAAAGGATAAGCTATCACTTAAAAAGCAAATTGAACCATCCATAAATGTTGAAGAAGATTTTTACATTAAAAGTGAAACCAAAGGGAAAATGGTAAAAGTGAAATATAATGATGTCTATTATATTGAAGCAAGGGCCAATTATCTTAAAATATATCTTGAAACGAAATCTTATATAACGTATTTAACCATGAAGGAACTGGAAGAAAAGCTTCCTTCAAAAAAATTTATCCGGGTACATAAATCATTTATAATAAATATTCAAAAAGTAATAGCTTTAGAAGCGAATCAAATTTTACTTGAAAATAATGTTACTGTTGATATCGGTCGCAGCTATAGAACTAGCCTGTTATCGGTAATTAATTCCAGGTTAATTAGTAGTAAGAGAATGCCGTAATTTCTTTCTTTCTCTCCCCTGGTCGGATTCATATTGCCGCCAAAGACAATAATAAACTATCAATTCATTTTTTCCTGATGTTTCAGGAAACAGACGATTTATGTGCATGTGGATCAAATCACCGATTAATTTTCTTTCTTTGTCTGGAGGCCAGTCCATAGTCAGTTTTGCAATTTGTTTATGAATAAATTCGAAGCGCGAAATTTCCACTCCTAAATTAAATTTATTAATGATGGGGTTAAACTGCAGAATCCCGGTAACTTGTCTGATCTCACGAAATTTTCTCCTTAATTGATCTTCCATTAGCTCAGTTATATGAAATTCAGATCTGAGGTTCATATAAAAATGGTTAAATAATTTTACCTTATCCTCCTCTTTATAACAAAATGCATCTAAAAGAACATCTAAGCTGCAGTAAGCCATTTCATACAAATAATAACTATCTTTTATTCCCAGGGTATTTTTAAAAAAAGTAGTAATTAAAGAGGAACTTATGCAAAACGAATTTTCTATAAATTCTATAATGCCGGAATCATAGCGTTCAAGCTCCCGCTCATATACTGTTGCCTGAAAGTTGCTTATCAAACCTACTCTGATAAGGGGAGCTAGAATGTTATTGAGACCCTTAATGATAATTCCGGAATGAATAGGGTCTATATCGAATCGTATTCTAATGTGAAATTCCGGGTCATTATAACGTATGAAAAACCATTGGTTCACGAATCCGGCCGTAACCCACCGATTGCATAGGGGAATTATGTGGTTTAATAATAGTTCATTAGCCCTTAAAGGATGGCAATAAATTTTAAAATAAGACCAAATACTTCCCGGTAGAAATTTTCTCTCTACAGGCTTAGCTGCTACGCTTCGGTCGAATTCGGGGCCAATAGCATCGTATATCTTCTGTTCATGATATAGCGCAGTGATAAATTGGCTTATATAAGGATTATGAGAAGAATCCCTTACCATTTGATTTTCTTCTTCAATAAAAGGAAATTCTTTAATAACAGCACTATCTTCTTTTTTCAAAATTTTCGTTAAGAAAATAAGATCGTCGTCATTTTGCGAATCAATAACAATGTAATGATCGTGCCTGTTGAGCGAAATATACCTGGGCCATTTCGTACTTTTGGCAAATTTTGTTATGGCTAACAGATTCTCCTCCACATTATGATTCCTTGAAATTTCATTCAGGGAATCCTGTCTTATATGCCATGATGCTAAGCTTAAAATAGCTCTTCCATATTGTACTCTTGGATAAAAAGCAATATCCGGGAAAAAGTTAGAAAGGTCAAAGCTGAAATTAGCCTTAATCCCCTGGCACTGTAAATCGCATAATAATCTAAAGACAGGCAGATCGCTCCTTAAATAATTAAAAGCGGAAGTAAGCCTGGGGATTATTCGTTTTTTCAGTCTCTTGGACCATAGTATAATCTCATTTCCAGGTACAGAAATCCACAGGTCATTTAATGGGATTTGATTTTTTTCAGGCACAGTTGAAGCAGTTAATATAGGAATTTCATATTGCCTTACTACATCACGCCTTTCAATATTCATAAGATCCGGATCACAAATGTGGACAATTTCAGCAAAAATAATATCCGGGTTTGAAGATACTTCTATTCCTGCAATACTCTGAACAGTCTCACGTATATTTAAATTAAGAGGGGTGAATCTTCCTAATAACGCTGTAGCTGTAACGCCTCCGGCCTGCTCAATATAAACTGATTCGCCCACTTTTCTAAAAAGAACTGATATACCCGGCGGGAAATGCAGGTTTGTTCGATGGTCGGAAAGATTTTCAAGATCGGCATTATCTAAGGTAATAGTTGGAATATCGCCATTGGCTGTTTGCAAAGCATTCCATTTATTCAATAGCAACGCATGTGATGAAGTCCATTCAATTTTCTGCTCAGTATTGTAGCAATAGCTTAGTTGGATATTTTTCATCAGTGAGGAGGAATGGTAGTTTTCTGCAAGTGATTCATATCCAACACCGATTTCCGGATCTAAAGCTGTCATAAGTGGAATCCATCTTCGATCAAATTTTTGTTTATATGCAGAGACAAATTTGGATAATGCATTCGATTGTTGTGGATTAGGGGATAGCTTATCAATACAAAATAATCCTTCCAAAATTTTAGCTTGCAAATCCTGTGAAAGGCCACCTTTAATGCATATCATTTCAGTATTTACATACATTGGGCTTTTGTTGTTCTCTACAGAGTCGGTCATCTGCCGGATTTCACGGTTTGTTTTAATAATATTCTCAGGAAGGAGTAAATGATGTGAATCATTCAACCGTGTAATCATATTTTTGATTTCATTTAATTGTGGAAGGATTGTATTTCCTTCCTCCTGATAATTAAGGGTTCGATCCAGGTAATCCTCGCCTGTAATATTGGGTAATAATTCAGGCAAAAGGATTTGCATTTCAATTAGTTCTTCTAAAAAGCAACTACATTCATCAATATCCTCTTCGAACAATTCTGAAATAAAATTTATGAGCTGAGCCTTGGTGTGGTACTTAGCGCAAAAGGATAAAACATCTTTTATTTCATGGGTCAATTCAATTGAATCAATCCAAAAATCTCTCTTTCCGTTTTCATTATTTTGGCCATATCTCAAATAACGATATTCATCACCAGCCTTGTAAAGACTCTTATTAAGTACATATCTTTGACTGATACCAGGTTTCTCTTTTGTAATTAATTCAGATAAAAATTCATTATCCAATTGGATATGTACTTTTCGGATATTGCTAAGAACCAATTCCCTGTTTTCCGGTTCCCAACTTATAGAAGAAAAAGCTGAGAAAAGGGCAAAGGGAGTCGGGCGGAAACACATCCTGTTAAAATACATTCTCAGAGAAATTTGCTCCTTTTCACTTAACAATGCATGATCGAAATTTTTTTTCTCAAGCACATCATATAAGCTTTTACTTGCCAAATAAATGGCAGATCTGTAGTATGGATCATTTAAAATGTCGTGGATCTGATTACTATAAGTTTTGTAACTATAAGCCGGTGTTCTAAGCATTAGTTCAGGATAAAATTTATAGTTGCAGATTGATGGCATATTTTTCCAGATCGGATCCGGAAACTAAAGCGAAATTTAATACTATTAAAGTTATTTACATCAACTTGATTTTTGTATAGACAAACAAATGTGTGCCAGATGCAGGCTGTATAGGTTTACGCACTTAGCTTCCTGCATACTCAGCTATTTCCCAAATGGATAGTGCTTTGTAATACCTGCATCAATAAAAGTCCCGGGCGCTTTGGATACACTCCATATCGTATTGGCTTAATAGTATCCTCCATAGATACTCCCTATCAAAGGCATGGATAAAGCATAGATAAAGTATGGATAGTGCCTGGATAAAGCGGGAAATAGTATCCGGATAGTAAGGCAACTGTTTTCCTGTCTTCCTGGCATTTGCAAACTAATTACCTGGAAATTGTATGACAATTGATTTTAAGTACTCAGGAGGCGGATGTAGTCGGGTGCATTTCAAAATGTCGCTCAGGATTTCAAGGTTGCCAACCTTGTATATGGGTACTCTCAAGCTAAAACGAACTTATTGAAGGTTGGCAACCTTGCGACATTTTGAAATGTACCCGGTACAATCAGTCCCATATTAGCCTGAACCTGACGAAGCCCACTCAAGTACGCATATAGAACACTTCGGTGAAAGCTGATTTTATGGTTTGCATAAAGCCGCTGCCGCGTCTTCAAAGCTTAAAACCAATCGAAGCTACAATATTCCCTGAATTATTTTGTAAATAGGCTGGTACATTGGGTTTATCTTCCAAGCGGTAGGGATAGTTGACATCTTTATTTGTAGAATACACATAAGTAAGGTCAATAAACATTCCCCTGTTCCTGTAACCGATGCCTCCGCTTATTTTGATAAGATCAGCGCTTTGATTTTGATAAGGATTGCCATAATAGGCACCGCCTAACCTGAACATCACGGTATTGAATTTTAGCTCGCCGCCAAGGCGCACATTAATGGCATTTTTATATAAATTATCAATTGTTTTATTTAAGGAATTATAATATTCTTTTGTGGAAGCATCATTGTTCACATCATGGTATGAAGCGTCTTTATAATTTACATATTCAATATCTGCTGTAATAAAACCACGTTGGTTTTCCACATTTTCAACTTCCCGAATTATATAGGCGCCACTTAAAATCGCTCTCCACGGAGTAGTTAAATTATACTTAGATTCCAGGGGTTGCCCATTGGTGGAGGGTATATCTGTAGAACTTTGATGCTTTACTCCTGTGCCACCATAACCTTCGAGGTCGGTAGTTATTTCTGCTGTGTATTCATCCGTAAGTTGATAATAGGTGGGCGTATGAATTGCCAGGCCAAGACTGACATCTTTAACAGGTTTAAAAATGACTCCGAATTTTCCATTCACCCCAATACCTGTTGTTTGCAAAGATTCACTGGAAATAAAATAATTAAAATTATTATTGGGATCTCCTGAGGCGTCACTTTCTTTGTAAGACGCATCCCTGTTATATCTCAAAAAGGGAAAGGAAAGTGTGCCTCCAAAATACCATTTGTCTTTTAGATTAAGGCCGAAACCTATTGCCGCATCTGTAATACCGCCCGAAGTATTGATAGTATTTTCCTGTGTAAGCCCAAAAGCAGGGTTGGCCTGGCTTTTGTATCCTGCTACAGAACCATCAGCATTTTGAATGGTATCAATTAAGTAAGTATTGAAGGCAAGGCTGCTTCCATAAGGATAATTATTAGCAGCATCATTGGGGTTAGTTACATTATTATCAGCAAGTTGTTCCAGGTATTGTTCAGAATAAGATGATTTGTTATTTAATCCTTTATAATAGATATGATTATTAAAATCGGCTACTCTGTTGATGCCAAAACCAATGGCAAAGCTTTTTACACTTTTACCCTGCTGCGTAGGAGATGCCAAAATAAAACCTGTAGTTCCAATATTAAAGCTATTGTTCTTTGCACTTTCGGGGTTACCTAAATAATTTGATTTGGAATTTTGGGAAGAAAATGAAGGAGTAAATGCAAAATCCCCTGTTTTATAAAATCCCAAACCGGCAGGATTAATAAAAAGAGAAGTAAACTCCCCGCCTAAAGCGCCGCCTGCGCCTCCAATCGCCTGGTTGCGGGCGGTCCCGCCGTCTTGTGTTAAAAAAGAATACCTTAAAGCATCTTCAGGTTCCTGTGCATGAGAATATATAACAGTAAATAAAAAGAATACAACTAAAAATTTTGCTTTCATGGTACGAATATGGTTTCACTTTAAGTATCTTAACATAAAATTTTAATCAAAAACATGATCTGAAAAAGGGATGAAAAATCATCCCTTTTATTAAGTTTATCTCCCGAAACTTCTTACCGGGGCACTGCTGCTGCTACCTCCTGAATAAGATGGTGTGCTCACTGAAGGTGAATTATTATAAGATCTGGATGGAGTTTGAGGATTATTTTGATAACTATTATTATTATTATTAAATGTTCTTGTGTTATTTGAATTGTTATAATATCTGTCGTTATTATTAGAATTGTTATAAGACCTGCCATTACTATTGGAAGAGTTCACGTAAGTGACCCTATTAGGAACAAAAACTCTCCTGATTATATTACCAAATCCTGTGGTACGCCTGATAGGTGCAGAAACGTTTGATGATGTAGTATTTGCAGGAGTGGTCGAAATATTCGTGTAAGCATTAAGGTTATATCTACGCGGGCCTGTGTTTGTATTGATACTTCCGGGTGCTGTGAAATAAATAGAAGAACTATGCCCATTTCCATAATAAGTAGGATTGTAAATGCTATAAGGATTGTAAAAACCATAGGGATTGTAAAAGCTGTAAGGATAAAAGAGACCTAAGCCACCGTATCCAAAAGAATTGAACAGATATGGATTATACATTCCCATATATCCGTAAGGATCATAACCATACCCCAAATTGCCAAAACTTAACCCATTATATAAATAAGAATTAAATCCGAGTGCGTTGTAATCATAAGGGTTGTAGTCGAAACCTAAATCATACGTAACAGGAGCGCTGTATGATTGGTCCTGGCTTCCATCCGGGGAATTCTGATCATTTCCTGTATAATAGGAATTTTGATCGTCATCATTTGAAGTAATTAAATTAGAACCTTGCACCGGAGCCGATGAATAATATACATCATCCGGAGTCTGGCTGGTGCGGTAAGCAGTGCTGCAACTGCTAAAAAAGGCAATCGAGCCAAGGAAAAGAATATATTTTATTTTCATGGCATTAAGTTTTAAAAAGTTTTATTAATGACTAACGTTTATTTTTGCGTCATTGCAATGTAAATTTAAGTATAATCTTTTATTAAATTAGGTATATTTTGATGAATGGTTGTTAAAAGAATGCAAAGAGGAATTTAATTTGTAAAATCAGATACAATTTTATTTAATCAGGAGAAAAAAGCACGTTTAAAATAATAAGAAATAAGAATGAGCAAAGAAATTACAGCCAGAGAACAGGATTATTCACAATGGTATAATGATATAATATTAAAAGCAGGGCTGGCCGATTACAGCGCAGTGCGGGGTTGTATGGTTATTAAACCTTATGGATTTGCCCTTTGGGAAAATATGCGCGACCAACTGGATAAGCGTTTTAAAGAAACCGGTCATCAGAATGCCTACTTTCCACTTTTTATTCCAAAAAGTTTTTTAAGCAAAGAGGCGGCGCATGTCGAAGGGTTTGCTAAAGAATGTGCAGTGGTAACTCATTACAGGCTAAAAAATGACCCCGATGGTGGTGGTATTATTGTAGATCCTGAAGCAAAACTGGAAGAGGAATTGATCATACGCCCCACGTCTGAAACTATCATCTGGAATACTTATAAAACCTGGATACAATCATACAGAGATCTTCCTTTGCTTGTGAATCAGTGGGCCAATGTAGTAAGATGGGAAATGAGAACAAGGCTTTTTTTGCGCACCACAGAATTTTTGTGGCAGGAAGGACACACCGCTCATGCTACATCACAGGAAGCCATAGACGAAACTATGAAGATATTGGACATATATGCAGAATTTGCAGAAGAATGGATGGCCATGCCGGTGATAAAAGGTGTAAAAAGTATTAATGAACGTTTTGCGGGCGCGGTAGATACTTATTGCATTGAAGCTCTCATGCAGGATGGAAAAGCCTTGCAATCTGGAACATCACATTTCCTGGGTCAGAATTTTGCAAAAGCATTTGATGTAAAATTCAGTGATAAAGAAAATAAGCTGGAGTATGTATGGGCTACAAGCTGGGGAGTAAGCACGAGGCTGATAGGAGCATTGGTAATGGCTCACAGTGATGATGACGGGCTGGTACTTCCGCCAAAATTAGCGCCAATACAGGTTGTGATCATCCCTATTTATAAAGGAGAAGAACAAAAGAAAATAATTGATGAAAAAATAATTCCTGTAATTGATGATTTCAAAGCATTGAATATTTCTGTAAAATATGATTACGACGATAGCCGCCGCCCCGGATGGAAGTTTGCCGAATATGAACTGAAGGGCGTCCCTGTTAGAATTGCAATTGGCTTACGTGACCTTGAAAATAATGTAGCTGAAGTATCGAGAAGAGATAACAAAACCAAAGAATTGGTATCTCTTGATGGTCTTGCCAATACGGTGATGGTTTTACTCGGCGATATTCAAAAAAATATTTATCAAAAAGCAAAAAATTATCGTGATGCCCATATTACCAATGCTGATACATGGGATGAATTTGTAAAATTGCTTGATGAGAAGGGAGGTTTTATTTCAGCTCATTGGGATGGCACTCCTGAAACCGAAGAAAAAATTAAAGAGCTTTCCAAAGCTACGATCCGGTGCATACCTTTACACAACAAAAAGGAAGAAGGTAAATGCATCCTTACGGGAAACCAAAGCCATGAAAGGGTTTTGTTTGCGAGAGCGTATTAAAAAAAATGGAAATCTTCAATAAAAGTTCGTTTGCTGTAAAATATTTTTTTTATCTGAATTTAAATTGATCTAAATGGCCATTCCTTCTGAAACTTTGCTTTAATAAAATAAACAATCGTTCCAAGGAAAATTACAATCAATCCACTAAACATTAATTTACTTCCGGTTGAAATAAGAATAAATAACCACATCGCAATAGCAAGGATTACAGGCAAAGGAAACAAAGGCATCTTATAAGGAAATTCATCGCTGTTCCTTTTGCTTCGCAAAATGAGTAACCCTACTGCCTGGCCAATAAATTGTACCATGATCCGCATAGCAAGTATCGCACTTATCACTTCGCTCAGTTTTAAAAACATGCTGAAAATAAACGCTACACTTCCTAAAAATAACAAGGACACGTATGGAAAATTTTTAGTGGGATGCAGCTTTGCAAATATTTTAAAAAATTCTCCATCTTCTGCCGCGGCATACGGGATACGGCTGTAGCCAAGTGTTGCAGAGAACACCGATGCGAAGGCAACCCACAAAATAAGACACGTAATAATGATCGCTGCATTATGCCCAAGCAGCGCTTCCATAAATTCGCTTATCACAAATTCACTGTCTTTTGCTTGTTGCCACGGAATCACACTTACCACACTTACATTCATCAGCAAATACAGAATGGCAATCCCGACGATAGAAATAAATATACTTCGCGGAATGTTCCTGGAAGGACTTTTTATTTCGCTTCCCAGGTGGCAAACATTATAATATCCGAGGTAACTGTAAACAGATTTTACACTTGCAAAACCAATAGCTGTTTCAAAAGCATAATCAACCGAAAGGCCCGAATTAATATTCCTGATTGGTGCCAGGAAATTTCCATGAACTATCCCACCTCCGATAATCCAGAACATGGTAATGATAACTCCACTCCACAAAAAAATACTAATCTTACCTATTGCATCAATTTTACGGTATAATAAAATTACTATCAAAATAACCACACTCCCACTCACTAATTTTTCTGTAACACTATTAAGCGGGGCCAGGAAAGAAAAATATTTTGCAAATCCTATGGCAGCAGAAGCTATTACCAGCGGCGCTTGTATCATTGTTTGCCATACAAATAAAAAACTCATCATTTTACCGGCACCTTTTGTTCCGTACGCCTCTTTTAAAAAATTATAGCTACCACCTGCTCTCGGAAACGCAGCTCCCAACTCACTCCACACCATTCCATCTACAATTGATAAAAATGCACCTGCGATCCAGGCATAAAGGAAATATGGTCCGTTCATCATTCCTATCACCATAGGTAAGGTAATGAAGGGGCCTATGCCAACCATGTCAGTCATGTTGATAGCAGATGCCTGCCAAAGGCTGAGCCTTCTTTCCAATACCGCCATTAAATTAATAAATTGAAGAGAGTAACAATGATAAAAAGAAACAATTTAGGAATAAAAATACTTAATTAAGATTTCCCTTTTTTAGTTCTTCTACTGCATAATTAGCTGCCCTCGCTGTCAATGCCATAAAAGTGATAGATGGATTTTGTGTGCCGGTAGAAGTCATACAGGCACCATCAGTTACAAATACATTGGGGCATTCATGCAGTTGATTCCATTTATTTAAAAGAGATGTTTTAGGATCTTTACCCATCCTTACCCCTCCTACTTCATGTATATCCAGTCCGGGTGCTTGTTTGCTATCATTGCTTGTAATATTTTTACATCCTGCTTTATCCAGCATTTCTGCTCCCTGAATTAAAAAATCTTTCAATGATTTTTCATCATTATCATCGTATCCTACATCAATTGATAGCAATGGCATTCCCCATTCATCTTTCTTGTCTTCACTTAGCCATACACGATTAGTTTCTTTGGGAATGGTTTCACCCTGCATCATCATAGAAACACCCCAGTTACCGGGTTCTGTTTCTGCTTGTTTGAATGTTTCACCCATTTGATGGCCGGCCACTGCGTGTTCCCAACCACCTCTATAAGCGCTGAAAAATACCATATAACCTCGAAGGAAATCCATTTCCTGTTTATATACATTTCTGAAATTAGGCATCATAACTGCACAAGGGCGCCGGCCATAATAATAGGAATCCAAAAAACCATCCATACTTGCATTAAGTGTACCTCTGTAATTTTGAAACGCTACATATTTACCGAGTAATCCATTATCATTACCAAGTCCGTTAGGAAATCTTGATGAAGTAGAATTGAGTAAAATAAGATTTGAATTCAATGCAGCGGCATTTACAAAAATGATTTTTGCAAAATATTCGGTAACCTGTTTGGTATGTGCATCAATCACTCTCACACCGGTCGCTTTGTTTTTTTTATCATCATAAATAACGGAATGAACCACAGAATCGGGGCGCAATGTGAGATTTCCTGTTTTTGCAGCCCAGGGCAGCGTTGAAGAATTGGAACTAAAATAACCACCAAAGGGACATCCGCGCTGGCACAGATTTCTTGCCTCGCATTGCCCTCTGCCTTGTTCCAGGTGAATTTCTTTTGGTCTGGTTAAATGAGCACAGCGACCAATGATCACATTGCGGTCTTTGTAATTGTCCATAATTCTTTTCTGCACTACTTTCTCCACCGCATTCATCTCCCACGCTGGAAGAAATTCGCCATCAGGCAGTGTCTCCAATCCATCTTTGTTGCCACTGATACCTACAAATTTTTCAACATGACTATACCACGGCGCTAAATCAGAATAGCGTATTGGCCAGTCCACGGCAAATCCATCTCTTGAAGGTCCTTCAAAATCATATTTACTCCATCTTTGTGTTTGCCTCGCCCATATTAATGACTTACCACCAACCTGGTAACCGCGTATCCAATCGAAAGGCTTTTCCTGGATATAGGGATGCTCTTTATCTTTTACAAAAAAATGCATCGCGTCTTCTCTGAATGCATAACATTTTGAAACGATAGGATTTTCCTCTTTTATTTTTAAGGTAAGATCGTTGCGGTGCGGGAAATCCCATGGATCCTTTGCCATTGTCGGATAATCTATTAAATGCCTGACATTTCTGCCTCTCTCCAAAACCAAAGTTTTGATTCCCTGTTCACATAATTCTTTGGCAGCCCAACCACCGATGATTCCTGAACCAATCACAATAGCATCATAAGTATTTTCTTTAATTCCTTTTGAATTAATATTTCCCATTTATTGTTTGTTTACTGTATTAGGATATTTTTTTGCCATCATTTTATGTTGCCCATGCTTTATCGCCTGTTTTATAAGGTACCTCTCCACGATAAGAACCCGGAGTTTGAATATACCTCAACGCTTTGGTAGCGCCTGGTTCCGAAGTGAAATATCCAAATAAAGTAAGCCCCTTTATCATTGAATAAAAATGCGGAGTATCGCCATTAATAGGATTTTTATCTCGCTGTTCTTTGCCTGTCTGAACCGCGTCACCACTTCCTGCAATACTTGTCTTTTCATTTTTAGCAGCTTCTTGCGGTTCATTCTCCGCAGCTTTGAGTATTTCTTGTTTTTGTGACGTAGTCAACTTTATAAACTCTTTCCCAAATTTGTTTTTGCTTTTCTTTTTGATCCAGGTGATTCCTCGCCAAAAAATATTTTGCTCTTCCGTTGTATAGCAATCTGTTACATATACTTTCATGAATTCCCCAATCCTGGCAGCTTTAGCGCCAGGTGAAGTGGAACTTGCAGGAAGAATCGTTTCGCCAATTTCATCCAGGAGTTTTATATTTTCTTCCGAAAAATATTCTTCTTCTTTCACATCAGATCTGCATGAAGAGAAAAAAACTTCAGTACTTACCATAGCTGCCGGAAGTATGATAGCAACGGAGGATAAAAAACGTCTTCTTTTCATTTATTGATTTTAAAAAATTGCAATCTATGGGTTTCTGCTAATTTCGTTATTATTTGCAAAACCGCCCATTTACTTTTGATCCCAAAATGAATGCAATTTTTTTTAGCACAATACAGATAATTGTAAATTGCAAAAACTATGACTAAACTTTCCGTAAATATCAATAAAATTGCTACGCTACGAAACTCGCGCGGTGGCAATAATCCTGATTTAATAAAAACAGCCAGGGATATTATGACTTTTGGCGCCGAAGGAATTACGGTGCATCCCCGGCCTGACGAAAGGCATATAAGATACACAGATGTTTATGAATTGAAAAAAATGATTTCTTCGCCCATTGAATTTAATATCGAAGGAAACTGCCGCGAACAAAAATTTATAGACCTTGTTCTTGCAAACAAGCCCGACCAGGTAACTTTGGTTCCTGATGCTTTAGGACAATTAACTTCTGATCATGGATGGGATACGGTAAAAAATAAAGATTATTTAATTGAGATTATTTCGGTTTTTAAAAAGGCAGGAATCAGGGTATCGGTTTTTGTAGATCCTGATATCAAAATGATAAAAGGCGCTAAAGAAACCGGAACAGACAGAATTGAATTGTACACAGAAAATTATGCGAAAGAATTTCAAAAAGGGAATCATCAACTTGCAATTGCTCCTTTCATTGCTGCTGCAAAAAAAGCAATGGAACTCGGCCTGGGAATCAATGCCGGACATGATCTTGACCTACGCAATCTAAAATATTTTTCAGAAAATATCCCCGGACTTTCAGAAGTTTCTATCGGGCATGCATTGATTTGTGATGCATTATACTTTGGCCTCGAAAATACAGTTCAACTTTATAAAAGACAACTAATTAATTCTTAAGTTAATTGGTTAATTGGTTAATTGGTTTAATAGTAAAGAAACAAATATCTGAGATTCCTATTTAGTTCTAAATCCAGAGACGATATGTTAGACCATAAAATGTCAACCAAAAATTCTTTTGAAGATTTAATAATGTAAAGTATATTTGTCATTTAGGAAAGCAAATTTGTCAAAATGGATAAAAATACAAATAAAAAAGATCTTAGATTACTACCGGGGTATTTTAAGGTAATTGGCCTTGTCGTAATGATTTTAGCATTTGTTCCGGCTGCAATTATCATCTTAATGAACATTAAAATATTGCAATCTCAAAAAGAACTACTTAAAGTATTCACTGCAAATGCCTTCATACTTGGATTAGCATTGTCTAAAGATAAAGTTGAAGATGAAATGACTATTGCAATAAGATTAAAAGCAATGGCTTTTGCATTTATTAGTATTGTAATTTATTTAATTATCTCTCCATTTGGTGATTTTCTTTTTAAAATACCTATAGAAAATTTAACTGGCCGACATCTTGTCACGGTTATGTTGTTCGAATATTTGGTGATGTACTATTATCTAAAAAGGGTTCGGTAATGAAAAACACATTAAAAGTTGAACGGGCAAAACTAAATCTAACACAACAGGATTTAGCAGACAAAGTGGGTGTATCCCGTCAAACGATAAACTCAATTGAAGCAGAAAGGTATGTTCCATCTACTGTCCTTTCAATAAAAATATCTGATGTTTTTAAAACTTCTGTCAATGAAATTTTCAAGTTAGAAAAGAACGACTGAAGCCAACATAATTATTGTTCGTAAAAATCAACCATTTGAATCTCTTACATTTTGAGATTCTTTATTTCAGCAATTCTTCCAACTTAGTATTCAATGCATCACCTCTAAGATTTTTGGCAATTATTTTCCCATGAGGATCTATCAAAAGGTTTTGAGGAATGCTGGTAATATGAAATAACAGAGCTACCTGATTTCCCCAGCCTTTTAAATCGCTTACATGAGTCCAGGAAAGTCCATCCATTTTAATTGCGCTTAACCATGCCTGTTTTGCCTGGTCGAGAGACACACCAAGCACCGTAAAGTTCTTTTCGTGATATTTATGAAAAGCCGCTACCACATTCGGATTCTCTTCGCGACACGGCCTGCACCAGCTCGCCCAAAAATCAACCAGTACATATTTTCCCCTGAAAGAAGAAATGGTCACTTTATGTCCGGAAGTATCATCCTGTGAAAAATCTATGATCTCGGAGCCAATTGGATTTATTCTTGCTACTGCCAATTGTTGATCTACATATTTTGCAAGAGAAGAATTTTTCACATCACCCGACATCATTTTAAAAAGGCTTTCTGCTTTTGCTACATTTTGAGAAGTTTGTAATATCCTGATAATTGCAAGAGGAGCCACATAAGATGATGGATATTTTTTTACAAAATCTTCGCTTATTTTTTCTACGGCTTTTACAGAATCAGGGGCTTTTGCCACATCAGGAGAAAACAAGTCCAGGTAAGGCTTCGTCAATTTCGAATATTCGGCAAACTGAGTTTCTGTTTTGGAACCTGTTATAGAAAGATTTTCGAGGTTGTTTTTATCACCGGCAATTTTAACTTTAGAATTTTCAATAAATAAAGGAATAGCAGGTGGCTGGTCGCCAAAAACTAAAATAATAAAGGATGGTTCAGAAAGCTGGCCTTTTAGAATAAATTTCCCGTTTTCAAAGATAGTTTGCTTTTCAGGTACCCCGGTTTGCTGGTTCAAAAAAGAAACTGAAGTGCTATCGGGATATCCGGAAATATTTCCGCTTATTTCATACCCATCGTTAGTGTTTGTTTTTGTCGCGCTCACAGAAGTCTGTGCAAAACCAAAAAAAGGTAACGCGATAAAAAGAAAAAATAATTGTTTCATAATTTATAATATTACGGCAAATTTAATTTTTTTAAAATAAACATTTTTAAGGAAAGGAGAAAATGTCAGGCTTGTAAAATTGAGTTAAGAAATTTTTGTGTGGCGCTGTCTATGTCATCAGCATTCTCAATAGCATTAATATATGTAGTCCCGATAATGGCTCCTGCAGCATATTGGCAAGCCTTGGTAAATGTTTCGTGATCTTTTATTCCAAAGCCAATCAAGACCTTATTTTTCAAATTCATATTTTTTATTCTTTCAAAATATGTTTTCTGGGTATTCATATTGGTATTGCTGCCGGTAATAGAGGAGGAAGAAACTGCGTAAATAAATCCATTGCTGACAGAATCAATTTTACGTATTCTTTCCTCGGAAGTCTCGGGAGTAATTAAAAAAATAAAATTGAGGTTATTTTCTTCAAAAATATTTTTATACTCCCTTTCATATTCATCTATAGGAAGGTCAGGAAGGATAATACCGGTAACGCCCACGTTTTTTGCATCTGCACAAAAATCTTCAAATCCATATTGCAAAACAGGGTTTAAATAACCCATCAGTATTAAGGGAACATGAACCTGATTTTCCTTTTTATTTAATTGTGAAAAAAGGATTTTGATGGTCATCCCGTTATGTAAGGCCTTCATACTACTGTTTTGAATTACCGGCCCATCGGCCAAAGGATCGCTATAGGGCATCCCGATTTCTATCATGTCAGCGCCATGTTTCAGCAAGGATTGCAGAATATTTACCGTATCATTCAATTGCGGAAAACCGGCAGTAAAATAAATACTTAGAATATTTTTCTCCTTTTCAGAAAACAATTTTTGAATCGTACTCATCTGTTCAATATTTAGTTTGGCTTTTCGCTGCCCTGTCAGAGGCCTTCATATAAGTATCCATATCCTTATCTCCTCTCCCGCTCAAATTCACAACAACTTTATCATCAATTTTAAATTTCATTTTTTTCAAAACCGCAAGTGCGTGAGCAGATTCCAAAGCTGGAATAATCCCTTCCATTTTTGTTAATTCAAAAGCAGCATCAAGCGCTTCATCATCTGTTGCATTCATAAATTGCGCTCTCTTTGAAGCGAATAAATTAGCATGCATCGGGCCGATTCCCGGGTAATCAAGTCCTGCTGAAATACTGTGCGGTTCTATAACCTGGCCGTCTTCCGTTTGCATCACATAACTTTTACTTCCATGTAAAATTCCTACAGAACCCAATTGAGTTGTTGCCGCACTCATGCCGCTTTCTATTCCCAGACCTGCAGCTTCCACTGCTATTAATTTTACACCTTCGTCATCAAGAAAATAATAAAATGCACCCGCCGCATTACTTCCTCCACCCACACATGCGATCACATAATCCGGTAATTCATTTCCTGTTTTTTCTTTCAACTGAACCCGTATTTCTTTACTGATCACACTTTGAAAACGCGCTACCATATCAGGATAAGGATGTGGGCCAACTACACTTCCTATCAGGTAATAAGTATCCTCAGGATTATTGATCCAATCCCTGATCGCTTCATTGGTAGCGTCTTTAAGAGTTTTACTTCCGCTGATTGCAGGAACTACTTTTGCGCCAAGCATTTTCATTCTTGCCACATTAGGCGCCTGGCGTTCTATATCTTTTTCGCCCATATAAACAATACATTCCAGGTTTTTTAAAGCACAAACAGTAGCAGTAGCAACACCATGCTGGCCTGCGCCGGTTTCGGCAATAATCCTTTTTTTGCCAAGTCTTTCAGCTAATAAAATCTGGCCGATGGTATTATTGATTTTATGAGCGCCGGTGTGACAAAGATCTTCGCGCTTTAAAAAAATATTCGCCCCATATTTATCACTTAATCTCTGAGCGCGATATAACGGAGTAGGTCTACCCGCAAAATCTTTCAAAAGAGAATTAAATTCTTTTTGAAAACTTTCCTCATTTATTATTTTTAAGTAATTTTTTTGGAGGCTTTCCACATTCCTATACAACATTTCCGGAATGTACGCCCCACCAAACTGGCCATAGTAGCCATTCTTATCTACTGCCCACATTTTTAAACGGTTTAATTTTTTAATTCTTTTACAAAATCCTTTATTTTTTTCATATCTTTTATTCCGGGTTCCGTTTCAAATCTGCTATTCACATCTACCCCATAAAAAAATGGATGCTTAAATTTTTTAAGAGACGCTGCATCATTCACACTGATCCCCCCGCTTAAAAAAAAGGGTTTCCCGATAATTGAATTTTCAAGAAGCTTCCAGTTGAATTTCTCGCCTGTTCCTCCATATAAACCCGCAGAACCCTTATCAAATAAATAATAATCACATACCTCATCGTATTCTTTAACTAACCAATCAATATTAGTATCAAAGTCTGCTATACGAAAGGCTTTAATTATCCTGAAATGCTGACTGATACGGTTGCAAAAAGAGGCGGTTTCATCTCCGTGAAGTTGTACTAAATCCAGACCAAAATGATCCATTTGTTTCATGATCTCTTCCTCGCTTGCATTTACGAAAACACCCACTTTCTCAATGGATAAACCCAATTCCTTCACTTCTTCTCCATTCAATTTTTCCAAAACATACCTGGGAGATTGCTCATAAAATATAAGGCCGGCATAATCAATTCCCAAACCACTTAGCTCTTTCAACTGTTCTAAATCCCTGTTGCCACAAACTTTTATTTTCATTTCTTATTTTTTATTTTTTCTTCCCTGCTCTGTATTCTCTTCTGCAAAACAGGTGAAGATTTAAATTCCCTAATTCACTTACACTATGCAAAGTTCATTCAAAGATGGATAATATTTATTAAAAGTTTTTCATATTCCCGTAATGATGTATAGACAAGGTTTTAGCCTACTCTTTTCTAAAAAGAGAAACCCATTTATTTGTTCTTTTACTGCAAACCTATATTGGAAATATGCGCCGATTAATGAACCATTGTTCCGATTCCTTTTTGCAGTGGAAAATTTTTATGAGTAATTTTGTGTAACAAAAATATCCAGTGAATGACGTACATAACCGTATGATATAAGAATAACCGCAGAAGATTAAATAGGTAAAAGGAATATTTATTTTTTTAAAATGTTGATAAGAAAAATTGTTGAGGAAGATAATTCAGTAATGGCTGATATAATACGTAATTCTTTATTGGAATTTAATGCAGCTAAACCCGGAACAGTTTATTTTGATGAAAGCACTGATCATTTAAGCGAATTATTCAACGCAAAAAGATCCGCCTATTTTGTATTAGAGATCCATCATGAAATAGCGGGCGGTGGTGGTTATTTCCCTACAAAAGGACTTCCCAAAAACAACTGCGAACTGGTAAAAATGTATGTTTCTAAAAAATTCCGTGGCAAGGGATTGGGCAAGATTCTTTTACAAAAATGCATGGAAGAAGCTAAGAAGGAAGGCTACAAAAAAATGTATCTCGAATCAATGCCGGAATTGGTAAATGCAATTGCGATGTATGCTAAAAATGGCTTCAGTTATATCCCGCAACCTTTGGGTAATAGCGGACATACAGGATGTGATGTATGGATGATGAGAGATTTATAATAAGACACAAAAGTTTAAAAACTCCAAAATATAAAATGAATAAATCAACAACTACAGAAATCAGGGAAAGATTTGATAAAGATGTAGAACGGTTTTCAAATCTTCAAACAGGGCAACAGTCAATCATAGACGCAGAACTGTCATTAGAGTTGCTTACAGAATCAGCAAAAAGAATCAATCCACAATCTGTCAATTTGTTAGACCTTGGATGTGGGGCAGGCAATTACACATTAAAGATGTTGTCAAAAATACCACATCTCAATTGCACATTGATAGATCTTAGCAAACCTATGCTGGACAAAGCATTTCAAAGAGTTTCAAAAGAAACAGATAAAGAGATAACGATAATTCAGGGGGATATTCGCGAAATTGATTTACCAAGTGATCAATATGACATCATTTTAGCAGGCGCTGTATTGCATCATTTACGCGGGGATGAAGATTGGAGTTTTGTTTTTAAAAAACTTTTTAATTCTCTGAAACAGGGAGGTTGCCTGATGATCTCTGATTTGATAACCCAGGATACAAAAATACTGAACAACTATATTTGGGAAAGATATGGTGATTATTTAGAAAAAACCGGAGGTCAAGAATATAAACAAAAAGTTTTGGCTTATGTAGAAAAAGAAGATTCCCCCCGATCATTAAACTATCAGTTGAATCTGATGGAAAAAACAGGTTTCAAAAATGTAGAGATATTGCACAAAAATATTTGCTTTGCTGCTTACAGTGCAATCAAATAGCCATTACTGAAATTATAAAATATTCAACGCATATCAATTACTTTGCCAACCTGCTTTGGGTTTCGGATTGCTTTTAGATTTTTTACAGCAGACAAACAAATAAATAGTTTTTCAATTTTTTTAAACAGACAACATTATTAAATAAATTCCGGAAACGGGTTCAAAAAATAAAAAAATGGAAGAAATCGAAACGCATCCTTTTAAAGCGTTCATCCCTGAAAATGCAGTCACAATGATAGTGGGAAGTTTTCCGGGAAAAGAAGTAACTCATAAAGTGATTACAGGAGATGAATGGTTTTATGGATCAAAAAGAAACCAGTTTTGGAAAATACTTTCGGGAGTTTATGAAACAGATTTGCCGACAAGGAAACAAAAACAAACTCTTTTTAAAAAGCACGGAATAGGTATGGCAGATATTTTTCTGAGAATAAAAAGGAAAGATGGTAACAATATGGACAGCAACCTGGAGGTAATCGAATTCAATGACAAGGCGATAAAATTAATTCTAAAGAATCACAACATAAAAAAAATATTTTTCACAAGTAAATTTGTAGAAAAAAGTTTCATGAAACTATTTCCCGATATTAAAATTGGAGAATGTTTGCCTTCGCCTTCGCCAAGATATGCAAGGATGAGTATGGCTGAAAAAATAAATTATTATAGAACAAAATTGCCAAAATGAGTTTCGAAAGATTTGCTATTTTTTAGTAATCCAGTCAAGGTAATTTTCTTTATTTATAAGATTAAACGCGGCTTTGGGATAAGCCTTTGAAAAAGCAGTTGGAATTTTTGCCTTACTTTCTTTCCATTTACATTCCAGTGCCTGCATTTTTTGTTTATTGTTTATTTCTATCAAATCAATTTCCTGGCCATCATAGGTACGCCAGAAAAAATATTGCGGGAAATAATTGGTATAACTATTATACTTTATTCTTTCACTTAAAAAATATTGTTCCCAAAGCTGGCCAACATCATTACGCTGGTTCACGGGATTAAAATTAGCGATAAGCGCATTTCTGATTCCGTTATCAAAGAAATACCACTTCTTACTTTTACTCACTTCTTTACGCAAATTATTACTATAGCCGGACAAAGGATAAATGATAAAAATCTTTGACAAAAGATCAAGATAGCGATCTACGGTTTGCCGGTTCAATTGAAGACTGTTACCAAGTTCTACAGTACTTACCTGGCTTCCAACCTGGAAAGCTAACAACTGCAACAATTTATACAAAACATCTGCGCCTTTAATATTTTCTATCATCAAAAGATCTTTGAGCAAATAATTATTAACCAGTTGTTTTAAATAATTTTCTATTTCATCATTATTCTCCAAATGCCATAATTCAGGATAACTCCCATAAATTAATCTATCTTCCAGGTCATGAACTGTAGTAAGATGATCCTGAATCACAGACAATTCCATTTGTGCAATCGGATACAATTGATACACCTGGTTTCTTCCTACCAAAGGCTCTCCTGTCGAATTTTGCAAATCAAAACTACTACTTCCGGTTGCTATAATGGTGATACCTTTTATATTATCTATCATCAACTTCAAAATCTTACCTATCTCAGGAATAGAGTGTGCTTCATCAATAATTATTAATTTTTTTCCTTTGGTCAAACGTCTATAGTTAGGGATTGTTCTCTTTTGCAAAAGCGTGTTTACCTGCATATCTTCACCCTGCAACAAAAGTGTATTTTTTTCATTCTTTGCCGCAATATTTTCAACGATTGTAGATTTTCCGGTACGCCGCGTTCCATAAAGCAGGATTACTTTTTGTTTGCCAATCTGCTTTAAAATTTGAGTTTCGGTAATCCTTGGAACTTCCATATTTTTGCATTTTATTGCAATTTATGTTAATTAGTCCAGTCAACCAACCTAATTTATATTAATTAGTCCAGTCAAGCAATCTAATTACTATTAATTAGTCTATTATGGTAAAAATATTGTTGCCAGGCGATTACTTTTGAAACAATGAACAGGGGTCTCTGATAGCTTCCCTCACAACGGCTATCGGGAAGGGTTAATAAAGTATTTTATTAAATTGTTCGAATAAACCTCTTAATTAATCGGGAGATAATCTCCTAAACTCTTTGCCCAAAGGACTCCTACGGAAGACAGTAAAGCAACAAATAGCGCAGATTCTTAATTACCCGCATCCGAACGCAGCCTGAAACACGTCCAACTTGTTTTACAGAAATTTTGACAGGATTTTAATAAGACAATAATTTTCTTTTCCTTAAAAAAAAATCACAACTCCTCATTCTTATTTTTTTTATCATTCTCCTTTTGGGTATCAGTTGATGAAGAAAAAAAACCTGAAAATCTATTATGATTACTATACTTGTAAATAGGCCACATTTTCAGGATTCGCTCCCGTTTGCGTTCTTCCTGCAGAATATGATCACGTGCTGTGAGTAATTCAAATTGAGTGATTAATCCCCGAAGTTTCCCTTTTTCCCTACTATCAACTACCGGAAGAACGCCTACATGATTAGCTGCCATCCTATCTGCAATTGCCCGAAGAGATTCTTCGGGAAAAGTAGTGATTATGTCTTTGATCATAAAATCGTCCACAGTTCCGGAAATCTTTCCCTGCAAAGATTTTTCCAATACATCCTGCCAGGAAATAACTCCCAGTATGATTCCATCCAAATTAACTACAGGTAGCAAACGTTGTCTTCGCATGTGAGGCTGTTCGTGTACCATAGCCTGCACATCAGACATATAAGTACCCGAACTTATTGTAAGCACATTTGTTGACATGACATCTTCGGCGAAAAGAACTTTCAGGGGTTCCACGGCATATTCTCTCAACACATGAAATCCGCGTCGGGCTACTTTTTCTGTAAGAATAGAACGTTTTAAAATAAGTACGCTAATGAGATGTGCCAGCGTAACCGTTATTAATAATGGAAGAAATAAATCAGTACTGTGCGTAAGTTCAATAGGAAAAATAATAGATGTAAAAGGGGATCGCATTACACCCGCCAATGCGCCCGCCATCCCAAGCAAAGCCCATTCTGTTGGTATTTTCCCTGGAAAAACCATTCCCAATAAACCACCTAATGCCCCACCCATAATTAAAATTGGAGCTAGAATCCCTCCACTTGTCCCCGAACCTAAAGCCACCGCCCATATAATTAATTTAACCACAAAAAGACTTATTAATGCAGTGAAAGCAATGTTTCCGGCAAGTACATCTGCAATAGTATCATACCCAACTCCCAATGCCCGGGGTTCAATAAGACCTCCTATTCCTACGATCAAGCCACCCAAAACAGGCCACCACATCCAATGTATAGGTAATTTGCGAAAAGCATCTTCGGCGCCATAAACCGCTGTGGTTAATACCCAGGCCATTCCGCCACAGATAATTCCTAAGATCACCGCATCCATCAAACCTGTAGTTCCCAGGACCACCATTTTATGAACAGGAAATAATGGCTCTCCTCTCATCCATCCCTGGTTTACGAACCAGTGCCTGATAGCATCTGCCACAATACTCGCAATAGCTGCAGGAATAAAAGAACGCGGTTTCCATTCAAACAAAAGAAGTTCTACTCCAAGAATTACTGCCGCAATCGGAGTTCCGAACACCGCGCTCATTCCTGCTACAGCTCCTGCTACAAGAAGGCTTCGCCTTTCTATAGCGGTGAGGTTAAGGAATTGTGCCAATACCGAACCTACAGCGCCTCCCGTTAAAATAATCGGGCCTTCTGCACCAAATGGCCCCCCGGTACCAATGCTGATTGCACTGGCAATGGGTTTAAGAATGGTAAGACTTGGTTCCACTTTACTACCACCTACAAGAATAGTTTCCATAGCTTCCGGAATTCCATGTCCGCGAATACGTTCAGAACCATAGCGCGCCATGAATCCAACAATCAAGCCACCTCCCATAGGTATTAAAACAGCCAGCCATCCAAGGGTATTATTTCGTGGCGAAGTAAGCGTAAGATCGAAACGCTGGTAATATAAAAAATTAGAGATGACAGCAATCAGATCAAGTAGTACAATTGCTATAACTGCACCAAAGATTCCGATAATTATAGAAAGAGGAATTAATTTTAGTACTGAAGCAGGCATCGTAAAGTCGCTGAGTTTTCGGGCTACACCTGAAGAAGGTGTTTGTTTGCTATCTCCTTTACCTCCTTTTTTGTTACTACTATCCTGCTCATTCATACGGCAATCTTATATGCTAAAATGTAGAGAAAAAAAATATTCCCGAAATAAAATTACAAAAAAAGTTAATGATTTTTTAAGGAATATTTATTAGGGGAGTTTTTCAAAATCAGATTTGAGTCGAAAGATTAAAAGGTTGACTACCTCAGAAAAATATTTTTTAAGTTCAAACTACTTCACAAAGGTTGGCAACCTTTGGCGACAAAAACCAGATTTGAATTGAATTAATAGAGGCTTTTGATACCTCGGAGACATTTTTATTTATGAATACCTTTTATAGAGCTTTGTCTATTCTTTTTTCAATTCGTCTGTCCGGGATAAACCAAATAATGGCAACAACACAATACAAAGCAAAACTAATCCATGAATTAAAAAAAGAAATTAGAATACCAAGAATATAAATTACTATTGAAATTTTTCCTCTAAAATCTCTTCCTATCGAAGTTGCCAATAAAGAATCTTTACCATGAAGTTGTATTAGCGATTTCAGAAGAAGAGGATAGGACAAAGCTGCCATTAATAAAACAATTCCATACAAAGCAACGGGCGATGCACTAAAATGATTTTCACCCATCCATGCGGTAACAAATGGAATGAGTGAAATACAAAATAATAATAGCGTATTGCACCACAATACTTTTCCATTTACATGTGTAACTGCCTGAAACGTATGATGGTGATTATTCCAATAAATTGCCACATAAGTAAAACTCAGTACGTAACTTATTAATTTTGGTATCAAAGGCTTTAAATCCGCAAATGAGCTGCCTTCGGGCGGATGAAGGTCCAGTACCATGATGGTGATAAGAATGGCGAATAATCCGTCGCTAAAGGCTTCTAACCTTCCCTTGCTCATAATTTTATTTTTAGAAAAAGATAAAGATAATTATTCAGGTCCTAATTTAGTGAAACAGAAAATGCCGTTATTTATTGGTTTACTGTAAACTATCCTGGTTCATTCTTTATCAATTCTACTTCCGTTACCGGGCTAAATAAAAACAATCTGTTGTTTTGTAAATCCCGGCACAAAAAACGGGTCCTTTGCCTATTGCCTTTTTTATAAATGTGTCCGTTTTTAAATTTGAATAAACTTTCCGGCGGCAGTTCTTCCAATAAAAAAACTCCTGGTTTATGAGGATCGTATCTTTTTAATATTCTTAATAACGGAGCTTCTGCACACGAACTGGCAGCAGGATTTTTTAAAGTTTTCAATAATTCATTTTCTATGTCAGCAGGAAATATTTTTTTAGTAATAAAGCGTGTCAGAATATTTCCAAATTCATTTTTCCATTGTGCGCCATGGGCCTGAATTCTATTTCCATATTTTTCATAGGCCACCAGGTGGCCCAATTCATGCAATAAAGTAATTAAAAATGAATATTTATTGAGATTCCCATTCACGCTGATGCGGTGATTTTTATTCAAATGTTTGTTACGGTAATCGCCAAGTTTGGTAAGCCTTTCACGGGTAACAGTAAGATGTACCTTATACTCCTGTAGGTAAAATGACACATCATCATAAGAGCCATCGGGTAAAAAATGATTCAATTGATGTAAGGGAGATTCTTTTTTAAGCATCAGTTTTTTTTCGGGCTATTTTCATTAATTGGACAACTTCAATGGAAGTATAAATAACATAAAGCACCATTGCCATAAATAAAGCGGGTTTATTTACATTGCTTCCCATTACAAAAATATAAATAAAAATGGCGCCGATTATTACAAACATTTTCATTAAAAGAGTAAGGTATAATCCACGTATAAATGCATGAACATTGGGAGATTTTGTGCCCTTAATTTGAATGAAAAATCCAAAGCAACTTAATAAAAACAGGATGATGTTTGCAGAGGCTAAAAATCCAACATCAAATCCATAAGAGATTAAATTTCTTTTGAAGATAAGGATAAGAATACTGGTGATAATAAATAATATAATTACCGGGGCGAATTTTTTAATATAGGGTTGAGTCATTTTTTATCGGTGTCTTTAATAATTTTTATAATAAGCCCTGCAATAATTATCAAGGGCAATATCCAAACCAGCAAAGGAAAAGAAAAATGTAACCATTCGTCTGATTTCATCCCGATAAATATCCCCAAAGCAATACTTAACAGGAATTGCATACCCATTCCCGCATATTTCATTAATTCCCTGTTGGTTTCTTTTCTTGTTTTCATTATTTATTCACTTATTCATTCAGGATATAAAGGGAAATTTCCTTTATTTGTGCTTTTACTGAATCAAAATGCAAACTTCCTGGTTTCTTATTTCCTTATTTTTTTATTTCCATTTGTATTCTTAATTACTTCTGACAGTAGCTCTCACAGGCAATGTCATATTGATCTTTTACGTTATTAATTTTTAGGTTGTTAAAAATAATATACACAAAAGCATTTATTGACATATTAGACTAAATAACCGTATTTTTAAAATATTTTTGCAGAAAGAAAGTTTCTATATTTTATTAGAACTTTTTTGTTAATCTTACTTCTATAAAATTGATCATATCCATGAATAGCCGGATCAGATTCATATCTGTTTTATTATTCTTCTTTTTTCTTCTTCCGGAGGTGCATGCCCAGTTGGATAAAATATCTTTTGACGTAAATAAGGATAAACCTGCAAAGTTCCAGGACAAAACACTCAAATCAGAAAAGACCGGCCAGAAAAAATTTACAGTCCCCCGAAGATTCATCCAAAATACCGTATCGCATTATAATTACTTTTTTAATGCCAATAACAAAATCAATTCTGTAATAGAGCGCGCGCGCCTGCAAAATACAGACGATTATTCAAAATTATTATCCTATTACAGTTTTACTTTAGAAAATACTGCCGCTCAAAAAATTGAACTCGATTCTGTCATTTATAAAGCCACCGCAGGAATATTGCTCCATGATCTACGCAGCGATTGGGTGGACAATTTATATCTCTTAATTGGAGAGGCCTATTATTTCCGTAAAGCTTTTGATTCTGCTTACATGACTTTTCAATTTATTAATTATAATCTTTATCCCCGCAAAAAGAAACATGAAGATGACCAGTTGATAGTAGGTTCCAACGAAAACGGAGGCAATAATTCCCTCAGCATATCAAGTAGTGAAAAAAGGAATATTATTCAAAAAACCTTTTCGCGGCCGCCAAGCAGAAATGATGCTTTGGTATGGCAAATTCGTACTTTGATAGATTTGGGCGACTATGCCGAAGCAGCGGGAATCATCAATACTTTGAAAAATGATCCCTTATTTCCCAAACGCCTGGATCCATATTTTGAAGAAATGCAGGGATATTGGTTTTTCAAACAACAAATGTATGATAGCGCCATCGTCTATATTGCGGATGCGCTTCCCAATGCGATAGATGTTGCCGATAAAGCAAGAAGGGAATATTTGCTTGCCCAACTTTATGATATGAGCAACCAACAGGATACCGCATCCCATTATTATGATAGAGCAATAAAACTTACTACAGATCCGCTAATGGATATTTATGCTAATCTCAATAAAGCAAAAATGCTTAAAAGCAAAGATCCTGCAGAAATTGACAAAAGTATTGCCAGGCTCTTACACATGGCGCGCAAAGATAAATTTGAGCCTTACCGCGACATAGTATATTTTTCTGCGGCGCAACTTGCTATGGAAAAACCTGATACTTCCCTGGGAGTGTCTTTATATAAAAAAAGTACTTTTTACAACCAGGATAATATATCAATTAAAAACAAAGCCTTTCTGACATTGGCTGAAATAAGCTATCAACAAAAAAAATATAAAGATGCTTATAACTTTTACGACAGTCTTCAAACCGGGGATACTTCACTGAAAAACGTTGCCGAAATTGAATCAAGAAAAATGGCACTAAAACAGGTAGTCACCAATCTTAATATTATTGAAAGAGAAGACAGCCTTCAGGCAATTGCGGCACTTTCACCAGATGAAAGAACTGCTTTTTTAAAAAAATTATCCAAAAAATTAAAGAAAGAACGGGGAATAAAAGATGAAGAAGAGGCTTATTCAGGTTCTGCAGCGGATCTTTTCAACAAAAAAAATCAATCCTCTGATTTATTTTCGAGTAACAGTTCGCAGGGAGAATGGTATTTCAATAATAGTGATTTAAAAGGAAAGGGTTATACTGAATTTAAAACCGTTTGGGGCAAAAGACAAAATGTAGATAACTGGAGGCAATCATCCGCTTCTTCACAAAATGCCAGCTCCATTAATCAAAACCAGTCAAATTCAAATCTGGGAGATCCAATGGCGCCCCAGGCAAGTTCCGGCAAAGAAAAAATCAATTTAGGCATTCCTTATCAGAACGACATTTCTGTAGAAGGATTGCTTGCAAATGTGCCTTTGACCAAACCCGCTATGGATACATCCAATTCAAAAATAGTGCGTTCCTTACTTTTGCTGGGAAAAAATTACCAGGATCTGTTGGAAGATTATTATGCGGCCATAGATACTTATCAAAGTTCTTTAAAGCGCTTTCCGGACAGCTTACACAATGGTGAATTGTATATGAACCTTTCCTATTGTTACAGGAAAATCGGAAATATTCAGCAGTCAGATTATTATAAAAATCTTTTATTGAATAATTTCAAGAAAAGCATTTACACTCAATATGTACTTCACCCCGACAGTTTTAATCCTTCCGAAAAAGATACCGCCGCATCAAACAGATACGACAAAATTTATAACATGTTTATTGAAGGTAATTTCGATCAGGCCATCCAGGAAAAACATATTGCTGACAGTCTTTATGGTAAAAGCTATTGGAACCCGCAATTACTCTATATTCAATCTGTTTACTATATTCAAAAGCGCCAGGACAGTGCAGCCATCAATACGCTTCACCAGATAATTGATAATTATCCTACATCCCCGATGAAAGATAAGGCAGCTACCATGATTAAAGTATTGAGCAAAAGAGATAGTATTGAGAATTATCTTACTAATCTTAAAGTGGTGAGAGAAAATCCGGATTCACAAATAATAGTTTATGATGATGCTAAAATCGTTAATAATGTGCAGGGGCCGGTCGTCATTAATCATAAACCGATTACAGAAACCGGCATTATAAAACCGGGAAAAGCAACTTTAAATCCGGATAAAAAATTACCTCCACCCGTGAGAAATGCCCAGTTTATTTTTGATCCTAATGAACCACAAAATGTAGTGATGGTGCTTACTAAAGTAGATCCTGTATATAGCAGTGAGGCCAGGAATGCGTTTAACAGATTCAACAGCCAGAATAATTATTCAAGTAATTTCCAGATCGTAAAAGATACTTTGGATAATGACAGGATCCTGTTAATATTTTCACCTTTTGACAATGCAGATGCTGCTTTAAAATACCGTGATCAGTTAAAAGCCGCTGCACCTTCAGAAATCTCATGGTTGCCTGCGCAGAAATATGCATTTTATATTATTTCTGATGCCAACCTTGAATTGCTGAAACAAAATAAAAATTTACAGAGTTATATTGATCTTTTAAATAAAAAATACCCCGGCAAATTTTAGTAATTTCATAAAAAGGAATGTAATAAATTACCGGTTTTTAAAGAAAACAAAATGAAGAATTTACCTAAAAAAGGAAACAAAAAAAGCGACATAAAACCAGGAGTAAAAATACTTTGGACAGTTGTGTTGGGAGGATTTGCACTTTTTACAATCGTACTCGTTTCAGCTTTTTTTGGCCTATTTGGCAAGTTGCCTTCACTTCAGCAATTAGAGAATCCGCAAGCCAACCTCGCTACAGAAATATATGCTGATGATGGCACTACTCTCATGGGTAAAATTTATACTGAAAACAGGGTTCAGGTAGATTATAAAGACATTTCAAAAAGTGTGATTAACGCTTTGATATCTACCGAAGACATCAGGTTTTATGAACATTCAGGAATTGACCCGATTGCCATTGCCCGTGCCCTTAAAGGATTTGGCAACCAGGGAGGGGCCAGTACGATCACGCAACAACTTGCCAAAAACATTTTAAACCAGCAAAACCGTGTGTTTATTTTGAAAAGAGGAATAGATAAAATGAAAGAATGGATCGTGGCGCTAAAACTGGAACGAAATTTTACCAAGCAGGAAATTATTGCATTGTATCTCAATCGCGTTTCGTGGTTAAATGTCTATGGCATCAGAAATGCGTCATTGATCTATTTTCAAAAAGAACCTTCTAAACTCACGCCGGACGAAGCTGCTTTATTAGTAGGAATGTTGAGTGGCCCGGGGGAATATGATCCGCGAAGGCATCCCGACGCAGCGCTCGCCAGGAGAAACCTGGTATTAGACAGAATGGTTACCAATAACGTACTTTCCGCCTCAGACGCTGAAATGCTTAAGAAAAAACCTCTTGGAATTAAATATAAAAAAATAGATGAAAGCAATGGGATAGCGCCTTATTTTAGATCTGTTTTGACAAAGAAACTACTCGATTGGTGTAGCACACACACCAATCCTCAAACCGGTAATAAGTATGATCTCTACAAGGATGGATTAAAAATATTTACAACCATTGATCCTAAGATGCAGTTGTATGCAGAAGAAGCTGTAATAAGGCATATGACTGCTATGCAAAAAACATTTAACCGGCAATTACCAAAGAATGTCTGGAAAGGCCATGAAGATATTTTAAACCGCGCCATGCAAGGAAGTGATCGCTGGAGAAGTATGAAAGAAGCCGGGGCAACAGATCAGGAAATTAAGAATTCATTCTCCGTTCCTGTAAAAATGAAAGTATTTGCATGGAATAAGAACCGGGAAACAGATACCGTCTTGAGTCCCCTGGATTCCATAAAATATTGCAAACAAATGATGCAAACTGCATTTTGCGCAATGGATCCTGTAACAGGAGAAGTGAAAGCATGGGTGGGTGGCATTGATTTTAAATGGTTTAAATATGATCATGTAACTGCAAACAGGCAAGTGGGTTCTACTTTTAAACCAATTTTATATACTTTGGCTTTAACAGATGCAGGGCTTACGCCTGAAAGTTATATAGGAGGAACATCCATCACTCTTAACAAAAAAACCATTACAGGACCCGGAGGTACAATGGCTTATTGCTTAGCTAAATCAATCAACGTAGCCGCTTTTGATCTGATGAGCAGGATTGGCCCTAAAAAAACTGCCGAGTTTGCTCATCTTTGTGGAATAAAAAGCTATATCCCAATTGTTCCTTCCATCGCTTTAGGTTCTGCTGATATACAACTTATTGAAATGCTGAGAGCATACACCATGTTTCCAAATCGTGGATTTAATACTGAACCCATTTATTTAACCAAAATTGAAGATAAAAACGGTAATGTATTACAGACCTTTGAACCTGAAGTAAAACAGGTTATCAGTGAATCAGACGCCTACACTATGTATCGCATGATGCAAGGAGTAGTTGATTATGGAACCGGAGGAGCTATGAGATGGAAGTTCGGAATTAACAGTGCAATGGGTGCAAAAACCGGAACCACTAATCAAAATACAGATGGATGGTTTATTGGATATACCCCCCAAATACTGGCCGGCGCATGGGTTGGCTGCGATGATCCTTTTTTACATCTCAGGAATGGTTGGACAAACGGAGGTAACGATATGGCAATGCCTGAATGGGCATTCTTTATGCAAAAAGTATATGCCGATAAATCATTGAATATTGACCCTAAAGCTCAATTTGCTATACCTTCTGAACTGAATAATAATCCCATTTATGCAGATCAAAACTTTAATGCCATAGGCCAGGAAGGCCAGGGAAGCGATTCTGCAGATGTTCAGGGGAATGGTGACGCTGCAGATTATGCTGCTCCAACAGATGTACCGGTAGAATCGGATTTTAGTGAAGTAGCACCAAAGGATAAAAAATCCGGGTCAGACGTAAAAAAGATGGGCCCTATGAATTATATTCCTGAAAAGAAAGATTCAGCAAAAAGAGCAGAAGAAGAAAAAAGTAAAAAAGTCGCGAATAAACCACAAAAATCAAATAACGATTACTAATTAATAATTCCTCTAACAGGCATTTTCATAACTAAAAGAGTGGAACACTCTTTGCCAATAAGAAGTTTATATTTGCAAACAAAAAAACAAAATTATTTATATGAAAAAAACAACACTATTCTTTTCTGCAGCTATTTGTTTTTCGACGATGGCGATAGCCCAAACAAACGGTTCTTTAAAATTAACCAAAGGTCAAAAATATGTAGTGGAAAATAAACTCTCTACTACCAGTTCTACACAAGTGCAGGGTCAATCTATGGATACAAAAGCAGATATTGCTTCTGTATATAATATTGAAGTAAAGGATGTAAACAATAATAATTTCAATCTTTCCAATACGATTACCAATATTAAAATGAATATGAGTATGATGGGAAGAGATATCAATTTTGATTCTGATAATAAAGATGATATGAATGGAGAAATGGGAAGTTCTTTAAAAGATTACATCAATCAACCAAAGGATGTTGTCCTTGACAATTCAGGAAATGTGATTTCAAAAGCTTCTGCAGATACATCTTCAGAATCTGCTATTGCCAAACAATTAAATTTTGACGCTTCGGGTTATGGCGCAGAAATGGCTTTCCTTGCGCTACCCCAGGATTTAAAGGTAGGAACTACCTGGACTGATAAAAACGACAATAGCGGCATTAGCAAATCAACAACTTATGTTATAAAAAGTATAACCGGCAATATTGCGGCTGTATCATTTTCAGGCACCTTATCTACGGACAAAACAATGGAACAACAGGGAATGGAAGTAAGTACCAAAACTACAGGTAAATTTTCCGGCGAAGAAACTGTAGATACCAACACAGGAGTAGTTCAAACTAATAATTCTACTACAGAGGCTTCAGGTACTGTAACTGCAATGGGGCAGGATTTTCCTACTTCTACAAAAATAACTTCAACTACAACAGTAAAAGCATTGTAATAATTTTTAAGGAACTCGTTAAAAAACTCGTTAAAAGCCTTGCAAAATCTGCAGGGCTTTTTTTTAATTTTGGATAATAGGAATCCGGAATTTTTGCTCGTTTACTGTGGAATATGTTCAATGTCGCTAAAGCATCAGGGGCTCTTCAAAATTCTCTTCGAACCAAAGATATTTTTTCGAAGAGTTGCCTTCTTCGGATTTTGAGTTAAAGTACGACTCTCCAATGTATATTGGTCTTAATTAAAAATGAAAGAGAAAATTAGTTATTCCCTTCCGGCAAAATATTCTGGTTCACTCTAAAAAAATTATTGGGATCGTATTGTTTTTTAATTTTAGCCAAACGCGCGTAATTGTGCTTATAACTTGCTTTTACACGATCCTGTCCTTCATCCATCATAAAATTGGAATAGGCGCCACCTGAAGAAAATGGATGCAGTGCTTCCCAATAATCCTTACACCATTTTGTAATTTTATTGCCGTTAGCAGGATCAGGATCTACGCCCACAATTACGCCGGCATATTTGGCATCTCTGTAAGCCCAGGGGGTTTCGTCTTTCGCAACTCTGCCTGCTGCGCCACTTATAGGATACAAATGCATTTGAGAAAGTGGTGTGGGTATTTTCAAACTAAATTCCAAATGTTTTGCGCTTGCTTCCTGACTTAATTCATTAAAAAAATCAGCTCTCCAATACCATTGCAAGCCCGGAGGAAGAAGGCCGTCAAACAATTTTTGAATAGATGGATAAGGCATCTCGCCTATATGAGCAAACACAGGATTCCTGGCAAGTATGGGCTTAAATACTTCTTCTGCCTTATTTAAATCGCCAACATAACACCATACAATTCCACAAAATTTTTTATGGTGAAGGGATTCAGGAAATGGCGGCCCGGGAATAATCATTGTAGCGATAAATCCATTCAATTCGTCAGGAGCTTTATTGAGAAAATTATGATACCATTCCATGATCTCTTCTGCTTTTTCAATGGGCCAAAGAGTGGGACCTCCATACACATCTTTTACCGGATGTGCCTGGAATTTAAAAGAAGTTACGATACCAAAGTTTCCGCCACCACCACGGATTGCCCAAAAGAGATCGGCATTTTGTGTGTCATTTACAGTCACAAAATTTCCATTGGCCAAAACCATATCTGCCTCTAATAAATTATCAATAGAAAGTCCGTATTTTCTTGATAAATACCCTACTCCTCCGCCAAGTGTCAAACCTCCTACGCCGGTGGTAGAGATGATTCCGGCCGGAACAGCAAGCCCGAATGGATGCGTAGTATGATCCACTTCACCCCAGAGATTTCCTCCTCCCACTCTTGCCGTATTATCTTTAGTGTCAACACGTACTGATTTTAATCCGGATAAATCAATCACCAACCCATCATTGCATAATCCCAAACCACCACCATTATGGCCACCTCCCCGAACTGCCACTAATAAATTGTTTTGCCTGCCAAAATTTACCGCATAGATTACATCAGCAACGTCCACGCATTTTACAATGATACCGGGATGTTTATTTATCATCGCATTATATACTTTGCGTGACTCTTCATAATTAGAGTCATTGGGGAGAATAACACTTCCCCTGATCTGAGATGCAAATTCTTTAATAATATTAGCATCTAAGTCCTTTACTAAATTAGGCATAAATAATATTTTAAAGTTTGTAAAAAAATATTTTCGCAGCAATTTTTTATTCCTTCAATTACAGCTGATCAACAAATAATCATCTTTTGTGTTTGACAAAATTAAATTGGGATGGATCAGATCAGTGTAACATTTAATTCAAATGCTGGTAATTTTAATTCAAATATTTTGAAAATCTGAAACCCGTATTGTTACCATGCTTTGGAAGGAATAAAGCCAAATCTTTTTTGAAAGCATTTAGAAAAATAAGAAGGGCTGCTAAACCCTGTCTCAAAAGCAATTTCAGAGATGCTACCTGAATTTTTATTTAATAATTGCAATGCTTCATTGAGACGGTAATCCCTGATAAAGGTATTGGGGGATTTACCAGTGAGCGCCATCAATTTACGATACAACTGGGATTTGCTGCACCTCACAGGTTTATTAAAATCATCCACTTTTAAATTGATGTTGCTCCATTCTGATTCTGTGTAATCCATTAAAAGAGTTAGAAAATTTTCATCGGATAAAGAAAGAGAAACCATATTACCTAATTCACTCAATGGCATCGGGTTTTCACTATTATATAATTCTTCTACTTCTGAAGAAACGATGATATCTCCTTTAATAAATTCACACAATCTTTCCGCCAATTTGATGGAATCTTCAAAAAATGATTTCTTTCCGGTGACCGGCACTCCGGCGCTCAATCCTATTTTTATAAAGAGGTTATTGTCCTCACATTCTTCTTTAAAATGTTTGAACCACAACCAAATTTGCTGTGCAGCACGAACGGCATTTGAAACCGATTTAAAAGAAACCAAATAATTATTTTTAGTTTGTTTCACAGTTGTACCCTCATGATCTTTCAACAGTTTAAGAATGCTATCGTTTAAATTATGCAATAAAGACTTGAGTGGCGAAGCATCTTCTTGTAAAAGCGTTGGTTGTTTTAGAGCAATTACCATTATGGTTCTGAAGGCAGGATCATTTATAATATTTAATTCCGTGTTTTGTGATTTTTCCGGATCTTCTATTCTCCCTAAAAATGATTCTACTATTCCTTTATTTACTTCAATTATTTTATTAGGAACCTGGCCATGAGCCTGTTTATGCATTTTTTGAATTGCCTTTACATCCGGCGCTTCAATTAAGCAGAAGGCCGTTTTTCGTTTTTCGTCAAACCAATAAGTCAAACCTCTGCAACCAAACTGTCCCTGTATCTTCAGATCAGCCTGGTGTAATTGAGCTACATTTTCAGCTGTAACTATTTCAGAAACATCGTGACGGTCCATGTAAATTGGCATACAAATAATTTTTAAAAATCTTACTCAAAATTAATATTTCTTAAAAAAAGAAGAAAAAATATTTACAGTAAAGAACTAATTTCAATACATAAAGCAACATATTGAAACTGATATCTATTAACTTTGATAACTAATGGAAAAAAAAGACGAAGGAAATATAAATAAAATCGGAAACAAATCAACTACTGAAAATCAACATCCCCCAAGCCAAACAAATCCGGTAAATTCAAGTGAAAACACGGAACCAATTTCAGCAAATAAATCACAACTCAAAACCGAAATGGAAGTACATCACCATCCCCAACTCGACCACAAATCAAAACCTTTTAAAGAATATCTGCTAGAAGGTTTTATGATATTTATTGCCGTAATGATGGGTTTTATTGCTGAAAATATAAGAGTGAATATTACCGACAGTGAACATGTGAATCAACTTACTTCGCAACTTGTACAAGGCCTTAAAAATGATACTGCAAGATTAAATAAAATATGGGGTTTCGAAACACAGTTAGTGAAAGACAACGATTCTTTAATTGAACTTTTGCAAAAACCTTTAGAAAAAACAGATACGAAAAGAATGCAAAAGCTTATAACTAATTCACACGGTATGTGGCCATTCCATCCCTCCGGAGGAGCCATTGCTGCCATTAAAAATGAACTTCCTCTGAAGCAATTTTCCAATTCGGATATAATCAGGTATATCGCCATATATGAAGAGCATATTGATCTTTTACATACAGTTGAAGGTATTACTCTTCAATACCAGAGAAGTTATCTTGATCCATTTTTAACGCAGCACTTTACACCATCTAATATGGAGGCATCCTTCGATACCGCCTCCACTCCAGGCACACAAATGCGAAATTTAAACCAGGAAGATATGGCTCAATTGGCTGCCGATATGGTATTGATAAAAATAAACACCAGGGAACTGGTGGATGACAACAGGATGGTGAAGGATGACGCAGTAAGTCTGCTAAAATATGTAATCAAGCATTACCATAAATAGGGTAATGAAAGATAAGAGTTAAGAACTGCCAATGGAAATATATTAATAAATACCAAAAGAGTTGCAGTAACCAAACCAACCTGTCAGCAGGCAGACAATTATCCATGATTTATAATTTTTATCCTTCTATACTTTATGTAGCAAAAAGGAAATTAACTTTACCAAGACCAATCTATAATTTTATAATTATTACTTTAGCAGAGTGAAAAAATATCTGGGCTATCTTTTGTATTTTTTGTATTGGCTATTATTTTTTGCAATTGCAAGAGCCACATTTTTACTCTATCACTTACATCTTACCAAAACACTAAGCGGAGCAGAAATTTTTAAATCATTCCTTTATGGATTAAGAATGGATGCTTCTTTTGCGGGATATTTATGTATAATTCCTTTTCTATTATTTTTAATAAAATCATTTGCGACCAGTTTACCAATCAATAAAATAATAAGGATTTATACTTATGTGCTTATTATTATTATTTCATTTTTATTAATTGCCGATCTTGGATTATACACAGCGTGGGGATACAGGATGGACGCGACTCCGCTCCAATATTTTAAATCACCGAAAGAAATGGCTACCACTGTTTCTTCCGCACCCGTGATTCCACTATTGATTATTTTTATCGTCCTTATTTTTCTTTACATTTTCATTTATAAAAAATACTTCAATTTTTATATTGACAGAAAGCAAAAACAATTTCATTGGGCAGATTCCTTTTTCTCAATGTTTTTAATTGCTTTTCTATTTGTTCCTATCCGTGGTGGAATTCAAAAAATTCCAATGATTATAAGTGATGTTTATTTTTCACCAAAAATATTCGCAGACCATGCTGCTATTAATTTGCCCTGGAATATTATGTTTTCCATTTTAAACATGCATAATTCTCATAACCCATTTGATTATTTCCCTGAGGCAAAATCAGAAGAATTGGTACATAGTTTATACAATACAGGTCCAAAGAGAATTCCTTCCATTTTATCTGTTGAAAAACCCAATATTATTTTTATTATTTTAGAAAGCTTTACTGCTAAATGGGTAGGTTGCCTGGGTGGCGTCCCTGGTGTAACTCCAAACCTGGACAGCATTGCAGCCGATGGATTATTGTTCACACATATCTATGCGGCCGGCGACAGAAGCGAAAAAGGACAGGTTGCCGTGTTGAGCGGCTATCCCAACCAGGCAATCACTTCTATTGTAAAAACACCGACTAAAACCAGCCATCTTCCATCCATCAATCAATCACTCGAAAAGATCGGCTATCATTCAAGCTATACTTATGGTGGTGAATTAGAATTTGCTAATATTAAATCTTACCTCATCAATATCGGAATCAATCAATTGATTGATAAATATTCTTTTCCTGTGTCGGAAAGAACCACTTCCTGGGGCGTGCATGATCAATATGTTTTCAACAGGTTTTACAAAGACATTGAAAAAGAAAAGCAACCTTTTTTTGCAGCTATGTTCACACTCAGCAGTCACGAACCTTATGATGTGCCTATGAAACCGCGCTTTCCCGGGAAGGATGAAACCACACTGTTTAAGAATTCTGTTTATTATACTGATAGTATTATCGGGCATTTTATTCGTACTTTAAAACAAGACCCTTTATGGAAAAATACTTTAATCGTTTTTGTAGCCGATCACGGGCATCCCTTGCCGGGACACGATCCTAACGACAGGCCATCTAAATTTCGCATCCCATTGATATTTAGCGGCGGAGCTTTAACAATGAAAGGGAAAATAAATAACATAGGATCACAAACAGATATTGTAACTACTATTTTAGACCAACTTCATCTTCCAAGTGATCAATTTAAATGGGGAAAAGATTTATTAGACTCTTCTGCCAGGCAATTTGCATTTTATTGCTTTAATAATGGTTTCGGATTCGTAACGCCACAAGGAACTGAAACGATGGATAACGATTCGAAAGAACCTATCTATAAAGATCCCGGATTTGATACAACTAATCTAAAATACGGTAAGGCATACATGCAGTTTTCTTACCAGGATTTCTTAAACAGATAGGCCGCGGGGAATCTTCCCGAAGCGTAAACTGACTGACCTGTCATATATGAATCTTCAGGAGCAAGATAGGATTGAAGAGCAGTAGCATCCGAGTTGTTATGAATCACAGGGTATGATGAAATATTTTGAGGTTCTTTTGAGCATGGAATTTTCAACAGAAAATAAACAGCATTTTAGATTCTTATTTAAATATTTTTTGTTTTCAAAATACAGGAAATTATTTATTCCATATTTACGAAAATAAAATCCGTCCGGATGTATTTTTATTTGTACAAAATTTGATAATATTCATCTACCATCCTGTTGCTGTCAAAAGTAACCTGAACATCCCTCATACCATTTTTTATAATCTGTCTCCAGGTTTCAAAATCATTATAATAGAGCGGCAGTATCTCATTTTCAAGTATTTCATAGATCTTGTTCATATCATAATTATCCTGCTCTTCCACATGCATATTCATATAATCTGCGGGTGGCACTACAAATCCATTGTTGCCATTATTTATAAATTCACATATCCATCCATCATTAGTACTCAGGTTTACAGCGCCATTCATTGCTGCTGTCATCCCACTGGTACCACTCGCTTCTCTTGGCACCCTGGGATTATTTAACCACACATCTGCTACCTGCTTTAATCGTTTGCTCAATGCCAATTCATAACCTACGCACACGGCTACATTTTTATATTGCTTACTGAGATTTACGAGGTGATTGAAATCGGTAATCGCAGGATAATCAAGCGGGTATGGCTTTCCAGCCCAAATGATTTGCACCGGAAATTTGGGATTATTCAATAACGCTTCAAACCGGGTATGGTCTCTGGTTATTAATTCGGCCCGTTTATAACCAGCGAATCGCCTGGCCCAAACAATTGTCAGCACGTTAGGATCCATGATTTTCCCTGTCTGATCGGCAACTATCGCTAGTGCCCGTTGTTTCAAATGCCTTTTTCTGTCATCAAACCAATCATCATTATGCTCCGCCATTGCCCGGTACAATTGTTTATCTGACCAATAACGCCAGTTTTGTGCATTGGTAATTGATTTTATTTCACAAATTCCATCATATTTATTCCACATTTGCCTGCTCACTTCTCCATGTAATTGTGATACGCCGTTGGCAATATGTGCAAATCGAAGTGCCGCAAGTGAATGATTAAAAAGATCGTCTGTGATTCCTGTCAATTCACGAACCTGTTCTAAAGGCATCCCACAGAAATAACTCATTTTTTCACATAAATAAATATCGTGTTTTTCATTACCGGCTTCTTCAGGAGTATGCGTTGTAAATACCAAACGCTTTTTTACATCTTCTTTATTCCCAAACTTTTGATATAAATAAAAGGCGGCGCTCACCGCATGAGCTTCATTAAGATGATACAAATCAGGATTGTAATTCATAAGATCAAGAAGCTTTGCGCCTCCTACACCAAGTAATATGAACTGTGCCATTTTAGTGGCAGCGTTACCATCATAAAGACGATGGCAAATAGTTTGGGATACATAATCATTTTCGGCAACATCGGTACTCAACAAAAATAATGGGGCGCTGTTGAAAGTTTTTGGATTCAAATACAAAACCTTTACCCATACCGGATGATCGTGGATTGGAATCTGGAACCTGATTCCTGTATCTTCCAAAAAGTTATATATTTTTTCAATCCATATAACCTTTAACGTCTGATCAGAATTTCTTGCCTGGTCATAATAGCCTTCTTTCCATAAAATGCCGATTCCAATCAAATTCTGACGTAATTCATAAGCGCTGCGTAAGTGCGAACCTGATAGAAAACCAAGCCCTCCGCTATATATTTTTAAAGGCTGATCAATAGCGAATTCCATTGAGAAATAAGCAACTTTTTTTTGGTATTGTTCATTGATTTCATAAGGGATCACATAATTTTCAAAACTCATGGTAGCCAACATTATTTATTGAGGGCGCAAGATAAACGTAAAAAATAAGAAATTTATTTTTTTGGCGCACCCATTGTGTATTTTTTACGCACATTTAGAGCTAATATTAATTTTTAAAAAAAATATGAGTAAAAAATGGCCCGGCATATAAGATTCCTACTACAAAATAATCGCCGTCACTTCTATCTCAATAAGCAAATCTTCATTGATTAGTTTACTCACTTCTATCATAGTAGTTGCAGGTTTTATTTCTTTAAAAAAAAGCGCATGGGCTCTGCCGGCTTCTTCCCATTCGGAAATATTCGTAACATACATTCTTGTGCGTACGACATCTTTCAAGCTACTTCCTGCTTCAATTAAAACTTTTTCAATTTTTTTGAAAATAAAAACAGCCTGTTCATACATGTTTCCTTTTCCAATAATCAAATTACCATCTACTGCAGTAGTGCCTGATATTTCAATCACGTTTCCCACTTTCACAGCACGGGAATAACCTACAACAGTTTCCCATACAGCACCGGAACTGAAAAGCCGTTTTATATCTTTCATGATTTAATTTTTGTCTTCTTTTAATTTTTCAATTTCTTCCGAAATCTTTTGATTCCATTCTTTTTGTTTATCTACATTCATACTGTTATTAGTCTCACGGTCATAAGTTTGTTGCATATTTGTGTTTTCATCATTTACCTTATCAAAAATTGAAGTCAATAATTTTTTATAATTATCCGAGGTGAAATGCGCCTTTTTTATTTCTTCTATTAATTGTTGAGCATTCAAACGGGTAATATCAAAATGATGCTGCTCATGTTCCAGATGATATGCAGAATTGATATCCGGTTTTTTCCACGAATCATGCTTAAGAAAGAAAGTATAAACGTCTACTGTAATATCAATAATATTTCCATCCTCACTCAATTCGGAATCGAAAGAAAATCCCGAAGCAGTAATGGCGCCCCAGGGAACTGAAGAGGGTACCTTTCCCTGGAAATCATTCCAAGTAAGCTTTCTGTTGAAATCATAATAAATAGTATCACTATTTTCAGGTGCCGTTTTATGTTCCATAAAAACATGCATCGTTACTTTTTGTGAAAAAGCTTGAAAAGAAAAAAATAAAGAAATAAGGACAGGAATGGAAAATTTATAAAGCTGCATTTCTAATTATATTTCACGAATTTCATTTTTTAATGATTCATTTTTATCAGGGAATAAATTTTTAACATGAATTATAGAAATTGGATTCATCTTCTAAATAATGGCCAGGAATCTCAGTCCCAATACTTAAACGATCATATTTAAATATTAGAATAAATAAAAAAGGAAATACGGGTTATTTATTTGTTTACTACCACTCTCCCTGATTTGTGCAATACCAATCTGCATTTTATAAAAAAGATAAATATGCCTTATTTGTTTCTTTACTGCATTTTTCAATCCCAATAATTAATTTCTTCTATTTCTTTCCGGAATATTTTAAAGCAAAATCATCCATAGTCATTGCATCCTCAACTTTAAAATTTCCTATTCTTGTGCGACGCAATTTGCTAAGATAACCGCCGCATCCAAGAGCTTCTCCGAATTCATTTGCCAAACTCCGTATATACGTTCCCGTTGTGCATACCACTTTAAAAGAAACTACCGGCATTTCGATAATTGGAATAAAAAATTCATGAATCGTTATTTTTCTAGGCTCAAGTATAACATCTATTCCTTTACGCGCCAAAAGATAAACCGGTTTGCCTTTTTGCTTAATAGCTGAATGAATAGGAGGTGTTTGCAAAATTTCCCCAATGAATTTTTTAGTAGTTTTTTGGATTAACTCTTGTGAAATATCGTCTAATGATTTAAAATTGATAGGTGCACTTTCCAAATCGAAAGTAGGAGTAACGGCGCCCAGCGTTATTGTTCCGGTATATTCTTTTTCCCGCGCCATAAATTCATTTATTTTTTTAGTTAATTTTCCTGTACAAACTATTAAAAGGCCTGTAGCCAAAGGATCCAGCGTGCCAGCATGGCCAACTTTTTTTATTTTTAATGTATTCCTGATTTTTCTTACAACATCAAAAGATGTCCATTGCAGAGGTTTATCTATTAATAAAACCTTTCCTTCTTCAAAAGTATTTTCAACCATTTTCTCTTGTTTCTAAAATTAATTTTATCAAATCGCCCGTCTTTCCTTTAATTCCAAATATTTATTAATCGTATTTATCGTAAGATTTTTGGGTGATGAAAGAATTGATAAAATTCCATATTTTGAAAGCTCTTTGGTAATGATCTTTTTTTCAAAAGTAAATTTTTCAGCAATCGTTTTTATATAAATCCCCTCCACATTTTTAGCTGTCGTATTTGTCAATTGTTCCAATTGGGTATTTTCAAAAAATACAACGAGTAATAAATGATTCTTTGCTAAAGAACGCAAATAATCTATCTGCCTGTTCAATCCGGAAAGGGATTCAAAATTGGTAAATAAAATCAAAAGGCTACGATGTTTTATTTTACTTCGTATTTGTTGGTAAAGCATTTCAAAATCACTTTCAAGGAAATCTGTTTTTTGTTTATAAAGCAATTGTAAAATATTTTCAGCCTGCGAAAGCTTACTATCCGCTGCCAACAAACTTCCCGGCTCGTTCGAAAAAGTGATTACTCCTACCTTGTCTTGTTTTCTCAAACAAACATTACTCAATATCAGGCAGCTATTTATTGCATAATCTAAAAGTGTCATTCCGTTAAAAGGCATTTTCATCAGCCTTCCTTTATCAATGATGCAATAAACCTGCTGGGACCTTTCTTCCATAAAATTATTCACCATCAAACCTCCTTTTCTCGCAGAAGCTTTCCAGTTTAAATTGCGGATATCGTCCCCCGACACATATTCTTTAATCTGCTCAAACTCCATGCTCTGACCTATTTTACGCATTCCCCTGTTGCCGTTTTCATTTCTCAAAGCAGCCCCGGAAAATAACTGGTAATTATGTAAATGCATAAAAGAAGGATACACCGGAATAGTTTGCTGTGCTTCGGTTGTAAATCTCCTGGCAATTAATTGTAAAGGGGTGGATACGAATAAATGAATATTCCCAAAATGGTATTCCCCTCTTTGCAAAGGTTTTAAATGCCACCGGATTTTTTTTTGTTGATGTGCTTTTAAATCCAGATCTCTTCTCCAATTCCTGATTTGTAATTGTGGTGGCAATTCGTCAATTATTTCTACATGAACAGAGAATTTAAATTCATTCTTTGTAATAAGTTCTATCGTGTTTTCATCACCGTTACTTAACCGGTTTCCTGTTATTCTTTGAACAGATGGAATTCTTTTTGTAAAAAATAATAAAGAATAGTCTATGAGACAAAAAACAATGAAAACAACAAAAATAACTACACCAATTGGTTTTAAAACCGGAATATAAAAGGCGACCAGAAACAAACCGATCAATACCGCGATTGCAACATAAAACCGCCGCTTTAAAAACAGGCCATCAAAGTATTTTTGTATCAATTTTTATTTGATTTTATTTTATAATTCACTTAAATAAATATTACCTGGGAACTTCAATTTTACTGATAATATCATTAATTAATTCATCTGCAGAAATGCCTTCCATTTCTTTTTCAGGGGTCAAAATAATACGATGCCGCATTACCGGTCTTGACATTTCAATAATATCTTCAGGGTTCACAAAATCCCTTCCCATAATGGCTGCGTAAGCTTTGGAAGCTCTTAAAATTGCCAATGACGCACGCGGTGAAGCACCAAGGTACAAGGAAGGATTATTCCTGGTTTCATTTACAATCTTTGCAATAAACTCTACTAATTTAGGATCAATGATCACTTCATTTATGATATTTCTGTATTCGTTAATCTGCGTTGTGGTAACAATCTTTTGTACTTGATTTAATAACAGATTTTGCCCTACTGATTGCTGATTTAAAAGTATGTTTATTTCTTCTTCTACTGTAGGATAACTAATTACAATTTTAAATAAAAACCTGTCTAATTGGGCCTCAGGCAGCCGGTAGGTTCCCTCTTGCTCAATAGGATTTTGCGTAGCAATCACTAAAAAAGGGAAATCCATAAAATGAGTTATGCCATCAATGGTAACCTGGCGCTCTTCCATTACTTCAAATAAAGCGGATTGCGTTTTTGCAGGAGCGCGGTTTATTTCATCTATTAAAATGATATTGCTGAAAATAGGGCCGCGCTTAAATTCAAATTTTGCATCCTTAGGATTAAAAACTGAAGTACCCAAAACATCACTCGGCATTAGGTCCGGAGTAAATTGTATTCTTGAAAAATTGGTATCAATTATTCTGGCAAGTAGCTTTGCGGTAAGCGTTTTTGCAACACCGGGCACGCCTTCTATCAATATATGGCCATCGCATAGCAAACCTATCAGCAACAGATCTATCATTTTGCTTTGCCCTACTATTACTTTGCCAATCTCATTTCTGATATTGGTAACCGCATTGTTCAATGTGTTAATATCTATTCGTTGTTCGTACAAATTTTCTTCCATTAGGATTTTATTTTTTTAAAGTTTTCAATCTTTGTATTTAGTCCAAGTAATTCTTCATCTGTTACATTTTCCTGTAATTGAATATATTTAATCAGGTCAAATAATTCATTGGTTTCAATATTTGAAATACCACTTTTCCGCGAAAGAGAATTGATAAATTCATTATTGATCAGGGATGTAGCAATCATATATTTTTTACGTAAATACTCATAAAAATAAGTAATCATTTTCTCTGAAATATTTTTATTGTTTTTCTGCTGTAAATAAAGCCGGCCAATTGTTTCGGTAAAAGCGACTGTAGCATTGCTGTTTGGTTTTATAGTATCAATTACTCTTTGTTTTCTTTTTATATTAAATATTACAAACAATAAAATTCCGGCGACGGCCAGGTAAAAAGCCCATAACAACGGCGGGTTTTTCTTTATCACACTTAATGAGGAAAAATGATCGTCGTTATTATTATTCCTGAGATTATTTCTATCAGAAGTGGAAGAAATGTTTTTATAATATTCATCCCAATATACATATTGGGGATCAAATCGGAGATAAGCGGTTACGTATTCAAAATACTGATAGTTATTATTGGTCAATAAAAAATAATTGCTGAAAACACGTGGCGCAAGATGAAGGTAAAGACGGCCTTTCCCTGAAAAAAGGACTATATAATCGGGGAGGCCTTTTTCATTTACTCCCAAAATTCTTGCATAAGAAGTATCGAAGCTGTTGAAATAATTTAAGAAAGGGAAATAATAATATCCATATTTGGCAGTTTTAAAATCATTGCCATAATACATACTTAAATAGGTATCGTGCATTTTGCCATTAACTTCATTTGTTATTTCATTTTCCCGGTTGAGTGTGCAATAAACGGCATCCAGTAATTTAGTGTCAATATAGTCAGCAGAAATAAAAAGATCATTGCCTGCTTTGATATATGCTATCATCGCATTTACCTCATCAACAGAAAGGATCAGGTTTTTTGTAATCAAAAAATAAACGCAATATTTTGTGGAATTATTTTTAATTTCTTCCCAGGTTTTATCAAATGGCTTGTTAGCAATATTGATCCAATAGTCAGGGAATTCGGCCTGAAATCCTTTATAGGCAATATATGAGCCGAAAGGCAATTTATCAGTATTGCGGTAGGTTTCTTCCAAAGAAGGTATCCGTTTACTTTTCTGAAAATCACAACCCGATACCACTGAAAAAATCAGCAAAACAAACAAACTATATTTTAAAAATGTTTTCAATGGGCTTTATACTTTTTTATTAAAAAGAATAAATTTCTCTTTTAATAGCAGATAGTTTTTTTCTTCAATCAAAAATTTTCCATACCATAGATATTCATAATTGCGAGTTAATGATTGAAATTCCTCAAAATAATTATTTGATCTCATTTCAGATAGGTACTCCTGGTTGGTTTTGTCGGGCACAAAACTGATAAGGCCTCTCTCAGAAAGGGTTTTAAGTGTTTTCAAAAAGAAATACCTTATAGCTAAATTGTAATCATATCGTTTTTCAGCCTCAGATATCAACACATCATATTTTGAAATATCATCTAAATCCGCAGAGAAATCTTCACCACTTTCCTCTATTGATTTATTTTTCTTTGCAGAAAAGATTCCATTTTTAAACAAAACTTTATATCCGGTAAAACCAATAAAAATAAGCGCCAATATCCAGAAAAATATTTTAAGAGGCAAACTATTTAGAATCTTATTAAACGCAGAAATCTGATTTTCAGATTTATGTTTGCGAATTATCTTTCCTGAATTTTCATTGATACTTACCGTATCGGCTCTAATATTTTTTTGTTCTCTTAAAAGGCTGTCCAGATAATGAATGTAAGCAAATTCGCGGCTGTGTCTCCATCTCATAATTTTATCACTGTCATCCAAAGAAAGGTTTGCTGTGTCATTTAAATCCTTAAAAGAATCCTTCTGATTAGATGGCGATTCAATCCTGTCATCGGGCGGGTTCAAAGTATCATTCGTTTGTGCGTAACCGTTATTAGTAAAACATATTAAGAAAGCCAGTAAACAAACAAATATTTTGAATTTACGTTTCATATATAACACCTTCCTTTACTATTTTTCCTTCTTTTAATTCAAAGCCTTTATTGTATAAGCGCACAGGGTACAAAACAAAATACCAAAGTATTAAAAAAAATGAACCGGCGAGGATCATAATGCTGAATGGAACCGGCAGCCCGATATCAACTGAATTTTTCTGAAACGTATTGCTCATTAAGTGAGTAACATAACTTTCAAAAAAAGCGGCAATAATAAAAAATGGAATCAGGCTTATACATATTTTCATAGCATCCCTGGCCGCACGTAAAAAAGATTGTTTCCGGCTATACGTTCCCGGGAATAGCCATCCTGTTCCTAAAATAATGCCCGCACAACTGGCAATTACAATAGACGAAATTTCAATAGTGCCATGAATCCAAATAACTAAAACTGATTGCCAGCCTAATCCCTGTGAAAAAAATATGTATTGAAAACATCCGAGCATTACTCCATTTGTCCACATAAATAAGATAGTACCTATCCCAAACAAAATACCAAAAATTACAGTTTTAAAAGCAACACTGATATTATTAAAAGCAATACGTACAAACATCGAAAACGGATTGGCATCTTTATACACTCCAAAAGGATCTCCCTTTTGAATATTGGCTATGGTTTGGTCATAATACCCAGGCTGAACCTGATGATTAAAAAACTGCCGGGCATAATCGGCATCATTTGTAGAAGAGATAACTCCAATAAAAACGAATGCCAGAAAAAGACAAAAAGTAAAAAGAAATACTTTATGATATCTTCTGAATAATAATGGCAATTCGTATTTCCAGAAAAGAACAAGACGTGAAAAATTTTGTTTTTTATTTTTGTAAATACTTTGATAAATGCCTGCTGCAATCCCATTGATCCAGCGAGTCACTTTACTTTTTGGATAAAAGGTTTTTGAGTAGGAGAGGTCGTCTAACAGAGTAATAAAACGATCTGCCATTTCATCAGGGTCTTTGGTTTCCTCATGCTGGTATTGATTCCATTTCTCAACATTTTTTTTTATGAATCTTGCTTCCCGCATAATTTTTTTATTAAGGCATTTTATTGCCGGTCAATATCGCAAAAAGAAAGCTATATTGCAAATATCCGGCTTCAAAGAGAAACAATTTATTCATTAAAAAAATAAAATCGCCATTTTTATTTTAAAATAATAAATTGCCTCATGCCACTGATAGAAATTGAAACTGCTTTTAATATTGACCTTGAATTTGAAATTGCCGAAGTACATAAAAGATTGCTGGCTTATGTGATTGACTTTGCCATTCTGCTCCTGTTTTTTACAAGCATGAAGTACTTTTATTATGGAGGTTTTAACCTTGTTGGGGTCAGTACGCTTCAAAGCCACGTTGGGCTTGATATTCTTACTATTTCAATTCCGATGTTATTGTATTCGGTTACCTGCGAAGTATGGATGAACGGGCAAACTATTGGTAAAAAATTATTGAATATAAGAGTGATAAGCCTCGATGGAGGCGAACCTTCACTGAGCCAATATATAGTAAGATGGATGTTTAAAGTGTTTGAATGGCCTTTCTTCTTTGGGTACACTTATTTTAGTTTGCAAAGTATTTTGGGTTATATTATCATCACTGGTTTTTGGGGTTTGGTAGTTTTAATCATTATTGCTGTGAGCCGAAAAAATCAGCGCTTCGGCGATATTGCCGCCAATACAGTTGTTGTAAATACTAAATCCCCTTTTTCTGTGGATGATACTATTTTCATGGATATTGCAGAAAAAGGCTATGTGGTTACATTTCCGGAAGTTTTAAAACTTTCTGACCGCGATATCAACACCATTAAAAATGTCGTTAACTTATATCACAAGGAACATAATACCCAAACCTGCGACCGTGTAGCTTCAAAGGTTCAGGAAGTATTGAATATTCATTCAGATATGTATTCGATTAATTTTTTGGAAACTTTATTGGCCGATTATAATTACCTGGCAACAGTTTGACGGTCTCCGTGCGACTGTGTTTCGGTCAGACGGAGGCGGCAAAACCGGTTCTATGCTGCATCGCAATACCAAGCATACCAAGAATAAAAACCAAAACATAAAAAGATAAAACGATGATGGTAAAGATGCCATAAAACTTTAAAAGTGATTTTAAATTTTTCAGTGAATCTTCAAAATTTACATGGCTAACTGAGTCTAGTGCCATTCTCATTTTTATAGAAAATTTATTAAGGAAATAACAGGGAAAAAATAATAAAGCTGCCAAACCCAGATAAATTACTGTAAACGTCGTTCCAAGATCCCTTATCAAACTGGAAGAATAATCGCATATAGCATTTAACTTAGAAGATATTCCAGGAGCAAAGAAAGCGACTATTGCCAATAACCAAACATATATTGCACTAACAAAGAAAGCGGCTATTGCCAAAAACCCGCAAAAAATAAATCCTATGATTGACAGGAATTTCCCCCATTTTGCCACTTCTCTTAAAAAATTTTGTGAAACGGGAAATACTTGCAAGTCATTGCTGAGTAAATCTAAGTCTTTCATTTATTTTAATTTTGAATAAAGGTTATAATTTAAAAATTATTATGCAAACTTATTTCTGGTAGATAAAAAGGAATTGGTTCTATTCATTCAGATATGTATTCGATTAATTTTTTGGAAACTTTACTGGCCGATTATAATTATCTCGCCACAATTTGAAAGTAATCGTTTTTGTAAAAATCTGACGGAAGCCCCAAACCAATTTGAAAACTTACCCTTTCATAGCTAAACCAAGCATTGCAAGAATAAAGACCAAAACATAAAAGGATAAAACGATGATGGTAAAGATGCCATAAAACTTAAAAAGTGATTTTAAATTCTTTAGCGAATTTTCAAAACTTTCCTGGTTTACTGATTTTAAAGCCAGTTTCATTTTTACAGAAAATTTATTAAGATAATAGCAAGGAAAAAATAAAATAACAGCAAATGCAAGGTAAATTACTGTAATAATAGTAGTGTAGGCTCCTGCCATTTCAGAAGACAATTCGTTAAAAGCAGTTAACCTGGAATATATAGCAGGAGCGAAGAAAGCGCCTATCGCCATAAATCCGCAAAAGATAAATCCGATAATTGAAAGGAATTTCCCCCATTTGGCTGCTTCACTTAATAAATTTTGTGAAACAGGTGAGATCTGCAGATCATTGTTGAGTAAATCTAAATTTTCCATAACAGTTGATTTTAATTTTTAATAAAGGTTATAATTTAAAAATTAAAATACAAATTTTTATTTTGCAGGATTACTTTGATTTTAGCACATTAGATGAGGTTGCTATTTCTTAATTGCATTATTTCTTTTTGCATTTCTTCTATTTTTTCCAAAAGATGATGAATCGTTTCTATTCCCTCTAAATTGATATCAAGATCATAGTGCAACCGGACAAATTTTTCTAAACTCTGAATTTCGTTTGCCGGAATGTAGGAAGAATGTTCAACAGATGTAATGTGTATCAATCCCGAATCCTGCAAAGAACTGATAAAAGAATATTCAATATTATGGTAAATACAAAATTGTTCTGCCGGTATTAATTCATCATTTTCCATATCAAAAAATTTAAGATGATAATTTTGATAATTCAGTAAATAATTCTTTTTGTTTTTGAGTAAGATTGGTAGGTAATTTCACATTCCAGGTAATGTACAAATCGCCAAACTGTCCTTCTTTTTTATAAAGGGGGAACCCTTTCCCTTTAAGACGCACCTTAGTGCCGTTCTGTGTTTCAGGATTCACTTTCAGTTTTATTTTTCCACTCATCGTTTCAATGGTTTTATCTCCGCCAAGCACGGCAGTATAAAGATCGAGGTCTTCATTTATATGCAGATCATTTCCTACGCGTTTCAAAGTGCTATCATTTTTTATTATGAAAGTTATTAATAAATCTCCATTTGGGCCGCCATTTGCACCCACTCCTCCATAGCCATTCAATTTTATAACTTGTCCGTTTTCCACGCCTGCAGGAATAGTGATACGAACATTTTTCCCATTGATCGTTAAGGTTTGCTTATGTGTGGTATAAGCATCCGCTAACAATAATTGTAATTCTGCATTAAAATCCTGGCCCCGGTATTTTGCCTGGCTTCTTCTTCCTCCGCCTCCACCAAAAAGTGATTCAAAAAAATCAGAAAAACTTCCTTCATCTTCTGATGAATACGTGTATTCCCCACCTCCGAAACCGCTTCCACCAAATCCTCTCCCACCCTGCTGTTGTTGCTGTTTCCGTGCCTGTTCATATTGATCAGCATGTTTCCAGTTTTCGCCGTACTGATCATATTTTTTTCGTTTTTCAGGATCACTTAGCACTTCATTGGCCTCATTGATTTGCTGAAATTTTTTATGAGCTTCTTTATCATTGGGATTTACATCCGGATGAAGCTTTCTTGCCAGCTTACGATAGGCTTTTTTAATATCATCTGCTGAGGCATTTTTAGCAACTCCCAGCGTTTTATAATAATCAACAAAATCCATTTTCTTATTTTAGCTTTGAAAATATTTGAATAAAATTAAGAGATATAAAAATAACAATACCCGAATATTGATTTATACCTTTTAATTGACATAAAATGGTATCAAAATTAATGCTTCATTTCAATAATAAATCTTTAAAAAATCTATAATGAAGAAAATTGCTTTAATCACTGTATTATTTATGACATCATGTGCAGGTCCTCGTGTGAGCATCACAAATATGAATTCGAATTCTTCACGTACTGTAATTGATGGTAAATTATTTGCTACTGCATACCAGCAAAGGTCTGCAGAATATAAAGCGCTTTGCTACCAGGCCTTTAATATCGCCCGTTTAAGAATTGAACAGTTTAATCGTGAAAGATCGCCTAAACCAAAAGCCATCATGACTGATATTGATGAAACCATTTTAAATAACAGTCTTTATGAAGCACACCAGTTGCTGCAAGGAAAAGATTATGATGATACATCATGGGTTAACTGGACTTCCATGGGGATGGCTGATACTATTCCGGGAGCGCTGCATTTTTTACAATTTGCCTCTGCATCAGGCATTGAGATATTTTATGTAACTAACCGGGGGGAAAACGAACGCGAAGGCACTTTAAAAAATTTGAAAAAATTTAATTTTCCCAATGCGGATAATGAACATTTATTATTGAAAGGAAAATCATCTTCCAAAGAAGAAAGAAAAAATCAGATAGCCGAAACTCATACTATTGTAATGCTGATGGGCGATAACATGAATGACCTTAGTTCTTTGTTTGAAAAAAAATATCCGGATGAAAGATCAAAAGTAGCCGATGATTTTGCTACCCAATTCGGGAACCGGTTTATCGTTTTACCAAATCCTGTGTATGGGGATTGGGAATTTTCATTGTATCATTATAATTATGGACTTAGCGCTGAACAAAAAGATTCAGTGTTACGGACTTCTTTGAAAAGTTATTGAGAATGCGTCAAATGTGTGGTGTCAGCTTTGCTTTCACTCTGATATCCATTTTTTTGCAATCTCAATATCTTCCATTAAAAAACCTTTTGTTGAACCGGGTAAAAATTTCCCAAAGATGTCTGTGAAGTTTATGATGCTTCTCTTACTTGAAACAATACCAATCTTTTTCCATTCCGTGAAATAAACAAATCCTAAAATTGCATCTTTCATCCACGCTCCTAAACTGTAATCGCTGAGGGATGTGTTGATCACGAGCAAGTAATTTATTTTTACAAAATCAATGTAAATCTTCTTTACAAGTGGATTGATTATTTGATCATAATCCTGTCCTGTTATTTTTCCATTTGCATAAAATGCTGCTACGTTGGGAGGAAGCCCCGGAATTATTTCAATCATAAATAAAAATTTAGTAGTTGAAAATATGAATTGCCTACGATAAAGTTAGGATTAATAAACGAATTGTAAATAACAGAATCCAGTAGAGTGACTTATTTAAATGCAAAAACTTCTGCCGGATAAAGCAGAAGTTTTCAAAGACGTAACCTGGGGTTTTGAGCAGTTTTTCAGGTTTAGCAATAACGCTTATAGTAAGCGTTGGTTTTCATGAGGATTTATATTTTTCTAAAGATATTGAATTAAAAAAAAGAAGTTGACTGATATCGGATTTCTGGTTTTTCCCGGATTAAAGGTCCCGATAGCTATCGGGATCAGTGGATTTGGATTTGATTAATGTTTGTTGAACATCAATCAACTTCTGATACAAAGATATAGAGCCACGCTGCCTGTACAATAGCGTTACTGCTTAATTTTGCAAATACCGTATTTACTATGGTGATGGTATTTTAACTAACAACAGATATCGTAAATTTACTTTTATTTGGAAAGGCAAAATCCTTGATATTTGTTTGCTTGCTGTAAAAAATAAGAGATTCAATATTATCTTCGCTTTTATGTCGAAGTTTTTAATAGTTGGATTGGGCAATCCCGGAAATGAATATTCGCATACAAGGCATAACATAGGTTTTGATGTATTAGATGCTTTTGCTTTGAAACACAATGCTTTTTTTCAATCTTCCAGGTTAGCAAATTTTGCTGAAATAAAATTTAAAGGGAAAATATTCGTTTGTATAAAACCAACAACTTTTATGAACCTGAGTGGCAGATCCTTTAAATATTGGCTTGATAAAGAAAAAGTGGCTATTGAAAATTCATTAACAGTTGTTGACGATCTGGCACTTCCGCTGAATAAATTGAGATTACGTAAAGGAGGAAGTGATGCGGGCCATAACGGATTGAGGGACATTCAGAATATTTTGGGAACTGATGAATATCCTAAATTAAGATTCGGCATCGGAAATCAGTTTCCAAAGGGGAAACAGGTAGAATTTGTCCTAAGTAATTGGCTTCCAGAGGAGAAACGAGTCGTAAAGTTGAAAATTGAAAAAAGTATTGAAATAATAGAAGATTTTGCAGTCATAGGAATTGATAGAACAATGAACTATGTAAATAGCCTTATATTCTAATTCTTCTTTATATATTTGGATAAATTCTTTTTTGAATTTGTTTTTCTATATTTTCGCACAACCTTTGAAAAGCCCTGACTAAACCTATTAGAGAATGAAAATATTTTGTATAGGGCGTAATTATGCCGAGCATGCTAAAGAGTTGGGAAACGGGATACCCGATGAACCCATTATTTTTATGAAGCCCAAAAGCGCCCTAGTGCAGGGTCATACTCCCTTCTATTATCCTGAATTTACCAATGATCTTCATTATGAAGCGGAACTGGTAGTTCGCATCAGCAAGAATGGAAAATACATCCAGGAGAAACATGCTTCTAATTATTATGACGCTATTTCTGTAGGGATAGATTTTACTGCAAGGGATATTCAAACCCAATTAAAAGAAAAAGGACTTCCGTGGGAAAAATCGAAATCTTTTGATAATTCAGCAGCAGTGGGAAAATTTATTGAACTTACTCCGGCGATAGACAAAAAAAATATCAATTTCTCATTTGCAAAAAATAAAGAAATAGTTCAAAAGGCCAATTCAAAAGAAATGATCTTTTCTATTGATAAGGTAGTTGCAAATATTTCCAATTATTTTTCCATTAATATCGGTGATCTTATTTTTACCGGCACCCCTGCCGGGACGGGAGAATGCATTGTTGGAGATTCATTCGAAGGCTATTTTGAAAAAGAAATGGTACTCACCCTCGAAATAAAATAAAAATCATTGTTTTTCGATATAAATTCAAAAAAAAGGAGTGGTTTTTAGGCTACCCTTCATCAACTTTGCGGTTGCTGATATTCAGTGAACGTAAGCGATAATGATACTTCTAAAATTGATCCTGCTAACCTTTATGTTTCTGTACATTATGAGGAAAATGTAGAATGCAACCAATCCTGAGGACGATCAGATGGCCCAATGGAGCCAATTGTTTAGCATATCCGGAAGACGAAGGATGGTTTGGTATAGATCATATTGATCTTACCGGTGTCAAGTCTTTAAATATTCTAATTAATAATCTTGTAGCATCTAAAAATGATTTTCCTTTTGAAAAAAAATTAGATTATAGGAAAAGGTTCGGTGAAAAATCTTCAGAAACAATCTTTAACCGAAACATTGCATATTGCTATTGAGCCAGTTTCAGATGGCAAATTTCACAACATTTATTTTATTTATAGTCCTATTAGCAAGAATGAAAAAATCCAGTCAGGTGTTGCTTCAGTTCAGTTTAATGCGAAGTAATTAACAAGATAAGGTATACTACATAGTTTATATTTCGTTTGTGCATCAATGTTATTTTAATGAAATGAACGCTTCTTTATTATTCAAAATTTTAGTTATTAAGTAACCCTGTCTTTAAATTTTCCAGAAAGGTTCTTTGCAACTAGCTTTACTGTTAACGCCTGTATGCCACAGTGGTTGTTGCTTTCCGAAAGAAGTCATACTGGTCTAACAACTTTACACCTGATTAAATTAATGGACGTCCAAATTCTCCATTTTGTCGAAATAAAAAAACCGTTCAACGAAAATGAAGGAAAATATTTGCAAAACGATCCATCTTTGTATCAGAAAACGTGATCAAATAAAAAAAATAAAAAAAAGACATTGCAACCAATATGAAATGGAAATTAAATTAATCTCAGAATCTACCTCAACCTAAAAAACCAAAATAACAAAACCAACTGCTTAATTTTTAACGGGGTAATTTAAAATGAATGTTCTCTTCGGAGAACATTTTTATTTTTGAAATGATTGCCAACCTAAAAAACCAGAATCCAAAAAACAACATAGATCCCAAAGATCATTTCGCCTATAAAAGGCAGCTATTTTTTAAGATAAAATAGAAAAACAGGAAATTTATTGTTTTACTGTCTGGAAAATATAGCTTGTATTATACTAACAAAGTAAATCTTTTCCAATTTTGATATTAACCCAAAAACGGCTAAACGATAAAATCTTCCATTTCATCTAAAAAAAGAGGGTATTGAACGAAAAAGAAAGAAAAAATTTACAAATCTTTACATCTTTATATCAGAAAGCGGGAACAAAATGCTTCAACATCCAAAGATCCTAAGAAATCCAAAAAAATCAAATTATCCAATTATCCAATTATTCAATTATTCTAAGAAAACCAAAAACCAATTTTCTAATTAACCAAATCCTAAAATCCTAAAAAAAACCGAAAAGAATCAAGTATCAAAAGAAAAACTTAGATAATTATCGGGACAAAACCCAAAAACAGTTTTTATCCGAACCCAAAAAGAAAACATTTAAAAATCCAACTGTCTGAAAAGAAAACCACTATCCAATCCGGTAATTACCGGAAACCATTATCCGAAAAACCAATAACACATAAAAAATGTGTAAGCTTTAATGAATCTTGAATCACAATCGCAATTAAAAAATGAATGCGATTAAAAATCTTAAAAATGTCCCACTTACCTGGGACATTTTTTTGTTTGGTATTACAAAGCCGGATCGCTTATAGGAGTGTTATTTTCAAAAATAGAAAAACACAATATTTATTCTTTTACTGACTTTTAAATATGATCGGACTCATTTAAAAATTTGATCCCCTTCTTCTATTTTGAAAGGTACCCAAAACGGCTAAACGATAAAATCTTCCATTTCGTCGAAATAAAAAGGATATTCAACGAAAGTGCAGGGCAATATTTGCAAAAACGATGCATCTTTGTATCAGAAAGCGGGACGAAACGCATCATCCAAAAATCCTAAGAAAACAAAAAAATCCAATCAACCCAATATCAATCGAAAAACTGAATCCGAAAGTCGTAAAAAAACCAAAAACAAATTTTATCCATTACCCAAAAGAAAAATTTTAAAATATCCAACTATCCGAAAAACGAATGAACACATCTAAAATGTGTAAGCTTTAATGAATCTAAAACCTCAAATCAACTGCAGAAATTATTGCGGTAAAACTCTTTAAAATGTTCTTCTGACGAGGGACATTTTTTTTGATTACAATAACACCATTTTCTTTTTCCAAATTATAAAAATGAGATAGAAGTCATTCTACTGTATTAAAACACTTCTGCTGGTTGTAGTATTGGCACTAAAATAACCTAATGCACCTCCACTGATATTACTCATTGGGTTTGCAGGTGTAGGACTTGAAAAGCCCCCGCCTCCGGAGATCTCCAAAAGTTCATTCCAATAAGTATATACAGCCTGGTCAATACATTTCATTTGCACTTCTAAAGTGATACCCAATTTTATATCAGTACTATCATCATATAAAAGACGGTTTATGTATCTCCCATCCGACAAACGGTCGTCAAAGACTGAATTTCCTCTGCCGTTACTAAATCTCACTCCGTTAGCATATTCAATAAACTGGTAAAAATTAGGGACGCCAGGTGGATCCTGAAAATTAGCAACTGCATAAATATTATTATCTCTTCCCGCAATAAAACTAATGGAATCCAGAGGAACAGGTTGTGGCATTATTGATGTAGCAGTATATACCGTATCATTTATTGAAATATACAATGAATAACTATTGCCTGGTATGCCAAGCAAATTATGTGTTTCATAAATTCCAGGCGATGTTTCTGATAAAGTATCAATCAAACCATTACCCGTAATAGTTACAAATGCTCCGGATACAGGAGGAAAAATATTGTCTGAGGAATAATTTACCGACTTTGATATATTTACTTTGTAAGGCCCCGGATCGTTATTTACTTCTCCTGTAATGACAGTTTGTATGCCCGCATTATCCAGTTTTACATTGATCACTTTTTTGCAACCATACAAAGCGGAGAGAATAAATAAACTTCCTATTAAATATTTTATTTTAAAATATCGCATGCATTTTAAAATTTAAAGTTGTAAGTAATAGACGGCACCCATCTGAATAATGAATATTGTACTGCCTGTGTTTTTTCCGGATCTTCCGGGTCATTTTGAAATTGTATAAAATAAGGATTTTCACGGCCGTAAACATTATAAACTGAGAAGTTCCAGCTTCCATCAAATTTTTTTGTTTTCCTCCCTTGCAAAGTAGCGCTTATATCAAGCCGGTTATAGGAAGGCATCCGGTAACTATTTCTATTTGTATATAAAAAAATAGTTTGCCCGTTTACAGTATATTTTCCGGAAGGCCAGGTGACCGCATTCCCTGTGTTATAAACAAAATCACTTGAAAAGGTCCATTTGTTATTAGCTTTAAATATGGCTACAATGGCTACGTTATGAGTTTGATCCTGTGTGGCAGGATACCATAAATTATTATTAATTCCGTCTATCTGGCGTTCAGTGCGGGAAAGCGTATAACTTATCCACCCCGTTAATCTTCCATATTTCTTTTTCGCAAATAACTCCAATCCATACGCCCTGCCTCTCCCATACAGCAATTGCGATTCAACATTTACATTTGCGACCAACTGTGCTCCATTTTTATAATCAATTTGATTTTGTAAATATTTGTAATAAATTTCTGCCGAAAATTCATATCTGTTATTACGGAGATTTCGATAATAACCAGTAGAAACCTGGTCAGAAATTTCTGGTTTTACATTGTTACTGCTGGGTATCCACAAATCGGTAGGATTGCTGCCTGTAGAATTGGAAAGCAAATGAAGATTTTGCACATTACGGGAATAGGAAACTTTGAGGGAGCTTATTTTATTTAACAGGTAAGTAGCCGCAAACCGGGGTTGAAGGTTTAAATAGGATTTCACTATTTTTCCCGAAGAATAAGTAGCCGTATCGGTTACATTACCATATACATCATAAGTGTAAAAATTACCAGGTCCTAATACACTAAAAGAAGATAACCTCAGGCCTGAAATAATTTTTAATCTATCCGTAGCACTCCACTCGTCCGATACATAAGCTGCAGCATCCAGGGCATATTTATCCTGAAGTATCAGGGGATTATAGCTTGATGTTGCAGAAGTTTGAAACTCGCCGGGACTAAATACATGTCTGGTAACATTGAATCCAAAATTTACCTTATTCCTGTTTGTGGCAAAATATTGCAAATCTTCTTTTAGAGACAAATCTTTTATTTTAGAAATGATTTCAAGATTATTGGTGGTTTGGTTGATGCTGATATTATAGTTATAATTGCTGTAAATAAAAGAAGTGTTAGAAAATAATTTGCTGTTAAAAATATGATTCCATCTAAACGTACCGGTAGTATTGCCCCATTTAATTCCAAACTGATTGCTATACCCAAGATCATCCTGCCCGAAATATCCTGATAAAAATAACTTGTTTTTGTTGTCTAACTGGTAATTGGCTTTTGCATTGATGTCGTAAAAATAAAGGATACTTTTATTGACGTCAGAATCTTTTGAGAGTTTCAAAAACAAGTCGGCATAAGTACGCCTGGCGCTGATCATAAACGAACCTTTATTCTTTACAATCGGACCTTCTACATTTATCCGTGATGCTATCACTCCTATTCCGCCGCTCACTTTGTAATTCTTGTCATCGCCATCTTTCATAGTGATGTCCAACAAAGAAGATAACCTCCCACCGAATTGTGCGGGCATATCTCCTTTATAAATAGTTACATCCTTGATGGCATCTGAATTAAATGTAGAAAAAAAACCAAGCAAATGAGAAGCGTTATAAACAGTAGCCTCATCCAGTAAAATTAAATTTTGATCAGCGCTGCCGCCCCGGACAAAAAATCCGGTAGATCCGTCGCCACCCGATTTGATACCGGGTAATAACTGAATGGTTTTTAAAATATCTTTTTCGCCAAATATAACAGGAACGTCTTTTATTTCTTCTATTGATAATTTCTGCATTCCCGGCAAAGTGCGTGTGATATTATCATTTCTTCTTGCGGTTATGACTACTTCCTGCAATTCAGTTCCGGCGGGTGATAAATTAACTGGCACCATGATATTCTTTGTAAGTGAAACTTTCACTGTATCATTTTTATATCCCGAAAAACTGGCTACTAAAGTGTAATTTCTTTCCGGAGCTGTAATCGAATAGAACCCATACCCATTACTTAGAACGCCCATTTCCGGATTTTCGAGTAATATAATGCTCGCTCCTATCAGTGTCTCACCTGTATTCTGATCCTTCACGGTGCCACTGATGGTATGTTTTTGTTGTGCAAAGCAAAAATTAAATGCTAACAGGGTAATGATTAGTAGGAAACCTTTCTTCACTTAGAAACAATTTGAAATATACGGAAAAACCGGCTGCAAAACTAATCCTAAATGATCATCCGACGCAATCTTTTTATTTAGAAATAGTGCAATTGAAGAGGGAAAATAATTATTCCACCTTATACCGATACACCAACCTTCCAATATTGCCGTAATCATCAATACCTTCAATGGTTACTTTGTAAGTTCCTGTACCATCCGCATTATAATAATCAAACGACGCATTGCCATCTTTTCCGGTTTTGATTTCCGGGTTCCAGTAAATGGTGGAGCGTAGATCAGGCCGTTCTGAATTTGCATTGGTATAATCATATTTTGGTGAATAAAACTTTCTTGCTTTGTAAAAGCCCATTGGAGCAATAGATAGCACTCCAACAGATGCAATATTATCAGACATTTCATCGCCCCTTTTGGTAGTAATA
>Ga0207933_1000052_pt1 | contig 108695 bp, 111 predicted proteins | sample NGESurdeep092012_4_FD_184488 | JGI IMG/M metagenome (GOLD analysis project Ga0207933, IMG submission 184488) | Arctic peat soil microbial communities from Barrow, Alaska - NGEE Surface sample F53-3 deep-092012 (SPAdes) | ecosystem: Environmental > Terrestrial > Soil > Wetlands > Peat ... | reverse complement strand
CCACTTACCCGGCGTTATGGTACAAAATCGAGACGTTGAGTAAGTGACTGTGTCTTGAAGGTCTCGGAGGCTCACTCCTAGCGAGTTCATAATTGAATGCTCCAGTCGATTGTTGACGTCGGCTCACTGAATGGAACCCGCACTCCATGAAGATTCGATGACGAAAAGTTGGCCCTCCTGCCTAATCCGTGGGCGCCAACAAGTTGGTCCCCCATGATTCCCCCTAAAGTCAGGTGAATGAGACGTCGCCCAATCAAGAACGCCGCATTCATCATCGCGGCCATCGCGGAGTTGCTCTTGACTGAACAGTTTGCCCAGTAATATGCGAATGGACGCGATCATGTCTTGTCGTCTGTAATCTCTGGGCTGATCTTTCTCGTCGCCATCGCAATTGGCCGTGATGCGCGCCGACTAGGGGCATATAGGGGATTGCTGAGTCGCGAACTTTTTGACATGGGGCCTGGTTCTTTTGCGTGGCGTTTGTGCCGCTGATATCGATCCCGGCTTACTTATTGATGCGACCGAAGTACATTGTCCTGCGTGACAACGCCCAGTAATGCCCTTTCGGATCTTGCGATTTGAGAGCAATCTCGGCGTCAACTCAGGCGAGTGTTGACGCCAACTCAACTGTTCATGCAGCATGGACGGCCCGGCCAAGAGCTTCCGCATCCGATTTTCAATTGGCTGCCCCCAGAGCCTTCACCATTCTCGAAGACGCCAGTCGTAGATTGTGCACGTCGACTCGCCGATACTTGCCAGGCGACCTCGCGATCGTCGGGGACTAAGCCGAGACGTCGATCGTCGTCTCATAGGTGCAGAAGGCGGACCGGCACCTATTGTCGTCTCGTGGCCGACACACACTTCGAGGATCTCCGCCTGGCGTCTGTCTATGACCCGTTGGACCCTGACCGATCGGATCTTGCGGTGTATGCGGCAATGGTGGACGAGTTCGCAGCGCGGTCCGTTCTTGACGTGGGATGCGGAACGGGGACCTTCGCGTGCCTTCTTGCAACTCAAGGCGTGTCAGTGATCGGACTGGATCCGGCCGCTGCCTCGTTGGCTGTGGCTCGCACGAAGTTGGGAGCCTCGAACGTTCATTGGATCCACGGGGACGTCACTACCCTTCCGCCTCTTCAAGTGGAACTCGCCACGATGACCGGTAACGTCGCCCAGGTCTTCCTGGATGATTTCGAATGGGTCTCGACGTTAAGTGCGATTCGAGCGGCGTTGACGCCACAAGGCCATCTTGTGTTCGAGAGTCGAATTCCCGAGGATCGCGCCTGGCTCCGATGGCGCCGCGAGAGCTCGTTAACTCGCGTCACTATCCCCGATATCGGCGCACTCGAGTATTGGGTCGAGGTTACTGACGTTCAAGACGGCGTGGTTTCGTTCCTCTCGACGTTCGTTTTTGAGCAAGACGGCGCAGTTCTGACATCGAGCTCGACATTACGATTCCGTTCCGAAGATGAACTGACGATGTCGTTGGAACGTGCGGGCATGTCCGTGATGGAACTTCGGGAGGCTCCCGATCGACCAGGTCGCGAAATGGTCTTCATCGCGCAAAGAAGGGACTAGCTGCTGCACGTTTGCCTCGTGGTTGCACTCGCCTCCTGCAGTCGGTCTCTTCTGGATCAAGAAAACACACCGGGCTCGGCTCAGCCTGCCCCGAGCCCCCCTTCAGATCCGAAGAGCCGGAAAATCGAGAACCTCAGTCGTCCGACCAAAGTGTGATTCTCCAGTCGGATATTGTGCGCGTCGGCTCACCGATGAGAACCCCCACGCAAAGGGCGCCAATGAAGGAATTCAGAGGCACGTTCACATCAAGACCTATAATGAAATGCCAGGCCGAATTCAGCATTGTGTGGGTTTTACGTGGGTGTTCTTCGTGGCGTGAAACCCTAAATCGTTCCAAAAACCCTGATGAACCCTGGTGCGCCGGCCGGGACTTGAACCCGGAACCTGTTGATTAAGAGGTCTGGGCGGCGCGTTTTGAAGACTCGTGAGGCACAGTAAAGCCCTGTGTTTTCATGGAACTTGGTGGTGCAAACGTCTATATCGTCTTGCGGAGTTTTGAAAAAATGAGGGATGTAATGAGGGATGTTTACGTAGAGCACTTTGCTCCCGCGAGTCCTGCACGACCGCCGTCAACTGAAACTCGGTCGTGGTTCGAAGCAAGAGTTATTGCGGATCGGTGTTATTTCTCACACAGCCGCAGGTACAAGAAGCGTCCGCCGACGTCGCAAAAACTCGCGAGTTGGAATCCAAATGAGAACAAAGTTGTTGTATCGATTGCAAAACACTTCGTAATTCAGGCTAACGAGTTCGTTGTTGAGGTCGGGATATTTTTGCGCGCCTGAGATTGCGTCGCGAGTAATAAATGCAGTTTCGGCGTCATTGACAAACGCAAAAGGATTCTCGACGAGGATGCGTGGCCAAAAATACGGATCGCCAAACCTCGACTCCCAGGTCTGTGACGAGAAGACTTCTCGGCGTCGATATGCGGTCGGTGATCTCCCCGATGGCGACAGCTCCAGTACAACGCCCGCAACAGCGGTCCTATGCTCTTCAACGAATCGACGAAAGGTCGCGTGCAACGAAGAACCGACCGTGTTCGAAAGCTCTATGACCGAAGCGATTCCTGTGGCGTATTCGCTGGCCAGCTCGCGAAAGCGCTCACCCTGGAACAGCAATTCTGCTGCACTCACGTTCGCTTGCCACTCGAATGTCTTTCGAATTGAAGGCGACAAGGTCGCCTCATCGTCCGCATAGGCCAGAGCTTTCTGCCACGGAAGGATGTCGTGACCGACCTCATGCATTTTCTTGAATGCACGTTGCCCCTCAATGTGGAGCGACGGATCGATGTGAATCTCTCGGTTCTTGCGATCTAGAACGGCCAGAACTCTGCCCGTAATTTTGCGGAGCGCTCGCTTTATGTGGTCTGGAGCTTGCTCGATTACGAGTGTGGACAGAAGTGAATCTTGCGGCTCGAACAATCCCGCCGCAGCGACGATGTCATCGACGGGTGTGGGCCACCGACCGTAGGCTTCCGCTTTTCGAAGAAGTTGGTCTGCCGTCTTGCGAATCGCCGGTCCTTCCGGCACACGATCATTCATTTAGCCGCTCGCATTTCGCTGCGAACGGTACCAATCTAAATAGCGCGCGAGTTCGTCCGCTTCTTCCTCGGTGAGCGCTTCGCTGCTCATCGCGTGAGTCAACTCATTTCTCCGTTGCCTTACCTTGCGATTGGGCTCATTCGGAACGAGGTAGCCGGCGAGACGCATGAGTTCTGCGTAATCCATGTCCAGAGCTTCGGAAAGTTGAAGGAGAATTCGAGGGGACGGGTGTCGAACGGTCCCAGTTTCTAGCTTCTGGAGATATGCGGTCGAAATATCTGCTCTCGTCGCGACAGCACTCAGAGACCTCTTCTTTAGTCCTCGAACTTGACGGAGTTTCGCCCCCAACTCCTTGCCTGATGTCACTGGTGTCTCTTCCATGGCTTCAGTCTCCTTCCGAGTGTTTACCACTATTTTGGTTCGATTCCACTGTAGTTGAAATCCTTCGTCTCGGCGGGTATACTTTCCACCAGAGTGGTAGATGACCACTCTAGGAGGTATTGAGAAATGCAAGCGACAACCACTCAAAACGAGATCGAAGTCAAGGTCACGTTTCCCATCACGATCCATGGACCGTTCGAGCGCAAGGTGTCGAAGGCCACCACGGTCGGCACAGTCTTGGCGGAGGCAATGAAACATTTTGAGGTCCACGACGAGTCCCAGTTCACGTACGTTCTGACGCACGAGGGCAAGGAGCTCAACCCGACAGCGACAGTTGGCTCAATTACTGAACACGAACGCGAAGTGAAGTTCACGCTCGTTAAGAAAATTACCCAAGGGTGACGATCGACGAAGAGTCCAGTCTCAACCTTGAGAATGACGTTGTCGCTGTTGAGGCGTTCCTCATTCAACATGGTGGACGACTGGTGAGAGACGCACAGCCCGACGACGGTGTAAGTGATCCAGCCGTGTATTGGCTGACGATGCGACCCCACTCCGATCCTGGCGAGTACTTCGTCGCCAGGATCGAGTGGTTCGCCTATCCATATGAGGCGCCATCGATCAAGTTTGCGGATCGGGTCAACGGCTCTCTGACGGTGCCGAGCGCGTGGCCAAATATCGTCGGGTTCCGGGCAAACAGTTTCGACATTTGTCGGCCCATGTGCAGTGAGGGTTTCGGTATTCACCCAGAGTGGAAAGAAGGCTCAACGGCGTGGCCTACACAGGGTAATCCGTTCTTGTGGGTGGTATCGGAGATTCAGTTCTATTTCGACAACGAATATCTGGGCCGCGCGTCATGATCACTGAAAACGACTTGAAGTTATCAAGAGGCGCCGTGGCCGCCATCACTGACGAGGTTCGCGACTACGGTTCGGTCTCGCAGGAAACCGGTGGATTTCTCTTGGCGCCTGTGGGAGACCACACGGTGTCGAAGGTTGCCCTCGCTGGCAGAACTGGAATCGTTCGCCGCCACAACTTTTTTGAAATCAGTGCGCTCGCGATCGATCGGCTATTTACTTTCGCTGACGACAGCGAACTATGGTCGCCCGCGCAGGTTCACTCCCATGAAGAGGGACGCAGGCTTTCGTTGACGGACCGGAAACATGGATTCCGAGTCGAAGGTTTCACGTCCATCGTGGTTCCACATTTTCATGCTCCATCCAGCGAAATCGGCGACTGGGGATGGTGGACTTTCGTGGCAGGCCAATGGATCCCGACGAGACCGCTGGCGCCCTGCCACGGGTCTGTGCAGATTCTTCGATTCGACGAAGACGGGGTTCGAGATGCTTGAGCATTCTCGCGCACTCCTCTTCGCCGAAGGACTTACCGCGACACCCCGCACCTATCTTGAACAATTGTTGGACGAGAGCATTGTTGCCGTCAGTGTCGATCCCTCTATGCCCCACAGTGAGCTCGCTGTCCGTGTCCTGTTAACGACACTGCGACGATCTCCTGGCGTTTTGGTGCTGCTCAGCGATGGTTTATCTAATCGGTTGATCGAAGAGCTCGAAGCGGCGGTCTCATCAATCGATCCGTCGCGCCCGCTAAGGGTTGCGCGCTCTGCGGATGTCACCGGGGGGTTGCGCGTCTGTGTCGGCATGCTCGGCGACCAGGAGTCAATACGCATCGTGCCCGAAGGCTATGGGGCACACATTGCTGCGAGCGGAACAGTAATCAGGCCCGCGAGGCCGGGAAACCCCCTCGGCGCAGTGTACGGAGCGGCCCTCGGGGCCGCGGAAGTGTTCAAACATACGGCCCGAGTCATAACGGGCCGACGCGTTGAACATCGTCATCTGCAGTTCTGCCCAGTGATGCTTTCAGGCGACCTTAACGCCGCACCAGATTCTGACTATCGCGATCAGTTGGACATGGCGCTCATCGGAGCAGGGGCAATTGGATCGGGCATCGCGCTCATCTTGAGCGAGTTGCCATTCAGTGGTCGTCTTCTCGTTGCTGATCCCGAACGGTATGGACGAGAGAACCGTGGAACGTACTCGCTCGGCGGTGAAGCGGAATCCATTGCGCGACCACTGAAGGTTGATGTAATTCGGTCAGCACTTCTGGAATTCGACGTTTCCACGTACGCCGGTCGCGTCGAGGATCTGATCGTCGACATCGACTCAGGCGATGCCAGCTGGTCGCCCCTGTGCATGACTGCACTCGACACCGCACGAGCGCGGCGAGCGGCGCAACGCCTCTGGCCAGATCATCTCATCGATGCGGGCACCGGAGACACGATGCTCGGTTTCAGTGAGTATCGACACGGCGTTGATCCGTGCTTGATGTGCCTCTACCGTGAACCGTCAAATGGGCCTTCAGGAACGGAGCGCGTGGCCCGTGCCCTCGGGTTATCACTGGATCTACTGGCAGAAGGAGACACAATTCTCAGCGCCGAGCATCTGCGAGGACTGAGTGACGAACATCGTCTGAAGCTTCAGCCACACTTGGGCACTGCAGTCTGTGGACTCGCTCGCGCAACCGGCCTCAGCGAAATTGGGAACGATGATTACATGCCATCAGTTCCATTCATCTCGTTGCAGGCTGCATGTCTCGCCGTTGGGAGGCTAATTGCAACGAAACTTCGAGTGGCACCGACAGCAAATTTCGTGCAATACGACGGTCTCATTGGACCACAGTCGGCATCGGCAGTGGCAATGAAGCGACTCACAGACTGTATGTGCTTCGCACGTGCCGAAAGCATCGAAAGTGTGCGGAAGCACCGAAAGTCTCTGCGGTCAACGTAGTTTATGATTGTCATCAACGTGGAACCGACTTCGCCAAATCGAATGCTTCCGATGCCAATCGATCGAACAGGTCAGAATTCCGGTGCGCAGTTTGGTCGTGAAGGATAGTAATTTCGTCTGCGGTGCATGTCGCGAGAAACGAGAATCGTTCCCTCACTATCTTGCAGATTTCGACCCTATTTGACTGAAGTCCTCGCGGAACAAGACCTTCAAGGTCGTCCCATCTGTAATTACCCGGAACGATCCCTGCGAGGAAAGTTGCAGGGTCATACATTGGCTGGCGGCGCTGATCGGTCCAAGCTTTGAGAGTTGAGACGGCACGAACGAGGCTTGGATCGAATGGTCGTTGCGACCAGAGAAAGAGATCGTACACGTCTTTCGCTGAGCCGCCCATCCGCCGGTTGCAAGCCATCACTTTTTCTCCGATCATCTCGTAAGGATCGAGTCCGCGCATCAGGGGCGGCGGAAATTCGACCCGTTCGAAGTAGGGCTGCCGTTGAAGCACCAGGTCACGTGGTTCGAGGATTGGGGTAAGGCGATAACTAATTTGCAGCTCGAAGGCGCCTTCGGCGTGTTCATGCTCATATGAAACGCTCCCGCTGAAGTTGTCGTCCTGCGAGTAGCGAAAATTCGGGATGGAGAACGTGATGCCGAAAAACGGATTGTTGTCGGAGATTGCAGCTTCGATTGCAGCTTCGAATCCATTGGCGTGCATCGCATCAAGATCGATATCTTGCGAAAAACGACCGGACCTGCCAAAGACACACTTTCGAAGCGCCGTGCCGCCCTTGAACAGCAACGGACCCGCAACGGACCCAACTTCCTCGGTCCGATATCCGAGGAGAGCGCTCCGACGCAATAACTCCAGTGCATAGTGGAGTACAACCTCTTGATCAGCGACGTCCAACCCGATTTGTTGACTGACTGCGTACTGCCTAACGACCGCCAAGGGAACCATTAGCGTCGTAACTCGTCTTCGATTGAAGTTGGATCGATGTTGACGATAACTTGCCAATTCTGGTTTCTCGCCCCTTGAGCTCCATGTGACCTTCGATCAGCCAAGAAAAGTGGAGACTCTCCCGGTCTTGCGCGGGCAGCACTTCCGAGAATGCGAGGAACATCGATCCCTAATATCTCCATAAGTGTTGCCATGCGACGCAATGCTGGTCGACCATTTGGATGTTCAGCGGCCAATGAGACGACATTATTCCAGCCGAGATCCTTTGAAGCTCTGTTGAGGATACGTGCAAGGCCGAGAACACCGCCAACGCGACCGGGATTCGCCGCTGCTTCCACAATGACCTTTTCTTTTGTAGCAATCCAAACTGGAAACTTATGGAGTTGGTCGACGCGGATTCCATCTGCAGCAAACGAGGGCGTGTAAATGAGAATGATTGGCATCCCGTCCCAGGCACGCGGTCGCTGAGCTCCGACCGGAACGCACGTCTGGACGCTTGAGGGCCGGTCTGGAGTGAGCCCCAATTCATATGCTGCAGATTGGAAAGCGACGTAATATCTCTGCTTCCACGTGCTCAGAGCAGCCCAAGGATTGGGGATTGACCAACCACCCGTTTCAGCAAGGATGGTCTCGTAGCTTCCGCGAGCCATTCGGCGAACCCACCCCTTTTTCGCGAGTGAGGAGAGAACTTGATCGGTGGCTCGCTGAGACCACGCCAGGGCCTTTCGAACATCAGCGCTCCTCACAGTTGAAAGGCGCTCCGCCTCGAACCAACTGACAAGTTCTGCTTCTCGCTTTGACAGGCTTCTTGCTTTGTCCACCGACTCTGCAGGCATTGCTCTACTATAGATGATCCTCTCGGATATAGAGAGATACGGCTCTAACTTGGCATTGCTATCCTAGAGAGGATCTCTAGTAGCTTGAGAGATATCCCCTCACAAATTACTTTTTACCAGGAACTATGTATCGCGCGCCGACCGGACTTGAACCCGGAACCCGTTGATTAATCCCTAAATGCCGAGCACATTTGAAGGGAATTCCAGCGTTTTCTTCATTCCAGCGCCCTTTTCTGAGGGATTCGTGAGGGATGCTATTGGCGAAGCTTAGACTCGGCAGTGGTAAAAAAAAGCACGTGACCAGGAATTTAACGCAGTGCGCCGGCCGGGACTTGAACCCGGAACCTGTTGATTAAGAGGTCTGCATAACGTGTTTCCGTGAGTTGCATTGCGTGACAAATCCCTTTGTTTGTAAGGAAATAGTGTTTCGATTGTTGATCCTGGTTGCCAGGTGTTGCAGCAAATTCAGGACTGCATTCAGGACTGCTGGCCTGGGAGCCACCTTGCGAGCAGGATCGGGGAGTGTTTGAGCTGACCCCGACAATGGGCAATTCTTGGGCTCAGCCTGTTGATTTTCAATAACAGGTTCCATCGTCTGGGGGCCTGCGACACCCATCTAGATTGTTCCCGAATCGCTAATTCGATCAGGGAGGGTAGATGGCGTTCTTGAAGCGCGCACGTCGTGGATCGGCCATCGCTGTTGCTCTCTCCCTGTTGACTTTGGTCGCGGCCACTGAGATCCCCGCCGCGTCGGCCGCGTCGAGCGGCTTTGAGGCGCTCATCGGAAAGACGTTGCCCAAAGGAGAGTTACCAGCCAACAACCCGACCCCATTTCTTGCAATAGCGAATCCATACATCAAGCCGAAGAACCTCGATGGAACGGCGTATCCACCGCTCGTGGCGGACAACTCATCGGCTGATTGGGTGGCGTTTTGGGACTTCAAAAACGCGAAGACCGCCGAAGCGTTCTACGAGCATCCACCCGCGAATGCCAACATTTTGCGCGAGGGTATCCAAGCCTGGGCACCAATGAAGGGATCAACGGGCGTGGCCGGACGGACGCAGCTCCTCGACGAGCGCGAATGCCTCTGGTCCGGCGGTGCGGGCCAGGGCGGCGCAGCGGGGAAGGGAACTCCCTCTGGCGGCAAACTCGAATCCAGCGGGAAGTGCAGCGTTGGAACTGCCAGTTCGATTGGAGTTACGACCGATGTGCTGATCGGGAAAGTCGTCGTCATAGTCAGCAACCAGGGCGGCGTTCCGTCAGTGATCGGAGGGCCGGGGAATGCTTCCGATGCGACAGAAAACGTGTTAATTGCCAAGATCGCTATCTCCCTCCTCGCCAAGGTTGGTATTCACTAAGCCCACCGTCGAGTTGTAGCGGCACTCCCGTGACCCCTTACGCATATCGTCCACGTGTGAGTCTTTCAACGGCCAAGGCGAGGGCGATGGTGAACATCTGTATCTACTGCGGGGAGCCTGGTTCCTCGAAGGAGCATGTCTGGCCGCAGTGGGTAAGGAAGCACGCGGCCACCGTGATGAGGATCTCGCCAGAAAATTTCCAGACGTACCTCGGCACCCGTTCAAGTGTGGTCGCTCCGCCGGTCCAAAGCTGGCGTAAGGAGGGTCACTCTCGGCTCTCTTTAACGATTCAACATCCGTGCGAGACGTGCAACACGGGCTGGATGCACGACCTCGAAGATGCGGCAATTCCGATCCTTAAGCCGATGATCGAAGGGAAGAAGACTCGCCTCTCCGAAGCGGAGGTCAAGATCGTCAGAGCGTGGGCGACAAAGACCGCGTTGCACTTTCTCTATGACGGCGAATATCAGTGGACGCACCCGATCCCTCCGCACCTCGCGACGAATCTCTTCGGTGGTCGTCACGACTACACGCCCGTTCCTAACGTTCAGGTCTGGTCGGCTTTTTACAATCCTCTGCACGGGTTCGCATACCGGCACATGTCTGCTCTCGGGTATGGAGAGCACCCCGAGACAAAGCAGGTCCACGTCGTGCTTCGCTCCGTCTTCATTGCCGGACACGCGATGTTCTACGTTCGGCTCCCCGACTCGCCGATTGCGCAAGGGCTGGGCTGGATGGACCCACTTCCTCAATTCGTTCCGCTCCACGAACCAGCCTCGACCCTCAAGGTCTCATGGCGCAACGGGTCCGTCAATGACTTAGGGGTCAGTGAAACGTTCAACCGTCACATCAATGGCGACTTCGAATACGGCAAGCAATCGGGCATCTGGGTCCCTTTGCCATAGGCGATGCACGCCGGCGAACAGGGCGCTCTGGCTCATGTAGTTCCCGGTGTGAGCAATTTTTGTTACAGCGCCATACCCTTGAGGCAACGTTCAGTCATCGCTACGCTGGTGAGGTGGGATTCGAGCACGTTCAACCAAATCCAGAGGTGTTAGCCAGACTTATGTCTGATCTCGACACCCCTATGGAGCAACACGAGGCGATGGTTGACGCGATCGACTGGCTCGAACATGAGCGCTTCCGCGTTGAGCTGGAGCACGACCCGAAGGCCCGGCAGGAGTGGGAGAAATTCCTCTTCGCCACGCGAGACGAAAGACCCCTCGAAGACTCTTAGGAGTCAGCAACCTCGCTGCGGTGCCATAGCGAGTCAACGTTCGCGAGCGCCCAACCGTACGCCTCAAAGAAGCTGGTGGCGTCATCTCGACGGTCAATAGTGACCAACCCGCCTCCGACCTGACGCTCTTCGATTGTGGCCACGTATCCTTCCGCGTCTCTCGCGTTTCGTATTTGGAGAAAGTAGCGATTACCGGGCACGGCCACCCGCTGCCGGCTGATGCCGGCGATCACCTGGTCGACGTCGACGTGGTTGATGATGGTCGCTGCAAAGGTCGAAGCGATACCGAGCGCTTCGATCGGACTCGCGCAAGGAAAAATCTGTTCGGGGGTCCAGGTAGCGTCACCTTGCTCGTCGATTCCGAGGAGCGACTCGATAACCGCCTCGCCGCCTTCGAGCGCGTCAAGGTCATCCACAACGATGCGGAATCCGCTGACGAAGGGGACCTGTTGAATAAATGCGCTCATGCTCTCTTAGATGGGAGTTGAGCGACGTATCGGCCAATCGTGCCCGTTAGCTAGAGGGGCACTTTTCGGTAGCCCAGTCTGAACTGGAAAAGTTACTTCCGGGCTGTGACGTAGACGGCCGACTTGCTCGAAATCGCAGTGTTTGCAGTGAATCCGCCGTCGTAGGTCACCGTTGCGCTCCACGCGTAGCACCCAGAGATCTTTCGCGGGGCCAGCATCGCGACGATGTGTAGCCCGCTCCCCGAAACCGCGACGGTTCGCGACGTCTTCTTCGCCGCGGAGTAGCGCTTGACGCTGATGGATTTGCAAGATCGCGCAGTGGCAGGCACTGGCCCGTAGAGAGTGGTCTTTACCGTGCCCGGATCGCTCATTGGAGCTTGGACGAGAGTCACGTTCGCGGTAAGGGATGCGGTCTTTGGGACGACGGTGATCTCGACCGGGTGCGTCGCGTCGTAGGCAGTCGCCGCGCTGTTTGCCGCCGCTTGAGCGTCAGCTTGAGAAGTAGTTGACGAGCCCGTGAACGATAAGCCATCGGTGGCAATCGCTATCGCCGTGAAAGTCGTAACCGTGTTAGGCGGGGTCGTGCTACCACTACCACCTGGAGGAGGAGAACCAGATGTAATTGGAGTGACGCAGTTCGTTCCATCGAGTTCTTGCCCACTCGGGCAAGTCAGCGTCGAGGTGGCGGCGTAGGTGGTCGTGATGGTACATGTCTCGTTTGCGAGCGTTGCGCCCGAGGAGCATGAATAGGTGGTCTCGGGTGTTGCCGCCGCAGTGCTACTCGCGCCAGTACATGTTGTTCCATTCAACGTGTCGCTTCCGGTGCACGAGTACGTTGTTCCGCCAGTTGCGCCGTAGTCGTATGCCTCCGTGCTGTAACACAGCGATCCCGACTGAGAACCCCCGTCAGGACATGAATAAGAAATTGTGGGTGCATAGTAGGAAGTGCAGTACCCGCCGCTATACGTTGACGGCGAGGTGCAGAATGGTTCGGCTAGAGGAATTGACGTTTCGCAACCATCGGGTCCGCCCGCGAACCCTGTGCCGCACGATGACGATTCGGTTGCGCCGTAGTCATATGACGTTGTGCTGTAGCACTCGGAGCCACTTAACGAACCTCCCGAGGGGCACGAGTACGTCGTAGTTGGAGTGGCGGCGTACGTTGACCCCGCGATGTTGCACTCAGAACTCGAACCCGAACCCGTCAAGGTGCCTCCGCCAGGGCAGGAGTAGGTCGTATTCGCGGTGGCGGCGGACGTCGTCGATTCGTCGCACGTCGTGCCGTTGAGCACTCCGCCGGTCGGACATGTGTAAGTCGTGGTCGCGCTGGTGTGCGCGACCACTGATGCCTGACCATTGGCCGAGCCCGATTGGACGGCTCCCGCTTCGCTGACAAACCCACCAAGAACGAGTGCGGCGACCGAAACGAAGGTGGCGATCGAACGGCGAATTTTCATCTGAGTCTCCTAGTTTCCTTTGCCTTCACCATGCGGCAAGTGAGGCGGACAACCTCTAGGAAACGCGAAAGCGGCTCGTCATCAAGTCGTGAAGGACCTGGTAACGAGCCGCTTTACAGCGAATGCTTACTTCTTCGGCTTGGCCGCCTTGTGCTTGGCGGGCGCCTTGGTCACTGTCTTTACGGTCGTGGTGACCACGCACGTAACCGGACCGTTCCAGTTGAGTTGATTCGATGGCGTCAACACTCCACCCTTCGGGCACGAGTAACCACTGACTTCGGTGGCGTAGTACGAGAAGGTGCATTGGTTGGTCGCGGTGTTGTACGTCCCGCCCATCGGACTGGCACAGTACGACTTGTTCATCGACATGGTCGATGTGCAGGTTGATCCCGAGAGGACACCGCTTCCACAAGTGAAGGTGGGTGTTCCATCGGCCGTCGCTGCGTATGAAGTGGTCGTCGTTTTCACGCCGCTAGCTCCCGCGGGAGAGCCCGCAAGAACGAACGGAGTGGCGAGCGCCACCGCCATTGCGATGCCGAGTGTGGCTGTGCCAACTCGACGAGCCAATCGGTTTGTAAACATGGGTTCTCCTTGGTTAGAAATTTCGCCTCGCCAGTTACCATGCGGCAACTTGTTTTGACGAGCAGACAGTCCGTACCCCGACCTTCAGAAAGTTGTCCCGGTCATTTATGGACGTCGAGTCAGGCTCTGACGATGCTCCCGCTGATGCGAAGATGAGCGGGTGAGTGGGGCTCAAGACAGAGAATCAGAAATTGGCCGCATGGTGGTCAGCATGAACGCATCGAAAAACAAGGGAGACCACGCTGAGCGCGAGGCCGCGACGGTGCTCAACGCTCTCGCCGCGGACCTTATGGCTGGCGCAGCTCGCAGGAAGTTAGGCGCCGGTCGGAGGGACGATATTGGTGATCTGGACGCCTTCGTCGACGTGACAATCCAGGTGAAGGCGTACGCAGATCCGGTTCGCGCGCTCCGCGAAGCGGTGAACGGCGCCAAAGAGCAAGCAAATCGTTCGGGAACTCGCTGGAACGTCGGCATGTCTCCCTTGCCGCGGGCTCGGAGAGACGGCGTTCGGTGGATCTGCTCCACAGATGTCTGGCCTTCGGCTCCGAGCGTTCATCTCCCGAGTTTTGGGAGAACGAGTCGCGCACTCGAATACATCAAGAGCGCAAATGTCGTGATAGAGACACCACAGCGACAACGCGTCGCGCTGGTTGAAGTGAAAGGTACACCAACCATGTTCATCGGTTCCATCGACGCGTGGGTCGACGCACTCCGCGTTTCCTACCAACTCGATTTAGAGATGGCCGGGTAACGCAATGACCCTTCGACGCCAATTCATTCTTGAGGCCGGCGAGTCGCTACTCGTTACCAATGACCCAATGCGCTGCTTGGCCAACCATGTCGGTGCGGCACACGCGATCAGCATCCGTCAGAGCGACCTCGTCGCGTCGCGTATGTCACCAATGCCAATGCCCGTACGAGGCGGCCGACCAGACTCTGGAGCGCGCCGTTTTCCAGGGATTGATCCGAAGATGATGTGGCTTCCGGTTTTGTGGCTGCCCGCTCGTTTGCGAGAGCGCTGCCAGTTCCAATTCGTCGATGGCGACATCGTGGTGATCGACGAGCACGGTTTCTTCGCAGGCGACACGAGGGCAGTCGCCACCCCAATACCGGGCATCGAGGTCAACACTGAATCGACTGATGTTTGGGCTATCCGCGTTGCGCTCGAACTCGAAGCGTGTGGAGCATACGACGTTGACAGCGGCACTTGGCTCGATGTCCTCGATGCAGTCGGCATCAATGTCGATGAGATCGAAGATATCCAGCGAGTGGAGAGTTGGCTCGCCGGCAACCCCGATGAAGATCTCGATCGTCTTCAAGACATCTTCATGGAACAAGATAGTCGCGACGTGTATCAGGAGGAGCCCGCGTGGGCTCTCAGTTCCGCATTGGCCACGTACCGCGACCTCCTAGATGCCACGTGGGCTCTCAGTTCAAACTCCATGTTGGACGCGGTCTCACAGGTGACCAAAGGCGTCGAAGATGGCGGTATCACCGAGGCCAGCGAAGCGAAGTTCATCGCCAACATGCTGTGCATGTTGGCTGGCCCACTACTGCGCTGGTACTCGGACGACGAGCTCGAGTGGTGGCAGGAGATGTCTCAGGCGATCGAGCGATTTAGTGGAACTTCCCATGACCTCATTGCGGGACCACTCGCCGAGATGGACAATCGTCTTGCCGCGGTGAGGGATGACACCTGGCCGCGGATGCAAACTGCCACCGCCAAATACGACGAGTAAACGCTTCTCGTCACACTCCAGCGGTACCATCACGCACATGTCGTCTGGGGAGAACTCCGAGTATCAGGTGCCTGGATTCGGTAGTGCCAGCAAGTCGGCTGAGGCGGTAGCGACCCGAGCGTGCCCGCAATGTGGAGTTCCCGCTGGCGAGCTGTGCTCCACACGCAACGGCGTGGGCGAGCCGATGAAGACAGTCGCGGTGACGCACACAGTCCGATTCGTTGCGTTAGATCCCGACGCCTGATCCGGGTCCATAAGCGGGACAACATCTGATTTGTCGGGGTACGACGCTCACATGAACACACGTGAGTACGACGCGAAAATGAAGGAAGCCTCGGGTGCGCGCGTCGCCGAAGGCAGGACGCCAACGCCTCGACTCAGTTCGCCTTCGCTCTACGGCACGGATAACAACCTCGTTCAATTGCGACTCAATGAGAACGGTCAGGTCGTCTTGGGACACCTCGGCACGGATGTTCGCGGGAATCTCGCGCCAATGATCGGCAAAGCGCTCAAGGCAACCAATCTCTCCGACCTTCTTCATGCTTCAGGTCTGCCCGAGATCATGTTTGACGATCAGCGCACGCTCGCGGTCGCGCTCAAGTCCCTCTCGGCATCGACGGTACGTCAACATTCGCGCGATGCACGCATCGTCAAGTATCTCGCGAATCAGCCAGGAATGGCTCGGTGTTGCGTCTTGACCGATCTACTGTCTCAACGTTTTTGGGCTACGTCGACGATGAACGCTGACGCGATAGGGGATTGGAGCGCTGTCTTTGGTTTGGGAACGCTCAGTGAGTCGGAGCGGTTCTCAACCCTCGTAGATCGCGTCTCTGCTGGCAAGTCAGCCGTCCTCACTGCGCCCAACTTCCGCATCTCGGCAAAATTCATTGCGGACTCGCTCTTGCGTAACAACAGTTCCAAGGCTGAGACATTCACGGCGTTGCAGAACCACAATGACGTGTGGGAAGCGGTATGTGGAAGTGACCCTCTCCTGTATGAGCGCGGACTGCTCGTTGGCTCAACGGCTCGTATTGTGCCCATCGATCGCGACGGAGTGTTCGTTCTCTGTGAGGTATCGACACCGTTCAAGTTGCGACCCGGCAACAGCATCATGGTGTTCGGCGGTGTGTTTCCTAAGGGCCTCCCTCTCAAGTTGGTAAGTCTCGACTTTGACGCCGCGTCGGGAAAACTTATTGCGAAAATCACGGGTTCCCAAACGAAGTCGAACAAAGGCGAGCCCAAGGGCTTCTTCTTTCTGTCAGACGAAACTCAGCGCGGTCACGAGTTCTTCGCCATCAACGAGCCGTTTCTCGGCGGCGGCAAGAACTTCGCCAAGAAAGCGACAGCGGCGGCGAAGGGCGGCAAGCGCGAAATCCCGCTCGACGTGTCCCTTGCCGCTTCGGTGAGGGGTGCATCGTGAAGATCCTCCAACCGACCGCAACCTCCGTCGAATCTGAATCCCGTTCGGTCCCGTCGGGAGAAGCGTTCATCCGACGCGTGTTCTACATGGACCGTGGGTGGAAGACGCACCCGATGCTGGGCAATCAGCGTGTCACTCTCGCAGAGTTGCGTCGGCTGCGCGACCGACGAGCGACGCACATCCAAGTCTTCTGCAACGGACGCTCCGTGGACATAGAGATCGCGAAGTTACTGAGTCGCATAGCGGCCAAGGAAGCACTTCGCAGATGGGGGATGACTCAATGACCGACATGAAAGCCAGCGATCGCAGATGGGGTTTGGCGAGTCCGGTCGTGGTCGCCGCATGTACCTGTGGCGATACCGATGTCAACGGCGAGGGGCCCGGGAACCCCAATGTGGACCTGGAGTGTCCGACTCACGGCACAGAGTGCCAGTGGTACAACACGGCACATGAGATTGCTAAATCCAACGGTCACGGTGTCGGCTTCGTTCATGCAGGTCCTGACGAGTGTGAGAGATGTCGGAATGAACTCAGCGGAGGAAAATCGGGGTAACGAGTCTCTGCTACTGCGACTCTCGTGGCTGACTTACCGCGAGTCACCGACCGTAACTATGTGAGCGGCACTGAGATGGGCGCCGCTGTAAATCCCGCATAGAACGAGATGCGCACGAGTCGATCGCTCCTGGATAGCTCGAATGGGACGATGTCTGGAAGTTCTATTCCCGGATTCACAGGGTCCATCAGCGCGGAGTTTGAGACATAGAGATCTGCTTCAGATTCCGAGCTGAAAGTGTTTCCTTGCGCGTCGTAGGCGGTCGCGCTACCAGCGAAACCGACGTTTGGAGATGAGGAGATGTTCTTCACTTCCAAGCGCACGAGGCAGTATTGCGAACCTGGCGTCGCTTCCAATGTCGCATATCCCGATCCCACCTTGGATAGGCCACATTGCATTGAGACAACATCGATTCTGAGCCCGTCAGCTACGGCGATGCGATTGATGCTCGTGGTACTTGACGGAGGGACTGTCACGGCCGGAGCCCGAGTCGTTGTTGGCGTCGGCACGGTTGACGTCGTAACTGCGGCAGCAGTTGTCGGTGTGATCGATTGGGACCTATTTACGACCAGTGAGTCCGCGTCTGTCGATCTCGGGTGCGTGATCCGATACCCACCAAATATCACAACGGCGAAAAGAACCACCACGCACAGCAAGACGATCGCTGGTCGGACGGCGTGGGTCTTTCGTTCGGAGGATGTCACGTGCCAACGATAGATGAAGACGGACCGACAACAGTTGGTTCACCAGGGAATTCCAACTGCAAGGCGCCCGGCTACTGCGGCTCTTGCGGCTGACTCGCCACCAGCCACCTATCGTTCGTCTTCTGCATCTTGAACGCGTACTCATAGGCCGTTCCCGCGGAACTCGAAACGGCTCCATTGCTCGTAGTGACGAGCGAGAAGTCGACCTCGACGACGCATGACGTTGACGTGACGCCCGCGTCGGTGACGACCCACGAAGAACTAACGATCGCCCTCTGTTCAATGTCGTACTTCGCGTCAAGTGCCCAGTGAGATTTCACACTGGCGGGTTGCGGCCGCGAAGCGATCTGCGCGTCGTCAACGATCATTGTTCGGGTCAAGTAAGGCCGATCGAGCGTGTACGCGTAGTTAGCGCTCGGCCAAGACGGATCTGTTGACCAGTTCGTCTCGACGAACTTCGCCGCGACGTAGGTTGGCGAGTATTCGGTTCCAATGGTTGGCACGACCGCAGTTGTGGTTGTCGTGGCGGAAGATCCACCTCCGTTTCCGCCGCCATACTGGATCGTCGGGCTGGAGGAACACGAGCTCAGAGCCAGGGCGCAGGCACCCACGACGCAAGAGACACCGAGTAGACGTGGCAATGCCCTCATGCCGCGGGACCCCCGCCAAGGAAGCCGAGGCTCATATCGTCTGCCAACGTGTCATAGGAGACGTCCTGGCCCGTCTGAGGGGCCTGAATGATGTTCCCGTCACCCAGGTAGATCGCGACGTGGTTGGCTCCGCCTGGCTCGTTGTCCGAAAAGAAGACGAGGTCGCCCGGTTGGAGATCCTCGACGTCGGTAGTGAGGGTCGAATAGGTCTGGACGTACTCGAGTTGCTCTTCCGCGGTCCGAGGCAAATTCGCGCCCGCCTGGCCGAAGGACCACTGCACAAGGCCCGAGCAGTCAAAGCCCACTCCTGGCGTTTCACCACCCCAGACGTACGGCACACCCAGTTGGGTCTTTGCCTCAACGATGGCCGCCTGAGCGATGGTGCTTCCACCGGGTACATCTGGGACGCTCGATCCGCACGCGGCGACAGCACTCGATGTCGCGCTGACGAGCTGGGTGGCCCCGCCGATCCAACCTGTGTACGTTGAGATGGAGCCCCCGAGAGCAGTAACGGCCTGCGCATCCGGGGATGCGGTTGAGTTCGCGTTTGCAGTGACGAATGTTGAGACCGCCGCGGAGACACTCGTCACGTTGTTGGCGAAGATCCCTTTCGACGTCGAGAGGCTGTTGAGTGCGAGCGCAGCGTCGACCGCTGCGATCTGCGTCGACTCGCTCGCTCCGTCGGACGCTGCCAGGTTCACGATCTGGTCGGCCAAGGCAACTTGGGTCGATGAGAGAAGATCCGTTCCTGACGGTCCGGTGATCGATGTCGAACCTGTGGCGCCGCCAGATGCAGAGCAGGTGGACGTGGAAATCGGAGAGTAACCATTCGCCCAGGAGGCCGCGAGTTCGTATATGTTCTCGTCCATCGCGGTCGAGTTGTATTCGATAGGTAGCGTCGCGAGAGCGCTCAGGACGTCTTTGTGAATTGTGCTTGCGGTGCTGCTGCCTTCGTCGACGATGGGCATACCGTCATCGCTCACCGATACGCCCTCGGTGAGATCAATGGCGTCGCCGTCAGGGGCTGTGGACAACGACGTGTCGATCGTCTTCGCGATGAGTTCGCTCGACTGAGTCAGGTCATTCAGTGCGGCCGTGCTCGAGGTGCCGCCGAGTACGCAATACGGGCCGTAATAGACGGGAGGGTGTGGAACCCTCTTGGTCTTTGGGATTTTGGGACACACCACGCCACCGAGTGCTGGAATCGGCGCGGGAGAGCCTGAACTCGTGGCGCTGTTTGACGTCGCGTTGGCCGAACTCACCGATGCACTGAAGCCAGAGCCGCTCGGATCGGCGACGCCCGGAGGTATGAAGGCGATGTTGTCGGTCGGGTTCGATGTTGGATCAATGCAGAGGTCGTTCCATGCGCCGTAGAAGTGACCTTCGTAGTTGAGGATCTCCAGTGCAACCGAATTCTGCAAAGCCTTCGTCGCTTCGCCGGGCGTTCCGGGTAAGCCGAGGCTTGCCCACGTCGACGGCAAGACGCCATACGCCCCGGCTGACGCGTCGTAATTGTCGCCGGACTCAGCTTGTCGAATGCAGTCCCAGTCAGCAGTGTCTGTCGACGTCCAGTCCGGCGAGTCGGCGCTCAGTACGGTCGGCACGGTGCCGTTTCGCCCAACGCTTGGATCGAAACCACTTTGGGCGCTGGTGCCAGGCGACGAGCCTTCGTCATTCCCTCCTGATCCGCCACCTGCGGTGAGTGTGCCAGGTTGAATGTCGAGCGTGGCCGGACAAAGAGTGCCTGTCACCGAAGACGTGGGACATACTCCGCGCTGCTGAGCAACGGATTGCCCGACGCCAGTTTCGTAGTAGATCGTCGCTTCGAGAATCGTCCACGGCGCATCGTCGTTCTGAACAACGTTCTGCAATGTCTGAAGGGCACTCACGCTTGCACCCGAGCTCGTGAGTGCCGCTTGGTCCGCCCCAGCGACTGTTGCGGTCACCGCGTTTCCGAGCAGAGACGAGATGATGAGGATCGTGACGAAGAAGGCGATGAATGGACCGCCCGTTGCCGCCAGTGCCCAGATGGCCAGTGTTCGAGTCTTGGTCTGCGACAAGACGGCCTGAGCTGCGCCGGCGATTGCTCCAGTGACCTGACCTCCGGCAGCGGCGCCGGCGACGTTCTTGCCTTGCGCGCCTCTTACCGCGCCCTTGACGACGCCCTTTGTCTTTTGTGTTTTAGAGATGTCTGCGTTGTTGCCGACAGGTATTCGGCTGCGCACCGATGGCGTGCCGGATGGGTGCTTCGCACTGGGCGAAGTCGACGGGGTGGGCGACGAATCGCCTTGGGGAGTCTTGTCTTCGGCTATGCCCTAGACCATGCGGCGATTAGGGCAGTGAGTCGAGACCGGTCAAGATTGCCACGGCGGTCTTTTGGATACGGTCTCCAGATCCCTTGATCCTTTTGCGAACCTCGTCACCGCCGCCGCCCCAACTGGCTACGTAGCCGAAGGAGTAACCGCTCGTCTCGATTCCAAGCGTCTGACACACGACGTAGGCGGTCGATTCGGCTTCGAGCTCAGCCTGCCCGCGATTTTCGCGATACCAGGCGGTGTCTTCGTGCAGCATCGCGTGAGCCAGTTCGTGCGTGCGCGTCTTCACTCGTTGCGCGGGTGAGTTCGCGGCGTGAACGCGGATGACTTTGTCGGCGTGATTGCAGTCGCCGTTGACTCCATCTGTGAACTCGTGGTCAACCACCCAGAAGCCGAGACTCTGCGCTACCTCGGCAAGCTGAGCGAAGTGACCCTCGGCATCATCGCCGTCGAGTTTGGTGACCGGTTCAGGCAGCGGTTCGCCTTCGGTTTGTGACACTTCGAATACGGGCACACCCTTGAAGCCGTAGATGGTCTTTAGGTCCTTGACCGCATCGGGATCTTCGCCATCTTTTGGCTTGCGCTTGCCCATCATCGGAGCGAGCACGTAGAGTGCCTTCTCGCCCTTCTTGACTGTGCGGTCCATGCCTTTCCACGCCTTGAAGCTCGCGACACGAGTGGCCTCAGGCTTCTGCAACATGATGAGCATGGTGTTGTTGAACGAGTAGCGATGGAAGCGAGTCTGGAAATCGAGATAGCGCTCCCACTCTTCCGACGTCGTGAGTTGGTCGACGCCGCCAGCGAGCTGTTCGAGCAACGCGTCCTTGCGCTCTTGCTGCGCGTTTGGCTCAGTTCCGAGATCGACGGTTGCTTCTGGATTGACATCGGGGGCGAACTGACCACCAACGGTCTGTCCTTTGGGCTGGCGAAGTTGAGTGCTCATAACCCCATAGATGGGAGTTCGTTGGCTATTTCGCCAAGTCGACGTCTACCCGCTTAATCCACGCTGGCGTCTCCCATCGGCTGGTGTACTCGGTGTTGCCGACGATGCACGCCACAACTGGGATGCGGATTGGCTCATCGGGCCATCCCGTCGCACCATCAGTGATAACCACGATCGCGCTCGGAGTGGGCCGCAACTCGCTCGCTTGCTGGACGCCCTTCGCCATGTCAGTTCCACCCCGGCCCGCGACCACAGCCAGGTCATCGGCGCGACGATACTTGCGAGTTGCCTGAACGAACATATCGACGTCGAGAACGACGAGGTTCTCGTCGCGGATGCCGAGTTGCTTGGCGATGCCCTCGACCTCGTTGGTGACGGCTTGCAGTTCGACCTCGCCCATCGAACCTGACGTGTCGCGAACGACGACGAGATTGGGGATGGGGGATTCCGAGCCGGGGCGAACGACGCGACCGTTGCCGTAGGGGATGTATCCCAAACGACGACTGCGGCGCGAGTACGTCACGTCATAGTCGCCGTTGCGCGAGGCGACAGAGCGACGGACGCAACGTGATAGGACCGTACGCCAGTTGACTTCCGCTGGCTTCAAAATCTGACTTGAACGCTCGACAAGTCCACCAGGTACTGAGCCTGGGTGCTTGGAGGCGCGATCGCGAATGTCGGACGCTACCGAAATGTCGTGGATCTGCTTCTCGCCGTTCGTTGCGGCGGGGGCATGGCCGTCCAAGTCGTTTTCTTCGTCGAGTTCACATGGCGCACTCTCGCCGCCACTGGCCGAACCGCATCCGCCCCATGAAGGGCTGGAGTTTCCTTCGCTGTCGCCCTCACCGTCGCCCTGCGACTTGTCATCGCCGGAGTCGGGGTCGGAATCTTCCAATTCTTTGAGGTGGTCGTAGTAGAACTCTGCGGTTTGATACTTCTCTGCGCCGATGGTGCTTGGTTGCATGGCGTGTTCGGCGAGCGCGGCACAACCGGCATCAATCAGGTCATCGTTGTTTGCGCAGTCGGCGGCAACGTTGAACGTCATGCGATCTTCGCGAGGAACACCGTGTTCCTCCGCGCGCTCTGCGTCGTGGGCGAATAGGTGAGCGCATTCGTGCAATAGGGCCTGAGCGCAAAATTGCGGGCTCATCTTGGAGACAGCCTCGAAGTCGATGTAGAGGCGGAAGTGCTGGTCGCAAGCGAACGTCCCGAGTCCGGGCGCGTTCACAGGTCGCAGGTTCAAGAGGATGCTCGCCATATAGGGCATGAGTTCGAGGGCCTCGGCACGCCATACGACAAGTTCGGACTGCTGTTCTGCGGTGATTGGCAACGTCTTCATGTAACTGATGTGCCCCGACTTGAGGATTATTGGGCCGGGCTAACGAGAGGTCTGGCGATCAGAGTCCGAGCAGGGCAGCGAACTCCGCTTCGGTCATAACTGCAATCCCTAGCTCCCGGGCCTTCTCCAACTTCGAACCAGCCTTCTCGCCAACCACGAGCAGTCCAGTCTTGGCCGAAACCGACGATGACGCCTTCCCGCCGTTGGCCTCGATCAACTCGTTCATATCGTTTCTCGACTTGTCGGCGAAGGCCCCAACCATTGAGCCGGTGACGACTACCGACTTGCCTGCAAGCGCATCTGACGAGACAGCGGCGTTCGCGGGCACTGACTCGTCAGTCGCGATCGGCGCGTCGATTCCTGTGATGCCAAAATCAAGCAACTTGGCGATCACTTCCGCGAGGTCGTCTAGTTCGGAGCGAATGAGAACCGACTTCTCTGAGCCGATGCCGTCAACTGCTTCGAGTTGGCTGATCGTGGCAGTCGCGAACGCTTCCAATGAGTCGAAGTGCTTCGCGAGACGACGACACAACGAACGTCCAGTGCCACGCACTCCGAGCGCGGTGAACAGTCGAGCGCGACTCGCGCTTCGGGCCTTGTTGATCTGTCCAATGATGTTGGCGACGCTCACGTCGCCCATTCGGTCCGCCGTCTTGAGGGACTCTGGGCTGAGACCAAACAGGTCGGCGATGTCCGACACGAGTTCCTTCTCGACGAGTTGGTTGATGACTTTTTCGCCGAGACCTTCGATGTCGAGTGCGTCCCTCGACGCGGCGTAACGGATCGACTCTGCGAGGCCGCAAGCGCGACCGCGTGTGCAACGCCAGCGCTTCTCGGACTTGTCTAGTGCGCCTCCGCAGCGGGGGCAGGCAATCGGCGCAACGACCGGCGTCTCTGCGCCTGTGCGCTTGCTCACGATCGGAGCAACCAGTTCGGGCACGACGTCGCCCGCGCGGCGAATCGAGACCGTGTCTCCAATGCGCCAGTCGCGTTCGGCGGCTAGGTCCCAGTTGTGCATGGTCGCGTACTCGACAGTGACTCCGCCAACTTCCACAGGAGCCACCCGTGCGCGCGGCGTAATGACGCCTGTGCGACCTACTTGTGCGATCACTTCGAAGAGGATGGTGAAGCGCTCCTCGGCTGGGTACTTGAATGCGATTGCCCACTTCGGGGCACGAGAAGAGTTCCCCAGCGCTTCGCGAACAATCGGGTTGTTTGCCTTGACGACTGCGCCATCAATGCCAAAGCCGAGAGTGGGGCGTCGCCTTCCCAATTCGTCGATCGCGCCCTGGATTGATTCGTAATCCAAGTAAGCGATGGAGGGCATACCAGTCACGTCTTCTGCCAAGACCACTCCGAGGTCGCCGAGTTGTCCCATGACGTAACCGTGGTCTCCGCTGAGTCCAACCGCGTCGTAGCACGCGAACGAGAGCGGGTACGACTCGTCGTCGCTCCGATTTCGAAGTGCTCCCGCGGCAGCATTGCGAGGATTCACAAACGCTGTCTTGCCAAGCGAGGCGCGCTGAGCGTTCGCTGCCTCGAAGTCTGCGTCGGTCATGTAGACCTCGCCACGAACTTCGACGTCGATTTTCTTCGCGAGCGTTGTCGGGAGACCCTTTGCGCTCTGTCCGCGATATGTCACGTCTTCACCGGACACTCCGTCGCCGCGAGTGACGACCTGGACGAGACGTCCATTCTTGTAGTGCGCGACGATCGCCAGACCGTCGAGCTTCGGTTCGACAAGAAAGTACGAGTCCTCTAGTCCGGCGCTGTACGCCGCGGCGCGGGTGCGCTCAAACCAGGACTTGAGTTCATCGGCACTCATGGCGTTGTCGAGACTCAGCAACGGCGCGGAGTGCTTGACGTCACCAGCCACGTCTGCGCCACTCGCGACCGCAACGATCGAGTCGCCTTCGATCCACTCAGGGTGCTCGATTTCGGCGGCTTCGACCTGACGAAGGAACTTGTCGTAGGTGACGTCATCCATCGTGAGGTCTGTGCCGTTGTAGTACGCGGCACTCGCTTCGCGAAGACGTGACTTGAGCGAGTCATACAATTTCCTGCTGGGGATGTTCATGTCAGCGACGTACCCCGACGCTCAAGTTGCTGTCCCTCGGGAATACGATTCGGTCTTAGAAGCCGTCATCGAAAAGATCAACCGTCTCTGTTCCGACTTTCGCTCCGACCAGTTGCTCGCGGACCTGGCGATTGATCTTCTTGTCGTGGCCCTTGCCCTTGGTCGCCTCAATCCACGAGTCATCGTGAAGCCATGTGAGGTGCGTGGTGTGACGCGACAACATGACGCAGAGGCGACCTAAGGACTGATTGTGTTCCGATTCGCCGTTCGACCCGTACATAGCGTCTAGGGCAACGACGACCGGCCATTCGCCACCTTGAAGGCGATCTGCGGTTCCGATGGTGAAGTTATGGTCACGACTCGCGGCCATGCCAGTGAGAATCGAGACTTGGCTGTTGCGCGACACAATGAGCATCACATCTTCTGCGGTTATCGCTCTCGTCGTTCCGTTTTCAATGAGCGAACCTCCAACGAATGACTCTGCGCGGTCCACCATTGATGCGAGGCACTCAAGATTGTCAACCTCGTCTGAATGAGCGACTTCGACCGACTCGATCTCCTCGCACTCGACGCCATCGACAGTGACGGCAACTCGGTCGGCGCGAGCAGATGTGAATTGGAAGGGGTAGATCGGCGCTATGACGCTGGCAGTTTTCGCACCGAGTCGGTACGTCTGATCGATTGAGAATTGTTCGATTTCGTCGTATCCCATCGTCACGAGCGGTGCGGCCAAGTGCGGGGCGTCTTTGAGTCCCGCCCAAATCGAAACATCTACGGTGACAACGGGACCAATCTGTCCGGGGTCGCCCACCATGAGTATCTGTGCGATGCCCGATGCGGCCTGGGTGACAGCCGCGTGGGTTGACTGGTACGCCTCGTCAACGATGATGAGGTCGTAGGACTCGCGCTGAAGATACTTTGCCTTAGCCAGTGTCGCGACAGTGACCTTCGCCTTCGTTGGGTCCGACTTCATGTTGTAACCCTCAGGAAGATCGTCAGCCGTAACGTCCTTGAGCGCGATCGCTATGTCCGCGACGGACACTTCGGCGACGAGACGATGGGCAAGTGCGACCACTTGAGCGCGCGTGAACGAGACGATCAAGATTTTCAGATGTGCGCGAGTCGCGAGGTGTGACGCGACGGTAACGATCAGTGACGTCTTGCCGCCGCCGGGAGGACTGTCGACCCTCGTGTACTCGGCACCGCGCCAGACGCACGCCAGCACCTTCGCGGTAGTAGAGCCGGGCTCTAATGGCGCGAGCACGCCGTGTGGCTTCTCTACGACAGGCACCTCGCCCGAGATTGCAGGTTCGAGTGTGGGGGGAACGTCGACGAAGGGCTTCGATGCGATGCCGGGGCGAAACTTTGTGCTCATGGACTCGACGTGCCCCGAAGCGAAAGAAGGTGTCCCGGCGACTTACCCTCTAGGGCAGATGAAGATCGGCTACGTAGACTTCGGCGTCACGCGCGCACAGATTCGCCGAACTACTTGGGAGGCTGCATGTGAATGAATTGTCTCCGGATTGAGTTGTGTCGTATGCGAATACCGAATACACCGTTTGGTCAAAATGTGTGGGATAGGGGTCATACGGAGCGGAGCCGGTGTAGTCCACTCCAACCTGAGAGATCAGTTCGATGGCTGCAATGCTGGATGAACTATCTCCAAGGAGATATCGCACAGTTGATGGAGTTATATCCGGCGCTGAGCACGGGTCGCCCGAGGACGGGGACGCGTTTGCCTTCATGTAGGAGGAGTAGGGGCAGAGGAGACCGACCTCGGAATAACCTCCGCTGGAGCCCATCCAAATCCATGCGGGAGTTTTACCTGTCGACATGAGCCCATTGGACATCCCCGTTGCAAAACTCAATTTGGCACAACGCATTGTTGGAGGCGCGAGAAACTTCATCACCGAGGGTCCTTTATCAGCGAAAAGCGACACATTAGGAATGTTGTAGCTCTCAATCCCAGGTTCAGGGTCGGTCGTCACTGGACAACTGATGCTCGCTGGGGTGATCACCGGCGCGGGGGTGCCGATCGTGGTCGTGGTGCTGGATGTTGAGTACCGCTTGTCGCAAAACGACTCGATTGTTGGCAACTCATGTTTGATCGCACTCTTCCAGGAAAAAGCCCAAGAGGCGCTGGTCAAATTCTGCGAGACGTTCGAGACAACTGATTGGAGTACCGCGTATTCGGCGGCACCGTGGGCCACCGAGAATCCGGCCATTACTGAGGTCATTGCGCTGGAGTTGAAGTTCTCTAAATCGTTTATGGCTTTGGCGGCGGGAGCCGCTATCGACGTGACGCAACTCTCCACTTTTCGCTGTGATGGGCTCAGTGACGCAGTGGAGTCTCGAGACTTGCCGGGCTGACTACGACTGGTGACCAAGACGATGACGCCCGCCGCCCCCGCGATAACGACACAGGCGACGACGATCACGATCGCTCGCTTGGCGAGAGACCGTGTCTGCGGAGGATTGCCATCGGATTCGGGGCTGCCCTCGGTCACGCTACCTTGCATCAATCAAGAGGTAAACGGATGTTCTCAGGCATCCGGACACGTTGCAAAGGACGCGTCTGGGTCGCCATTTGCGGCTCGCTCGAATGTGATGAACTTTGCCGCGGCGAGTTCAAACAGTAGATGCATCGCCCTATCTGGATTGACACCAGCCCTGAGTGCGATGGTTCGTGCAGATATGTTCGCTTCACCAACTTGAGATTCTTCACACAATTCATTGAAAGCGGCGAGGAGTCTCGCCGCGTCAATTTCGCCTTCGTTAGGAATGTTGCCCCCTCCACTCGTGAGGTGTGGGTGATGCGAGATTGACAGGCACAGTAGCACGGGCAGGTCGATCGGGTCAGTGCCGTGACATTGCAGGTCGGGGCAGTTTTGTGAGCGCCGCGCGATGCCGGAACGATTAACGAGGTTTGTGTTCGAGAGCGTGCCAATACGCCGACTCCGCGGCGTACTCCAGGGTTGAGTTGACACGGATCTGTCCATGTGTCGGGCAGATCGCCACAAAGGAACGCGCCCCCTCGAAGGGCGGGACGACGGCCATCGTCTTGAGCTTCTTCGCTGTCGCGAGAATGGCCGACGCTGCCTTGACTGAACTCTGGGCGGAATCCACGCGCTTGCCTTCGTCCAATGTGACGACTGACCAGTTGGGACGCTTCTGGATGACCTCGTGTTCAAGTATGTGCCACGTTTTGCTAGTCACATTGATGCGTCGAGCAGAGATGACGATCACGGTGGCCGGTAGGAACGGCTCGTCGTCGATCACGGCAGCGGAAGAAGTGGATTTGGCGCTCATGCCGATCTCTCGATTTTGGTCGCGCACCACAGGTCGAGCGTCTCGCGCACTTGGCGATGCAAATGGGGAATGTCGTTGTCGTTCTTGATGACCGAGAAAAAGTCGTCATAACGGTCGAGCCCCGTCTCGCTCTCGTCAGCGTTCACGGGGCCAACGCCTGGTCGTTCGACTCGAAGCATGACGCCGCCGCGTGTCACAAGAGCATCTGCCTCGCTGACGAATCGAACATCGGAGACAACAATCCGATCGTCGCCGTCACTGGAGATGTCGCCGAGGACTGAAAGTATCCACACGTCGGGGCGGATATGAGCTCGTGCCGCGCGTCCGACCGTCTGCAACGCGAGGCGAACTTCCATTTGCTCTTTTGCGGCGTCCCAGCCGACCTTGTCGACTTGGTTAGCGATCTCCGGGAAGACCGCCGACACGAAGTCCTTGATTCGGTCGGCGAACGCGATCCTTCGGTATCCGTACTCGGACACCAAATACTCAGCGACGGTGTCTTTGCCCGACTTGGCATAGCCGTTGAGCCCAACGAGTCTTGGAAGGGTGAGTGTGTTGGTCATCATTCTCCTGTCAGAAGATGGAGCACGCCAATGGCGTGCAAGGTGCGTAGATAGGTCAGCTCGGTCGTCGGATCGAACCATTGGATGTTGCCGGTAGGTGCCGGTCTCTTAGCGAAGGGCATGTAGTCGTTGACCATGAGGGCGAGCGGGACGCTACATCCCCACTCGAGGTCAACTCGAGTGTCGTCGACGTCGTCGTTGAGCGGCAAGCCAGTGAAGGGAACGACCCGCTCCGCGACGAGTGCGGTGAGTTCATCCTCCGTGGCGCTGGTTGGATCAAACGATCCATCTTCGATGGCCACTGCGAAGGTCGTCTCTTGCCACGCCGTCGCATATCTCAAGAGGTCGTCGTAGCGAGCGATGAGGGCGAGGTCGTTGCCCGCGTCAAAGTACTCGGGGCCGCCATCCTCGTCAACGACCTTGAAGCTCGAGTACTCAGGGATTGTCGCCTCGATGATTTCGGTCGCCGAGTCCGCGTAGATGCTGTCGCCGTTGAGCGAAATGACGACATAGGGCCAGCGTTTCCCCTCGGGGTGTTCGGGGACTTCGGCGGCGCTGTGCGCCTCGTCAAATGCGATGGTCACGATCATGTTGGTTCCTCTCTGGAATTCATATGTGTCCGGGTGAAAATCAGTGGCCTTGGCAGCGCTAGAAGGGATCGGGGTCGTAGCCGGCCGCCCGAGATCCACTTGTGCCATTCAGCAGTCGACGTTGCTCGTTGGCTTTTGCGAAGCCGTGAAGCTCTTTGCCAGTTCCTGGATCAACCGTGCGGTTCGCCTTCGTTAGGTCGAACTCTCCACCGGGACCATTCGCCCTGACCTCGTCGTCGAGAGACGGCGTGTACTTCGCGATCTCCGCTGACGATGGCCTGGCGAACTTGGTCGTGGTGATGCCGAGAGACCGTAGCCACTTCGCATACTCAGGAGGCGTGGAGTAGTACGTCTTGAGCACTCCGGATTCCTGGCCCTCGAATTCATAGACGCCGACACCGCGCTTCGCTTCGCTGTCTTCGGCGATATTGAGCGGAACCTTTGGCACGGAGTCAGCGCCATTCAATGCGAGTCGCCGATTGTTGTCGGTGGTGATGGCCCCAAGGAGAATCCTGGCGCCGAGGTTCCCGCGGAGTTCGGTCGGGATACCTGTCTCGGTGCTCGCTACTTGGGTTGCGCAGATGAGCGAGATCCCGGTGAAGCGCAGCTCGCGCGCGATCTTTCCGATGTTGTTGAGAATGGTGGCTTTCGTGAGGTTGCGCAGAGCGATCTCGGCGACAAGCGGATTGTCCTTGGAGACGCCCTTCGGCATCGGCTCGGCGGCGATCAAACTGGTCATCTCATCGACCACCAACAACAGTGGACGGATGTTCTCCGTCGCGGGCAACTGGGTCCACTTCTGGACCTCGTGTTGCTTAATGAGATGCTTGCGGCGAACGCCCTCTTGGTAAATCATCGCAATCACGCAGCACGCGCTCGTCAGGTCATCGCCCCATCCGGACTTGCGGACGTACGGTTCGAAGTCGACGAAGTCGACACCTCCCTTGACTCCGTCGACGATTGAGATCTCCCAGCCATTGGAGAGCGCCCCGGACAAGAGCGCCATGATCGCGACTCCCTTCCCTGAGTTAGTCGTGCCGCTTATGAGCCCGTGCGGAGTGACAAAGAGGTCGGCCGCGAGCACATGTCCAACGTCCTCGCCGGGTCGCGCAAGTGTCATGCCAATCGGCACGCGGGCCCATTTGTCATTGGCCATGATGAGCGTCCCGTCGCCGCCCTTGAGCGGGTGCCTGATTGCCGGCGGGAACGTCGGAGGATCGGCGGGGATGAAGGACGCTTTGAGAGTCTGAGCGTTCGCCTCCACGTACCAACCTTCTCGTCCAACAACTGCCGTCGCCACTTCATCGAGCTTGTCGTCGTGCTTGGAAGGAACATAGGTGCGCGGCAAGATGACGTCGTAGCCGCCGTCGAGCCGCTTCTCTATCCCAATATCCCACGGCTTCACAGAGAGCGCGACCGATATGGCGTCTCGAGCTCGTCGGGTAGCAGCGTCCATCGGGGCCAAGATGGCGCGGCGCAAGAACGGCTCGAACTTCACCATCGCGTGGTCGGGGTACTCCTCGGCGAGTTTGGCTGCCAACCTCTCGCCATCTGAAGGCTTCGTTCCCTTGGGTAGATTCACCTCACGCAGGTCGCCCGTCGAATCAGCAGCAGCACTCACCGAAGTGATGTTCACGTGCCGCGTGGCGACGGCGGTGCGGTTGACGGGGTCGATGACGTCAATTTCAAATCCTTCGCCATACTTGTCGGCGATCATCCGCTCCAGTTTCGTGAGGTGAACGCGCGCGTCAAAACCGTCGGGGAGTTTGACTGTGACTTTCTCAGTGGCCATGTGTTCTCCGATTACGCAAAGGGATCATCATCGTCTCGTGGTGTGAGGCGCCGACGTGGCGCGGGCTTAGAGAATGGATCGTCCTCGTCGATCGATGCTGGCGTCTCGCCGTGCGTCCCGTCAGGCGCTGACCAGTCGATCTGCCACGCGTCTCTCTTCGCCGAGGGTGCAGGTTCCTCGGCGGGGATTTCTGTTTCGTTGTCGAGGAAATCGGTGAGGTCGATCTCCATTTCACCGAGGTCAATGACCTGCTCGGTGTCTATGAAGGTGGTCGTGTCAGTTGATGAGAGATATCCGTCGAGGTCGAGACGATGGCTCACGTCCAGCGGGTCGACTCGCTCGGCGAGAGCCTCACCAAAGGCAGAAACGTGTGCGAACCACCCTTGCATGAGGACGCCGGTCCTCACCGATGACTCCCAGATGCCCCGACCCTTTGGAACGATTTCACCGGGATCGGGCGCCTGATCGAAGGCGCGAAGAGCCGACATGCGCTCACCTTGCGATGTCGAGCCCAGAAGGAGTCGTGAAAGGTTGGTCTTGAGGTCTCCGCCGTTCGGGACATTCTTCAGCGAGTCGGCCATCAGCTTCTGTGTGCCCAAAACGAGAGAGACGCCGGCGCTTCTCGCTTCGCGGGCCAACTTGCCAGTGAAGATGGCGATCGCCATTCGGTCATCCGACACGCGCTTCTGTGCAATTCGTTCGCGCTCAAGATCTGCGTCGTCGAAGGAGCGTGACGGGACCTTCTCGGATGCGATGAGCGACGTGAACTCGTCAATGAAGACGAGGATGGGCGAGGGACGGACGTCGTCGGGCAGATCGCTGATGCTCGATGCCGCATACCTCGAGTTCAAGGTCTTGCGACGTTCCACCTCAGCGTAAATGGCTCGCAACGTGGCGGCAGCGGAGTGCACGTCGACGGCCATAGCGCGCGCGTAGGGCTCAAGGAATCGGAAGTCGGCGGCGGCTTTCGTTGGATCAATGACGTATATCTCGTACTGCTTGATCGCGGCACCGTAGAGAATTGCTTGGGCGGCGACGGATTTACCTGAACCGGTCATGCCGATGATGGCCAAGTGGATGTCGCGTTCGGGTTCGAACTCGATCGGCTCCCCGTCGACGCCGGTCGCAAAGGCCATGCCCACCGAAGTGTCGGCCGCGTCGAAATTGAATGGCACCATCACCGGCAAGGGGTTCTCTCTGCTGGCCTGGATGATGAGGAACGTGGGTCCGTTGTCCGAGTCCTGCACCGAGAGGTACACGTTTCCAGTCGCCGTGCGAAGTTTCCCGGCGGCCATCTTCACGGTGAACTTGTCGAGGCCGGGCGGCAACTCGAACTCGAGCACCTTGACCATCGGATTGCTGGGCATGTGTGACGTTGACTTCAGTATCGGCACGGCGCCCGCGCTGCCGACAACGTGACTCACGAGGAACGCTTGCTCCCAGTCAAGAGACGCTACGAGCGCCGCGTCGCTCGATGAAGCCAGGTCAGAATCGTCGGGTTCGTCACCGAGATACAACACGCAGCCGTCCGTCGCGTCGGCTACTCGGACCCACGGTGCGGCAAGGATCTCAGAGATCTTGCTCGCAGCCGAACGAACTGCGCCCGTGGTCACGGCGCCGTAGAGACGGAGCTCTATCTCCCACGCGTGGCGCTTGGCACTGCGCTTAGTGAGGCACCGGACTCCCGCAACTTCGGGGTGTGCCAACTTCAGCGAAGAGAAAGCATCGTTCACGAGTCCCGCCAAGACCCATTCGTCGGCGGATGTTCCGCTCGGCGCGAGGGATGTAGGAGTGCGAGGTACGGGATCGAATGACCAGAAGACACATATCACCTGAGGGTGTCTATCGCCGGGTCGACCGCCGTTCTTGTAGTCAGGGTGACCGGTGACCGAAACGAAACTCGCCCCCGACGTTCGGCCGGTTCCAAGGGCTGATTTCAGTTTGCTCTCGACACCGGGGTACTTGTAGTCGAGCGGTTCGTTGCCGAGATTGAGAACGAATGCCATGCGATGCACAGTCGAGCCATTCGCGAGTGAGCCTTCGCCAAGTGATCCGAGCTGAGGGACAGGCAAGTTGGCGCCGGACTTCACACACGTGGTCCAAATACGACGCCACAGATCTTCGGTGCGGACCTTCGTGAGCGCGTGATCGATGTCTTCGGGAATGTCGTCGTTATCGAGGTGCCCGATATACATCGTTCCGTTATCACGGTGATCGATAAGCACTTGGGTATTAAGAGCGAGAGCGATCTCATCGAGAGCGTCGTTGCGGAACAGTTGAGGACCGATAGTCGATGCGTCGTAGTACCACGTGATTCGCCACAAGCGGCTGTTCGTCGGGATTATCTCTCCATCGTTGACAGGAGGGTCGGTCGTCTCTTGATTCAGAGCAGCCTCGAGCGTGGATGTGGTTGGCGACGAGTCCTTCACTTGCTGCCAGAACTGGCGCAACCCGTGACGGTGAGGTGCGGGAGCCGCAACGTCGTTGTCCATCGGGTCGATGTCTAGGTCGACGTCCACTGTCGTATCGAGTACTTCGACGACGCTTTCGGGGAGTGGCTCTTGATGCACACCGCGGGCGCGGCTGACCCATGCCAGTCCGGACTGCGCCCAAAGGGTCACGAGTTCGACGTCTGCCGATGCCGAGGTGACGTCGTAGGACTGTGGCCACGTGACGGCGAGAAAGCGAATCGCGCTCCTCGAGCCAAGACGCCCGGCTTGGTCGGAAACAGACAGCAGCGCCACCCGCTCACCGGGAGCGAGCAGGGGAGCGAGCCGACTCTCGTTGCGTATGAACTCCATCGCACCCAGGTGGCCTGGCGCGTCGAGGGTATCGACAGTGACGTGAGAATCGACCACCCTGTGGTCGACAACGACGGGGGTGATGTCGTACTTGAGACTCGTCCAGCGATAGTTCCACTGCGCACGCACGTTGGTCATTTCGACGTAGCCGCTCATCGCCGACTTTCGCCATGTCGACAGGACCCCGAACCAAGCGCCAGAGACCGCGAGACAAACGATGACGGTGGCATTACCCGTGACCACGAGTCCGGGGTTCTGTGCGGGTGGTGTCGCAAGAGTGTGTGCGCCAAAGCCCGATCCATATTTGGCGTCGACCGCGAGGAGAACCACTCCCAGTACTCCACCAACGCAGAGACCAATGACGGCGATCAAACCAATGAGTATCACTCCGCGACTCTTTTGGAACTCGCGCCACGTGTCGAATCGCACGCCGGGGTTGTCTTGCCCACGAGCGCGACGAAGCGAACCGGTGGACGCGAGCATGAGGACGAGGGCGAAGATGGCGTTCGCCAGATGTGCTGATGATGGCGTGATGTGTTTGTTGCCGATCACGGGTAGTAGATAGGCGATGACCGCGAGGAACACTGACGAGATCCACGCAGCTCGGATGGGACGGCCCGGCGCAAGGTCGCGATATGGGAGGAACATTGCGGTCCTCATCTCGGCGCCCGCGCGGTAACGCGTCAACTTCCGAGTTTCAGCGGGATTGGCCGCCACTGGGTAGCCGGATTGATCCTTTGGACCTGTCAACGTGGGCTGGCTCATCATCATCACCGCGAGGAGGAGCGCCAGCCACGCCGCCGGCACGCCAGGGAACCCGTACCACTCGGCGACGATCACGCCGGGCAGACCCGCGGCGAGCACGAAGGGTGCGAGGTCTTGAGACTGAGCGTTCCGCTGCGTCCTACGCTGCGCCACGTTTGGTCCTTGAACGGCGACGCCGCTGAATCCGCGGTCGGTGATTGGGCTTTGTAACTTCCACGCGTAGATCCCGTCTCCTAGAAGCCATCAAACTGACGACTCGGAGTTGACGGTGGGCGCTTGAGCAGTGGCACCAATGCGGCGATGATCGCGGGATCGGCGGGCTTCGTGCCGACCAGCCTCTTCGCCCTGAATCGAAACGCTGGCATGGCAACCGCCTTCGCTCCGACCGGGCGATAGAGGAACGTCGTTAGCGACGAGCGACTCGAGGGCCAGATCACGAGGAGGGGTCGCTTCAGACGAAAGCCTGTCGGTCGGACGAGTCGGCTGAGGTGCGTGTTGATCGCACGCTCGGCGAGGGCCATCGTTTGCTTGTCGGCGTGGGCTACCCGACGCAGCCCGTTGCGAGTGTGGCCGAAGAGTGTCCAGTAGAAGCCGGGCTTCCACATCTTGGAGTCGATGATTCGAACGGTGTGTCCCGACACGACGATGTGATCGATGTTCGCATTGATTCCACTCATTGGAATATCGAGGTCATGCAGGACAGTTGGTCCTCCGGGAATGCACAGCGAGCGCAATATTTCGGCCGTGCGCCTCTCTCCGTCTCGTCCGGATTCGATGTTGGCAGCGTTCGCGAAGCGCGCAAGCTCGTGCAGGCTGCCGCCCGGTGTGCCAATCACATTGGGGTAGGGAGACGGAGTTAGTTGAGTTGGACTCATGCTCGTCTATGTGCCTCTCATCAAATCAGCCCCGTTTTCGCCGTCAATCCTGCAAAACCTGATTGCTCGAGAAGCCAACCGTCGAAGTCGGTGGTGCGTCCGTTTTGCATCCAATGAGGAACTCCGAGCACCGAATTCAGATTCGCCATCATCTCTTCGGTGTTGACATCCTCGGCGTGCTCGAATGGCGTCTCGTATGGGTCGAGAAGATCAATTGACTTCCAGTCGTCTTCTCTTGCGTCGTAGTGCCGCCCTCGAAGTTGCACGAACTCGTAGCTCGCAAGTCCCGGGCCCGGAAACCAGTCCTCCCACTTTGCGACGATCATCCGGTCTTCCACGTCGGCCAAGATTCGCGTCCTCGACGAGTGAGCCGATTTCTTCACGGCGCGCCGCAAGAGGTGGGCGACGTCGACCTGGGTCTTCATCGCTTTGGTTGTGGCTGCAACGAAGAGAACCATTACGGACTTTGTCTTGTCGCGCGCGAGCAACTCGGCCAACTGCTCGATCTTGACTGCGGTAGCGGGTGTCACTGACGCCGACATCTCGACGAGGATCTTGAGTCCGTCCTCTCGAACCCACACTCCATCGCCCACTCGATGCGGGTTCGGTGCGAGCTCAGATCCGAAGATGCGAGGCCATGCCGCCGCAGCTTCTCCGAGCACGCTGCGCAGGGGAGTGAGTTCGGCGGCGCGCAGCGAAAGCTCGGTCATCAGCACGTTGTGTCGGTCGTATTGGTGACCTCGTACGAAGGGCCCGCCCAGTGTTGCGCCAAGCCAATCGGCGTAACGCAGGTGGGAGAAGTCGGCGGTGGCTGACGCGGGGTCCGGGCGGAAGATCTCGGGGTAGCCCGCGATGAGAACACCGTCGTAGAAAAACCGACCTCGCTGAATGAGTTCGGCGTCGAAGAGCAGCGAAATGTCGTCTGCGCGATGGGTGTTGAGGCTGGCCCTGGCTTGCATGGCCACCAATTGCTGACTGGTGATGGTGCGCCAGAGATTGATCGTCGCGAACGTTGTCAAGCGAGAACGACGGCGTGCGAGCATCTTCCTTGCTTCGTCGACCTTGCGTCCCGACGAGCGATGGCTCACGAAGGAGACGCCGGCGTCGGTCATCGCTCGTTCGGCGTTGAGCGATCGCCATCCCACGGTCGGTCCTCCACTCGAGTCGGGCCACACCATCGACCAGAAGGGGTCGGCGCGATCAGCGGGCCCGTATCCAGGAGTCACCACGCCGGGTTTGATGAGCTCGTCGTAGGGAACGCCGACTGTCGTCGGGAAAGGACTAACGAAGAGAGGCATAGCCCTGCACCTGTGCAAACTTGGCCGCATCTGGCCAGTACCCCATGCGCACGGCGCAGGGAAGTCGAAGTTGACCGTCCGCGAAGGCGTGCATGATCGCTTGGTACTTCGCGAGATTGGCGATGTCGGCCGAGGCCCACTGTCCACCGTTCACCGACAAACGCATCACCGCGTCGTCGATGACAGCATGGTCGGACTGTTGAAACCAGAACAGGCTGGAGAACGACATGAAGGCGTTGCGCACCTTTGGCGGAAGCTGGTCGGGCCACTGCGCGGCGATGAACGGGCGCACGCCGTAGGCGCGTCCTTGCTCACGGAGCCACTGGATGACTTCGCTCGACGACTTGGCCAACACAGCGATCTCGTCCGCGAAGATCGAGACGTACTTGCCTTTCGATTCCCACCCCGCGCAGTTCTGCATCATGGCGACCTTCAACGCGTAGGCCGTCATTGATGCAATGACCGAGCCGGTGTCCTCATCGAGCAGAAACCCCGAGCGCGAGACGCCGGAGTTGACGACGACGGCATAGTGATTCTTGAGCGCGTCCTTCCAACTGCCATGTGGTCGCGAAGGTGCCCACCAGTGGGGGACGCCCATCAACTGGTCGACCTTGTTGCGCGATGAGGAGACCGCGTTCGACCATTTGGTCTGAGTTGCGTCGGGACCGAAGAGAACGTTGAGAGACGAGACGCTCACTCCGAGAACTGACTTCAGCGGATCGTCGTCGGGGCAGTCTTGGAAGACGGCTGCGAGATTGGCTGCGACCTGTTTCGCGTCGTCGTAGGAACCGTTGCCGCCGAGCATCAGGTGAGCGATCGACATGAATGAGACTTCGCCGTTGGTCACCTCTTCGGTGGCTTTAGCGACGGTCGGCGCGTAGTCCATGATCGTCATCGCCGCGGTGAAAACAGCGACCAGCGTCTCGGTCGAGAGCGCTTGGATCGCTGACTCGTCCCACGCGTACTTCATGGCGGCAACGAAGAGCCGAGCTCGTTCATTGGGTGGCAGAGACGGGTCGACCATGTGCAGCGCCGGCGTCGCGGGATCGGCGACTTCGACGATCACGACGGTGTCGCCGTAGACCCGACTCCACTGGTCATAGACCACGGTGCCTTCGCCCTTGGACTCGAATGCAATGAGCGTGTCGTCGGCGCCGGGGTATCCCGGCCGACCAGAGGGACGGACGCGCTCGAGGACGTGCCACGCCCAGAGGTTTTGCAACAGGGTGGTCTTGCCTGTTCCTGGAAGCCCGAGCGCACCGACGCCGCCGTACATCTCCAACGCGTCAAGGTGCACCGCGACCGTGGGCTCATCTGGGCTCGGCGAGTCCGCGTACGCGACGATCGGGCCGACGTCGTCGAGCAGCTCGCGTGGAACGCTGCGGTACTCGATGTCGGCGACGGTCGAACTAGACCCCGAGTGCGGTGAGACAATTCCGATGGTCATCGCTGGTCCGACGAGAAAGGACGATGAAGCGAGGGGATAGTCGCCGGGTCGATTGATGTTCCTTGGAGTGCCGTCGTCGCGCTGCACGGTGCGTCGGACCGGCTGGCGCGGTGGGATGCGACGGTGAGCGGGCGCCGGGAGTACTCCGCGGACTCGCTCGTTCTGGAGATCTCGATCGGTGCGTGTTCCGGTGGCCGGGATCTTTCCGATGATGAGTGTGAGAACGGCGGTCGCGAGACCGACAACAACTCCGTAGGTCGTTCGATGCAGCTCATAACCGGCGACGCCACCCGCGGCAATGCCGACCAGAGGAGCCGCCCACGTGGGGAAGATGGCGACGGGAGAAAATGGCTTGGTCTCGATGTCGAAGCCCGGTATGGCCGAGACCACTTGAGTCAGCAGCGTGTCGACGTCTTCGAGCGACGATCCGCCCGCGAAGACGCTCGCCACGAGCGAGTTGAGATGGTTCGTGTAATGGGCGACAGAGTTGGCATCGCGTCGATGCTCGAACCACTTACGGGTGCGGTTGCGTTCGGACTCGCTGGGCTTGCGCAACGTGAAGGCCACCCATGATCCGGGCTGGAGAAGGCGACCAAGAAGAACCGCAACCTCGTTTTGATCGCCGCCCGACTGCGTGGCGAAGGACGCATTCTTGGAGGGCCGCGCAACGAGGAAGGATGAAAACGGGGTGTCGAGCACGTCGGAGATATCGCTCATCGAATCAACCTGGGTAGCCTTCGCGCCAAGCGCCGTCGCCAGTGAAGTGACGACGTGAGAGTTCGATCCTTGACCGGGCGTGATGATGTAGGAGAGCGTCTCTCGTTCGGTGCGGGTGGTGAGCAACGTAATGCGCTCGCCGCGGCGCGCGACGTCATTGACAGCAGACGCAAATGGGTTGGCGCGTTGAACGACGGTGTCTCGATCTGGTGGTGTCGGCGATGTTCTCGTCAAACGAAATGCCAAGTCGTGGGACGCGAGAAGTTGACGACGTGAGCGGTGCATGGCAGAGACCATGCGGCAAACGTGTGGAGATTGTGGCCCGGTATTTATTTTTGGCTCGCGCGGAGATTTCGAGGTTGTGAGATTTCGTGCTCCACGCTGGTGTTTCGTGCACAAACCGGAGTTCGCGCGCCGATGGACTCTTTCTCCCCCGTCTCGCCTTTATCTGGCGATGAGCAAGCCGGTATCGAAAGTCGACTCGAAGCATCTCGTCGACGCAGCGCCGCCCCCGGACGGACCACACTCATAACCGACGCGAGAGATGAAGCGAAGCGTCGGGGGTGTGGTCCTTAGTGTGCTGAGTCTCGACGGGGTCGCGGCGCTGGGTGGTGCTGCGCAGGCCGGGTGTCGCGTGGACGTTTACGTATCGTTCCTCCCCGTAAGCGATTCGCTCCCGTGGTCCTCTCACGTCTCGATGTAAGTCTCACGACGCAATGCCCCCGGCAGGGGTCCAGTTTGATCATTAAGCGTGTGTCCAAGTGGTCGTGACTCGACGATTCCTCCAACCCAACAGGGGAGGATGAAGGGTCCGGACTAGCGACACGATTGACGAATCGACGGCCCCACGACCTCGCTTCGCTCGGGGTCCATCGATATCACTCTGTGCGACGCACCGGTCGTGAAGAACTCACCCCAGCTTCGAGCCGCTGGCGCCCCGACCTCGTTTCGCTCGTGCGCCAGCAACCCCACTCTGGGTGAGTCTCCTCGCGGGAAGGATGACACTGGGTTACTTGCCGCAGGCCCCCCGACCTCGCTTCGCTCGTGGGCCTGCACCTCACTGGGCATGGATCACGTCGCGTGCGGGACTCGACCACGTAGCGCTGCGAAACGACAACGACACGGACCCGCCATCACGCTGGCTACTCGAGAACGAAACGCGCCCTCGATCCGTTACATATCGAAGACGAACCGAGGCTTGCGAGCGATCCGAAGGATCGCGAGCATCTATTAACGATTTGCGAATCTCTCGGCTATCGCCGGACCGGTCGCTGCGCTCGCCGGACGCTTCGCTGGCACCTCGCACGGCACGACGCGTGTCAGTCGGCATGATTGATGGAGCGACGAGCGGCGGCCAGATTCTTTGCGAAGCGATCGAACTCGACGTCCTCTTCGTCTTGGGCCAGGAGACGTCAAATCCCGCCGCGATCAAGATCTCGTCGAGAGCCCCCACGACAACGGCACCGGAGAGGTTCGGCGTGCGCGCGAGTTCCACAATGCTATCGAGTGTGCGCTCCGCTTCAGCAGCGCGGCTCTGCCACTGGCCGTCTGTGACCGGGGCCGGTTGGGTTCGCTCTTCGCTGAACGTCGTGGGCTGGACAGTGGCTTCGGGGTTCTGCGACGGGGCGAACTGGCCTCCGTCTGATTGACCTTTTGGCTGACGGGATTTTGGAATGGCCATGCACTCCTTGATGGGAGATGACGGGTCGATCCGCCAACGTTGATGGCGAATTGAGGTGTCCCAGTTATCCAGGTGTCGGGGGACGTCGTAAACATGAACGTGCTCAAAAACTTCTCGAAAGCTGCTCGCAGATCGCTGGCTCGAGCTGTCGTTGCCGGAGCTGTAATCGGTACTTCGGGAGTGCTCGCGATCTCTGCATCCGGTGCTGCGGGCCCGACGTGGCCATACGGCGTGTGGGGCAATGCGGGACACGAAGCATTGGGCGATTGCCCGGAAGCGGCCGGAGCCAACCTCGTGAGGAACTTATTCCCGACGGCGCCAATCACGACAGCGCAGGTTGAGGGCTACTACCGCAATGACTCCTCGTTGGGCGGCCTCGGGATTTTGGAAGGCTACGGATATGGCGGCCATCGGATCGATGGCTACACGCCCGTCACGACTCGCGCGCAATTCATCGCCGGTGCGAATCACGGTGGCCTCTACGCCGTTGTCTTGAGTGGAGAACACGCGGTCGCTGTCATTGGAGCGAGTACTCGCGGTGTGACCTTCGTGTCGTGGGGGATTGTGTTCAACGACACGTGGGCACAGTGGAAGGGCTGGCACCCGGTTTCAGAGGATGCGTTGCAGTGGGCACCCGCCAGTCAAACGACGATTATGTACGAGCCGAACTATGGCGAGTTGAATCCGACTTTTCAGGTCGCCTCGGTCGGTTCTACCGTGACGCTCGCGCCGCCGACTCTTAGCAACCCGACGGATGGCGTGACGTTCGAGGGCTGGTCTGATAACCCTCTCAACACCGGCCCGCTCTTGCAGGCCGGATCGTCGTTTCAGTTCACGGGTGACACCGTGATGTACGCGGTGTGGACGGCGTGACGAGAGTCTGAATCGAATTGTGAGCGTCGTCAGTGGACGATGTGCGACACGAGAGAGCGTCGTAACAACTTCATCGTCGCGAAGTACACGCCCGGCACCAAACTCTCACGAGACCCCGCGATGTTGAGTGCGATGGGCTCGTCAAACTGAGAGAGGAATTCTTGGAGATCCTTCTCGTCGTCCTTGAGTCCCATGACGATGTGCGGCTTAGAGAGTCTCTTGGCCAGGTTGATCGTCAACTTGGTGCCAGGGCCCATCGGGCGATAGAGATCTACGACGACGAGGGTGGCGTCTGTTTTCTGGATGTTAAGACGAGTACGAGGCGCCCAGTCACGTGACTCGTGTTCGCGCAGCTCGGGGTAGAACTCGAGGAGTCCAGGCGGAATCTGAAAGTCTTCTGCGCGCCCACCAAGCGGCACGTATCCGCCATAAGGAATACCGACTTCGATGGCAAAATCCAGAGCGGCGCGATCGACACCGGACTGTCCACCAGAGATTATTTTGCGGATCGCCGACACTAGGCGCGACCCTGAGAGATTCTGTCCATTCGCGTGATCGCAAACTTACAACGTTTGGAAACGAACGACAGCGTGATTCGAATTGTTTTCACGACTCTCTATGTACTGAATGTCAAGTTAGTGCGGCGCGCGCGCAACGCGTCTACTATCCAAACAATCGAGAACGGGAGAGATGACTAATGAAATCAGCCGCTCTTCGCGTCGCGATCGTCTGTGCCGGTTTCTGTTACCTAGTCTCCCCACTACTGGCGCCAGGAGCGGGAGCAGCGAAAACGCCGGCGTTGTGGAGTCACTCCGGTCGAGGTTCATACAAGAGTCCAAAGTTCGAGATCCCCGTATCCGCAGCTACTAGTGGATGGCGAGAAAGCTGGTCCTACGTGTGCCCGCAGTCAGATGCTCTGGCGAAGTTCACTACATCCGTCAAGGGCTACGGCGCCGAGCGCAACGCACCCAGTAACGGCGGCTTCGGTATCGGATCGAGCGGTTACGGAGGGGACCCGCACTTCGGTGCCGGAACCTTCAGCATCGACATTCATGTTGGCCCTTCGTGCACTTGGAAGGATCGAGTCACGATCATCCCTTCGTGATGATTATCGATGCTCTAGTTGCGCTACGAATTTGACGCACACTGACGCGTGGGCCACGTATTCGGGACTTGGATCTTTGCGTCGCTCTTGGCCGGGTGCGTAGTACAACCAGATCTTGTCGCGCATTCCGCTGGTGAGCATGTACCAGTGCTTGCGGCACATGAACATCCGCGGCGGTACGACTTCCTCGCATCCGCGAGCGTGACAAATGTGATCGCTCACGATGCGACGCGACGACCGTGATCGGTGAAGTTGTCGAGGAACGTGTCGATCTCGGCGTGCCACTCGGCGAATCCATCTTCGTATCCGTTGAAGGCGCGGATTTCGTCGACGTCACACTGGGCGCAGTCGCTGGCTTCGCCATTGTGGAGTTCCTCGGCGTGGTGGACTTCGCGGAGGTCAATGTCGTCAATGCTCGTGACATCCAGATCGGCGATTCCTTTGGTTGATGTGCGTGTGCTCATGTTCGAATCGTGCCCCGACACTGCACAAACCTGTCCCGCTAAAAGTCCTCTAGATCGGTTGCGGAGGTCTCAACGATCTCACCGAATCCGGCGAAGGCGTCAGCGCGCACAACGAGACAGCGCATACTGGTGCCGTTCACGTTGGCCATCCTCTCTAGTCGTCCGTCACCGCCCCTAATGAGCATGTTCGATAGTCGGCGCCCGAGGGCCTTCCTATTGACGCGCGTAACTTCGGAGAGGATCTTGGGGTTGAACGCATAGCCGTCGATCAGTCCATCGTCAGTCCGAATTGTGACGTCCTGACCAATGCACGTTTGGCCAGGGCCTGGTGAACCGCTCGAGTACTTTCCCGAGGCGATCGCGCCGACGGCGGTAGCGAGGATGGCCTCCGATTCGCTCCTTTCGGCAAGGTTCGTGCTCGTGTGCCCAACCGCGGCCGCGATGATCGCCTGGTGCCAACGGTCTTCGATTGCGACGAGCTCTACGTCGGTGAACATCTCCAGTTCGCGGAAGTACTCCACCATCATCGACGCCCCGGCAATGAAGGTGCCAGTCACTTTCCTCGATCGCTCCGAGACCGGAATGTTCTTGGGCCAGTGCTTCTCGAGTGCGCGATCCGCAAAGTAGGCGCGCGCTTGCTCGAAGCGTTCGCGGATCTCTTCGATCGAGTCGACCGGGTGGTCTCCTTCGTGGCGCAGTTGCATTGATGCCGCGCCGATCATTTGGAAGATGTAATGAGAGAGCATCGGGCGAAGCGCTCCGTTCTGTGACAGCCAGACGAGGTACTCGTGGCCGGTCCAGCCATCAGCGCTGTCCTTGGCGGTCTTCAGTGATGTGCTCGCCTTGATCTCGACGACCAGACAACGTTCGATGGTTGATTGAGGCGACGAGTCTGGCAAGGTCTCGCCAGCTATCAACACGAACGGCCTGTTGAGGTTCGCAGTCGACTGCTTCCACGTACCGAATGCATCTTGAACTTTGCGACCACGAGCGCTTCCTCCACCGCCGTAACCAACTCGGATCACGGCGTCGATCGATTCGTCTTGCGCCTCTTGTGATTTCAATGACGAGCGGTCACGGGCGTCGTCCAATATGAGCGGGCAGTTGTGGATCTGCTTTGCGATGTCTGAGAGGTACGCCGTCGTTCCCTCGACCGATGCCATTGGTGACATGCCGGTGCCCCAGTTGGGCCCAAGCATTGACGCCATCGCTCCGATGATCGAAGACTTGCCCGACCCTGCGCCGCCGGCGAAGTAGAGCACCGCGTCGGGGTGTCCGCCAGCGATGGCCCACAAGATTCCAGACACCCCGGTGATCCACGGCGTCGGGTCGTAGAGGTAGTTGCAGACCTCGAGCATGACCTTCACCGACTCCTTGACGTCGTCGATGGTGTACGTCTCGGTGAACCCCGGCACGTTGATGCCCGACACGCTTCCTTCGAGCTTCGCGATGGTGGTGGTGATCTTCTCGTTGTCACCGTGTGCGCCACCATTGTCAACCCAGTAGGCGTCCTTCCCGTCTTGATACCAACCAGTGCGCAGCAACACGGTGCGATGCTCGACTTCGGAGTTGCGCGCAAGGTCGCGCATACATTCAGCGATTCGTGATTGACCGTTGATGCCGACACCTCCGGGTCCGAGCGACGCGAATGCCCCAGCTCCGCCCGCACGAGCGAGCCAGATGCGGACCTTGTGGAGTTCGCGGTCCGGAACGTCGCGAATGAGATACGTCTGACATTGGGCCTTGGGTCCAATCTGTAGTTCTATGTCGTGGTAGATCACCGTTTCGGTACCTGGTGAGAGGTCGTCCTTCTCTTCAACGATCGCGATTATTCGCGGCGCACCGCGCAAGAGTGTTGCGACCCGCCGCACCCTTCGGCCATCAACTTCACCGGCTGGAGTGAGGCCCTCGTGTTCCTTGCGGACGCGACCCTCGTCGTCCTTTGATTCGAACACAGCTTCGATGACCTCGCCGAGCTCGTCGCTGATGTAGTCAAACGTGTCCCCGACTGATGTCATTGCACTCGAGACTCTCTTTGGCTTCTTCACGCCATTGCGACCCCTGAATGGCTTGGCGCCCGCGATGAGCTTTGAGAGAACGTCGGACCTAATGCAGGCGTCTCTCTCCGCGAGGTAGTCGTCGAGGCCGAGTTTCTTCGCCGCCACTGCGGAGAGCCTCATCCAGTTCACTGAGTTCGCACCGATCGTGTCGAGGTGATCGTTCAGCCTCTCCGCGGCGTCGTACACGTCCGTGTTCGACGAAAGGTCGGCGTCGAAAGCGATCACCATGTCGCGGCCGCTCGTGAGTCCGTCGAGGACGCCGAGTGCCTGACCGTCGTGACTCCATCCGGTGCATCCTTGGATTCCCACGACGATGCAATCGTCTGGCGCGTAGGCCGCAGCAAAGAGCATCTGCTTGGTTCCCTCGACGATGAGAACTCGAGACGACTTCGTGACGTCCGCATCAAGTCGCGATTGCATGGTTGGCGTGATCGAGATGACTGAGCCCGAATTCTTGGGAAAGACGTATTTCGGGCCATCGTCGACGGGGCTGTCGGGTCGAAACTGTGGGACTACGGGCGCACCGCCGAGCGGGTGGTGACGGAACAGGATTCCGGGCAGTTGGTCCTTCAGGTATCGGAGCGATTCGGGCAGATCTTCTGCTCTGTCGATCGACGCACAGCCGGTCTCGATGGCGACGGCGGCAATGAGGGGATCATCGGCGAACTGCCACCGAAGGTGCTTCAGGTTGATGGGTGAGTGCTGGATATCGGACATTGAGCCTCCCTAAATCGACACTCATCTATGTCGGAATGGGTGAATCAGTGGCCAATTTTGGAAATTGGAAACGAACTGGTAAGGAAAAAAGGTGCTCTGAACAGGATTGTTCCCGGATTGCCGCGAATTTCCATTCCTGGGGAGAACCTCTATATGCGTACCCGTACGTGAGAGTGTTGTACGTAGGAGAGAAAGTGTGTGAATCTCAACGTGCCCTTATATATATATCTAAATAATGTAATTTATGGAAATATATATATAGAGGGCCTTAATCCCCAGTGATTTTAAGGGTTTTCCGAATTTCCAAAGCCCGGAAAGAGACTGGAAACTCTGGATATGACCTCACCAGCGCTTAGCGTGGAACTCGTCAAGATTCGAGCGAGAGAATAATGAGATTACAGATGCAGGACAGGGGCATGATTTAAGTGGTGGACGACTCGTTCGAGTACTCAAAGCCGATGATCGTCGCCCTTCAGTGGAGCGCGACACTCGTTGAACCCCTGCTTTCGCTCAATCAGCGGATTGAGATCGAGGGCCGATTCCGCATTCTCTCGGTCGAGCGCCCGGAATATTTCAAGAACTACACCGCCGGCGTCGTGGGCGGACTCGTCTCGGCGCTTCCTTTTCTAGACCCGTGGCGAAATACCAAGATTGACGATGACGGGGAGGCGAAGTGGCTTGACGGCTTGCCTTTTGGCTCGCGAAACGACGTCAACGATCTGCGGGCACCAGTTCCTGCTCTCGATCACCTCGGCATCGACCCTGCCACCGTGGCGATCGAGGATCTCTCGGCAACCGCAGCGCAGGTCTTGGTTCAGGCGTTCCACGGCTGGAAGGCGGTTCGGCGCCAGATCGACATCATCTCGGATCGCCGCAGCCAGGACATGTGCTTCGAGGACATCACCGCAGCGATTCGTCGAGCTGCACATCGCCACCGCTCCTACAGACCAGGTCTATTCGACAACTGGCTCGAATATTTGGTCGTCGAATGGGCGCAGCTCGCTGAAGAAGCTACCGATCAGCCCTTTGACGACGAGATCCTTGAAAGAGACATCGTCCGCGAGCGCGAGAGGCTCACCGCCATAGCGAGGGACCGGTTTTTAGCCCTTTAGGGCACTGATTCACGCATCGACACATAACAAGTGCGATGGCATCTCATCGCCCTGCGATTGCAGCGATAAATCTTCCCGGTTTGGCGGGCGCACTATCTCGCGCGGGCTTTGACGTCGTCGGTGAAGAAAATGCCGATGCCCAGTCGATCATCGAACGACTCCGCGAACTTCAAAAGGAGCAGCGCAAGTACATCGTGATCGTCGGGATCAATGACCCACGCCTTCGCACCTGGGCCACCCTCCAATCCGCCATGAGCATCCCAGTGCTCGTCGCCAACTCCGACTCCTTCGCCCACGGTGCAGGAATACCTAACTCGCGCGTTTTCGATCTCCCGTGCACGGCGGACGAGATCATGGCCTTCTTCCATGCGCCCGCGATGCCGGGCGGGGACATCATCATCGAGTCTGACGGCCGGTCAGCTATTTCGCCCGACATCACTCCGGAGGTCGAGAGCGATGTTGTTGAGGACACTTTCGATGTCTTCTCCGGCGGAGTCGATCTCGCGCCATCGCGCGTCGAAGTCGTCGACGACGTGTTCGCAGCGCCCGCGATGCGCCCCGACTCCCAAGACGAACTTGGTGTTCAACCTTTCGTCCCCACTCCGCCGCGGCCCACTCCCATCGAGAGTCCGTCGGCTGTGTTTGCGCCTCGCGACGACACCCCGCCTCCATTATCGGTTGCCCACTCCACTGAAGCGATGTTTTCAGAAGCGAAGTCGACACCGAAGCGTAAGCGGCGCGCGCCCGTGGTCATTTCCTTCGCAGGAAAAGGCGGCGTAGGCAAAACGGCCACGGCCATCACCATCGCAGAACGCGCCGCCCAGGCTATCGAGGGGTTGCGCTCGATCGTCTTTGACATGAGCCTCGCGCAAGGCGACGTGAGAACGTACCTTCGACTCAACGGCATACCGTTGCCCTCGATCTATGACGCAGCGGTCTCAAGGACCGATGACACCTTCGACGACATCATCATCAACCCGAAGCGTCTCGCGGCGCATCGCGCCAACAAGTCTCCGCTCCACCTCGGCATCATCCTCGCTCCTGAACGCGATCAAGCCGACCCCTACATCGTCGACGCGTCAGTCTGCCTGCGGGCCATAGAGGTCGCGCGATCTCGCGCCGATCTCGTCGTCATCGACACGCAGATCATCGAAGCGTTCGACAGTTCGGGGTTAATCGATTCTGTCGTGGTCCCGCTCTTGCTCGATGGGGCGTGGGGACTCGGTATCTCTGACTCGTCGACGGCCGCCGCGGGAAACCTGCTGAACGTCTTTGAGAGCCTCGTGTCGCGAGGCGTTCCGTCAAACCGGCTCATGGCTCTTTTCAATCGAGTCTCGCCCGACGTCGCAATCGACACGGATGGCGCGTCCGACTTTGTGGGTGACCTCGCGACGTGGATGGGCGTCGTCACCGAAGATCCCGCGATCAAGCGCGTGATGAACCGAGGAGAGATCCCCGGATCAGACGGCGTCGAAGCGACCGCTGAGTACACCGACGCGATCGACAGAATCCTCTTTCGCGTCACCGGTCTCGCCGCATTCAGTCGCGCGAGCGACGACAGACAACGCGGACGAACTCGAAGGGCTCGCAAGAACTCTCGACGCTCGAAAGGTCGACGTTGAGCGAGCAGCGCCATCCCTATTCGGCCGAGCTGTGTGACCGGCTCGAGCAGATCGCCTGGGGCGACGCGGCAGCGAACATCCTGTCAAGTCCGCTGAACCAAAACAGCATGGCGCTTATACAACTGCCGGTGTTCGTGTGGGATCACCCATTACGTACATCTGGTCGAAAATCAAAATCTCGACAAGACGCAGCCGGTTTGCTTTTTCCGGTTCGTGTGAAATGGGCCGGCATCGATTCGTCGATTCTGCTACTGGAATCAGGCACAACAGTGACGTTGGAGTGGAGCGCGCCAGGTTGCAAGAACATCGCGTCGAAAGGGACGATGGTCGTCCACGCGCTGAAGCAAGGCGCTATGACAAATGCAGAGGCGAGGGAAATCAATTTCTCAACACATGTCCCTCCCGCAGTTAGCGTTTCCTCAGTTGGTCGTTTAAAGGTACGTACTACTTTGCAGCGCTACGCCAATGTCGGTCAGGACTCGCGCTGGAGGGTGTTGCGGATGTTCGAGGAGAATTTGCGGTGGAACTTCACCCGCGCTCTCGCAAGTGTCGATGCAGACGTTCTCTCAGGAACCCGACAACGTGGCGGTGGTACGCACGTACGCGACTCTTTGTCAGAATTCACGCGAGTAATTGATGTGGCGGATGCCGAATCCATCCAGACCAACATCCTTTACGGAAGTGATGGAGAGGACAAGTCACTCGCACTGACTCTCATCCAACGCTGCCTCGAAGGCAATGCGTTCGATCGTGTTGACCCCGAGCTCTACGTGCGTCGGTGGATGTTCTCGACCGCCGAGTCAGCAATTAGAAGACACATCGGAGATCCTCATATCGGACGGACCATTCGTCAGGTCGCGCGCGAGATCGATTCCGACGACCCTGTCGTTGTGCGCGAAGAATTCGCCAAGCGCTATCCAAAGAAGTCCCTCGGCGTGAGTCGCACCGAAGCCGCTCTCTCTGCTGCATCGCGCGCCACCCAGGCGACGCCGTTGCTCGTTGACCCATCGCTTATTGAGAACCTCCGCTCGAGATCGAACTCATGAAGAAGATGGGCGCGCAGCAGCGCAATCGAGCCGAGGCCCTCGTGGCGCTCAGCACCGGGGTCATCACCTTTGACGAGGTCCTCTCTCTTGCCGCGACCCAGTCGGGACGGGATCTTCGCATCCTTCGTCTGCGCGACGTGCTTCGTGACGCGAAGGGAGTAAACGCCAAGGCGATCCTAGAGAGACTTGAGGCGTACGGGATGAAGGGACCCCAAGAGATCAAACTTCGCGACGTCCTAACGCAACGAAACATGGCGATGCTCATCGACGCAATGGGCCACAACACGCGAGAGGCGCCAAATCCAGATTGGCCATTCGTCTCTGTCGCGCGCGCAATCTGCAAAGAGCGCGTCTGATGGACCAGGTGCGTGCGGGTCAAGTACTCCACTCTCAGATCGACTTGATCCGTTCTCCTGAGACCACGCCCGCGAAAAAGCACGAGGCAATCTGCCAAGCTCTCGCCGACGGTGAAGGTCTATTCGAGATAATCGCACGACGCTACGCCGTGTATCCCGGCATCGATCGCATTCGTGATTTCGATGATCTCTTACAGCTAGTGCGAGAGCAAGCGCTATTCATTCTGCGAGCGATGGCGGACGGCAGCGATCGACCAGGGAACTTTGAGGCCCAACTTTCAAAGAGCGCGCACAGCGCGATTAGAGACTACGCAGACTCGGGGCAGAACACCATGATTGGAAGAGGCGGCGCAGCTAATCGACGCGCACGGATGGAGATCGCTCAGCGTGAACTAGACGGGCGCATCGGAGCCAATTCGACACCGACAGCGTCCGTCGTGTTTGGGGTGACCGTCGAAAGTCCGACTGACTACGACGCGTCGAATCATCTTGAGATGCAGTCGGTCATTGACACCACGTTGCGCGAGATTGCGTGCTTTGAGTCAGCGACTCTCCTCGAGGTCGGGAGGATGCTCTTTGGTTGGTTCCCGAACGACGAGAAGCCGTCGTCGGCCGACATCGCTCGTGAGCTGAGAATCCCCGCTCGCACCGCCCTGCGCTACGTCGGCGAGGTCGAAACCATCTTCAAGCGGATTTACTCAGAGAGCGAACGCTAAGTCTCCAAAAAGCCCACTGCTTTGACGGCAGATCCATAGGGCTGTTGATGCCCTCGCGAACGAAAAATCCAGAGACAGCTTTGATCGAGTCGGGGGACGTCACCAACATGAGTGACATCTCCACACCGGTCGAGGACGTCAAGCCTCTCATCGACCTCGTCAAATTCGGCGGACGAGGTGACTCGAAGTTGATACTCAGTGAGGCCGCGATCAGTCGCGTCAAGAGACGGAGTCTCAGCCCATCGACCGCAGACGCGATGACCGGATGTTCTGCGCGGTGGGCAATCGAGCAACTTCTGCCACGACACGAAGATCCATTCGGCGCGGCTGAACTCGGCTCGTCCGGGCACCGAGTCTTCGAAATCATCTTCGCCATGCCCAAAGAAGAGCGCACCGTCACTGCTGCTCTCGACATCATTGGAAAACTGCAACACGACGTCAAGGGCAAGTTGGCGATCCCGCCAGACCTCAACGACCTAGACCGCTGGCACAACTCTGTGACCAAAACGGTTACCGGACTATGGGCCATTGAGAACCCGCGAGAGATCGACGTCGTCGGGCTCGAACTCCATTTGAACGGAATCGAGATTGCCGACGGAGTTCCTTTCAACGGATACATTGACCGACTCCGCGAAGACGCTGACGGAGGAGAGATCGTCGGTGACTTCAAAACTGGCAAGGTGCCCAACAAGAGGTACGGCGACAAGCACGGCGATCAGATCCGTACGTATGGTCTCGCTCGCGCGGCGATGGAGGGATGCTCCATGCCGGTCGGTGGGGAAGTCCTCTATTCGCAACACGAAGAGTTGCACGTCGTTGACTTCAGTTCGTCCACAATGGAAGCCACGGCGGAGAAGTTCTCAACGGCATGGCGCACTCTCAACAAACAAACTGCGAGCGCAGAGTTCTCAACCAAGATCGGTGCGCTCTGTGGTTGGTGCCCGGCGGTGGACGTGTGTCCCGCAGCGATCAAAGACGGCAAGGTCGCGCGTAAGGAAGGAATGCTCGCGGGCGAGTTGCTCGGCATTGGCGAAACGAGCGTCAGCGTGAGCATCTCCGCCAAGCCCGAACCCGCGGGACAGGAACCTGCGTCTCGGGGTACGTCGTCTACGAAGACCAACGAGACAAAGGAAGCCCCCATGTATGAACCCAAGCCCTGGGAAGAGAGCAACGATGACGGCTCTCTCAACTTTGCTTCATACGCCGCCACCGGAGCGTTCGGCATCGTCGAGATTGCCGTTGACGTGTTGCACTCCAACGAGCAGGAGGTCTCATCGAAGACCGTGAAGGCTTTCTCGGAAACCATCCAACACATCATCGAGAACGTGTACGTCGGACTCGGAGAGGGCAACGTGTCCTTCCAAGCCGGTCGTCACACGCGACTTCGCGGAGCGGTCCGCACCGCATTAGAAACCATCACCATCCCCTTCGGAGAAAACGAAGACGAGTGGGACAAGTGGGTCAAGCGCGCCACCGTTCGTACGAACGCCATCGCCAAAACCGCAATCAGTCTTTGGGAGAACGAAGAGCGCGTTGAGCGTCCGTGGGCCGTACTCGCCACCAAAGAAGCCTCCGACGATTTCGCGGACGCCTAGTCAGAAGTCACTGAACAGAAAGACAAGTAAAGGGAAACCCCAATGGAAGACAACAATCAAATCATCATCGCGGCGATCAATGCGACCGGATCGCAGGGCGAGGACCTCGCGGCGTGGCGCTTGCGGGTCATCGAGAACGCCGCGTCATTTGCGGCGATGCTCTCGCCATCGAGTGACGTCAGCAAGGCGGTCGCCTCGGTTCTGAACTCCAAGGTGTTCACCGGCACCGTCCTGTCGGTCGAGAAAGAGAAGTCCTCGACCCGTGGTCTGGCAACGCTCAAGACTCGCGTCTCCGAGCACTCGCCCGATGGCACCGAGACAGTGCGCACGGAGCGCACCGACTCTGAGTACGGACGTTCGATGGCGCGTCGCTTGCGTTCGCTCATCGGCCACAAGGTGATTGTGTGGGTCGAAGTGCAGACGATGAGCAACTCGACGAACAAGGTCCGCGTTGTGTCACACGTCGAAGATCTAGGCGAAGACGACAACGTCGAAGCCGCGTAGCGAAGATCGCCCCAACACCGGTTGGTTTCAACAGTTCCAGCCCTTGCTGATCGACCTACCAAGGCGCCTTCGGGTTCTTTAGGTTGAGCACCAACTGGTAACGAAGTCCCGAGTCGACAGTTCGATTCGGGACTTCGTTCTGTCTGGGCAGACGGGGACAGTTTTTTGAGCGTCGGGGCACGACGCCCACATGAACACACAGGCCCCACTTCTCAAGAGGTACCCGACCGATCACCACGAAATTGATGCCGCGGCGACAGATGTTGCGAGGCAGGTCTTTTTCTCAACCGTCGACGAGCGTGACGCGCGATGGGCGCTCGCCGCTTTGATCTACGGATCTGACGTGCCTGAGAAGGTGGTCTTCAAGGCTTCCGCCTTTAGCACCGGAGGTGGGCGAGTACCCCAACAGGTTGCCGAAGACTCGCGCGACTACGTCCGCGAACAGTTGACCAAGATGATCGTCGGCCCCAAGCCCAAGCTCGACCTACGTCGCATCGCCGACGGACAATCTCTGTGCGGCTGGGCGAGCAGGATAATTTCTGGCCCGGCGGTTTTCCCTAAGAAGAACTTCGACTCCCGGACTCGCCGTACCCGCGAAGTGACGGTGAGCAACGAGACCATCTCGGGCCTTGTGGCGATTCGCTCCTTTGCAGACTCGATGCCCTACCTCGGTATTGATCCGACGAACACCATCGACGACTTCCGGCACGACATCGTCGACGAGTTTCTACTTCTCGCCAAGGGACTGCGTGAGTGGGAGTTGGTACACCTGAGCGCCGAACACATCTGTGCCGTCTCAGATGTGCGGGCACCGCGTCGTTCAATTGACCTGTCGAACCGTAAGACCTTGCTCGCGCGTCTCGACACCAGGACTGACGCCACACGTCGAGATTTGACTGACTATCTCACCAACGGCGTGCTGGTCCCGGACTCGCTAGCCAATGTGTTCACCAATCTCGAAGTTGACGACTTGGACGATGTCATTCGCCTTGACGCGCTCTCGTCACAGATGCTCGCTCGCTCTGGGCTTACGCCGGTCCCGCCGCCCCGCGAACCGGTTATGCGTGCGCTTCGCACGTCGATCGTCGAGGTTGTTGGCCAGCCCAAGGTCGCTGCTGGAATCGTCAAGGCGTACGCCGGAATCATCGCCGAGACTGCGGGTTCGGAGTTCACTCCCGACGCATCGGCTCGACGCATCAAGACCGCGACAGCGCGTCGCCGCGACTTCGAGCGTTGGAACAGCGACGTCCGCGCGCTCGTCGATACCGGTTGCGTTGGACTCGGGCGCACGCCTGACGAAGTGTTCCTCAGCCTCAACACGCGCGCCCGTCAAATCTCGGTAGACCGGGCCATCAAATCCATCGCCGCCTAACAGCGACGAAGTCCGTGGCCGTTTCGCGGGCCAACTCCCATCAATGCAGTTGATGACCAACCTCTTGAGACAACCAAAGGGACAAACGAGTGGCGGCCAGTTCGCGCCCTCGGCCAATCCGGAAGCGACGGTCGCTCTTTACGTCGCGGAGATCTCAGAGGTCACGTTCAGAGCGACGTGCAGCGTATGTCCGGGCAAGTGCTCAGTCAAGACGCAGCAAGAGTCGATGGACTGGAAGCGCAAGCACGAGAAGTTCACGAAGCACAAAGTCGAAATCTCTTGGTCGCGCGTGGCCGACGAATCGATCACATCCGACGACGAGGAGACAGCCATGAGCAACCACGATTGCGTCAGCAGAGACAACGCAGGACTTGCCGACATCGGAGAGGTCGCGTGCTCTCGGCCCGCGGCATCGAGTCGCAACTGCGCGTCGGTCGGATCACTGTCAGACTCCGGTGAATCGGTGTCCCCGCGAATGTCAGTAAGGGAGCGCTAATGGCCATCGATCGCAGTCGCCAACCGAAGGGCCAGATCATCGGCGGCCAGTTTGCGCCGAACGTCAATCCTGAGGCCGACCTCGAGCTCGACGACATTGGAGAGATGGAGGGTAGCGATATCTCCGTCGCGCACGCGCCCGTCGAGTTTGACGGTTGGGACCTGGAGAGGGCGAATGATCTGTTCCCTGACGACGAGGCCGGCGAACTTTCCAGCTCCGAATGGAACGAACTCGCCAAGAGAGCCGCTGCGTCGACAGAGCTAAACAACCTCGAAGAGCAGAAGCGTCACGAGATCGGCAAGATCTACGACGCGATTGTGGCTGAACGAAATGCGAGTTCCCTGGAAAGGGCAGCCGCACCGGCGATCGGGTCAGAGGGAGTATTCGACGTCGAGTACCAAGAAGGAGATGGCTTTTGTCACTCGTTCTTAAAGGCACGTGACAGAGATGACGCCGCGAACAAGGCGATGGCGAAGCACAATCTTCACCCCCGAGACATCGTTGGAGCGACCAAGTGTGACGAGTCTCTCGGGACGATACAGCACCGAATGATCTGGTCAGACGGCGAGACACTTCTTCGCGAGCGTGGTCATGAATTTCTCACCGGGTCAATGCTCGAAGAGATTCCCGATCTCTACGCGACAGAGAGCACGCCGCTCGCTGACAAGATGATCCACGCCCATTACTTCTCTTCGAGCGGTGACTGGTACATTGCCGAGCTCGACAAAGATGAAGGTGGCATCGCATTCGGCCACTGCGACCTCGGCATGGGCTACCCCGAATGGGGAGAGGTGAGTCTCACCGAACTCGAAGGAGTGCGGAGCAAATACGGGATCGCAGCCGTCGAGAGAGATCTCCACTTCACACCAGCGACCGCCGGCCAACTGGGTCTTACGAAAGACGAGAACTAGGCGACTTCGAGGTCTGCTTCAATCATTCGCTCCTGCTTGCCACGTCTCACTCACAAACAGAGAAACTCCCTGTCGTCCGGGATTACCTCAGTTCCAGGCTCAAACACAACTTTCCTTCATATCTCGATCGGCCTACCCCATCAGCTCAGACAATTTGATATCGCTGATGCTAAAGTCCCTGACTCTGGTTCGTTGACCACTAGATAGCCGGGAAGGGCAAGCCAATGATCGTCACTGATAAGACGAAGGTTTCCGTACCGATTCGTGTTTTCACCTCGGGCTTGCTCATCGCGTTCGTAAGCGTCACTTTAGTTTTCGTCGGAACGTCCGATTCTCAAGCGTCTCAGTCTCCAACGTCTTCCAAGTCGAAGAGTGAATTGACGAAGTTCGTAGGAAATTACGACAAAAACTTCGACCGTTGTTTTGAGGATCTCGAAGCGGGCTTTCGCGCATTCAACAAGAACAACATGATCCAAGCGCAAGAAGAATCTGGTGCCCTCGGGCCTACATGTATGACGGGAGACATTATGCTGCAAATCTCACCGCCGCCACTCAAGGCATTTCCGTCTCTAGCAAATCTTGAATCGTTGACCAAGTCGTGGGTCTCTGATGCTGACGTTCTCAGCGGACTTCTCGCACAATCTTCGAGTTCTGGGAAGGCCTATTCTCCTTCGCAGAAGGCGAGTTACAAAAAGGCAATGGGCTCGATCAATCCGATTGGAGTTGAGATTCTCGGCTCAATTCGAACTGCAATCGCTGCCTCGAAGTCACATTCCATTGGCAAATTACCGACGATCCCCAAAATAGCCCCATAGACCCTTCGCTAGTCGCGTGATGCCCACCGCTCGACTTGGTCCGTAAGGCCGATCCGTCGTTCCTCATACTGACGAGGTCGATGTCCATTGGCGCCCGACGGGTGGGGGAAACCGAATAGAACGCGTTCCGAGTCGATATGACCAGCGCGGACAATCCTGTTCACTGCCTCGGAGACCGCCTTTCCAAGTGGGATGACCAACGCTTCGGGTGCGAAGGCCAAGTCCGCTGCGAGGACCTGATCAACGAAAGCGGAGAGGATTGGCACGTCCGAGATTCTCGGGATGCTGCCGCTGTAGTTTTCCCCGTTTACGAATACCGGATGAAGGAGCGCCGAGGTGGATGCCCCAAGGTGCGCCGCATCGCTCGACGTCCATATCAGCGCGGTGGACTCAAGGCCCAGCCACGCGGCGACACCGATTCCGTCAAGCATCTTTACGAGGTTGTCTCGCATCGGTCCCCCGAAAGCTCCACTCATTGATGCCGCGGTGAGGACGTCCGGGATAGCGAGTCCTTCGCGCAGCGCCCTGGTCGCCGCCATCGAGGCGAGCCACATCTGTTTGAGGCCAGGCGTGAGTCCGACAAGAAACACCTTGGCGGCGGGGTTCACTCGCTCGAATGGGACGTAATAGATCGAAAGGGGTCCGCGTTCCCACAACAAAAGCTCGGGACGGATGATCTCTTTCTCGGAGAGGTCGTCGGGTAGCTCGACCAACCTCTCGGCGAAGGTGTCGATGCACCAATCTTCACTAATGAGTCCGCCCGCGCCAGTCTTTATGGGGCAGAGGTGAGTCACCAGATCTGTTTGGTCAATTGAGTCCATAATCGTCGAGCCTACGGACCTGGACGCGTTGCTGGCGGAGACTACGCCCTGGGGGACGCTCGTTTCGCGATCAAAACATAGAGGAAACGAGTCGCCACCGTGGCGGTTTTGCACTCGAACTCCCATCAGAGGATGTATGACCATAACCTCCCCAACACAGACGTTCGTCGACCGCCAAGCCATCCGCGAATTCCTCGACGGGCGCATTCAATTCTTCGCATTACCCGAACCCCAGTGGGGCCCAATCGGCAAAGAAGTCTTCGAGCGTACGTACGCCCGCTCCGTCGATGTCGTCACTAACGACGGAGAAGTGCTTGGCACACGCATCGAATCGTGGGCCGACACTGTCAAGCGTGTTGTGCAAGGTTCACTTTCCTACGTCGGGCGCGACCACTGGCTGGAGGATGAAGACGTCGAACTGTTCGATCTCATCTACAACTTCAAGGCACTGCCCGCCGGACGTCACTTGTGGGTGACCGGTACGCTGGCATCGACATTCTCCAAGAACTGCTTTGCGGCAGAGACCGAGGTTCTCACTAAAGAGGGCGTTCGTCGGATTGGTGACATCTGTGGTCGAGAGGTCAAAGTGCTCGACGGCAATGGCGGATGGGTAATGTCCACCGCCAAGAACTTCGGACTTCAGAAGCTCGTGGAGTTGGTCGTCAAGCGCGGTAACCACACCAAGTCGATCTTTGCCACCGCCGATCACGGTTGGTTCATCCGCGACAGCAACCCTCGCACTTCGTCACTGGAAACGCGCAGACTGACTACGTCCGAATTGAAGCCAGGTCATCGGCTCGCTACCCGTGTGGCTAAGGCCGGTGGGCACAGTCGTTGGAACCCGAGTCCGGTTGGAATTCAGCACGGGTTCGTGTTCGGCGACGGAAACCTGACGCGAGACGGAGGCTCGAACGCGAACTTCTGTGGCGAGAAAGACATGGAGATGGTGAAGTGGTTCCCGGCGCACCGACTCCAGTCAAAGACTGACGGAGTTTTGGTCGCCCCCGACAATCCTCGCGCCTGGAAGTCGGTTCCCGACATCACCGAAGCCACGTCGTACCTCTACGGATGGCTCGCCGGGTACTTCGCCGCAGACGGTTCTGTTCACTCGGTGAATGGCGGCATGTCCTTGGCGTCCTCTAAGAAGGAAAACATCGACTTCGTGCGAGATGTTTGCTACCGGCTTGGCATCAGGACATGGCCTGCGACAGCGCAGCACCGCAAAGGGTTCGGCACGGTCGAGACCGCCCTGTATTCCGTGTGGTTCGACCCGAAGGCATTCACTGATGAGTTCTTTCTCATCACAAAGCACCGGGAGTCGTGGGCGGTGCACCAGGACGCGAAGTCGCGCGAGACATGGTGGACCGTGGAAGCCGTCAGGGAAACCGACCGAATCGAGGACGTGTACTGCTTTGAGGTGCCGACGACTCACTCGTTCGTTCTTGCAGAGAACATCCTGACATCGAACTGCTGGTCCGCAGGCTTCGGTGCGCGCACTTCATCGCACTTCGCCTTTCTCGCAAGTCGCCTGCTCGAGGGTGGCGGGGTTGGATCGAACTACTCGTCTGACGTGATGGCCGTGACAGAGAAGATCGGGGGATCGATTCGCTTGTCGTTTCGCCTCGACGAGAGCCACGCCGACTTTGAGCGCGTCCAAGCCGTTGCCCAAGACCGTCTCAACATCGCCGAGATACCGGACTACGAAATCGTCGTCGAGGACAACCGTGAAGGCTGGGTCTCGACATGGACGAAGATCATCGACCTGTCGGTTGGACTGCCGGGCGAGCGCAGCGTGGTCATCGACCTCAGTGACGTACGTCCCTTCGGCGCGGAACTGAAGACCTTCGGTGGAACCGCATCGGGGCCGGATGCTCTTGTTCGTTCACTGCTGGGCATGGTGGATGTATTAAACAACGTTGTGGCGTCGTCGTGGTCAGGTCGTCGTTTGACTGGTATCGAAGCAATGACCATCGACCACGAACTCGCCAGCGCCATCGTCGCGGGCGGCGCGCGGCGCAGCGCTCGCATGGCGATCATGTCCTGGCGGGATATCGAAGTCTTCGACTTCATCCACATCAAGGAGAACACGCAATCTCACTGGACCACCAACATCTCGGTCGAAATCGATGATGACTTCCACGCTGCGCTCGCCAATCCTCACTACGAAGAGCACGCACACGCCGAGGCCGTCCTCCGCGAGATCGTCACGGGGATGGTTCGCAACGGCGAGCCAGGTATGGTCGACACTGACTTCTTCTCTCGCGACGAGACTCGCGAGGTTCGCATTACGAATCCCTGTGGGGAAGTCGGACTGAACTCCTACGACGTCGACGGTCTGATCGCGGGGGAGTCGTGCAATCTCGGGTCGATTGACCTTGACGTGTTCGGGACCGACCACGAGGGAGCAAAGAAGGCGTTTCAGTTGATGGCGCGCTTCCTCTATCGCTCGACCCTCAACCCCCACCGCGACGGCCTGGCCAGCCACATTGAGACGAGCAATCGCCGTATCGGTGTTGGCATCATGGGGCTGCAAGGATGGACGGCCGCTCACGGAGTCCGACTCAGTGAGCTGGAGCACAACGCAACGTTGCGCCACCTATTAAGCGAGTTCCGTCAGACGACTCGGTCTTCTGCCGACGCCTTTGCTCGAGAGCTCGGTTTACCACTTCCGCTCAAGGTAACCGCCGTGGCTCCGACGGGATCTATCGCGCAACTGCGCGGTAGCCAGCCTGGCATCCACCCCGTGTTCGCTCGGTACTTCAAGCGTCGCGTTCGCTACTCCAACGCCGACCTCGGGATCGGCGCGCTTCGCGACGCAGGACACCACATCGAAGACGACCTCTACGCGGCGAACACGAGCGTTGTGGAATTCTTCGTGAAGGACGCGATCTTGGATCGCTATGAAGAGAATCTCATTGAGCAGTCGGACGAGCTCAGCGCCGATCAATTCTTCGGTCTCATCGCAACTGTGCAAGAGACCTTCTGTGGAAATGGAGACGGCAACGCGGTCTCGGCGACCGCACAGATCGCTCCCAACATGGACCCCGAGGAACTAGCAGCGGCGGTGCGTGGTCGCCTCGGCACCGTAAAGGGACTGACAGTCTTTCCTTCGATCTCACGCCCTCAGTCGCCGTACGAAACGATCTCGGCGGCCGAGTACGAGGCCGCGGTGTCGATCGGTCTCGCTCAGTCCTCGGGCGACTCAAACTCCGGTGAGTGCGTAGGCGGAGCGTGCCCGATTCGGTAGGGGTCTCAAGCAAGTTGACGTCCAGAGCCCGGCGCTCTTGATTTGGAGAATTGAGGGCAAACGTCAACGTTCGGGGAGGAGATTTGAAGAGTGAATTCTTGGAGGATCTGATCAATGGCGGACCGTTGGGTAGAAGCCGTATCCGCCGGAGTATTCAGTGCCACCAAGAATCCAGTCAGCAATACCACACAGGTACACCCAATGCGAAAGGACGCACGTCGTGACAATAAGTTCATCGTCGGAACTAGGCATTGTCTTCGGAGAGTTTGTGCTCGACGACATTGCACGTCGTCGGGAAGTCACTCCGGCAAAGCTTCTCCTGACAGTGAATGAGGCAAGCCAGGTCCTGAGCATTAGTCGCTCCAAGTTTTATGACCTTCTCAATTCGGGTCATTTGCCCTCGGTACACATCGGCCGCTCAAGACGAGTCCGAATGAGAGATCTCGAAGAATTCGTCACAGGTGCGGGTTATGAATATTGATGATGTGGATTCGGGGGCTGTGTTCCAAAGAGTGAGGAGATGTCGTGGCTAGTCGTCGCGCGAAGGGTGAGGGCTCGGTCTACAAGACGAAAGATGGAAAGTGGGTGGCTTCCGTTGATCTTGGATGGGTCGGTGGAAAGCGTAAACGACGCACGTTTCAGGGCAACACGCAGGCCGAAGCCTTGCACAAAGTGCGAGAGTTTCAGGATCACAAGAGCCGAGGACTTCAGCTGGCACCGGAGAGGTTGACAGTAGAGGAGTATTTGAACACGTGGCTTGCGGAGAGAATTCCGGGAACGATTTCCGCCCGTACCGAGGAGATCTATGCACGAGTTGTTCGTTTGTATCTCCTTCGGTACCTAGGAAAAATTCGACTCGTTCGGTTGACCCCCAACGACGTGAGCGCCATGATGACCGAACTTGGCAAGAAGGGGCTTTCTCCGGCAACAAAGAGAATGGCTAGGGCCACGTTGCGCCGCGCGCTTCGCATGGCCGAACAGGATGGACTTGTCACTCGGAACGTCGCCGCCATTGCAGAGGGACCGAAGATGGGGCTCCGTGAAGGGCGGACGATGACGCCCGACCAGGCACGAATATTCCTAGAGGCATGCAAGGAACATCGGCTTGGCGCCGCCTATACCTTGGCGCTGACGTTAGGTCTTCGCCGTGGTGAGATCATCGGACTCAAGTGGTCGGACATTGATATGAACGATGGCGTCGTATCGCTCACCGTCTGTCGGCAACTGGTTCGCGACAAGTCGGGCGTGCATCTGAGCGATTTGAAGACGAAGGGCAGTCGTCGGACGCTGCACTTGGCGACACCGTTGGTCGATCTTCTGGAACGTCACCATCATCGCCAAGAGGCCGAGGCGCTTATTCGCGGTGAGGCTTGGCGGAACAGCGAAAGTCTGATATTCACCTCGACCATTGGCACATTCTTGGACCCTGAGGATTTTGGCAGGCGGGTGTCCGCGATTACAACAAAGGCCGGTCTCGGACACTGGTCAATTCACGAACTTCGACACTCGTGTGCCTCGCTCCTGTTTGCCGCCGACGTTCCACTCGAGGCCGTTTCTGACCAACTGGGGCATGCCTCGGTCCACGTCACCAAGGACGTGTACGTTCACCTTCTGCCCGGTTCTCGGGCCAAGACATCGAAGGCCATGGAAGATCTGCTTTATAAGGACTACGTAGAGATGATCCCTCCCGCGCCAAATGGCGCGGGAGGGGGATTGACCAGACGATTGGCCATACAAGATCTTTCCGATGATAATAAAGAGCCCCTAATCAGGGATGTAGTGGGCATCAACGATGGCGACACTTGCACCTTGAGATTAAAAGTCCCGTGATTCGATGGACAGCTATAGCGGCGATACCGGCACTCGCGGATTTTCTCATTGAAGAGTTTCGAGGAGTCGATTACTACGCCTCGCAAGAGGGAGTAAAAATCGTCTTTGTCGATGTGGTGGCTGCGCTCAACCTTCCCATTTAAGCGAGGAGTTCGGGGCTTGATGAAGACGTGACTAATGCCCTTCTCGAGCACGTGCCAGTGGAATTCCTTTTGGAATTCTCCTCCGTTATCAGTCTGAACTCGCTCGACGCGAAAGGGTAAGCGCTCACAGACGTAGTCCAGGAACTGAATGGCCGAACGTTGGTTGTTGCGCTCGAAGATCTTGAGGATCCGAAGTCTCGTGCAGTCGTCGATGGCGGTGTATTGGTAGTAACGCTTCGTGGTCACGCCGGCAATGGGGGCCACGAACTTCACGTCAATCTGGACCTGGTGGCCCGGTTGGGGCATCTCGTAGCGTTTCCAACGCTTGGCGTGGGGCTGCTAACGCTGAGACCTCGGCAGTCGGTTGAGGTCGGCTTTCTTTAGGATCCGCCAAACTCCCGACTGCGACACTTCGATGTCGTGATAGCGGGCCAAGTACATGGCGATCTTCTGGGGACCAAAGTGACAGTGCTGACGTAAATAGAGAATCTTGGCGACGACCTCGTCGCTGGTGGCCGTGGGACTGTGAAGGGGCCCCCGAGATCGCACTCGAAGGCCGGCTTCACCCTCGACGTTGTAGCGCTCAAGCCAGCGGTAGTAACAGCCTCGGCTGATGCCGTAGTAACGGCAGGTCTTTTGCACGTTGTGCGAGACCTCTTGGGCGTGGCGAATGACCGCCAAGCGACGTCGTGCTCCACGTTGGAGCTCGTTTTCGGTCATGGTTCCTCCTCTTCAGAGGAACCAAGTGTCCCCGATGTCCGTCAGTTTTTCATCCCTGTTACTGTGGAACCTCAGACTGTACGGCCCACCAATTATGAATCGGTCGAGCGAGTTCAGATTCACACGGGGCGGAGTAACGATCGTAGCTAATTGCTGACAATTTTTTTCTTTTGTACCGGGGCATTGACTGGTTTGATCGTCGCGAGAAGTGGCAGGGCCGTGCAACGACTGTGGCCCTCAGTCTTGCGTCTACAGATCTTTGTCACTGCAGTCGTGTTGACTGGCGTGGCCACGTGGCGGATTTCTGAGATTGGGCAGCTCAATGGCCCCCTTGTGTTGAGCATTGGTCTCCTAATACCGTTCACTATCGCTTGGCTGACCAAAGGCGATCGAAGTTCCGGTGAGATTGCACTCGAGTCATGGGCAGTATCAGCCAATTCCGCCTATTGGGTCGTACCCGTCGCTGGTGCGATCGCGGGACCAGCGGGGACCATGATTGCAGCTTTAGTAAACGTCCCAAGTACGGCGGTGAATATGTGGTGGATTGCCTTAATGCGACGGGACGCGCCACGTGCCCAACGTCGCTCCACCGGTTGGATTGACTATTCGCCGCTCATCGCGTCCGCGTTGGGCTATTTGCTCAGATTCGTGCATTCCGCGCCATCGTCAACGAGCGAAGTGTTGAAGTGGGCTGGCCCACTTCTTGCCTTCTCCGGTGCGGCGCTCGTGACGGGTTCGATAATTCATCCCCATAATGTCTCAATCACGAGAAGTCGCGCGTCACTTAATCGCTGGGCATGTCTGTCGAGTTTCCGCATCGCGTACTGTCTGGCGATCGCATCACTCACGTCATCGACGCCACTAAAAATTGTTGCGGTGCTGACTGCGTTGAGTGCGCCATCATTCAGCCCCATTCAACAGGGGGTCATCTATGGCTATCGCTCAAGTGTCGTGCGCAGCGCGGTTCGTTGGGGATGGTTGACCGCTCCAGTTGGAATCGCGGTCGCAGCCTTTATCCACTAGCCTTCGCATCTGTTCAAACGCTTGCCGTCGATTTCAGAAAAGCTTGTTGCCAAGATCTCTTGAACCGCCGTTACTTACTTCTCTTGGGCCGAAGTAGTCTTTTCGTGAGCCTTTCGAATTAGAGCCGCCGCGATCCTGGTTCGCAACACATTCAACGGCCAAGGAGTGGAGGAATCTTCGTGAGCACTGTTGGATTCATTGGTTTCGGGGTTATGGGCGCACCTATGGCGACCAATTTGGCGCGGGCGGGATTCAGCGTCGTCGGCTACAGCAGAACTCGGTCAAAGGTCGAAGCCTGTGCTGCTGCAGGCATAGTGGTGGCAGAGTCTCTGGAAGAATTGGTTCAAGCAGCTGATGTCATCGTGACGATGCTGCCGAACGCTGACGATGTGGAATCGGTGGTGTTTGGGGCCGATGGTGTCTTTGCCCACGCAACTCAAGATTTGCTGTTTATTGATATGAGCACCATTCCGCCTGACGTCGCAGCTCGTTTCCGGCGAAGAGGAAATGAACAGGGTTTTGACGTTCTCGACGCGCCAGTGAGCGGTGGCGAGTCAGGTGCCATTGAAGCGGCACTCTCAATTATGGTCGGCGGTACGCCCAAGGCCTATGCGCGGGCACGGCCAATTCTTGGGGCGATGGGTCGCACGGTTGTTCACGTCGGTGACTCCGGCGCGGGTCAAACTGTAAAGGCGGCCAATCAATTGGTTGTCGCCACGAATATGCAAGGGCTCGCGGAGGCAATCGTCTTTCTCGAGGCGCACGACGTTGCTCTGGAACCAGCACTCAAGGCAATTGGAAGCGGGCTCGCAGGTAGTTCAGTAATAGAGCAGAAGTCGATGAATATGGTGAATCGCTCCTTCACGGCAGGAGCTCGACTAGAACTTTTCCGTAAAGACCTGGACATCGTTTTGGAGGCTGCGCGAGAAAGGGGCGTGGCGATCTTTGCTGGATCGCTGGTTTCTCAAGTGATCAATTCGCTGGTTACGCGCGGCGACGGCAATCTAGACCACTCAGCGATGATCCGATTTGTAGACGATCACTCACGAGATGCCGCGCGTTAGGTCGCGCGAGAGAGATTGGATAGTCTGTGCATTCCTCAATGTTCTCCGTAAACTGTTCAATCATTTTCACGGAGCACGAAATGTTGAGGCGCCCGGGCGTGGCGTACGATGCAGGGTTTTCTTCAGTGGAATTCTGGTGGCCATTTTCGACGGCAACGCCTAGCGATACGGAGGTGAACGCTTTCGTTCAGTCGATCAGTGACGCAGGCGTTTCGCTTTCGGCGTTGAATTTCTTCGCTGGCGACATGTCAATCGGAGAACGAGGCATACTCAGTTCCGTTCGGCGAGCAAAAGAATACGAAGAAAGTTTGGAGATCCTTTTCTATCTTGCAAAAGCAACCGGATGTCGCATCTTCAATGCGCTCTACGGCAATCGGAGTGGCGGATCTCGCGAAGCCGAGGACGCAATTGCACTGGAACGTCTCGCTCGGCTCGCACCATTCACGAGAGACACTGGTTCCGTAATTGTGCTCGAACCCATAAGTGGATTCGACGCATATCCGTTGACGGTCGCACGCGATGCCTTGAACATTATTGACAGACTTCAAGCTGTGGGTGCAACTACGAACGTGAAACTTCTCGCCGACGTCTATCACCTGGCAGTCAATCAGGACAGTGTGTCCAACGTCATCGAGTCTTACGCCTCGCAAATAGGACACGTGCAGATAGCTGATGCGCCGGGCAGAAACGAACCCGGCACTGGTCACTTGCCAATCTTCCGTTGGCTCGAAGAGTTGGCCAAGGTGGGATATGTGGGTCACGTCGGTCTTGAATATCGACCACGTTCGTCCTCGATGGACTGCTTCGATTGGATACCTCAGGTTGCGTGATTATTGGTTTCATTTGTCCTTGCCATTGACTGTTTGAGACCTTAGTTACGTGAGTTTTTGCAAGTCGCCGATATCGCACCCCCTCCAACACATCGCCGATTGTCGATAAGGTTTCTGTGGAACGTTTGATGTTCGTTGCCCGAACGGTCCTGATCGACTTGAAGCCAGCGACATCGTTCGCATTTGGGAAGGCGGCCATGCAGAACTCATTCGTAACGTTGAACGACTCCAACTCGATTCCCCAAATGGGTTTCGGTGTCTTCCAAGTCGCGCCGCATGAGACGCAGAAAATTGTCGAAGTTGCCTTTGAGGTGGGCTATCGTCACATTGACACGGCAGCCGGATACCACAACGAAGCTGGAGTCGGTCGTGCAATTAAATCTAGTGGCCTGAATCGAAACGATCTCTTCATTACAAGCAAGTTGTATAGCGACAGTCACGGTTACCGCGAGACACTCAAAGCTTTTGAAGTCTCAAGGCAGGAACTTGATCTGGACTATTTGGACCTATATCTCATCCACTGGCCCAGCCCCAAGGCGGGTCGATTTGTCGAGTCATGGCATGCATTCGAATCACTTTACGAATTGGGTCAGGTTCGATCGATTGGAGTCTCCAATTTTCGAATTCAAGATTTGGAGGACTTGGCGTCCAGAGGTTCTGCCACTCCGGCCGTGAATCAGATTGAACTTCATCCATATTTTCAACAGTCGGAATTGCGGGAATATCATCGCGTCCATCACATCAAAACTGAGGCCTGGTCACCGCTTGGCCGCGGCACGGTACTCGCTGAACCACTTCTCGCTGATATCGGACTTCGGTATAGCAAAAGTTCCGCACAAATAGCTCTTCGCTGGCACCTTGAGATTGGAAACATAGTGATCCCGAAATCGGCGCAACGCGTTCGCATGGTTGAAAACGCGAGCGTATTTGACTTCACTCTAAGCGATGACGAGATTCGGAGCATTCGCAATCTTGAGACTGGGCGGCGAATCGGAAGGGACCCCGGAGAATTCGACGGCTTTTGGAATTGACTCTAAGCACTCCGCCTACCACACGTCCTGCGCGACCGCACTTCCAAGGGTTCTAAATGCTGACGCATTCAATCTCGAAGGACCGCCGACCCACATCGAGGGGCTGAACGAGCAGATTGGCTCAACATTTACCAGGATCGCTAATTTGTCGGCCTTCGGATTCGCAGCAGTTGGCAGGAAGGCGAGCTAACCGAGTAGCGTTGTCAACGTTAAGTGGCAGATATATAATATGGAGGATTTAGCATGGCTTTTCTTGCGGAAGATCGACTAGCGGTTTACGAACTGCTCTCTAGGTACATTCACGTGATTGACAGCGACCGAAACGAAGAGATTTTCTTCGGCCTGATAACCGACGATGTCGTGTTTGAAGGTCCCGCTGGCCATTTTGCGGGTCACGATGAACTGGTTAAATGGCTGCATCAAGACGAGATCCCGGGTTATCGGCACTTAACATCGAATGTATTTGTTGATGGAAATGGGGACGACACCGCTGAGTTGCACGCGACTTTCACTACCGTTATCACCTCACCGACCGGGGGTGATCCGACAAGGGCCGAAAGCCACACCTCGCTGTATCAAGCTGGAAGTTATGACTGCAGTGCGCGAAAAGTAGATGGAGTCTGGCGCTTTAGCAGGCGTTCGGTAAAGGTTTTCGATTTGTTGCTGTAATGAATAGTTTACGAAACCTTCGTTTTTAGTCTTACTATTGCTGCCCAACATATGGCAAAAGACTTGGATTGGAATTGACTTCTGCGGCAAAAGGAAGCCAATGCAGAACGTCGATTTCCTCAGCTGACGAAATGGTTTACGAGGTGAAGGGTTGCGAGAGGGCTGTGACAAATGAATTGAGCGGGAAGACTGCTCTCGTTACAGGTTCAACTTCAGGAATTGGTCGCGCCATCGCTGTCGATCTTGTGGGACGAGGCGCTCAGGTAATCGTCCATGGCAGAGACTCAAATAAGGCTGAATTGGTCGTAAAGGAAATCGAATCCTTGGGTGGTTTTGCTCAATTCGTGGCCGCCAATCTCCAAGACCTGGATGACGTTAAGCGACTAAGCCAAGAAGCGAGTCACGTCGACATCCTTATCAACAATTCAGGTCACTCCGCGAGTGGCCCCACGAGTGAACTTGGCGCGGACGTATTTGACATTCTTTTCGCCGGCAACGTTCGAGCGGCGTACTTGCTCGTCGGTGCGCTAGCGCCAAAGATGGTCTTGCGCGGCGGCGGAAATATCGTGAACATCACTTCGATGGCCGCTCACATCGGTATGTCGAATCGCGCGGCGTATGGCGCGACTAAGGCCGCATTGAATTCACTCACTAGATCCTGGGCGGCGGAGTATTCCGCTGCGGGAATTCGGGTCAATGCCGTCGCACCCGGTCCGGTGTACACACGACCGGAAGCCACGGAGCTCTATAAAGAGCTCGGCGACACGACATTGCTCCACCGAGCAGCTCGGCCGGAGGAGATTGCAACCGTGGTCGGCTTCTTGGTTTCTCCGCAGGCGAGCTACATCACCGGTGCGACGGTTGCGGTGGATGGTGGACGTACCGCAGTTTAGATGTGGGACAGGTTACGGAAATCTCGATTTCGCACGGCTTCATTTGAACTACTCAGTTGACATCGAATCGGTGTATCACCGTCGGACCGCTGCCGGGGCTTCGCAACAGAGTAAGTCGCGGACGGCTGGTCCCACCGTGCTGGCTGGCTGATGGTTTTCAGAGGCCTTGATTAGCACCTGGGGGACTAGGTCTGTCAGGGCCTCTAAAAAACCGTTGGTGCGGGCCTTCAAAATGTTGGTATTTCCACATAGGAACCGAATACTTCTCGCAGTGCTGTTGTGATTTCGCCCATCGACAATTGCGACTTTACCGCTTCGATCGTTGCTGGCATTAGGTTCTCTGATTCGTTCTTCGCTACGCGAACTAGTTCGCGCATTGCGTTGAGCGCGCGTACCTGATCTCGACTACTTTTCACTGCCTTCAGTCGACTAATTTGTCGTTGTTCAGATTCGGGATCCAATTTGTGTGTCTCGATGGCTTGTGTGCGCTCGTTGTCAACGTATTTGTTGACGCCGATTACAGGTCTCTCTCCGGAGGACTTCTTGCGGGCGAATTCGTAGGCCGTATCTGAGATCTCTCTTTGAAAGTATCCCTGTTCAATTGCGGCAACAACGCCGCCCATCTCTTCAATTATTGTCATGTAATTCTCGATGCCGGCTTCAAGCTTGTTCGTGAGATTCTCGACATAATACGAACCGCCAAGCGGGTCAATGACGCTCGTCACGCCGGTCTCGTCGGCAATGATTTGCTGAGTACGCAGCGCAATCTTCATCGCCATCTCTGATGGAATCGTGTACGCCTCATCTAGGCCATTGGTGTGGAGCGATTGAGCACCTCCGAGCACGGCAGACAAAGCCTGAAGCGTCGTCCGAATAATGTTGTTAAGTGGTTGCGGCTTCGTCAACGTTGCTGCGGCAGTTTGCGCGTGAAACCGCAAACGCATCGACTGCGGATTGGTGGCTCCAAATTTGTTGCGCATCATTTTTGCGAAATATCTTCGCACTGCTCGAAATTTCGCAGCTTCTTCAAAGAGGTCGGCCTGACTGACGAAGAAGAACGAAAGTCGGGGCGCAAAGTCATCGACGTCGACACCCGCGGCGATTACGTCTTCAACGTATGCCTTCGTGACGGCCATCGTGAATGCGATCTCCTGTTGTGCATTCGCTCCTGCCTCGCTGATGTGATATCCGCTGATGTTCACGGGGTTATAGCGCGCCATATTTTTCGCACAGTAGGCGATGGTGTCGCGCACAATTCGCATACTGGCTCGAACAGGAAATATCCACTCTTTCTGCGCTATGTATTCTTTCAGAATGTCGTTTTGAATTGTTCCGGATAGTTTGTTCAAATCGTAATTTCGACTTTCAGCCACCGCAACGTACATTGCCAATAGGATCCATGCCGAAGGGTTTATGGTCAAGGAAACACTTATACGTTCGAGATCGATGTCTTCAAACAGTGCGTTCATGTCTGACAGCACGTCTACGGCCACGCCTTCACGTCCGACCTCACCGAACGAACGCGGATCGTCGCTGTCCAACCCCATGAGCGTTGGCATGTCAAAATCCACCGAAAGTCCCGTTTGTCCGTGTTCGATTAGATAGCGGAAGCGAGCGTTCGTCTCCTCAGCCTGGCCAAACCCCGCGATTTGTCTCATCGTCCAGGTACGTCCTCGGTACATGGTGGGATAGGGGCCGCGCGTGTAGGGATATTGACCAGGCAAACCGATTTCCCGCCAATCATCGGGCAAATCAACAGGTGTGTACGTTCGAGCGAGTTCCAAGCCACTCCCGGTCTCGTACCTTTGTTTTTGTTCTGGTTGTCGAGCCACGAAGGCTGCAAGTTCCTCTCGCTCCCACGCATCAAGTTGATCGCGCACTGCACTCACGAGGCGTTCACCGACTAGCTCATATTTGTCATCACTCAATGGATGTCCTCCTTCGTCTCGCACTGAATAAATTGAAGTAGAGCAAGAGCTGCGTCGTACGGATTCCTTCGACCTTCTGCAACTTCACCTGCAAGCTCTAAGAAATGGGGTTGATGCGACGTGACAATCCTGGAGACAAGATCATCAACGGTCCATTGAATTCTGCGGGCTGCAATATTGAGAATTTTGGCCTTGAGTTCCCCAGAAGATTCAAGCCAGCCGTGATGCGCATCAAACCAGCCCACGGCTTCGGATGTTCCCTCGCCGCTCGTTGCGATCGTGCGGACGATCGGAACTGACCAGGACTGCGCGCTTGGGGGAGCGAGGTGCATCATATTTCGCAATTCAGCCACCGTTCGATTCGATCCCTCTCGGTCTCCCTTATTCACGATGTGAATGTCGGCAATCTCAAGTAGACCTGCCTTGATGACCTGTACGTCATCTCCAAGACCGGGGACACTTACCACCGCGACGGTGTGCGCTGTGCGGACGATGTCGACCTCTGCCTGCCCAACGCCAACCGTCTCGATGATTATCACTTGCTTCCCCGAAGCGTCGAGCACTGTCACACAATCCATTACCGCCCGGGAAAGCCCTCCCAACGCACCGCGAGTGGCTAGAGAACGAATGAAAACGTCGCTATCACCCGAATGGCTCGCCATTCTGATTCGGTCGCCGAGAATTGCTCCGCCTGAGAACGAACTGGAAGGGTCGACAGCTAGTACGCCGACTGACCTTCCTGACTCTCGATATCGCCGTGTGAGTTCGGAGACCAGCGTGCTCTTGCCGCTGCCTGGTGGGCCAGTAATACCGATGATGTGAGCTTTGCCAGTTCGATGCTGCAAGAAAGCGAGGACTTTTTCGACACCGCTTGCGCGGCGCTCGATGAGTGTCATCAACCGAGCAATGGATTGTTGATCGGCTCTGAGCGCCGAATCAACAAGTTCTTGGGATACAGGTTCTTTGGTCTTCAATGCGCCGACTGTCCACGCTCGTCAACTCGCTTGAACAGATCCCGGTTGTCAATGACGCGCCGAGCCTTGAATTCTGCTCGATCAAGACTCTTGAGCGCCAATGGCTCAACAACTGTGGCGACGCCAAGCTTCAGCCGAAGTCGATCCGCTAACGCAGACGCCCAACGACCCGGATCAGCGCCGCTGTTACTGGGCGAGTATTCCACCTGCACGGCCAAAACATCCATTTGACGTTCTCGGCTTACTACGATTCTGTGCTCACCTCCGTATTCGCCATCGCTCATCAAAACTTCATCAATCGCACTCGGATAGATGTTCTCGCCACGTATGGTGAACATGTCATCGATCCGGCCGTAGACGCCTCTTGGCAGGCGCGGATACGAGCGGAGAGCCTGAGGTGAAGGAGCTTCCCACGTCGTGAGATCGTTTGATACGAGCCTGATCATCGGCTGACTCAAGCGTTCAAGATTTGTGTACACCGGTGTGCCTTCTCCGCCGAAGGGTACCGACAAATAATTCACCGGATCACAAACCTCTGTATAAACGAGGTCTTGCCAGCAAAGCACTCCCGATTCGTCGGCATCGCTTCCTAAATTCATCCACGGGCTGACTTCGGCCATGCTGCCGCTATCGAAAATTCGAGCCCCAAAATAATCCTTGATCAAAGATCGCATCGAATCAATGCTCGCTCCGGGCTCCCCAGAAAAAACCATCGTCGAAATACCCAGTTCTCGAGGATCGATGCCCTCCGATTCGGCGACTTCGGCGATTCGTAACGCGTACGAGGGAGTTCCATAGAACACGGTCGCGCCCATTTGTTTGATCCACTGAATTGTTCGCAATGATTGACCCGGGGTTCCGGCGCCAAAAGGGAAGACTCTGGCTCCCAACCTTTCCGCTCCGATATAGGCTCCCCATGAGCCCATGTACAAGCTCAAAGGTGACGCAATTACCACCGTGTCTCGTGCTCTGATACCCATCGCCCACATCACGCGCGCGTGCGCGTTCGCAATGCAATTCCAATCCTCGGGACTTATGCCAAATGCGGTCGGGCGGCCGGTGGTACCGGACGTGCCATGTATGTGCTTCACCTCCTCGGGAGAGACGCAGAGATAACTACCAAACGGCGCATTCCGGGCTTGGTCGACGCGCAACTCTTCTTTGCGGACAACTGGAACCTGCTGAAATTCCTTAATAGACTTTAAATGGCCTGGTTCGACTCCAGCTTCAGACCATCTCTTACGATAAAACGACGAACGCTCCCACGCGTACTTCATCACCTCGTTGATTCGATCGAGGATTAGGGAATCGCGTTGTTCAGGATCCATCGTTTCTCTCAAAGGAAACCAATGCAGTTGGCTGTCGGGCGGCAGGTAGCCATTGTCGTAACTCGGCGGCCAACTCCATTCCTCCATGTGATTAGTCATCGTCGACTAGATCTTCGTTTGGCGTAGGTCGACAGCATTTAAGACTGCATCCACGATTCTCTCGGGCGTTGAATCCTGACCGAGGACCTCAAGAACGCCCATTTTTACCAACGTGACTTCATCTTCTTCGGGCATCACTCCTCCGGCGATGATTGCGAAGTCCGGTCGCGTGGGAAGTGCATCCATAAGTTCGAATAGTCGCGTGAAAATTGGGAGATGAGCTCCGGACAGGATGCTCACTCCCAGTACATCCACATCTTCTTGGATCGCGGACTCCAGTATTTCCCCGGGTGTGTGATGAAGACCTGTATAAATGACTTCCATACCCGCGTCGCGAAGAGTGCGCGCGACCACCTTTACGCCGCGATCGTGACCGTCGAGTCCCATTTTCGCGAGCATTATTCGTATAGGGGGCTGTAATTCGCGATCCACTCGTCTCCTCGCACAATCCTTCAATGGTCATACCATAACAAACTATAATATATAGCATGAGAGTTCGGTGAAAATGAGTCGAAAGTGACGAGCGCTACTACGGATTTGATTTGCCGCGTTGAGGGTGGACTTGGCCACATCACTCTTAATCGTCCGGCGTCTCTAAACGCATTAACCAGGCCAATGATCGATGGCATGTATCGAACGCTGCGAGGTTGGCTGAAAAATCGCCATGTTGAGCGAGTGCTTATCGATGGGAGTGGCGATAGAGCCTTTTCCGCCGGTGGCGACATCGCCATTGTCTATCTGTCGGCGCTCGCCGACGGATCGGCGGGGCGCAAGCTTTGGCAACACGAGTATGCCCTCGATCGATACGTCGCTAACTATCCCAAGCCCATGATTGCGATCCTGAATGGCATGGTCCTTGGTGGGGGCGTTGGGATTGGAGCGCATCGCAAATATCGAGTTGTTACTGAAAGAACTCAACTTGCGATGCCGGAAGTGGCAATAGGCCTTGCGCCCGACGTGGGTGGACTCTTTCTTTTGGCAAAATTACCGGGCGAACTGGGAACACACTTGGCGCTTACCGGCTTCAGACTCAATGGTGAACAGCTGATTGCATATGGATTGGCGGACTCATATGTTTTGTCCGCTGATGTGCCCGACCTCGTTGATTCGCTGAGCGCCATCGAGATAGAGACAAGTTTAGAGCGCTTCAAAACTGGGACGATTCAACCCAGTCGAGTTCCATTTGTGCTGAATGATTGTTACGAAAGTAACGACGTTGCTACGATCCTTGAACGACTTCGATCGAGGAAGTCGGACGAAGCCGTAGCCGCGGCAGGGGCAATCGAGCGAGGCTGTCCCATGGCACTAAAAGTTACGCTTGCGGCATTTAGGAGGGCTCAGCGAATGTCGACACTTGAGGAGTGCCTGAGACAGGATCTAATGCTGTCCAAGCAATTTCTGGCTCGATCTGACATCATTGAAGGAATTCGAGCTGCGATCATCGAGAAGGATCGGAATCCAACTTGGAGCCCTCCAAATCTTTCGGACGTGGATGAATCGACCGTTGAATCGTTCTTCTTGGCAGAGCGACCTTCATTCGATTGACGGTCATGGCCGCATCAGCAAGGAGGTGTTCGCGAAACTTCTAACAGTGGTCATACGTCGCTGAGCGGTGCCGAAGGGTTTGATCGTCGGTCGTTTCCTATACGACGATTGCTGTTCGCCCGAACAAGGGGAGCTGAGTTTCAAATATGGACTCTCTGCACGGACCGGATTTCCACGGATCAGATCATGGGAATCTTTGACGTGCGACTAGGTATCGCGAACGCCGATCTTCGTATGCTCGTTGGCCCCGAGGACCTTTCCGTAGAAGGAATGGACATGTTCGCGAGCCAAGGAAGCGGCACCATCTGCGTCGCCCGACTCAATGAGAGCAATAATCCTTCCATGTTCGACGACGAGGCGATCTCGCTCAGAGCGCCAGTCGACGAGGTTGGCAAAACTGTTGACCATTTCTCGTTTCATAGCACTCCGTAGACTCCCCATTAGGACCGGCAATAGTGCGTTATTTGAGATTTGAGCGAGCTCGACGTGGAACTCTGTGTCTAGCTCGTTGAATATTCTTGCTTCCTCGGCATTGCCCATCGCATCAACAAGTGAGCGCAATTTTCGAGTTGAAACCCCAGAGAATGCGATGGCGGCCCCATGTGCTGCAAACGACTCGAGGACACCACGAATGCCGACAATGTCTCGAGTCGGCACGCGCATGAGGCCGATGTGCAACCGAAGGGCAATCTGCAATCCGGATTGAGTTCCTTGTGTAACAAACGAGCCAGAATCCGGGCCTCGTCCGCGTCGAGCGCTAATCACTCCGAACATTTCAAGTGCTCTAAGTGCCTCGCGAAGAGACGTTCTCCCGACGCCAAACATTTCTGCAAGTTCACGTTCGGGAGGAAGGCGGTCTCCCGGTTTCAGGCTTCCGTTTTCAATGGCCTCCTCAACTCTTACGAGGATTAGCTCGAAGGCACGTTTCTGCTCGAGTGAACGAAATGGATCGTCATCTGAATTATGACTTTCGAGCATTTGACACCTTGAATGACTACGTGGTCGTTTTTGTGTAGATGATAACCCACTCGACGTAGTTGATATAACTATAGGTCTTTGATTTCACTCGACCGCGTCCCATTAGCACTCGGGGCGCCAGGCGCGGCTTCACAACACTTCACATAATTCGTCGGCGCGAGTTGGGTAATTTTCCACCGGGGATAGCGAGACTTATAGCCTTGGATAAGGTTTCATCGAATGCTGTGCCTTGTACTGTCAATTCCGTCCTCAATTCTGAAGGTTGCACCGTGCTGAACGAACAATCTATGAGTGACACTGGATCAGAAATAGTGCCGGCGCGACGCGATTCAATCGCTCTAGAGATCGGTCGATTGAGCTTCGTCCCGGCAGGTAAAGAACCGAATCACCCTCGGGAGAAGCGGGTGAATTGTGACTGACCTTTCTGATTCGCCGTCGAGAGATGAGCGGTCCGACGTCGATCCACTTGTAGCGCCTCTCTCTGGACTCACGATTCTGGAACTCTCTACGTACGTCGCCGGACCATCGTGCGGGCTGGCTCTCGCTCAACTTGGTGCCGACGTCATTCGAATTGACCCCATTGGCGGGTCTACTGATCTGCACCGGCTTCCCCTCGATCGAAACGGCGACAGCTTGTACTGGTCTGGACTGAACAAAGCCAAACGATCGATAGAAATTGATACGAGCTCAGGTGAGGGCCGTGAGCTTGTTGGCGCACTGATAGCAGCCTCGGGAATCGACGGTGGAATATTTGTTACGAACGCGGTGGGGCAGGATTGGCTCTCGTACGAGAATCTGAGTCTCTTCAGAGAGGATCTGATCGAGATTCATATTGAAGGTCGTTCCGATGGGAAGCCAGCCGTTGACTACACCATCAATTGCGAAGTCGGCTTACCCGTCATTACCGGCCCGCGCGAATATGACCGCCCAGTGAATCACGTATTGCCCGCTTGGGATTTGCTGACCGGCCTCCATGCGGCGATTGGCATACTGAGCGCAGAGCGCCGTCGTTTGCGAACTGGAGTGGGCGAGTACATAGCGATCTCTCTAGCTGATGTAGCGGTCGCAACTATGGGTCACCTCGGTTTCTTGAGCGACGTTGCGCTAAATGGGCGCGGTCGACTTCGGGATGGTAACTATCTCTACGGAAGCTTCGGATGCGATTTCCGATCGCGTGATGGTCGACAGGTGATGATCGTGGCCCTCACGGAACGTCAATGGCAAAATCTGATCCAGTTGACTGGGACGGGTGAGGTTATTGGCGCTCTGGAAACGACTATCGGTGTGGATCTCACGGCCGAAGAGATTAGATATCAGTACCGCGAGGTCCTGGTAGGACTCTTTCGTCCGTGGTTTGAGCAACGCGAGTTTGACGATATTGCCCAATCTTTGGACGAGAATCGAGTTCTTTGGGGACCATACCGAAGTGTCGAAGAACTCGTGAATGACAAATACTCGATCCTAAACTTGTCCCCCATCATGGACTCGGTGGAACGAAGCGACCTTGGTTCGTATCTATCACCGCGAGGCGTGATGCGTCATCAGGACTGGGTCGGTATCCCTTCGAACGATGCGCACAACCTCGGAGAAGATACGCGTAGCGTGCTATCGGAGATGCTGAATATGGAGGGCAACGTCATTGATCGTTTGCAGAAGGAAGGGATCATTGGCTCGTCATCGTAACGGTTGGCGGATGACCTTCGCGAAGGTTGATGTCGTACTTTTCGCAATTCGCCGCCCTTTGCGTAATAGCGGATCTTGTCTCGTTCGTACATTGGCGTGAAATAGAATGAGTCGCCTTCATTCTGCACGCAGACTCGGCAAAGACTTCTGACTTGAGCGGAATTGCAACGTCGAGACGCACTCCACCGTTCTCGCAAATGTTAATGCAGTTGGGCTTGGGAGTTCGAAATACATGCTGCGACGTCCTACAACTGCTCACGTTGCTTCGTCATTCTCGGTGCTCTATTTCTCAATCGTTCCAAGTTCGCGGAGCTCCTAGTATTGCCCTTATGCCTTCGCCTGTGATCGACATCGCGCTGACTTCTGAAATCCTCGACATGGGCGACGCGGTTATCAAGCGCGCCTTGGTCTCATTGGATGAGCACGGAGGCATCAATGCTAACGAGACCTTTGCGTACGATCTCGCGCATTCAGCGAGTGCGCTTGTCGGTGCACGTTCATGTCTTGACTATGCGCGACTCGGTGAAGACGAAGCACGCCTCGTCAACGCATTCGTTGCGATCGCGCTCACTGATTTGGCAGGACGAGTGTTCGGCAGAGAATCAATCTGGGGTCTGGACGAATATTGGTATTCCCCATTTCGCGCCTTCGTTGCAACATATCGAGATTCGCAATTCCTCTCGAGCATTGCCGAGTCGCACGCGCCAAGCCACCTTGGAGACGAATTCGAGATGGTCTCGACCACGTTCCACAGATTTGCCGATGAACAGGTGCGCCCTCACGCTGAGCTGGTCCATCGGAGCAATGGCGATATTCCTGAATCAATCATCACAGGGTTGGGCGAGTTGGGTGGATTCGGTTTGTCGATTCCCGAGGAATACGGAGGCTATTCAGCCGGAGGAGAATCCGAGTACATAGGTATGGTGGTTGCCACCGAGGAGCTCTCGTGGGGTTCCCTCGGCATTGGTGGTTCGCTTATCACAAGGCCCGAAATCGTCACGCGGGCACTGCTGAAGGGTGGTACTGAAATCCAGCGGACTACGTGGTTGCCGCGAATCGCGACGGGCGAGTTGCTGTGCGCGATTGCAGTCACCGAACCAGACTTCGGATCGGACGTTGCTTCGATCACGACGTTTGCGACCAAGACCGATGGCGGATGGTTGATCAGCGGCACGAAGACTTGGTGCACTTTCGGGGCCCGTGCGGAAGTTTTGGCCCTTCTCGCTCGGACAGACCTCGACAGGTCGCTTGGTCACCGAGGGTTGAGCATGTTTCTCGTCGAGAAGCCACGCGCTGAGAGCAAAGGCTTCATCCTCCAACAGGACGCGGTCGGCGAAGGCCGAGATGATGCCGACGGACGACTCGAAGGAAGACCGATTGACACCATCGGGTACCGGGGTATGCATTCGTTCGAGTTGAGTTTCGACAACTGGTTCGTACCGGACGACAATCTCGTTGGCGGTGAAGAGGGTGTTAATAAGGGTTTCTACCTTCAAATGGCCGGCTTTGAAAACGGGCGTATCCAGACGGTGGCGCGAGCTCTGGGCGTCATGCAATCGGCCTACGATGCGGCAATCGAATATGCCCGCACGCGCGTGGTCTTTGGAGAACCGATTATCAATTACGAACTCACGCGTGTGAAACTCGGAATGATGGCCGCAACTATTCAGTGCGGGCGACAGTTTGCACTGGATGTTGCTCGACGAATGGGTCGCGGTGAGGGTTCCCTCGAAGCATCGATGGCAAAAGCGTACGTGTGTCGTGCGGCCGAATGGGTAACGCGAGAAGCCATGCAAATCCACGGGGGAATGGGGTACGCAGAAGAGTACGCTGTTAGTCGCTATTTCCTTGACGCGCGGGTCCTGTCAATCTTCGAAGGCGCGGATGAAATACTATCGCTCAAAGTTATCGCGCGCGGACTCCTCGGAGACGTCCCGCGTTAGCGAGTTGTAGTACGTTTCATGCCCGCGCGCGTGCCGCGGGTTACGAAGGAGTTCGCGATCTTTGCAGAAGCTTCGTCGATCATTTCATCGCCAAACATCACTGCGCCGGTCTGTTTTTCATTGGTTGCGGCGTTATACGCGTCAATTATGTCGAACGACTTGTCAAATAGCTCCTGATTCGGCGAATAAACCTCGTTCAGGACGATGGCTTGATCAGGCGTCAACGCCCACTTACCATCGAAGCCGTAGGACGCAGTGATTGATGCGGCGAAGCGCAATGCCTCGAGATCTCGGACTTTGAGGAACGGTCCGTCAATGACATGTAAACCGTTTGCGCGACCGGCCATGAGGATCTTCGAGAAAACGTAGGCAAATGGATTCGACGGCGCATCGTGGATGGTTTCGTCAATCGTCGTGACGGGCAAACCGATCGAGGCCGCGAAATCGGCCGGTCCGAAAACAATTGACTCGAGCCTCGGCGAAGCCGCGCAGATTTCTTCCACGTTAATTAAGCCTTCAGCAGTCTCGATTTGAGCTTCTATTCCAATATGTCCTATGGACAGCCCAGCATTCGCTTCAACTTGGTTCAAGAGAAGATCAAGCGCCACCACATCCGACGCTCGGCGCACCTTCGGGAGCATTACCTCATCAAGTCGTTCGCCGGCGTTGCCAACCACTTCAATGACGTCGCCGTAAGTCCATTTGGTGTCCCAAGCATTCACGCGCACGCACAGAACACGTTCGTCCCACTTAAGTGTGCGGATGGCGCGAGCTACTCGAAGTCGAGCAGCCTCTTTTTCCATCGGTGCCACCGAGTCTTCAAGGTCGAGGAATGAGAAGTCGGCAATCGTCGTCGGCGCCTTGGCGAGGAATCGGTCCGATGAACCCGGCGTCGAAAGGCAAGATCGGCGAGGTAGGTTTCGCGAGCGTTTTGACATTGCGAAATCCTATACTGGCTTCGCATCCTTCGCGGCAAGTATCTTTGGCGATTGAAAAGAAGGGAGTTTCATCGGATGTCTCAGTAGGTGACTCAAACGCGAGCCGCGGTCCATTAGCACCGTATCTCGAGTTACCAGCCAGTCGCTAGCATTGCGCGTGAATAACTGTCGCTGATGATTTCGGACCGTTCAGACATTTGAGTTAGTGGGAGTAACAATGAGAGCAGCCGTGATCTGCGAGCCAATTCGTACGCCGGTTGGGCGCTACGGAGGGATGTTTCGAGATGTTCCGGCAACCGTCTTGGCAGCAAGCCTGATTCGAGAAATGTTGAATCGGACAAACGTACCGGCCAAACTAATTGACGAGGTATTTATTGGCCAGTGTTATCCAAATGGTGAAGCGCCGAATATTGGACGCGTTGCCTCACTCGACGCGGGTCTGCCTACGACCGTCACTGGCTATCAGCTTGATCGCCGTTGCGGCTCTAGTCTACAAACGGTCATCAACGCAGTGATGCAGGTTCAGTCAGGCGCCAGCGACGTCATCTTGGCTGGCGGAGTTGAGAACATGAGTCAGGCCGAGTACTACACAACTTCGATGCGCTGGGGTTCGCGCGAAGAGAGCGTGCCCATGTACGACCGGATCGGCCGAGGCCGAGTGACGTCAGGTGGCGTGAATTATCCCGTTGAAGGAGGCATGCTCGAAACCGCCGAAAACCTTCGCCGCGAGTACGGCATCACCAGAGAGGCGCAGGATGAATTTGCGTTGCGTTCACATCAGCGAGCTGTTGCCGCGCAGAAGAATGGCGTCTTCGCCGAAGAAATTGTGCCCGTCGAGGTCGCCGGCCGCCATTCGACGTCCCTGATTGAAACTGATGAGCACCCTCGGGCCGACACATCAATTGAATCACTCGCTGCGCTTAGACCCGTGATGCTGCGCACGGATCCGCGGTCTACCGTAACCGCGGGCAACTCAAGCGGACAGAATGATGGAGCCTCTTTGTGCCTCGTCACATCCGCCGATTTTGCTCGAGATCTCGGTCTTCGACCGCTAGCACGATTGAAGTCATGGGCAATTGCCGGTGTTGAACCATCACGAATGGGTATTGGACCAGTACCATCAACGAAGAAAGCACTTGAACGTGCTGAATTGTCGTTCAACGACATCTCGCTCATCGAGATCAATGAGGCGTTCGCTGCTCAAGTGTTGGCGTGCACTCAGGAATGGGGATTCGGTGATCGAGAAATGGAACGAGTCAATGTCCATGGATCAGGGATTTCGCTTGGTCATCCTGTTGGCGCAACCGGAACACGTATCCTCGCGACGCTACTTCGTGAAATGAACCGAACCGGTGCTTCATTCGGACTCGAAACGATGTGCATCGGCGGCGGACAAGGTCTGACCGCAATATTTGAAAATGCGAATTGAAGTCGCGTTTAATGCGATGTCAGGTGCAAGTCTCTGATTGACGAAATGTTCCCTGACACCAAAATCACTGGTCGGGGTGATGACGCGCTGGGTCAATGAGGTGGACTTTGACCAATACGAGCGTCTAGTGAAGCAAAACGATTCTGAGGAACTTGCAGAGCTCACTCAGGTGACAAACGATTCATTCCATGAGAATATTTCCAACGGAACTGAACCATCATCATCACGGACTAGATTCGATCGGCAACCCGGCGTCAAGTCGGCGAAGCATCGTCAATTCGTCCGTCGTCGGCGGCGCCGTTTCGGTGACAGTCTCTGATACAGCAAGATTCCAACCCGTCGAATTTCGTACTTCCTCCACGTCAACGCCAAAATGTACTTGCGTAAGGACTAATTCGCAGGTGACGGGATCAGGCTTGAGTAGGCCCAAATTTGTGATTACCAATGAAGGACCTGAACCGGTGAGTCCCAAACGCTCTCGATCGCCTGGACCATCGCCAAAACCAACTGTTGTGCGAAACGGCAAATGACGTACAAAGGTGCGGACACTCTGATTGATCAAGATGAATGTCTGGCGAGCCGATCCCGCAATCTCAGTTGCTCCACCGGCACCGGGCAACCGCACCTGCGGGTGCTCATAGTCGCCGATAACAGTTGTATTGATGTTACCAAATCGGTCAATCTGAGCACCTCCCAGAAATCCAATGTCTATCCGACCGGACTGCAGCCAGTAGTTGAAAATTTCAGAAGCTGAAACTAAGGCGTCCGCAGTCTCAGCAACATCGCCGTCTCCAATGGACTGAGGGAGTTTGGTTGGCTTGGATCCAATGCATCCAGACTCATAGACCATCACCAAGTGGGGTGCATGCGTTGCCCTCGCCAAATTCGCCGCCCTACTCGGTGCACCAATTCCAACGAAGCAGACTTGGTAATCCTCCAACGCCCGAGCGGCAGCAATCGCCATCATTTCTTGGGCGGTGTAATCAATTTCGTTCGAACTTTCACTCACGTGGACTCCTTTTCCAAGACATTTTGGCGGATCCAGCTGAGGAAAGTAGTCCGATCTCTGCTGATTGCGTCCCATTCCTCATAAAAGTCATTATCGCGATCCGTGATGCCAGCGGCGTAGGAAGGATATGCACCTCCGGGAACGCAAGCGACTGCAGTTACCACCCACGAAGGAAGCACGACTGATCCGGGAACTTTCGAGAGTTGCTTTACTAGTCGTTCAACGGTCACAATCGAACGACTTGATGACAAAACTGCTTCCTTTTGCACGCCCGTGATTCCCCAGAATGAAACGTTGCCTTCGAAATCCGCTTCCTGCGCGTGAACAATTCCGACATCGGACTTCAGGGCCGCTACGGCCGCAAGCTTCTCGTTTGTGAACGGACAGACAATTGAGGCCACGTTTTTTGTTCGGCCCGACTCGAGCAAGTCGGTTCCTGCGTAGCCCCGAAGAACGCCAAACGGGAGCCCAGATGCACCCGCGACATACCGAGCCGTCAAGCCAGCATGTGTATGCTCCTCAATCTCGAGCGGCCGGGGCCATTCATTTTGCACCGCATCTCTGAATCGATGAAGTGATCCGACTCCAGGGTTGCCTGCCCAAGAAAAGACCAATTTCTTCGCACATCCCATCCCTATCATTTGATCGTAAAGTATGTCCGGAGTCAGTCGCACGAGAGTCAAATCTTTTCGGCCCTGGCGAATAATTTCGTGACCTGCGGCGAAGGGAATTAGGTGACTAAAGCCCTCCATGGCAATTTGGTCGCCGTCACGGACATGCATGTCAATTGCGTCTTGAAGCGCAACTACTGACGCCATTCGAACCTCGACTCTCCTTGAGAATTTTCACTGCACTATAGCTTGGCAAAACGAGATTCCATTTGGTCGATTATTGATGCCAGGCTCGCAATACGTCCGAACAATCTCGAGATTTAGTTGGACTTGTCGCTCAGTCGGCGAGTCCAATTACCGACTTTCAATTCTCCTCACATCCCTTGTCCGTCATAAGCAAATTTGTACGCGAGCATATTCTGTCGAACCTCAAAGTCTGTATGCGAATTAAAGCAGGTTTCTGGTCGAGCGCTAAGTGATCCGTTCGGTCGAGAGGATAATGATTCAGATACAACTCCGGTTCTTCCCCTACGGCACCCCATTTGTCGTGGGACTTGAAGTTCGAGGGAAGAAGATCGAATGCCCAATAAACCGCACCATATTAGGTGATTAGGCTTCTCCGAACGTGTTCGAGGCTATGGCTCTGAAATCGACAAAAGTCACTTATTCCAGAGTTGTCAACCACAATTTGCAAGGTTTAACGACTGTTTTACAATTGTCCGGATGAAAAGAAGCTATCGTGCAGTGGTCAAGGAACATGGTGTTTGAATACGAAAGACCCAACGACGATTTTCCTCGATTGTTGGAAGGACGCGCCCAACTTAGCGACGAAGTGGCATCTTTCACTAGAGAGTTGATCATGTCGGGCCAGCTCACTGGAGGCGAAGTTATCCGACTGGATCGACTCGCAAAATATCTTGGCGTAAGTGCAACGCCGGTTCGAGAAGCGTTGATGTCTCTGCGCGCCGAAGGGTTTGTAGAACTTGAGCCGAGAAGAGGGTTTTACGTGGTACCGCTCACAGAAGAGGATGTCAGGGACCTATTTCATGCGCAAGCGACGCTTGCCGGCGAACTCGCTGGTCGAGCTGCCAAGTCGATTGATGACGGTGCGCTATTGAAGCTCCGTGAGATTCAATCCGTACTCGTACAATCGGCTGTTCTCGACGATGCCGAAGAGATCGAACGTCAGAATCACCTGTTTCATCGAGAGATCAACCTCGCAGCTTTGTCGCCGAAGCTCACTTGGCTCCTCGGTGCTCTGTTGCGGTACTCCCCGCGTCGGTTTTACAGAGACATCGAGGGATGGTCAAATGCGTCGATTGACGATCACGAAGATATTTTGGTCGCCTTAGAAGAGCACGACTCGCTTCGGGCTTCTGAGGCAATGGCAGAACACATCATTCACGCGGGAAGTCTGCTTGCGGAGTTCTTGAAAGTGAAGAACAATGCCAGCGAGCTCAATGGCAGATTGGGTTTGACTGCAGAGGTCAAGCATAAATGAGCTGGAGTGCGTGTTCAATGCTCACGATTGATCGCATACATAGATACTGATGGGGTCGCGTGAACATCGCCAGCGATTGAAGTCACGGCCGAAGGAGTAATAGAGTCGCTAATTAATGCGAGGTGGCGAAACGCCATCGAAGTGACGCGTCTCAGTCGGCCTCTGTTTTGAAGAGCAAGCGGAAATGCACTCCGCGCGCACCGTCAGTTCGCAATCAAGATGTGTACGATTTCAGAATGGTCGAACGCGAGGATGCTGTTCAAATCATTATTGCCCGCGCCTGGGTGTTGGTTGATTCGGAACGATCAGCGAAAGTTGAATTGAATTTGTTGCCAAGCGATGTCGACACTCGGGAAAACCTACTTGCGGCCATTGACTATTTGCTTTCTAACGGAGAAGATCAGACTGAAGTCGAAGTCGCAATGATTCAGCTGCTAATTTCGGTGCTGCGTGATCGATCGTCCGACATTCCCCCTGGACTCAAGAGGCTGATTTGACGTCGACGAGCTCGGCTGTTTCGAATCGGACCTGGCGATAGGAAGACCTGAGAGTCACTCGTCGTTCTCCGTCGGCTGAGGAGTTTCTACCGAAATCGCAAATATGACGACAGCGACCGCCAACGAACTCGACTGTCAAAGGTGTGACTTTTGGCATGAGCGCGGCACGTCATAACATTTTGGGCTATCATTGCCCGAACTTAGTGCAAATAAGATATATGAGGAGCAATTCGATGAGTTCAGAGGACATTACGATTTATTGCCGCACCGTAATTCCGTTCAAATCAAACGGGGATATTGACGAAGCGGGATTTAGGGAATACCTGCAACGACTCGTGAGCAACAAATTGGCTGTGTACGTTGCGGCATGCGGGCCCTGCGAAGGCTTCACTCTGAGCAATGAAGAAATAAGCCGCGTATATCAAATTGGGGTTGAGGAGTGTAAGGGCAAGGTCCTCATATGCGGCAGTGCTAAAGAACAACACACGGCCAAAGACACGATTGAGATTGTCAATCTGGGAGTCGAAGCTGGACTCGACGTCATTAACGTTTATGGACCCACGGGGTGGCACGGTTACGAACCGACCGACGCTGAATACCTCAATTATTACGATCGGGTTCTAGGCGAAATTGACTATCCGGTATCAGTAGCTCCCAACCCAATCCTCGGATATACGCCAAGCCCAAAACTTGTCGCCGCTGTTTGCAACAAGTATCCACAGGTTGTGTCAGTCGTCCTTGCCGGTATTTACGACGACCAGTACACAATTGTGCTCAAAGAAAGCCTTGAACGAGAACTTGACTTTCTCGTTTCACTCCCCACATCATTCGCAATGTTTGAGATGGGCATGAAGGGAATGATTGCGTACCAGGCACAGTTCATTCCGAAAACATATCGTTCCTTCATTGATCTATATACGGCCGGAAAATTGGACGAAGCAGTTGCTGTCTACGCCGGTTTGAGGAAGTTTGAGAAGATGGTAGTGAGCGAATCAGCTTGGAGTACTCGTTGGTGCAAGATGGCTATGAGGGCATTCAAACTACCCGGAGGCGACGGAACTTTTCGAGAGCCTTACCTGATGCCAGACGATCGCGAGCTCGCGAGGTTTGCGACGGCTCTTGTCGAACTTGACATTCCGGAGATTAATGAGATGGCTAGGGCGGCGGGTCTTAGCTGACATTGTGATTTTGAAATCCCGAATTCGACATCAAATGCACTGTTGAACGCCCACAGGAGGACGGATAATGCAGAAGATAGATAATTTCATTGGCGGAAAGTTCGTACCTGGGACGGGGGATGAGATCGAGGTACGAAACCCCGCCACCGGAGCTCTCATCTGTTTGGCGCCCGAAAGCACCCGGTTGGATGTAGAGCAGGCACTGGATGCTGCCGGATTGGCGCAATCTGATTGGGCCGCGACGCCAGCAATTCAGCGCGCCACGATAATGCGCACGATTGCGGTCAATATTCGAGCTAGCGCCGAAGAAATTGCCAGAGTGATCAGTGAAGAGCAGGGAAAAGTTCTGGGACTTGCTCGTGCCGAAGTTGCTTTCACCGCGGATTACTTCGACTACATGGCGGAATGGGCCAGAAGAATTGAGGGCGAAATACTCCAAAGTGACAGAGCCGGTGAGATGATTCTTCTTTTACGAAAGCCAATTGGAGTAATCGGTGGAATCCTGCCTTGGAATTTTCCGTTCTTGCTCATTGCTCGCAAGGTAGCTCCCGCTTTGATAACGGGCAACACCATTGTCGTAAAGCCGAGCGAGGAGACGCCAAATAATGCGCGTCTCTTCGCGGAAATCGTTTCCAAATCGACGGTGCCATCCGGTGTTGTCAATTTCATCAATGGTCGTGGACCGACCGTTGGAGCGATACTGGCTTCGTCTCCGAAGGTGGGAATGATTAGTTTCACGGGAAGCGTTGAAGCAGGTTCAGCCGTCATGACCGCTGCGGCCAAGAACATCACGAAGGTGAACCTCGAACTCGGTGGCAAGGCGCCCGCAATCGTAATGGCCGATGCGAACCTCGAGATTGCCGTCAAAGCTGTTCAAGATTCTAGAATCATTAACAGCGGACAAGCGTGCAACTGTGCAGAGCGGATATACGTTCACGATGACATCGCAGAAGAGTTCGTCGATCGACTTGCCTCGTCAATGAAGCAAGTGCGTTACGGAGATCCTCTTGCAAGCGAAGATATTGACTATGGCCCGTTGATTAATCAAGCTGGCCTCGACAAGGTCGAGAAACTCGTTGCTGGTGCAATCAGAGAAGGTGCGCAAGTAGTTACCGGCGGAAAACGTGGTGAAGGCGACGATGGATTCTTCTATGAGCCCACCGTCCTTTCGGGATGTCGTCAAGACATGACGATTATCCAACGTGAAGTCTTTGGTCCCGTCGTACCTGTCGTGACATTTGGAGACTTGGACGAAGCGATCTCTCTGGCAAACGAGTCAGAGTACGGTTTAACGTCATCGATTTATACGCGCGACTTGAACGTCGCACTGAGAGCGTGTCAAGAATTGAAATTTGGAGAGACTTACATCAATCGCGAGAATTTTGAAGCGTTGCAGGGATTCCACGCGGGATGGCGCAAGAGTGGCATCGGAGGCGCCGACGGGCGTCATGGACTGAACGAATATTTGCAAACCCACGTTGTCTACATGCAAGGGCCAACTTGACACTCTTCTAATGGAGCAGCGAGGAACACAAGAGGCACTAAGCGCTGAGGACGGGATGCATGTGACGAGACTTTGAAGAGGTAGATTTTTGCGATTGACGCATTCGGCGAACGTGATATACGCCGGCAGGAGAGTCTTGTCTCCACCGTGTAGGTACTTGTCATCGTCGGGCAGTCCACGCGCCTGCCGAGTGGCAGCTCGCATCGCGCGATGTGGTCCTTGATAGCTACGAAACAGCACGCTTGAATATGAGAGCCACGCTTGATCTCAGTAGATAGTTGCAGGAGGTTTCTCTCGAACGTTCATCCGAGATCGACGGTTTGGTCGGCTCAACCGAACATCCGGGGATCCATTCACGACAGAAAATTCGACGCCATTCCCGATCTCACTGAATGACATTTCAAGATATCTCGAGCTACTATTTCCGCATCAAGCAAAAATAGGATATACCAGGAGGTCTAACATGGCATTATCTGCAGAAGATCGATTAGCGGTCTACGAGTTGCTATCGAGATATATCTATGTGATCGACGGTGATCGCAATGAAGAAAAGTTCTTCGATCTATTTACCGACGACGCCGTATTTGAAGGTCCGTCCGGACGTTTTGGAGGTCACGCAGAAATTCAGAATTGGTTATCCTCTTCGTCGTCTAGGCGTATCGCTGGATATCGTCATCTGACGTCGAATATCTTCGTTGATGGCGACGGAAATGAAGCCGAGTTACATGCGACTTTCACAACCGTCATCACGGCATTTGACGGGAATGACGTCGATACGAACCCAAGCCACACCCGGCTCTATCAGGCTGGAAGCTATGACTGTGAAGCACGGAAGGTAGATGGAGTTTGGCGCTTGAGCAAGAGAACAGTCAAAGTTTTCGATGAACTGTTGAAGTGAGTATGTAGTTATGTCGATCTTGGCTTTCGCTGTGCCCTGGTCATAGGATCAATGAGATACGGACAGAAAGTATCGAATAGGTCATATATCGGGGGAGAATCGCATGGCGGGAGTCCAGCGGACCCGTTGAGGCCCCGTCTACAGGGGCGACGGCCAAAATACGGACGATTTCATCGAAAATGAGCGTTTTGATGATGTGAACATCGGGCTTAGAAATCTGCAAGTCGCGACAAATATTTTTGCCAAATATTGTAAGGCCTGACCAATAATGCTACATCATATGTGATAGATTATTCGCCGAGACAGTACCAGAGGAGGGTCATGAAGATTTTTCGGGTAAAGCCCATAGTCAGCGCTCTGAGCGTTGGCGCGTTGGTTTTGGGAATGGTGAGCTTCGTCAATGATGCAGGTGCCGCGGCCAAAAAGCCAAAGGTACTTTACGTACCGATAGCGGCGCTCGCATCCCAAACCGGATCACTGAGTGGAGCAGGTGCACCATATATTCAGGGTGCCCAGTACGGCGTTTCAGTGGTCAACAAAACGGGTTTTAAGGTGAATGGTAAGACCTATAAATTTAAGCTGACCGTGGTGAACGATAATTCTGACACTGCAACTGCGGTGCAGGCGGCGACGGGTCTGATCAGCAAGCACAATGTGGCAATGTTTGGACCCCTGTCAGTGAATGCGCCTCCCGTCGCACAGCTTACGGAGCAGGCCAAAGTCATAATTTTCGACCCGAGTTCAGGACTTGCGCAAACCGCGGGACCGCCTACGGATCCATATACTTTCATCACAAATGGGAATTCTTTGGATACAGGTGTTTATATCAAGGAAGCGATCAAGTCGTTTCTGCCCAATGCAACGAGTGTCGCATTACTTGCCCCGAGCTCGGCGCCAGTCACAACTGACATACCTCTGTTGCAGTCGGCATTTTCGAGCGCGGGTCTTACGTTCTACAACGACGTCTACCCATCCGGAACCACAGTCCTGTCATCGATTCTGACGACAGTCGCAAGTCAAAATCCGAGCGTTGTCTTAATGCTTGACTCACCAAGTGACTATCAAGTTCAGGCACCGCAGTTTGCCGCCGCCGGCGTTCCCAAGACGGTGACAATGCTTCAATACGGAGGCACGATTGCGAATTGCACAACTCTCGGGGCGGGAAATGGTTATCCGTGCATCGCGGATCCTGTTGCCGGCGTCGACATGAGTGCAGCGCACGTCTCCGCCGCAGCGTACAAATGGATTAAGGGATTCGCCGCATTTACGAATAGCCCGAACCTTACGACGGTTATCGCAACTGCGACCTATGCGACATGGACGTATGACTATGTATCGTTGCTCGCACAAGCGATGACCAAGGCGAAGACGGTGACGAATACGACCAAGATTGCCAACGCGCTTCGAGGGAAGGTCGTGGATGCCACGGCCCTCGTCGGTCGTCTCTCATTCAATGCGCAGGACCGTTCGATGTTCCCGCTCGAGTTCACGTACGTGCCTGTGAGTGGCAATACCACTAGCAAGAGTTTCGCACCGTAATAGGGTTTTAACTGTAACTGTTCGATCGCCATAGTTCTGAGCCAAGATGGGGTTTTGTCTTTGCTCAGAACTATGGTTAGATCGTACTTATGCCCGCTTGACCCGAAGTTCTGCTTGGGAACTTGACAAAAATCAGATTAGGTTTCGCGCATGGGGATCAAAAGATCGCTTTGGGATGAAGTGTTGGGTTTTCAATCACTTGGGAGGCTGTCACGCATGAGACACATGTGTCCTCGGGCCGGCATAATCGTCACAGTCTGTCGAAACGTAAACGACCTAAGAGCAATGTTCCTTCGACCGGTGCCAGTCGTTCAAATGTCATATCCGAAAATAGGGTGATGCAATGCAATTTCTGCAACAGCTAGTTGACGCGCTCTCGCTAACAGCGGTGTATTTGACGATCGCTCTCGGGATAAGCATTATTTATGGCCTCACAAGGCTCGTTAATTTTGCGCAGGGCCAGATGCTGCTTCTCGGATCGTTCCTCGCGTATTCGCTGGTGCAGGCAAGAGTGCCGCTGGTCTGGAGCATTGTCATAACGACGATTGCAGTCGCGGCAATTGGTGAGTTTTTGGACCTAGTACTATTTCGGCGCACGCTCAACAGCCCATTGAGGGGATTTGTCATATCGCTCGGGCTCATTATCGTCATCGAGCAAGCCACTGTGCTCATTTGGAGCCAGAATGTTTATGGAATTTCAACACCGTTTACAACTCGCGTTTTCAATGTGCACGGCGTGCTAATCGGTGCTCCTCTGTTGTTGCTTATGGCAACCGTAATCGTACTGTTGGTGATCCTATTTCTCGTCGTTGAGCGAACAAAGGTCGGGCGGGGAACTCAGGCGCTGTCGGAGAATCGCGCGACAGCCCAATTAATGGGAATACCTGTAGGTCGCTACATCAGTTTCAGCTTCTTGGTGGGTAGCGGAATTGCCGGGCTTGGCGGTGCGATCTTTGCTTTGATGTATCCATTTGATGCCTTCTCTGGGACGCAGCTCGTCTTGATTGCCTTCGCTATTGCAATTATTGGAGGTCTCGGGAGTATCACAGGATGCGTCGTAGCATCACTGTTGCTGGCAATTCCACAGTCACTTGCGTCTGCTTATGTCAGTATCAGTTGGGCGCCGGCATTCGGGTTGATTGTCGCGGCCTTGATCATCCTTTTGCGACCTCATGGCATCTTTAAATCTGCCGGCACTGGTGGAGCAAGCCACTTCTCGTTGGGAGACTTCTCTGAGCGTTTGCATTCCGGTGAAGTTCGTCTCGCCGCGGCACTTAAGTCCTCGCGAACAAGGGCAGCGCGAGCAGGCGTACTCGGACAAATTAATTTAAATCGCGTTGGCATCTGGTTTGGCTTTCTGTTAATCGGCTTAGCACCAGTGATTTTGCGATCTAGTGAGCAAATATCAATTGCCACGTATATGGTGATTCTTGCAGTGGCCGGCGTGGCATTCTGGCTAAGTTTCCGACAAGCGGGCATATTCTCGGTGGCTTCGGGAGCCCTGATGGGGGTTGGTGGCTACACTGCGACATACCTCCTTGACAAATTCCATCTAAACTTTTGGCTCCAGATGCCCGCCGCAATTGTTGCCGCAGGGCTCGTCGCCTTCATTATTGGCATCATTGCTCTTCGTACTTCCGCGTCGTACTTTGTGATTCTCACTTTGATGTTGTCCGAACTAATAGTTCTGCTTTTTACAAACTTGACTTCATTGACCCAAGGTTCCATCGGCATCGTTGACGCGGTGCCGCCAAGCGCGTTAGGTCCAATCAATTTTAGCGGAGCCGACGCCTTCTACTACTTGGCGTTCGGATTGCTTGTCATCTCGACCCTCGTGGTTTTTGGAATAACCAAATCTCGCTTCGGTCGACGGTTGATTAGCATTCGAGAGAATGAGGAGCTCGCCCGTTCACTGGGTGTAAATGTCCTCAAGGACAAGATTGCAGTATTTACAATGTTCGGAGCAATAAGTGGGGCTGCGGGCGTCATGCTTTTCTATTACCTGCACTACATCACTCCGGCAACGTATGACGTTCCGCTCACTCTCAACATCATCTTGATCGTTTTGCTTGGAGGTGCAACGGTCTGGTTGGGCCCGATGGTTGGAGCCGCTTTTTTTGCTTTCCTACCCTCCTTGCTCAATCTCAGTCCTGTGGTTGCGCAGATGGTATACGGCGTCTGTCTTATTGCGGTGATCATCTTGATGCCAACAGGAGTTGTAGGAAGATTGAAGGGACTCTACATTTGGACGTGGTTCCGTATTCATGATGTGCAAAATCACGATTCAAGCGCGCCGGGAGTCGCCTATACCGGCCCAACAGAATTTAGTGCGATCGCAGATTCGGATCGAGTCGTATGAGTACGAGCCATCTGATTGAGAATGAAGTCGATACTTCGGACACCTACCTTTTGTCAGCTCAGAATCTGATCAAGAAGTTTGGCGGGGTGACGGCATTAGATTCGGTGAGTTTCAATTTGAAGACCGGTGGATCCCTAGGCATAATGGGGCCAAACGGCTCAGGCAAGACAACCATTTTCAACGTCCTGACAGGTTTTCTCCGGGCGGACAGCGGAAAAGTATTTTGGAATGGAAGCGATATCTCCAAAGAGTCGGTGCATAGACGAGCTCGGCAGGGGATGGTCCGGACGTTTCAGCAGTCGATGCTCATGCCAGGCTTAAGCGTTCGCGAAAATGTTGACATCGCGATCGTCGATGCATCGCTTTCTGGCCGCGAACCGGTGACGGCCGACGAAATACTCGATTTCCTCGGATTGAAGGCGACGCAAAGTACGTTGGGCGTCGACCTTTCTTGGGGTGATTCTAGATTGCTGGGCATTGGTTTGGCGTTGGCAACGAGACCTAGGTTACTTCTGATGGACGAACCATTCGCTGGACTGAATGCTTTGTCGATTGAACGTGTCTCTTCGCTCATTCATCGACTCAGCGAAGAGGGATATTCCATGTGCATCGTTGACCATAAGGTGCCGCACCTTGTGCCCCTTTGCGATCGACTCATGGTCCTGGTCAATGGCGTTGTTCTCGCTGAAGGTGCTCCTGACGACATCATCTCTTCTCGCGACGTGCAGGTTGCCTATCTGGGGGTCACGTAATGCTCGTACTTGAAAATGTGTCAGCGGGTTATGGAAGCAATGAGGTGCTCAACGATCTTTCGCTTACAGTTAATGACGGAGAGATTGTCGCGCTGTTAGGACTTAATGGTGCTGGCAAAACAACGACAGTACGTACCATCGGTGGGCTAGTCCGAGCCCGCCAGGGGCGCCTCGTTTTCGATGACATCGATATCGCGAACAGCACACCACGAGATAGAGTTCTCCGCGGGATTAGTGTCGTACCCGAGGGTAGGTCGCTGTTTTTTTCGATGACGGTTGAGGAAAATCTGGACATCGGAGCCTTCACACGATCCGATCGATCGGAGATACGCAAAGACAAGTTGTCGTGGTTCGAACATTTTCCAAATCTGGAACGCCTTAAGCGGCGAAATTCGGGCCATTTGAGCGGTGGTGAGCAGGGAATCGCTGCGTTCACTCGAGGCATGATGTCTCAGCCATCGCTAATGATTCTCGATGAGCCATCACTCGGAATCGCTCCAAAAGTTTTGGAAGAGATTGGCTCAACCATTAAAAGGATGCGCGATGAAAAGGGAATCGCCTGCCTCCTCGTAGAGCAAGACATTCCATTCGCGTTGTCAGTTGCCGACCGAGTACTTGTCATGGTTAGTGGTCGGATCGTCGCTGAAGCGAGTCCCGATGAGCTGCGCGACGGCGATAAACTCCGTGAAATATTCTTGGGCGCAACTCCGCCAAGTTAGCTGTTTCGTTCGGGGTCTAACCCGTCGGATTCGATTCGCTGCCAGGAACGCGATTCCTGGTGAGATGTGCGACTAAAGCACGGTTGATAAATGCTGGTTGCTCATCGTTGGCCAGGTGCGCACTATCAGCAACATTTAGATATTGGCCACTTTGTACGCTGGACGCAATCCGTTGCAGATGGTCAGTTGGAATCGCGGGATCTTCATTTCCGGCGATCGCAAGCGTGGGAGCGATAATCGAAGCAAGATCGCTGGTGAGGTTCATTTCAGCTATCGCCTCGGAGCACGATGCGTATCCTTCGGCAGGTGTCGCTGCAATCATTGCGCGGGCCGCGGCAATTCGCTCCGGTTCGCGTTGAGCCAAGCGTTTCGTGTACCAGCGAGAAACCACCGCGTCGGCCACTGCTTCGGTGCCTTCAGCGCGAACAGTTGCAGCTCGCTGGTGCCAGGCTTGCGCGGCATCGAGGTACGCTGAAGTACAAAGGACCGCGAGTCGATCAATCCGATCCGGGTTACGTGCGGCAAGCCGCATTCCCGTCATGCCACCAATCGAAAGACCAACGAAGTGGACGCGAGTCAAGTTCAGTCGATCGAGTAGTGCAATGACATCGTCGGCGAGGTCATCTATGGAGTACGGACCCTTTGGAACTGGAGATTCGCCGTGTCCCCTTATGTCGTATCGTACGACCCGGAAGTGAGACGCAAGGGCGTCAATTTGTTGGTCCCACATGACATAAGTTGAGCCCAAAGAGTTTGAGAGGACGACCGATGGGGCGTCGGGTGGCAGATTCTCCGAAGCGTTGATCACATGATGAACCACAACTGGTGTCGTCACGCTGCGGCTCCCAAGATTGTCGCTCGTTGTCGTTTGCTTCCAATACTGATCGAATTCGATTTGTGACGCTGTTGCTTCACCGTCATAATTTTAGATCTCCTGTCCAATGCACTTGATTGATTTAGTTGATGTCGAGAAATTTGAGACTCCGTAGTTGCTCTGCCGATGTGTTCAGTCCTTGTTCTTCGAACTGAGTACGAGAGTGGGAAGGGTTGGAGCGTGACCGCGACGATAAACGAGGAGGGTGCGTTCAAATTCGATCAGGGCTTCCCCATCCTGGTTGAATCCAGTCGTGTGGACTTTCACGATTCCAACATTCGGGCGACTGTTCGAGTCACGCACTTCTAAGACTTCGGACATTGAGTACACGGTGTCACCCTCAAAGAGTGGTTTTAATAGACATACATGATCCCACCCGAGGTTCGCCATCACGTTTTGTGAAACGTCGCTGACCGATTGGCCCGTAACCAGCGCAAGGGTTAGGGTGGAATTGACGAGCGGCCTGCCAAACTCAGTTTGGGAAGCATAATGTCGGTCGAAATGCAGGGCTGCGGTGTTTTGGGTGAGCAATGTGAACCAGGAATTGTCCGTTTCGGTGACAGTTCTTCCTAATGCGTGGTGGTAGACGTCGCCGACGTGAAAATCTTCAAGAAATCGACCTCGCCAACCCTCAATGTCGGTCACCGGGTTCTCCCTCTGCTCAGCAACTCGTTGATTTGCAGCGTCATTTTAAGCTTATCGCAATCACACATCATATATTTGTGGGAAAATGGTCTTTGTGCGCCCGGCCACCCCGACTCGAACCGACGAGTCCTCGAAGTACAAATGGACTGCATTGGCAATTGTTACCTTTGCCAGCCTGATGGTGTCTATCAACCAATCAATTATGCTCATTTCGCGTCCCGACATCTTTCGTGGGATTCATCTCAATCCGATGACACCGGTGAATTCGGGATATTTGTTGTGGATGCTGGTGGGATTCCCAGTCGTTGTTGCCGTGCTGGTCGTCACTTTGGGCCGCGTGGGCGACATCTATGGACGAGTTCGCATCTTCAATCTCGGATTCGCAGTATTCGCAATATTCTCCATGCTGCTTTCAGCTACTTGGCTTACCCAGGCTTCGGGCGCCATTTGGTTGATTGGGATGCGAGTCGGTCAAGGGGTGGGGTGAGCGATGATTTTCGCCAACTCTTATGCGATCGTGACCGACGCATTTCCCGAGCGAAAACGCGGACTCGCATTTAGTGTTTTGAGCGTTGCGTTCAACTATTGCGCGTTCATTGGACTCCTATTAGGCGGTGTCTTGGCTCCAGTGCAATGGCGCCTCACATTCCTTATCTCAGTACCGCCTGGTCTCCTTGGCACGATCTTCGCCTACTTGAAGCTCAAGGATCAAAGCATTCGCACGCCGTCGAAGATCGATTGGCTCGGCAACCTTTCGTCTGCAGTTTGACTCATTTTTGTATTGATTGGAATTTCCTACGGCCTGCTTCCGTACGGGCACCACACGATGGGCTGGACGAGTCCGGTAGTTGTCGCTGAAATTGTTGGTGGTATCGTCATCCTTGCCGTTTTCGCAATCATTGAAACCACGGTGGCGCAACCAATGTTTCGATTGACGCTGTTCCGAATTTGAGCATTTTCTGCTGGCAATATTGCAGGGTTCTGTTTCAATCTCAGTCGTGGTGGATTGATGTTCATCTTGATTATTGGCTTCAAGGCATATGGTTGCATGAGCACGGATACAGCTTTGTTCAGACACCGCTTTGGTCTGGGATCTATTTGTTGCCGTTGGCAGTAGGGTTTTTGTCTTCGGCTCTGACTAGCGGCGCGCTTGCAGATCGCCATGGAGCACGAGCCCTTGCTTCAGTTGGACTATTGATCGTGGCCATCGCATTTGTATGTCTCCTCGCGTTGCCAGTTAATTTCTCTTATTGGATGTTCGCCGTCGTAATTTCCCCGATATCGATCGGCATGGGAATGTTCATTCCTCCGAACGCGAAGGGCATCATGAACAGCCTGCCGGCGAGTCAGCGTGGAGCGGGTGGCGGCATGACGACAACAGCAAATTGGCCCGGCCAAGTGATGTCTACTGGCGTCTTTTTTACACCATTGGTCCTGAGTTTGGCTTCCAAGTTATCCTCTTCGCTTTAAAACGGAATTATCGAAAATGGCTTCAGTCGTTCGGTCGCGCTACATGTGTCTCATCTACCTCCAACCAGCAGTCTTTTTGCAGCATTTCTGGGCTATAGTCCAATGAAATCTCTGCTCGGAAGTGGCAATCTGTCTCGCCTTTCCCCGACCACTTTCCATCTCGTCTCCGGGCGGGCGTTCTTTCCCAAGTTGTTGGCAGCCTCTTTTGGGCGTGGTCTCATCGGAGCCTTTCTTTTTGCCGCATTAATATGCGTCATGGGCGCGACGCTCTCCCTCTCTCTTTCGTGGCGGAAAACTCCAGCATCTAGGGTTACCATGTTCGTAATTATAAAAAATAAAATGTATGAGGAGGAATTCGTGTCAAACGACATTGTTGTCTACAGCAGAACGGTTGTGCCTTTTACCTCAACCGGCGAAATCGATGAAGATGGCTTCCGGGAGTATTTACGTCGCCTTGTGAGAAACAACATTGCCGTTTATCTGGCGGCCTGTGGTCCCTGTGAAGGATTCACACTCTCAAATGAGGAGATCAGCCGGATATACAAGATTGGTGTGGAGGAGTGTAAGGGAAAGGTTTTCGTCGGCGGCAGCGGCAAGGAGCAGCACACCGCTAAGGATACGTTGGAGATTGTCCAACTTGGAATCGATGCCGGATTGGACAGCATCAACGTTTATGGACCATCGGGTTGGCACGGCTACGAACCAACTGAGGCGGAATTTCTAAACTACTACGATCGGATACTGAGCGAAACGAACTACTCAACTTCTATGGCTCCGAATCCGGCAATCGGCTATCGACCTAGTGCCCGATCAGTCGCTGCGGTTTGCAACAAGTACCCACAAGTCAATGCCGTCATTCTTGCGGGAATATATGAAGATGGATACCTCATTTCATTGAAAGACAGTCTTACCCGGGACGTCGACTTTTTGATAACGCTTCCGACAGCCTTGACCGGATTTGAACTTGGTTCGCGAGGTCTGATCGCATATCAATCACAGTTCATCCCAAACACCTATCGATCATTTATTGATCTCTACAGCGACGGGAACTTGGCCGAGGCAATGGTGGTTTATTCTCAGCTGCGAAACTACGAAGCACTAGTCGTGAGTGAGCCGGCGTGGAAGATTCGCTGGTGCAAAATGGCGATGCGGGCTTTCAAGCTTCCGGGTGGCGAAGGAACGTTCCGCGAGCCGTGCCTGATGCCAGAGAACAGTGAAGTGTCGCGGTTTGCGAAGGCGCTTATCGATCTTGACATCCCGGAGATCAATGAGATGGCAAGTGCTTCGGGACTAAATTAGTTCTCTGGTCCAAGCTTGGTCGTGCGAATTTGAAAACACGTCGCTTCTCGTCGATTCATCTCGGTCAATTTCCGGCTTCGGATCCCGAGGATCGATTGAAGGCCTCACCACGCTTGTTTGAGAAGTGCTTTCATCGACTCGAATTCGATGGGTCGGGGGTTGGAAGACGGCACAGCTTCCAAAGCCAAGTCGGTGGCTTCATCGAGGTCGGACGAGTGAAGTCCAATTTGTCGAAGGGAAGTCGGAGTCTTCAGCGTCTCACAGAGACCACGAAGACTCGCCACGGGATCTGAGGAATTAAATCCCCGCGTCAGTGCTGCTTCTGCGATCGGGGCGTACGGGAGATTGAAGGCGAGAACGTGCGGAAGGAGGCATGCGTGGAGATACGCGTGCGGTAAATCGAATCGACCTCCAAGAGCATGACAGATTCTGTGATGCAATCCAGACCCCGCGGAAGCCAGTGCCGTGGCGGACAAGTACGCCCCGAACAGTAAATCGTCAAGAGGAGGTGAATCTCCAACCAATTGTGGCAGCGAGTTCACCAGAATTCGGATGCCGACCTCTGCGGTCGCCGACGAGATCGGATCGGCGTTTGGCGCCCACAGCGCATCAATGGCGTGAGCGAGGGCGTTGAACCCGCTTGCGGATGCGAACTCTGGCGAAAGCGTTGACAGAAGTGATGAGTCGTAGATAACGACTTTAGGGAGAACGCGGACGTCTCGTCCGGTGACCTTTCTCCCAGCTTCCGTGATGCCCCAAATTGGCGTGGCCTCGGAGCTGGCGAATGTGGTCGGGACGGCAATTATTGAGATGCCCACTTCGAGGGCGACCGACTTTGCGAGACCAGTCGCCGAACCGCCACCAATTGAAAGGATGAGGTCGACATTGTTGCTGCGAGTCAGTTCGCGAGCCAGTTTGACTTCGTGATACGGCACATGTTGATGTACGGTTCGGATATGCGCTCCGATTGGAAGATCACGAGCGAGGAAACTCCAGCGGGTGCTTCCGATCAGTAAGACACTCTTCGACTCTCGTTCGGCAACTTCTTTGGATAGGTGTTCCTGACATTGCCCGTGGCCAAACAAAATCCTTTGGGCGAGCGTGTCATGTCGAAAAGAGTTCATCTCATAGTCCATACATCACGAGGACAGACGCGAATTCGGTTGTCGGTGGGAGCTTTGACAAGATTGGCGCGAAGACGAGTGAGGTCGTTTCTTCTCGGCTACCTTCCCAAAATCTAGGCCCATCGCTTCGGCAAAGAAGCGGATCGTATGACGCGCATCACTGGCAGCGGTATTGGTCCGATTGACAGCGGTAAGCAAAATCTTCGACGGTGTCTTCACGTTTGATCCAATCGGCGATCAGGAATTCAACCTGACGAATTCGATAGCCCACTTAAGCCGAAAGTCGCAACGGCAATGCTTGCAAACCCCGAAGGACAAAGGAGGACCGCCACTGAACGGAATTGGAGGTGAGTTCAATGCCTTCAAAGCGAGACAGCAGTCCTTGAATTCCTTCTTGGAGTTCGACACGAGCCAACGCAGCACCGAGACAGAAATGTGATCCGCCTCCAAAGGAGATGTGCCGATTCGGCGATCGCGTCAGGTCGAGTTCGAGCGGACGTTCGAAGACCGTAGGGTCGTGATTGCACGCATTAAGTCCGACGTACACCTTTTCGCCTTCGCGGACCAGTTGGCTCCCGAGGGTAATGTCACCAGACGCGTATCGTGCCACGGAGTTCCTCGGCGCTGAGTCATAGCGAAGCAACTCTTCGGTCGCGGTGGGAATCATGTCGGGTTCGGCGCGAAGTTTGGCGAGCTTCATCGGCTCAAGCAATAGGTCGTAGACAACGGTTGCCATTGTGTTTGCAGTTGTCTCGTAACCGCCAACGATCAAGATGATGATCATCGCGACGAGTTCCTCCTCGCTCATCGAGTCACCGCCATCTCGGACGGCAACGAGCTCGGTAAGTACGTCGTCCGTTGGGGCACTCCGGCGATCTTCGAACGCCTCGAGGAGGTACTCAATACCCTCGCGCACGACCGAATCTGCATGAGCGACCTCACTGTCGGTGACTTCTGGCTCGAGGATCGAAATCATGCCATGTGCAAGTGCAACAAACAAATCAACTTTGCTCGGGTCCAGCCCGAGTATCTCGACGACGACCTTCGTGGGAACTTGCAGTGCAAAATCATGTACGAGATCTACGACATCGCTTTCTTCAATCGCGTCGAGCTGTTTGTCGACTATTGCTCTCACCATCTGGCGTCGCTGTTCGGCGGCGCGTGGTGTGAACAGCCTGTTCACCAGTCGCCTAAGACGCACGTGGTCGAAGTCGTCGAGCATCTGGATCGATTTCAACCAGTGTTCAGTCGCAAGGCTGCCTTCTCGCCCGTAACCAACCTGCGCGACCGGTGGTTGAATCTTCCAGAACGAGTCGTTCCTGAGAACGTCGACCCCAATGTCATATCGCGAGATGAAGTAGAACCCGTAGGGAGTAAGAAATACCGGAGCTGTTTCGCGTAATGCAGCGAAGATAGGACGCGGATCATCGAGAGGAGCCGTCGCCATTTCGATGAAAGCTTCATCGAGAGACGCCGTTCGAGAGCTCATATATCCCTACACTTTCTTGTAAGAGCGAATGTCAGGAGACTCTTCTCATTCTAGCTGAGGTGTCGGGTAAGTAGGAAAGTCGGTCAGTGATAAGGGAGACGACTGTGAAGGTTTGGTTTATTACTGGAACGTCTCGAGGATTTGGACGGGAATGGGCGATTGCTGCTTTGGATCGCGGTGACCGAGTTGTGGCAACGGCGAGGAATCCACATTCTCTAGATCAACTCGTTAAAGACTACGGCGACTCCGTGATGCCATTGGTTCTTGACGTGACCAACCGTGATGCGGTTTTCGAAGTCGTTCGAAAAGCTTACGACCACTTCGGCAAGTTGGACGTCATCATCAATAATGCCGGTTACGGACAGCTTGGCATGGTCGAAGAGGTCAGCGAGCAAGAAGCTCGAAACCAGATTGAAACCAATCTCTTTGGCGCATTGTGGGTGACGCAGGCAGTCTTACCGTACCTGCGTGAGCAAGGAAGTGGGCACATCATTCAGGTGTCTTCGATTGGTGGCGTATGCGCGTTCATGAACGTCGGAATTTACCACGCTTCGAAGTGGGCGCTCGAGGGAATCAGCCAGTCGCTTGCGCAAGAAGTGGCAGCGTTTGGCATCAACGTCACGATTGTCGAGCCTGGAGCGTTTTCAACGGACTGGGCTTACCCTTCCGCCAAACATTCGGTGCCAGATCCGGCCTACGAGAGTGTGAGAGAGGAGACAGCTCGTGCTCGTGCGGCGCGAGTTCACGTGCCAGGAGATCCTTTGGCCACTCGTTCAGCGATACTTGCAGTTGTTGATTCCGATTCTCCACCCTTGCGCATATTTCTCGGAGACGGTCCGTTAGCGATTGTGGCTGCCGACTACGCAGACCGGATAGCCACTTGGCGAAAATGGGAGAGCGTATCTATCGCCGCTCAGGGACATACCAGGTAGTTGGGAAGAAGTCCGGGCAGTTGGTTGAGCTCGTTCGATTGTTGCGGAGAATATTCAAGTTTCTGAACAAGGCGCGAGTCCAGAATGGCCGACGACGTAGTCTGACAACACACTTGCATGACACGCAAGGGGTCACAGGTTCAAGTCCTGTACGGCCCACCAATTGTTATGAGTCGAGACATCCCGGACACTCGAACCTGTGAATCTTAGGTCGAGTGGTTTCGGGTGATCGGTTGGTAGTCGCGATCAGGGTTCAGGATGATCTCGCCGACCAGTTCGCCGTCTTCGGTGACGATATCCACGTGCTCGTCGACGACGTAAAGCCGAATGCGTTCACCTCGATATTTCCAGCCCACGTTCAGGTGTCGTAGTTTGCCCAGATAGCGCAGCGTGACGTGTCCGCGCACGTCGACAACGTCGTGACGGATGCGGTGGTGCGGCTGATCGATGAGTGTGCCCGCGGGCATCTTGTCGCGACCCTCGTAGGCAACGCGCGGCGTGACCCGTCCGCGACTGCGGTGCGGTCGGACCTCGTTGTAGTAGCGCACCTTTTCGTTCAAGACGCACTGCAGCTCAGCGAGCGTGTGTGCGGGTGCGGCGCTCAGAAACTTCTTCAAGGTCCAGTGCCAACGCTCGACCTTCCCGCACGTCTGGGGATGGTAGGGCGTCGAGTGCTTGTAGAGCACGCGGTGCTCGAGCAGATCACTCTCAAAGCCCGTGCGTCCGCCGCGGGATCTCGCGTTGTAAATTGCACCGTTGTCGCTCAACACCGACGCCGGCGTGCCGTAAGCCGCGCAGGTCAGGGCAAACAGCCGGCGCACGTCAGTGACCCTCGTGACCGGGAACACCTCACAGGCGAGCACTCGGCGCGAGTAGTCGTCGAGGAAGGTGACGATCTCCACCTCGGTGCCGTCGTCGAGTTGCCAGTGGGTCATGTCGGTCTGCCAGCACTCGTTGGGCAGTGACGCCTCGAAGCGGATGTAAGAGGCGCGGGGTCGTTTGCGCGGTTCAGGCGTGATGAACCCGCGTCGCTTCAAGAGTCGATAGATCGTCGCGACCGAGGGCGGGCTGAGGCCAGTTTCGACCAAGTGCCAGTGAATGGTTTCGGCGCCGGCGTCGGATCCGTAGTCGAGGAGCTCTTTGCGCATCGAGACCACGCGCTCTTCCATGACCGGGCTCACCGAGCGAGGATTTGAGTGAGGTGCCTTGGACTTGGCGACCAGGGCCTCGGCGCCCCCCTCGCGGTAGCGCTTCACGAGTTCCGCCACCCAGGACTTGGAGACGCCGTAACGAGCAGCGGTCACGCGAATCGAGCGACGCTCCAAAACCACCGAATCGACGACCATTTGAGCCAAAACCATGGAAACACCTCCCAAAGGAAGTGTCCACTATGTCTCGACACATACTGTCCACTATCTATTGCAGTTGCACACCGTACGGCCCACCAATTTTCTGTCGGAATACACTCCGATTGAAGTTCGTGATCTTCAGCCCTTACACAACGTGAGCATCTTTGTGAGCAAATCGAACGCTGTTTGCGAAGTGCCGCATTTCGACCTAACAACCAGTTTGTTGACTCGGGTAAATAAATAGCTCCAAACGGGATTAAGAACGAAAGAATTCGGCTCGTGCAAAGTATTCCTCCACGGATTCCGCCTCTAGGCCGAAGCCGTCCAGAAAGCGAGTCAGAGTACGGTCTCTGAAAATGACGTCGCCCACATAAATCTGACTGCCAGTTCGCCGAGTACAGGCAGTAATTACGAGGCGCTGCTTTGCCCTCGTGAGGGAAACGTAAATAAGTCGACGAGCTTCGTCCTCTTCCGCCGCCGAATTATTCCCAGGTATCACCTCGTCCTCAGCCTGAAGAACAATGACTAACTCAGAACTGAGTCCTTTGGCGCCGTGCATCGAAGTGATTGTGACGTGGTCTTCCATCTTGGCCGGCCTCGTGTCCCCGAGCGATGTCATTGCTCCGATCAGCGCCTCAATATAACTTGGATTATCTGGTTGTCCGTCGGACTGATTTTCAAACTCGTCGACGAGTGGTTCCAGTATCTGATCAAATTCTTGGCGCATTTCCGGTGGGGCTTCTATGAGACTAAGTGTTCTATCAAACCAGTCGCACAAGCCTTCGTCCGAATCTGGGGCAAGAGATCCGGCGATCTCCAAAATTTCATCGACTTCCGCGATGAGCGCGGCTAGACCGCTTCCTGAAAATTCATTTGGATTATTTCGAAAGGTCTCGATCGCCGCGAGAAACTGGATGCCCTTTTCAAAGCAATATTTGACAACATGCCAAATTCTCTGAAAGCCAATTCCGTTGTTCCGTAGATCCAGGAGAGATCGAATGGCAAGGTCATCGCCTTGCCCATCGCTTTCAAGATGCATGGAGAGGACAAGAAACTCGAAAACCTGCCGGATTACGGGATCAATATTGACACTTGCGCGAGGTTGGTAAACATTGATGCCAAGTTCGATGAACTTCGCAACTATTTGTTTCGAGAATTTCTGATTCTTGTCGGCTTTCAAGAGTATGAGAATCTCATCGGGTGGGGTCCCTCGTGCAATTTCTCTTTGCACGATTAAACCCAATTTTGTTGCTTCGTCATCCTGATCGGAAAATCGCATCAGGTGCACGCTTGCTGACCAATCGGTGATCGAGTTAAGTGCCTTTGGAATGCGCTCAACCTCTTGGCTGATCAGCCAGTTAGCGATGTCGACGACGGATGGCCCACAGCGCAAACACTCCTCAAGGACGACTTGATTTGCATTTTCAAAATCTTCAGTGAAATTTCGAATGCCTGCAGGATGTGCTCGTCGAAATGAATAAATCGATTGGTCGTCATCGCCAGCCACCAGCCCGTGTTATTCCAGTTAGACCCTGCTCCGTCAAAATCTGGTTTGGGTGTAACTACTACTCGGCGCTTGATGATGCCAATTGCTTGAATGTGCGACCTGGCGAAAGAGAATACGAAGTCACCCGGCTGAGCTTCTTCCATAGTGTCGTAAAAGTGGTTACGCTGACCATTCGTCTTGGTAATCGGTGACCATAAGAAGCCGCCGTACACTTCGTGCTCGAAGGTCTGGTTATGGCTGACCCACCAGTAGCGCATTGTTTGCAGCCTATGTCGTCATGGGCAGTCAAGAAGAGTGCAGATCAAACTCATTTTCCGGTCCAGTCAATTGTCAATCTTGCTGAAATTGATACCAATGTGAGCGCTCTTCGTAGTTGTTTCAATATGGATCAGCAAACTTCGTCACCAGAGAAAGCACTTCGGCGTAGTACTGCCGCACTTGTCCGAGAGAGATCGTGGAGTCACCTCCGTGTGCAATTCGATTTCTTTGTGCGGTAAGGCTCCCGAGCGCGATCCGTTCTGCATCGGTTAACTCCATATTTAGTCGCTCGCGCCATGCTTTGTCGAAGGAGCCGCTTAGTTGCAGAAGCTTGTCCACACTCGGGTTTTGGAACATTCCCATCCGCCAGACCACATGATTTGCAATTTGGGAACTGGATCTCAAGGAAGTGTGGGTCTGAACTACTTCGAGAGCCACTTGCTCAACCAAGCCACATACTCGAATAACCAAGTATTTTGCATAGTCGGATTGAACCTCCATGTCAGTTTGGCTCGTGGCTCGGACGAAAATGCTGTTGACCTTAGGGGGCTACTGAAGGTTTAGGTCTCATCTAACTTGTGAGGATTCACCTCACAGAAGGATGATGATTATGGCCAAGGCCTATCCGGCCGAGTTTCGAGATGACGTCGTGCGAGTCGCTCGAAGACACGATGCACCGCTCAACCAGATTGCGAAGGACTTCGGGATTTCCGAAGCCACTTTGCACAACTGGTTGAAGAAAGCAGACGTCGAAGACGGCGCTCGACCCGGACTCAACGAGTCCGAGCGCAGCGAACTGCGATCCTTGAAGAAGCGCACCCGTCTGCTCGAACAAGAAAACGAGATCCTGCGAAGAGCCGCCATCTATTTCGCGAAGGACCTCAGCCCAAAATGAAATACCCGCTCGTCCGCGAGTTGGCCACCGACGGGTTCCCCGTCACGGTGACGTGTCGGGTCTTGAAGTTCTCCACCAAGAACTACTACCGATGGTTGCGTCGTCCCGTGACGCCGCGCGACCTTGAGAACGCCTACCTGACTAACGCCGCGATCGACGCCCACCACGACGACCCGGTCTTTGGTTACCGGTTCATCGCCGACGAGCTGAGCAGCGCCGGCTACGCGGCGAGTGAGCGTCGAGTGTGGCGACTCTGCTCAGAGCAACAGATCTTCTGCTCGTTCTCTAAGCGCTCGAAGAGCTCCAAGCGTCCCGGACCAGCCGTTCACGACGACCACGTGCAACGTGACTTCACGGCGAGTCGACCCAACGAGGTGTGGCTGACCGACATCACCGAGCACCGAACGAGTGAGGGCAAGCTCTACCTGTGCGCCATCAAGGATCTCTACTCCAATCGCATCGTTGGCTACGCCCTCGATGAACGAATGAAGGCGTCACTCGCGGTGAGAGCACTGCGCAACGCGATTCGACTGCGTGATCCAATGGGCACAGTCGTTCATAGCGATAGAGGATCTCAAGGTGAATTCAACCGGTTGTCGCAACACCTCATGAAAATGGAGGTGTTACGTGGTTCGTCGACAACAAGCAGCGGATCGGGCAGAGCGACCAAGGATGAGATCGCCGGGGCATCCACCGTTCCCGCGCGAAGTCGAGCGATTGTTCTGGATCGAGATTGCCAAAGGTCTGATACCAGCCGAAGCGGCGCTCGCCGTCGGTGCGTCCCAACCAGTCGGGCAGCGCCGGTTCCATAATGCTGGTGGCATGCCACCATTCACTCTTGAACCTCTGTCGGGCCGCTACTTGTCGTTCCATGAACGCGAGGAGATTGCGTTATTGAAAGCGCAAGGAGCGGGAGTGAGACAGATCGCTCGAGCAATTGGTCGAGACCCGTCGACGATCTCTCGAGAGCTGCGCCGCAATGTGGCGAACCGGAGCAACAATCTCGACTACCGAGCATCGGTGGCGCAGTGGAAGGCCGAGTTAGCGGCAAAGCGTCCGAAGCCGGCGAAGTTGGTGACGAATCCCCGACTGCGCACCTACGTCGAAGAGCGGTTGTCGGGCCAGATCAGGCGACCTAACGGCATGATCGTCACTGGACCACCGCCGCCGCGCTTTACCGGCAACGCCAAACCTCACCGCAAGCACCGCGCGTGGGTGCGCGCCTGGAGTCCCGAGCAGATCGCCCAGCGCATCAAGTTCGACTTCCCCCATGATGAGAGCATGCGAATCAGTCACGAGGCCATCTATCAAGCGCTCTACATCGAGGGTCGCGGCGCACTCAAACGCGAACTCGTCTGGTGCCTGCGCACGGGACGCGCGCTACGCGCGCCGCGTGAGCGAGCTCGACGCGTGACGTGGGCCCACGTCACGCCCGAGACGTTGATTAGTGAACGGCCTCCCGAGATCGAAGATCGTGCGGTGCCCGGACACTGGGAGGGCGACTTGCTCATTGGTCTCGAACGCTCCGCCATTGGCACCGTCGTTGAGCGCACGACTCGCTTCACCATGCTGGTGCACTTACCGCGTGAAGAGGGCTACCGTCACAAGGAGACGCCGAAGAACGGCCCGGCCCTCGCTGGCTATGGCGCCCTCACGATGAAAAACGCGCTCGCCACCACCATGTCCTCTCTGCCAACGCAACTCGCACGCTCACTGACGTGGGATCGCGGCAAGGAGATGTCCGCCCACGCCCAGTTCAAGGTTGCCACCGGCATCCCGGTGTTCTTCGCCGACCCCAGCAGCCCATGGCAGCGTGGCACAAACGAGAACACCAACGGACTTTTGCGCCAATACTTTCCTAAGGGCACGGATCACTCATGTTGGTCAGCTGAAGACCTTGAGGCCGTTGCTCATGCACTCAACACACGGCCACGAAAGACTCTCGGATGGAAAACACCTGCGGAGGCCTTCGACGAGCACCTACAATCACTGCAACAAGCAGGTGTTGCTTCCACCGGTTGAACTCGCCCAATTTCGATCGAAAGCTTTCGTCCGCGTCTTGCGCAACAACCAACTCGTCGGTTCGATGGGACGAGTCGCGTCGGCGGGCGACAACGCCGCCATGGAGTCGTTCAACTCACTGCTGCAAAACAACGTGCTCGACACGAGGCGTTGGGAAACGAGAGAGGAGTTGCAGCTCGCCATCGTGACGTGGATCGAACGGACCTATCACCGTCGACGTCGCCAACGAGCCCTCGGCAAGATGACGCCGATCGAATTTGAAGCACTTGACCTGGCGTCGAAAGCCGCCTAAAACTAAAGACCCAACCTGAGACCCATATCGTCAGCAGCAACGTAGAGCCCGTCGCGGGTTCGCCGTGCGGACAGAAGATAGTTCGTGTACGTCTCACCCAATCAGCGACTCGCGAGAAGTCGCGTCGCTCAGTACTATTCGATTCGTTCGGTCCGCGTAGACACCGAAGGGACTGTAGTGCCATGAGCCTGTTCAGCAGCATGGTGGCGGAGGGCATCCACGAGAACCGTGGACTGTTGCCTTAGAGCACGAGCGTCAGACTTCTGAAGTATCTCGCCCTCTGCGGATCGGACACTTAGAAAGCGAACGAACGGAGGGAG
>Ga0207933_1000051_pt1 | contig 108965 bp, 93 predicted proteins | sample NGESurdeep092012_4_FD_184488 | JGI IMG/M metagenome (GOLD analysis project Ga0207933, IMG submission 184488) | Arctic peat soil microbial communities from Barrow, Alaska - NGEE Surface sample F53-3 deep-092012 (SPAdes) | ecosystem: Environmental > Terrestrial > Soil > Wetlands > Peat ... | reverse complement strand
TGGAACCGCCATCATTGACGAACTTCACCACCCGTTCCCGTAAATCCAACGCATAGGCTTTCATGCCCCCAACTCTATCACACTATGTCCCAATGTCAATGTGAAACTCTATAGGTCGGCGAAAGCCGATGCGATAATGCCCTTCATCCCATAATGGGTCAGGCAATTTTGCCTGTTTATTGCCTCTCTTGAGGCTTATTGGCGAGAACTGACGCCGGTTTGCGGTCAGTTTGATGACTCCCACTTCCCAAAACATGGCCGTGCCATGCCTTGGAAGTCGGTTTTTGAATCCCGGAAAATTGTGCAATCCGTGCCAACAGTTATCGGAATTGCCTATACGAACTATAGGCAAATACGATAGTTGATTTTTTGAGGAGACAGTTTCGTTAGGCTACGCTTTTACGAAAGTTGAAAAAATGAGCGGTTGGAAATGAAGCAACGAAATTTCATCGGGCGGCTGGTCAGCAGATGGCGCAACCAACGCGGTTGGACGCAGGACGTATTCGCTGACAAGTTGCAGTTTGCGGGCTGGCATGACGCCACCCGCGATACCGTCGCCAAAATTGAAGGCGGCTTGCTGCGGATTGACCTGACGCAGCTTTATTACATCGCCGCCGCGCTTGGTCTTCAGCCGTCCGAATTTCTTTCTCAAATTGATTGGCGCAGGGCAGTTGAGGAATAATAACAACCAGCAGAAACGTATGGAAACCATCCCCGAAAATGAAAAAACAACACCGGCCACCACGCCACTCGCCGAGCGGCTGGCATATTCGATCCAAGAAGCCGCCGACCTGCTTGGCATCCACTACTACACCATGTATCGGCTCATTCAGCGGCAAAAAATAAAAACCTGCCGTGTGTTGCGCGGCAAATTGCTCGTGCCGCGCACGGAACTGGTAAAACTCTTACAAACTGACTTGAGGTAAATTATGAAATACCAGGAAAGACCCACCGAATTGCAAGAATCGGCTGCCACCGAAACAAAAATGGCTTTTGCGGAACATTTGAACCAGTTTAACAGTTTTTGCGACGCGCTCCATAATCTTGAGCGCAATCTGGAAACGACAGGAAACGACGCCTTCAAAGCCGCGCTGCTTTCATCTGGCCGTGTTGTTAAAACAGACGAGGGCGCGGAATGGCAGCACGACGTTGACTTGATGAAAGATATTTCCATTTGCCATCGTCGCAACGCTGGCGAAATGGAATTTGCCGTTGTCGAATCCGTTCCGTTGCCGTCGGGTGAAACCAAAGAAGTTTTGAACAGCGGCCACAACGTGCGGGAAGTGTTGCAGACGTTCGCGCACGACCAGCGGCAAGTCTTGAGACTTTGGAAAGATGACGTGACGGCGCAAATGCGGGAACATCTGGAGCAAAAATATCCCGGCCACGACATGAGCATTGTGGTCGAATCGTTTGAATACAAAATGTCGCGCGCCCTTGCTCAAAGACCGGCACAGGCTCAAAATCAAAGTCGAGGCGTCCGAATTTGAAATTCTTTCGAGGGAAATCTGATACTGCTTTTGGATACTACATGACTTTTTTGCCGCTCAAATAGACTCAATAGGAGCAAAGCTCTAATGAAAAATCATCAATGTTTATCGGATTTTGTGATGATAGATAACCTTGAACAAAAGTGAGCAAAGGTCGTTTTTGAATTAGCAAACCATCGCCTTCAGCCACTCGGCCATCTCTCCAACCTTTGTTTAACAATAATTTATAGTGGATTCTGTATGCCTGTCCGCATGATCGACCAAACTTAATCCGCTACGTTTCATCCGGGACATTTTTTGCATGAATGCGCGTGACTGGCAAGCTCATTCGCCAAAGAAGGCAAACAATTTGCATCGTTCGGGAAGAAAATTGAGAACGCCAAACAGGCATGATTTCCAACCATCCGATTTATGGGGTTAAAAGCAAGTCGTTGACTTCGCGGTCGGCTTGGGAAATAATGGCGCGACAATCCTTGTCGTTGCTGAATTAAATTTTTACGGAAAACATGCGGCTCCAACAAATTGCAATAGAAATAAATCAAACTGATTATGAAAAAACTCATTCAATCCATCATGCTCACGGCGGCTGGACTTTGTGTGGCGGCCCTTGTAGGTTGCGCGTCCATGTCTAAAACCGGGGTCGTCAAAAAAGCTCCGTTCGGAAAAATGCCGGACGGCACGCCCGTTGAAATTTACACGTTGCGCAATTACGCCGGAATGGAAGCGCGCATCATGACTTACGGCGGGACGGTGGTTTCCTTAAAAGTGCCGGATAAAAACGGCAAGCTCGGCGACGTGGTGCTCGGCTTTGACAATCTGGCCGAATACCGGACCAACAGCCCCTATTTCGGCGCGCTCATCGGGCGTTATGGAAATCGCATCGCGAAGGGAAAATTTTCTCTGGACGGGCATGAATATACTTTGGCCGTCAACAACGGTTCCAACAGTTTGCACGGCGGCTTGAAAGGTTTTGACAAAGTGGTCTGGAAAGCCGAGCCGGTGAACACTGCCTATGGTCCCGGCCTGCAATTGACTTATTTGAGCAAGGACGGCGAAGAAGGCTATCCGGGCAACTTGTCCGTCACCGCCGATTATGTCGTCACGGAAAATAACGAACTGATCGTGCAATTCACCGCGAAGACCGACCAGGACACGCTTTGCAATCTCACGCATCATTCCTATTTTAATTTGAGCGGCAAAGGCGATGTCTTGGACGATGTGGTGCAAATTGACGCGGACAAATTTACGCCGACCGACAGCACGCAAATTCCCACCGGCGAATTAAGGCCGGTCGCGAGCACGCCCTTTGATTTTCGCCAGCCCACGCCGATTGGCGCGCGGATCAAGGATGACAACGAACAATTGAAGATCGCCGAGGGCTACGATCATAATTTTGTTTTGAACAAAATGCCGGGCGAGTTTGGCCGCGCCGCCACGGTTTATGATCCAGCCAGCGGACGCGAAATGGAAGTGTGGACGACCGCGCCGGGCGTGCAGTTCTACACCGGAAATTTTCTGGACGGAACGATCAAAGGCAAAGGTGGACACATCTACCATCAATACGACGCTTTCTGTTTTGAACCGCAAGGGTTCCCGGATTCGCCCAATCATCCGCAATTCCCTTCCACCGAATTGAAACCGGGCGAGATTTACAAAAATACGATCATCTATAAATTTTCAGCCCGGCGCAAGGAACCGGAACTGCATCCCTAAACTAAAAAGCAGTTACAACTGCTCCGGCCGCGACATCAAATCCGCGATGCGCGAGAGCAAGCGTCCCGCCGCGCCGCCGTCAATGACGCGATGGTCGAAGCTCAACGTCAGGTTGGCTTCCATTATCGGAACGAATTGATTTTTCGATTCGTCCCAAAACGGAACTTTGCGCCCCGCGCCCATGCCGAGCACGAGCGTTTGTTCGGGCAGGGGAATGGGCGTCGCCCAAATCAAACCGAACGTGCCATAATTCGTGACCGTGGCGATTGAGCCGCCCGTCGCCTCCGCCGGAAGTTTTCGTTGTCGCGCCCATTCCACCAGTTCGTTATAGCGTTGCGTCAATTCGTTCAGCGATTTTTTATCGGCGTTGCGGATCACGGGAACGAGCACGCCATCCTCGGCTTCCACGGCAAAGCCAACGTCAATCGAACCCGGATGAATGATTTTATTTCCCACGAGCCGTCCGGCGGGCGCGGAATTTTCCGCCAGCGCGATCGCCAGCGCGCGCAACGCGTAAAGCGCCGGGCCGGGCTTGGGATTTTGGTTTTTTCGGTGCGTGAGCACCGCATCCAGCGCCACCGGCAAACCCACGGTGGCCAGCGGTCGCGTCCAACTGCGCCGCATCGCATCGGCCACCGCGACGCGCATGGACGAGGCACCGCTCATTTTATGTTTTTCCAGGCTGGCGATGTATTTCTCAAAATCCTCGACGGTCACGCGCCCTGCCGAGCCGCTGCCGGCCACGCCCGCCAAATCCGCCGCGTGCAATCCAAGTTCGTCCATGCGCGCCTTGAGCCGCGGCGAAAGATAACTCGCGCCCGCCGCGTTCGCGGGAACGGGCAAGCCGCGCACCGTCGGCTGCACGCGTCCGCTTCTGCGATTTGAATCTGATTTTGAAAGATGCTCTGTTTCGGGAATTTTTGTTGGGGCAACGTCGAGTCCCAAACGCGCGGCTTCTTCTTTCGTAATCTCAATTTGTCCGAGCGTCGCGCCAACTGCGTAACTTTCGTTCAACTGCGCGGTAAATTTTTCAATTTTTCCTTTGCACGGCGACGTCACGGTCATCGTCGCTTTGTTCGTCTCGACTTCGATGAGATTTTGGTCGGCCTCGACATTGTCGCCAGTCTGGACGAGAAAACTGATGATGGCGGCCTCGGCGATAGATTCGCCGAGCTGCGGCATGATGATTGGAATGTGTGGCATAATTTTAGCGCCTTAAAATTTTTCGCGCGGCGGCGGCAACCGCGCGCGCGGTCGGACGATGCGCCGTCCAAAGATTTGGATGATAGGGAATGGGCGTGTCCTTCGCATTCAACCGTTGCGGCGGCGCGTCGAGCAAACCGAAGCCTTCGCTCGCGACGCGCGCGATGATTTCCGCCGTCACGCCGCCCCACGGCCAGGCTTCGCCCACGCACAACAATTTTCCCGTGCGCGCCACGCTGGCGATGACCGTGTCCGTGTCCAACGGTTTGACCGAACGCAAATCCACAATTTCCACTTCCCAGCCGTCGGCGGAAAGTTCGCCCGCCGCTTCCAGCGCCTCGTGAACCATCGCGCTGTAAGTGACAATGGTAAGATCGCGGCCTTCGCGGGCGATTCGCGCCTTGCCGATGGGCAAGGCTTCGCTCGGCAATTTTTCCGCCTTAAGATGGTAATAAAGAAATTTGTGTTCGCAAAAAATCACCGGGTCGTCGAGCGCCACCGCTTCCAGCAGCATGGAATAAGCGTCTTCAACTGTCGCGGGCGTCAGCACGACGAGGCCGGGATAATGCGCGTAAATAGTTTCGATGCACTGGCTGTGAAACGGCCCGCCGCCTTCCGTTCCGCCAAACGGCAGTCGCACGGTGATGGGGCAGGGAATATTCGTGCGCCAAAAAAGGGTCGCGGCCTGGTTGACGATCTGGTTGAAACCGATCGTCGAAAAATCCGCGAACTGCATTTCAATGATGGGGCGCATTCCTTCAATCGCCGCGCCGACAGCGAGACCGACCATTGCGTCTTCGCTGATGGGCGAATCCAAAACGCGCCCCGGAAATTCTTTCGCCAGATTTTTTGTGGCCTTGAACGCGCCGCCGAAGGCGCCGACATCCTGCCCGTAAATAAATACGCGCGGGTCATCGCGCAACGCATGGGCTTGCGCTTCGCGAATGGCTTCAAGGTAAGTGAGGCTCATTGCGGAAAGGCGGAAGGCAGAATGAAGAATGATGAAACAAAAATCCGCGCGGCGCGCGTTGAAATGATTTCCGCCTTCTGCCTTCTTAATTCTTCCTTTGAATTATTCATGGTGGGTTTCGCTCAAATGCCTGGTGGCAAGCGCGCGCCATTCTTCCACAAACGGGTCCGGCCCGGCCTCGCGTTGCGCCTTGCCGACCGCTTCTTCAATTTCACGGATGATTTCGCCGCGCCAATTCGCGAAGGTCGCCGCGTCCGCCCATTTTTCTCCCAGCAAAAATTGTTCGGCAACTTTCAGGCAATCGCGCCCGAGGGGAGAATTTTTTAATGTCGGATCAATGTAGCTGGAATCGTCATGCTCGCCGTGGCCGCACAGCCGGAGCAATTTGGCCACGACCATTTGCGGCGTGGAATTTTCGCGCGCGCGCGCAACAGCTTCGCCCACGATTTCCAAACACGCGGCCAGGTCCGTGCCGTCCACCGAATGCGTTTCCACGCCGTAACCGATGGCTTTGTCCGCCAGATTTTCGCAGGCAAACTGGCGGGAAGTCGGCGTGGAATAGGCATACTGATTGTCCGCCACCACCAGGACGAGCGGCAATTTCTCGACGGCGGCCTGGTTGAGAGCCTCATGAAATGCGCCGGTGGAAGTCGCGCCGTCGCCCACGCACGCCGCGCCGACCGTTCCGAATTTTTTTTGAAATTTTCGCGCGAACAGCATTCCGTTGACGACGGAAATCATCGCGCCCAGATGACTGATCATCGGCAGATAACCTTCCAGCGGCCTGCCGCGATGCACATTGCCGTCGCGCCCGCGCATCGGGCCGAGCGCCGAGCCGAGATACGTTCGCGCCGCGTCCAAAACCGTTTCGCCAAAAGCCAGCCGCCCGGCGGCATCCCGGATGAGCGGCGCAAAAACATCGCCTTTTTTTAGTGAAATCCCCACCGCCGCGCTCAACGCCTCCTGTCCGCGCCCAAGAAAAACGCCGCCACGAATTTTTCCCGCGCGATACAGCGCGGCAAATTTATCATCCAATAACCGTGCCAGCAGCATGAAGCGATACGCTTTGAGATGCGCCGCGCGCGCGCCGGACCGATCATTGACTCGTTCGCAATCGGACACCGTTTGCAGCATTGCGAAATTTTCCCCTTTTTTTTCTTTTAATGCAATTCAAAGTTGCAACTTGAAAAACCGCCGCCTTGTAATCCACGTCTAAATTTTCTCGACACAGTTCGGAAACAATAGTCGTATGCTGTGGCCGATGATTTCAAAACTGCCGCGCTGGGTTTGGGCAGGCGCTTGGGTGCTGGCATTTGACGCCGGCATCGTCAACGTCGTCGGGCTGCTCGGTTTTGAACATCAGGCCATCACGCATCTGACCGGCAGCACATCGTTGCTCGCGATTGGGTTGGCCACGCTGAACACTTTTTCCATCCTGCACTTTGCCGCCCTCCTCGGTTCGTTCGTTGCCGGAACCGTCTTGAGCGGGTTTATCATCCAGGACACCGCCTTGCAACTGGGGCGGCGTTACGGCGTCGCGCTGGTGTTGGAATCCATTCTGCTCTGCGCCGCCGTGCCTCTGTTGCAACGTCATTATTTGTCAGGACTTTATTGCGCCGCGTGCGCCTGCGGTCTGCAGAACGCGATGATGACTACTTACAGTGGCACTGTCATCCGCACCACGCATCTCTCCGGGATGTTCACCGACCTCGGCATTTTTTTGGGACACGCGTTGCGCGGCCTGCCGGTGGATCTGAAACGGATGCGCCTGTGCCTGCTGATCATCTCCGGTTTTTTGGGTGGCGGCGTGGCGGGAGCGCTGGCCTATCATGCGCTGAACGCAGCCGCGCTGTTCATTCCCGCCGGAATCACCGCCGCCCTGTCCATCGCCTACGGATTTTATCGGCGGCCAAAAGCGTGAACAGCCTGCGCGCTGCATCTGATTAATTTCGGTTGTCCCTTGGGATGATTCGTTTGAAAATTCCATAAATTTCTCGACACGGTTCGGAAATGCACGGATTCTGCCATCAAACCGTAGGCGACGACGTGAGGAGTCTCTGATTGAAATTGATTTGAGTCTCTTGACCTCGACTCCTACGAAATTTTGGAACGCCGATAAATTCCCGTGCCGGATTTGGAATTCCGGCGAAATACTTTGGAACGATTGAAATTGGTTTAACCTATGAACCGCCTCCTTTTCGGCGACAATTGGCTGCGCGACCCAAAGATTTTTCCCGACGCGAGCGTTGACCTCGTTTATCTCGACCCGCCGTTCAATTCCAATGCGGATTACAACGTCCTGTTCCGCGAGGCTTCCGGCGAGGCCAGCCAGGCGCAGTTTCACGCCTTCACGGATACCTGGAATTGGGCGGACGCGGCGCAGACTTACACCGAGTTTGTGGACGACTGCCCGAACACCGCCGTCGTGGAAATGGTGGAGGCGCTGCATTCCTTCCTGAAAAATTCCCCGATGATGGCGTATCTGGCGATGATGGCGCCGCGCTTGGTGGAACTGCATCGCGTCCTCAAATCCACCGGCAGCCTGTATCTTCATTGCGACCCAACTGCGAGCCATTATCTGCGGATGTTGCTGGATGGAATTTTTGGGCAGGAAAATTTCAGGAATGAAATTGTCTGGCAACGAACCAGTAGTCACAACGACAGTAAAAAATGGGGTTCGGTCAACGATACGATTTTCTTTTACTCAAAAGGTGAAAATTATGTGTGGAATCCTGTTTTCACCGGACACGAAGCAAAATACGTCGCCGATTTTTATCGGTTGAAAGATGAACGCGGCATTTATCGTTTGGATCACATCATTCGTTCCGCGAGCATGGGGCCGCGCCCAAATCTGGCTTACGAATATAAAGGTTATACTCCGCAGTGGGGCTGGCGAATGGTTCGTGGAAAATTAGAGGCGTTGGACAAAGATGGCAGAATTCAGTGGAGCAAGTCGGGGCGTCCATATTTGAAAAGATATTTGGACGAACAAAAAGGGACGGCCATCAAGTCGAACATCACCGACATTCCGCCAATTGGCGCGCAAGCGCAGGAACGTCTTGGGTATCCAACTCAAAAGCCGCAAGGGTTGCTTGAACGCATCATTGAAGCCAGCAGCAACAAGGGCGACATCGTGCTTGATCCGTTTTGCGGTTGCGGCACCACCATTCACGCGGCGCAAAAACTCGGCCGGCAATGGATTGGCATTGATGTCACCTACCTCGCCATCAATCTCATCAAACGCCGCCTCAAAGACGCCTTCGGCGCGGACGCGCAGTTTGAGGAACGCGGCCAGCCCACGGATTTCGGGAGCGCGAAGCGGCTGGCGGAATTGGACAAATGGCAGTTCCAGCAATGGGCGCTCTCGCTGATTGACGCCCGCCCGCGCACGGAAGGCGACGGCAAAGGCGCGGATCGCGGCGTGGACGGGATGCTGTATTTTTATGATTACACTGATGAAAGTAGGAGACGACGTGAGGAGTCTCCAACTAAAAAACCAGATAAGAGTCTCGTCACCTCGACTCCTACAAAATCAAAAGAAGAAGCCGTGCGCCAAAAAATCCTCGTGCAAGTCAAAGGCGGCGGCGTGCAGCGCAATGACATTTCAACTCTGCTGGGCGACGTGAACAACCAGAAATTTGCCGGCGGCATTTTGATCACTTTGGAAAAACCGACGAAGCCGATGCGCGAAGAAGCGGCGGACGCAGGCCGTTACGAATCCAAACTCTGGCACGACAAGGATTATCCCAAAATCCAAATCCTGACGATTGAAGGATTATTGAGCGGCCAAGAGCGCGTGGAAGCGCCGCCGCAATTGAATCCCTTCGCCAAAGCGCAGCGCGAAGGCAAAGCGGAGAAACAGACGGAGATGATTTAAAAGCCTTCTATCAATTGCATGATGGTATGGAACTTGCGGACTTTTCCGCATGTCGCGGCGACAAAAATCTAAAGATATTGGGCTTTTTGAATCCATCACGGGTTTAATCAGCATGGCGATAGAAAAAAAATCGGATTGGCCTGCCGCCACAAATGCTGTTTAATGTTGTTTCATTCACGGGCAGAGAAAAATTGAATCCGAAAGATGAACGAACCGTCATCACAAATTTTGCTGGTGGGAGCCGATGCGAAAGTGCTGCAGATTTTATCCGCCATTTTCAAGGACGATCCTTTTGAATGGCGCTTTGCCAGGAACATCGCCCACGCCAATGAATTGTTTCAGGAGCGCACCGCTGATTATGTGCTGGTGGATCTGGAATCGCCGAACGACATCGGCTTTGCCTTGTTGCGGCAATTTCAGGAACAACCGTTGCTGCCGTTTGCGCCGGTCATTGCGCTGGTGGCGGAAAACGACGCGGCGGGAAAATTAAAGGCGTATGAGTTGGGCGTGCTGGATTGCCTGAACAAGCCGCTGGAACCTGCGCTCTGCCGCGCGCGTTTGCTCGCCTCGTTCAAGACCAAGCGTCATTACGATCAATTGATCCAGCACAATCTGGAATTGGCCAAGGCGCGCACGCTGGCGGAGGCTTCGGCGCGCGCGAAATCGGATTTTCTGGCGGCGATGAGCCATGAAATCCGCACGCCGATGAACGGCGTGATCGCGATGGTCGGGTTGCTGATGGAATCGCAGATGACTTCCGAGCAGCGCGGTTATCTGGAAACGATTCACACGAGCAGCGAATCATTGCTGAACATCATCAACGACATTTTGGATTTTTCAAAAATCGAGGCGGGCAAAATGGAATTGGATTCGCGCCCGTTTGATTTGCGGACGTGCGTCGAGGAAACTTTGGATTTGCTCTCGGCCAAGGCCGTCGAAAAAAATCTCGACCTCGTTTATCAGATGGACGACGCGATTCCGCCGGTGGTGACGGGCGATTCGCTGCGGTTGCGGCAGGTGCTGGCAAATTTGTTGAGCAACGCGCTCAAGTTCACCGCCGACGGTGACGTTTCCGTGCAGGTAAAAATTCTTTCCGCGCTGACGCCGGACGAAAAAGGGTTCTGGCCGATTCACCTGCATTTTGCCATCAGCGACACGGGCATCGGCATCACGCCGGAAAAACTTTCAAAATTATTCAAGCCCTTCATGCAGGCGGACACTTCGACGGCGCGGCATTATGGCGGGACGGGTTTGGGATTGGCCATCAGTAAGCGGCTCGTGGAAATCATGGGCGGAAAAATGTGGGCGGAAAGCGAGGCCGGCAAAGGTTCGACGTTTCATTTCACGGTCAACTTTGTCGCCGAGCCGCAACCCGCGCGCGAAACGCGCCAGCCAAAACTGGCCGACCTGAAAGTTTTGATCGTGGACGACAACGCCAGCAGCCGCCGCACGCTCGCCGAGCAAGCTGCCAAGTGGGGCATGATTCCCGAAACCGCCGCCACGCCGCAACAGGCGTTGGAATTAATGCGGCGCGAACAATTTGACCTGGCGGTTTTGGATTTGCAATTGCCCGGCATGGACGGGATTGCGCTCGCGGCTGAAATCCACAAACTGCCTGGCGCGGAAATGTTGCCGCTCGTTTTGCTCACGCCGTTGGGCGTGCGCGCCGATGCGCCGACGGCCGCGCATATCACGTTCGCGAATTGCGTCGCCAAGCCCGTTCGCCCCGCGCAACTTTACACGGCGTTGGAACGCGCGTTGTTCAGTCCCAAAAAAATCGCGCCCGCCGCGCCCGCCGCGCCCGCCGAACTTTTGGCCGAACGTTTGCCGTTGCGGATTCTTTTGGTGGACGATAACGCCATCAATCAAAAAGTGGCCGCGCGCATTTTGAATCAAATCGGTTATCAATCCGACCTCGCCGGAAACGGGCGCGAGGCGCTCGCCGCGCTGGACCAAAAAAATTACGATCTGGTTTTCATGGATTTGATGATGCCGGAAATGGACGGACTCGAAGCCACGCGCGCCATTCGCGAACGTCAAAAAAATCCGGCGGCGCATCCGAATTATGGGTCGCGCATTCTCATCGTCGCCATGACTGCGCACGCGATGCAGAGCGACCGGGATAATTGCCTGGCCGCCGGCATGGATGATTATTTGTCCAAACCGATCCGCCCCGGCGACATTCGCGGCATCATCGAGAAATGGGGTTCGCAATCCATTCCCACGGAAAAAATCAATATGGCGCCGACGCCGAAAACTGAAATTCCCGCCGCCGAACCGCCGGTGGAAATGGACCGGCTCAACGATTTGACCGATGGCAACGCGGAGAGTTTGCGCGAACTCGTCGAGATGTATTTCAAACAAACCACGGAGCAACTGGCGCAATTGAATGACGCCGTGCGCGCCAACAAAACGGAAGAGGTGCGGCGCGTGGCGCACAGTTGCGCCGGCGCGAGCGCGACGCTGGGCATGAAACGTTTCGCGCAATTGATGCGCGATCTGGAAAAAGAAGGCGCGTCCGGCACATTGACGAAGGCCGCGCGTTTTTGCGAAGATGCGGCGCGCGAGTTCAAGGTGATTCAAAAATTTCTGGCGGCGCAACCGGGTTTGGACACGCTGGCGGCAGTTCCTTAATATGAAAAAAATTCTCATCATCGAAGACGATCAAATCGTCGCGAATGTTTATCGCAACAAACTTGCCGTCGAAGGTTATCAGACCGAGTCCGCGCCCGACGGCGAGACCGGCCTGAAAGTCATGCGCACGCTCAAGCCGGATATCATCGTGATTGACCTGATGCTGCCCGCGATGTCCGGCGTTGAAGTCATCAAGCAAATTCGCAGCGAAACGGATTTTGCGAAAACGCCGATCATTGTTTTTTCCAATACATATCTGACCAATCTGATTCAAGACGCATGGAAAGCGGGCGCGACCAAATGTCTTTCCAAATCCAACTGCTCGCCCAAGGAAGTCATTGAAGTCGTGCGCCACACCATCGGCGAGAGCGGCGCGATTCCGCTTTCGCGTCCGGCCATTGAAGGCACGCACAACAAACCGTCCAAGCCCGCGACGCTCGCCGGCGAAAATGATTCCGCCTTCCAGGCCGAATTGCGCAAAGCCTTCATCGAAAGTTTGCCCGTGACGATCACGACGTTGCGCGCCGCGTTGCAAAGCCTCATCAAGGCGGACAACGAAATGACGCGGTTGAAAGAAATTTACGAACTGTATCGCCGCATCCACGCGCTCAACGGAAACGCCGGCATCGCCGGGTTGGTGCAGATCGCGCACATGGCCGCCGCGCTCGAAGCCTTGCTCAAGGAAATTTACGAAAAACCGAAAAACATCAACACCTCGACGTTGCGGACCGTGGCCGCCGCCGTGGATTTTCTGGGATTTTTATTTGAGCGCGGCACGTTGCCGGAAAAGCAGGAAATTCCCGTGTCAAAAATTCTGGTCGTGGATGACGAAGCCATTTCGCGCCGCGCCATCATTTACGCCCTGGAAAAAGCGCACCTTAAATCTGTCAATACCGAAGACCCGCACGCCGCCTACAAACTGCTCGTTGAAAATAGTTTTGACCTTATTTTTCTCGACGTGGACATGCCCGGCATGACCGGCTTTGAACTGTGCACCAAGCTGCGCGCTTTGCCCGCGCATAAAAAAACGCCCGTCGTTTTCGTCACCAGCTTGAGCGATTTCGACAACCGCACCAGTTCCATGATGGCCGGCGGCAACGACTTCATCGCCAAGCCATTTCTCTTCATCGAACTCACCGTCAAAGCGCTCATCCATGTGTTGCGCGGCAAATTGCAGCCAATAAAATAAATAACTTGCCGCCTTTGACGGCAGATACGCTTTGCGCGCGGGGCTGACAATTCAAAACGCCGCCGATTTGCAATGGCCGGTGAGCAATCCCGCCAACGCCGGAATCCGTGACCAATTCCGCTTGAATACTTTTCCGCCCGCCAGCACCACCGCCCTGGCGACTCCACCAACGCCGCCCGCGACTCCGCATCCGTAAAATCAATTCTCGCAAAAGCAAAGCGGCCTTCGGAAACGGAGGCCGCTTTTATTTTGCCAACGATCGGCTGACTTCCGATGAAAGAATGGGCGATACGAGTCGGAGAGTGGCATTGCTGTTTCCGAAATCAGCGACGGCTTCCAATTCGGCAAGCGGAGCAATAACTTTGGCAGGTTCACCATTGGTTGGTGTTTCTCCAAACATACCTTCGCTATAATATGGCGTGATTTTGGTGATGGTAAGTTTCTTTGCCGTTGCCAGTTGTTTGAGCCGGGCAAAATAATCTTCTTCATCAGGGTTTGGCAGCACAATGGCTTTGTGCGCCCGGATGCAATGGATGATTTCTTGCAGGCTGGCGGTTTGCTGGCTGGTGTAACGCGCGACCTCCGACCAGCAGAGGGAAAAAGAACGGATTTTTCCGCAACTGCCGAACTCAATCGAAAAACCTTCCGCTCCATCGCCTTCGTCATTGGGGGAAAAGAAAGGAACCCCGTCAAGCTCGCGGTATAAAAAAATTCCGCGACCACAGATTTGATTGGTCAAAGGGTTGTCGTTGGTATCCGTATTGAAATGCGAGGTGGGCGTTTTTTCCACGACTTGCGCCAGGTCAACTCCAAGTTCAAGCGCGCACATCCGCGCCCAACTGGAAGCGGTTTCGTCATTGGGAATGTTTTGCGTCCAATGGTTCTGATCGGGTGAATAAAATGACAGGGTGGCGTCATTGGGCTGGATTGAAAAATTGCAGGCGGTCACGCACTGACAGTTGCAATCGGGATCGTCAATGATGCAAGTGTCATTGGTTGAGGGTTGGGGGATTCCACGGTTTTGATAAGAAGCGAGCACGATAATCGCTCGCGTAAAAGGGTTCAAGCGTAGGACAGGCGTCGCGCCTGTCTCCATCTTCAAATGAAACAGTCAGAGACAGGCGCGACGCCTGTCCTACGATGGCTGGCAGAAAAAAATCGCGTTTGCCGTCGCCGCTGATGGTTTCTGGCGTCTTGCCTTTGGGCTTGAGGCCGAGCCGGTCTTCGGCCCAGTCGCCGATGAGCCAGTTCACGTCTGCCTGGATCGAATCCACATACTCGACATCTTCCTTCGCGGGATTCGTGTCGTCCATGCGCAGATTGCAGACGCCGCCGAACTCGCGCGCGATGCCGAAGTTCAGGCAGATGCTTTTCGCGTGGCCGATGTGGAGATAACCGTTCGGCTCCGGCGGAAAGCGCGTGTGGATGCGCGGATATTTTTGCCCGGCGACGTGCGCGGCCACGATGTCGCGGATGAAATCAGACGGCGCGGGCGCGGGTTCTTTGTTTTCCAGACTCATAAATTTTTTTGAAGGCTAACAAACGAAAATGCGATTGTCCAAAATTGTCGCGCGGAGAAAATCTTGCGACACCGCATCCGTAAGAAATTAGAAACCACATTGACCCGGATGAACCTCGTATGGTTCGACATTAAATGGGAGTTCTATCTTTTGTAATAAATCAGACCTGTAAGCTTCCAAGCCACAGTCACCAACACCTTGTCCCCAAAGAAAAAGCTCAACACCGAGCATTGTCGGATAAAAATATCGAAATGGCACTTCTCCATCCTTTGGATTATTTGGATTACGTGAATGACAAACATGAATACCGCGTTCCGATAAACCTTTTTTTTCGAGACCGACAAAGGAGTGTTGTGCAATATTTGACGGGTGTTCCTCCGCCGAAAACTCCATCGCTGACTGATAATCTGATTCGCGGATAATTACAGTAAGACCATGTTTTTGAATCCAACGTGAAACAATATCTTCGATTGGAAGCAGGTTTTTTCCGAGATGGTAATGCTTTATCCGAAGGAGAGCTGAATAAATGATGCAATGTGTGCGTAGCTGATAAGATGAAAGAGAATTTACCAGCGAACAATAAGCTATGGCACGGTCGTCACGAGATATTGAACCTTTGGATGAGGCAAGAACGCCACCTAAATACATTGCTTGCAGTTCATCCTCACAAAAATAACCTTCTGAAAGAATTTCTTTAAGAACTCGAGGTGGCACTTGTCCACCAATTTTATTCTGTGCTTTTAGTTGTTTGGCAGCGTTTTCAAAAACACGTTTAAGATTTTTAACTCCAATTTCCGCGTAGGACGCAAGTTCTCCGCCTGCATACTTGGCTGTTGGGCCGCATACGTCATAAATCAATTTTACGCCAACTGCAGCAGCCAAGCCTGAACTTGTAATAATTTCACCTGCCATATCCAACAACTTTTGATATTCGTCCGCGTTTCATTTTGTGTGGCGCAGTTTTTTCGTAGCCGATGCAACTTTGTAAGCTGGCGGTTCTTCACGAAAAATCCCGCCGTCTTCAACCCAATCAAGGTTTCGACCAATCAATAATTCGTCCATCTCGGCGTGATGCGTATTTTTCATCGCCACTGGTTTTGTCTCGAATCCATGACGTTCGGCCAGCGCGCAAACTTCTTCGGCGTTGTCATAAGTCATCAAAAAATCACCACGCAATTTTTTACAAAGAGAAAACAAGTGTTCGTGGTCAACTTCTGAATGCGTGTAAAGCCGTGAACCTGCGCGCTTGCCGCCAGCCGTGTATGGCGGATCAATAAAAAACACAGCGTCACGGTCTTTTTGAAAACGAGCCAGCACATCGAACGCGTCGCCGTGAATAAATTCAAGACGCTTGGCAACGAGTTCAATGTTTGTAATCCGTTTGGCGATGGTTTGCGGATACCAACGAGATAAAATTCCTTTTCCGTTCTCGCCGTTTTTCAATACGCCCGCGCCTTCCGCCAGAATTCCACCATGTGCCGTCCGGTTTTTGAGAACTGTCTGAAATGCGCGTTCACATTGTGACTTTGGAGATTTGGCAAACTCTGCTTTGGCAGATTCGGGTGACAAATCGAAATTCATTATCCGTTTTGCCAGCCATTGCGCGTCGCCCGCAAGGATTGTCTGCCAGACAGCGGCAATTTGATCGTCGAGTTCAACCATCACAACGGAATCGGCAAGATGTTCAAATGCGGCGGTGAGGCTGATGATTCCACCACCAGCAAAAGGTTCGACAAAAGTTGCTGGCTGGCTTGGCAAACTCATCATCCAACGACGAAAAAGCGGCACAAGCCAAGTCTTGCCGCCCGGATAACGGAACGGACTGCGCTGCGGCACGGAAGAAACATTCACCGGCCTGTCACGCTCAACGAAATCTGGAAGCAAAAATGTTTGTGATACGCTCATTTGCCAAAAGGATTTTCAAGCGTGCGATTTATCGGCGGCGTCTCCAGCTTCTCGTCAACTTTTTCCTGCAAATGGTTGATAAAATCTTCCATTTTGCCGGGACGAGATTCTGTAATTTGATTCAATGCGGGTTCAAAGCGCGTATAAACAATCCGTTCCCGAAATAGTTCGTAATGCTCGCCATCTTTTGCGGGTGGCTTCAAATCATAAATCATCCAAGCAATGTCTGCCTTTTCTTTTGAGACTTCTGGCAAGTCAGGAAGCGTATCGAAAAATCCTTTATTAAGAGCAACCGCTGTTTTCTTATTCCAAGCGTTAATAATTCCGCCTTTGAAAATCAATTGAGGTGCGAGACGTTTGCGGGATGAAGAAAGATAATCAGGTCTGGGATAATTTACCTCGTTCGTCCAATCCATTTTGCAATTTTTGGCCGGAGATTCCATGTAATGCTCGAATGGATTCCGCACGTTGCCAGAAATATAAACCGCCTGAACTTCTAGTGCGCCAAAATCACAAACTCTGCCGGACTTGTCATAAGCACAAAGAACAACATCAATGTTACCAGCCGAGCCGCCTTCTGCATCCTTCAAACGAACTTCTGTCAAAGTCGTCCACGTTGCGCCTGCCGGAAAAAAGAAATCCGCCGCATCGTCTGCAATTATCCATTCCTGACGAAAGCGAATCGGACAAGTGATAACTGCTTCGCCGTCATGGAAAACGCTGCAAACGCCGAGCGGGTTTTGAGCTTTATCTTTTGTGCAGTTCGGAACTTTATTGTTGAACGGACAAAGACGTTTCGTTCGATGCCGGTTTGCCTTGGCACTCATATCAGTTGTCGGAAATCCGAAAACTTCTGCAAGTGGATGGAGCATTTTCGCCATGCGATGAAGTTTGCGCGTTAAATCTGTCAGCGTCAATCTGCGTTCATTTATTTTGAAATCTCCGCGTTGAATTTATTCTTTTTCCTGCACCAGCGGTTGAAATTGCAACAACTCCGGGTCGTAGGCGAAAAGTTCCGCCGTCGCGATCTGAAAAAACCAGCCATGCAATCGCAGCGTGCCGTCCATCAGCCGGTCCTGCACGCACGGATAGCTGTGCAGATTTTCCAGCGCGAAGAGGACGTTCTCGGCGGCGGCGGCATCCATGCGTTCAGCCATTTTTGTGAGATGAGCATATTGCGAACGCATCGTTTCCAGCACTGGTGTAGCGAGCTTCAGCCATTCGCGCAGGTGCGGCATGGATTTGTCCACCGGATTTTCGCCGAGCAACGCCGACATTGCGCCGCATTGCGAATGGCCGCAGATGACGATGTCGCTCACGCGCAAGGTCTCGACGGCGAACTCGATCGCGGCGGCGGTGGAATTGGTGCTGCCCGTCGCGCTCGTGGGCGGAACGATGTTGCCGATGTTTTTGACGACGAACAGATCGCCCGGCTTGCTCTGCGTGATGAGTTCCGCCAGCACGCGCGAATCCGAGCAGGTGATGAACAGCGTGTGCGGATTCTGGCCTTCCTCCGAAAGTTTGCGGAACAGTTTGCGGTAATTGCCAAACTGGTCCCGCTGAAACTTGTGAACGCCTGCGATGAGTTGTTCCATGAGTTTAATTCAATTTCAAACCACGAATGAACACGAATGAACACGAATCATTTTAATCAATACGTTTCCCATTTCCGTTTTTGATTTGTGTTTATTCGTGTCCATTCGTGGTTAAAAAATCATTGCGCGAGCGTTTTATTTTTGGCGCGCGATTCTTCCATCAATCGCACTTTGAATTTTTTCAATTCCTCCTGCAAGCGCGCGTCGCCCGTCGCGATGATTTGCGCGGCGAGAATTCCCGCGTTGCGACCGCCGTTGATGGCGACCGTCGCCACCGGCACGCCCGGCGGCATTTGCACCATGGATAAAAGCGAATCCAAACCGTCCGTGGATTTTCCCAGAATCGGCACGCCGATGACCGGCAACGTCGTGAACGCCGCCGTGACGCCCGCCAGATGCGCCGCGCCGCCTGCGCCGCAGATGATGACTTTCAATCCGCGTGCGATCGCGCTGGAAACATATTCTTCCAGCCCGTGCGGATCGCGATGCGCGGAAATGACTTTCGCCTCCGATGCGACGCCAAATTCCGCCAGCGCATCGGCGGCGAGTTTCATTGTCGGCCAATCTGAATCGCTGCCCATTAAAATGCCAACCAGTGGATTTTTAGAATTTTTCATGCGGGGAAATTGAGCGAAGAAATCGCGAGCTTGGCAAGCAGCAAAATGCGTCGCAAAATTTTCTACAACAAAATGCTGGCGATGAAGGCTGCACGTTCGCGCTTTGCGAAAAATCAATTAGCTTTACAAATGAGAATCCATCTATAATGTCACACCCTCTATGAAACTAATCCATTTTACGTTCAGTGTTTTAACGTTCGCTGCGACTATTCTTTTGGCCGGCCAGGCGCGTGCTGCTGCGTTCGAGACTTTCACCATTGATACTTCCCAAAGTCAAATTTCGCTGTCGGGCACGATTGCGGGATTTACTCTGGGGCCGCAAGGTTCCGGCAGTTTGACAAATAGTTACACTGGCAGCATTAAAGCTTTGGTTTCTGGTTCCACGATTCAGTTCACCGGCTCCAGCGCAATAACCGCCACGACCAACGGCTCCTGGCAACCGGCGCTGGGCGGCGTCAACGGCAGTGCGGCGGCCAATTATGGTGGGCAAATCAGTATCTATGGCATATATACTGGTTATGGCGCGGCGCGGAATATTATTTTGGATTTGACCAGCCCGTCCTTGGCGTTATCAGGAACCAATTTTGATTCCAGCGCGCTGGTTTTTTCATTCGCACTTTATTCGGGCGCGGAATTTGATTACAATACCCCCTTTGGATCTGGTTACACCCCTTTGGTCGGCAATTCAACCAACACCGTGGCCAATGGCGCGTCTTTAAGCGACGATGGCGCAACCCAAAAACTGTTGATCCAGTTTAATACGCCATTTGTCTTCAGCCTGCTTTCAGCCAATGACACAACCCTGATTTTGAAGGGACAAATTGTGGCCACCAATTCGCTGGTTATTGCGCCTTTTTCCATCAACTCATTCATGTTGACTAACAATAATGCCGTGTTGAAGGTGCAAAATGCCACCCTCCAATCTCAATTGCAGAGTTCAACCAATCTGGCGGCTTGGAAAACGGTCACGGCGACGACTACGTCAAACGCGGGAGCGATCACTTTCACCGCGCCAATTTCCGGTTCTAAAATGTTTTTCCGGGTTCAAAAATAGTTCCTTTCAAGGGCGGAACTTGTAATGCAACGGTTCATTTAACCGACGCTCGGCCAACTCCCGGATGTATGCTGGTCGTGTTGTTTCGCAGCATCGCTGGACTTGCGTCAGCGTGAACGCCCGATTTTTTTCAATAACATCGTGCAAATAAATTGTCGGCAATTCGCCGGTGGAACCGTCAAATAAATTGTGCCAAGATATTGAATAATGACGACGGCCAACAAAATCACGATTCTGCGCATCCTCCTGACGCCGTTTTTTGTCGTCGAAGTTTTGTATTACGTCAAAACTGGAAATGAAATTCACCGGCTGCTCGCGATTATTTCCTTCGCCGTGGCCGCGATTTGCGACGGCGTGGACGGCTACATCGCGCGCCATTACAATCAAATCAGCGAATTGGGAAAAATTCTCGATCCGCTCGCGGATAAACTGCTGCTCGTCTCCGGCGTCGTGCTCTTAAGCTTTGATAACGCGCCGTGGCTGCGGCAGATTCCGCTCTGGCTCACCGGCACAATCATCGGGCGCGATCTATTGATTCTCGTCGGCGTCGGCGTCATTCGATTTACCGTCGGCAAAGTCACCGTGCATCCGCGCCTTTTGGGAAAATGCGCCACCGTTCTGCAAATGGTCGTGGTCATTTGGGTTTTATTGAAATGGGATTTCGGCGGCGGCGCGCGCGCCTTTTTTTACGGTGCGCTGGCGGCGGCGATTTGCACGGGCGTTTCCGGTTTGCTCTACGTTTTCGATGGCATCAAACAACTCGGCGCGCACCCAGCCAGCTCGCCGACAAAAAACGGAGCCACAGATGGACACAGATGAAACACAGATTCAGAAAAGACGTCGCCAAGATTTACTTTGTTTTGATTTGAGCCTCGTCACCTCGGCTCCTACAAAAAAGAAAATGAGCGAAATTTTTGTCATCGGCCATCGCAATCCCGACACCGACGCGATTTGTTCGGCCATCGGCTACGCGGAATTCAAACGGCGCACAGGAATGCCCGAGGCCATGGCCGCGCGTTGCGGCGACACGAACGAACGCATTGATTTTGTCCTCAAAACGTTCGGCGTTCCCGCGCCAAGATTTGTCGCCGATGTTTCGCCCAAGGTTCGCGACGTGATGCAAACGCACGTCTTGAGCGTGACGCCCGACGCGACCGCCGCCGAGGCGCTCGGCTTGATGGATGAACACGACATCCGCATTTTGCCCGTGCTCGACGCGCAGCAAAAATGTCGCGGACTGCTTTCGCTGTTCAAGTTGAGCAAATTTCTTTTTCCGGCGGCGAACCGTTTGATTGATTCGCGCCGCGTTTTGTCGTCGCTGAACAATCTGTCAAAAACCCTCGGCGAAAAATTGTTGATCAGCCACGAAGCGGAACGCGAGGAAGAATTGATCCTGATGATCGGCGCGATGAAATTGGAATCGTTTCAGCAGCGGCTCAAAAAATTGCAGCCGGAAAAACTCGCAGTGGTGGTCGGCGACCGTTCCAATGTTCAGGAAGCGGCGATTCGCGACGGCGTTCGTCTTTTGATCGTCACGGGCGGACTGGCGATTGAACCCAAAATAATTGCCGTCGCAAAAGAAAATCGCGTGAGCGTTATTTCATCGCCGCACGACACTTCCACCACGGCGTCGCTTTGCCGCTCGGCGGTCGCGATTCGCCACATGCTGAACGAAGAATTTCTTTCATTCCGCGAAGACGCTTCCTTGAATGCCGTGAAAATGGAAGCCGCCTCGTCCGGTTTCGCCGCGTTTCCCGTCACCGACGAAAATGGCCGCACCACCGGCGTTTTATCGAAAACGGATTTTCTCAAGCCGGTCGAGCGCAAACTGATTCTCGTGGATCACAACGAACTTTCGCAGGCCGTTCAAGGCGCGGACGAGGTTGAAATCATTGAAATCATTGATCACCACCGCCTCGGCGCGCTGACGACGCCGCAGCCGATTTTGTTCCGCAACGAACCGGTCGGCTCGACCAGCACGATTGTCGCGGATTGTTTTTTTCGCCAAAATGTCGAATTGCCCAAACCCATTGCCGGTTTGCTTTTGGCCGGCCTGGTTTCCGACACGTTGAATTTGACTTCGCCAACAACCACCGCGCGCGACACGGAAATTCTTGCGCGCCTGGAAAAAATCGCCGGCGTCAACGCGCGCGAATTCACGGACCAATTGTTCGCGTCCGGCTCGCTGCTCACGCTCAAACCGCGCCGCAAGCGGTGACGACGGATTGCAAAGAGTATCGCGAAAACGGCGAGAGGTTCAGTGTCGCGCAAATCGAGGAAGTCGGGTTCAACCAATTTTGGAAACGCAAAGACGAACTGCTCGCGGCGCTGGAAAATTTCCGGCGCGCAAAAAATTTTCTTTTTTCCGCGCTCATGGTCACGGACGTGGTCGGGCAGCAATCGTTGATGCTCGTCGCGAGCGAAAAAAGTTCGTTGACCGCATTGATTATCCCGAACCGCAGCCCGGCGTATTTCAATTGCTCGACGTGGTTTCGCGGAAAAAACAATTGCTGCCGTATCTCACGCATTGTTTGCAGCGGATGAAAGTTGGCGGCTGATTCTAAAAATGTAGGAGACGACGTAAGGAGACTCTAAATTTACCGGCAAATAATGAGTCTCGTTACCTCGACTCCTACGAGAAACTGCCTGTTCGCAGAAACTGAATCGTCTGCCGGATGGCTTCGCGATGGCGCACGATGAGCGGATGAGGGGCGTGAACCACAAGGTGATCGGTCATGCCCGCGAGTTTGGTTCGCTCCACGGAAACTTTTCCATCGTCGCGGCCCGAAATAAATAACAGGCTGTTGATCCAATTGATGGAACGGTCGCCCGCGATGATGCCGACCGGAAAATTCGCCGCGCCAAGTTTGTTCGGAACAGAATTTTTGTCCGTGCCCAATTCATTTCCCGCCGGACCATTGAGTTTTTTGAAGAACCAGAGCGAACCCAGCCAGTCCACGACTTCGCTGCCTTGATTCGGCGGCGCGAGCATCACCACGCGGCCAAGATTTGGAATCGCGCGTCGCGCGAGATAACTGCGCACCAAAATTCCGCCGAGCGAGTGCGTGACAAAATGAATTTTTGTGGCGCCTTTTTGATGGCAATCCGCCAACGCTTTTCCAATCGCGTCGTCAGCAAGTTTTTGAATCAAGGCAGTGCGCGAAGGATAATCCACGTTCCGCGTTTTGAAACCGGCGTCGGCCAGCGCACCTTCAATTTTCGCCATCGAACGGCTCGTATGACACAGGCCATGCAGCAAAATCACTTCATCCCGCGCGTTGGAAACGGGAGCAGCAGTTACGCTGTTTGCCATAAAGGATTAGATTCGTGAAAAGATTGCATCCGCAATTCATTTTGGCCAAACAATTGACAAAGGGGAAACGAATTTTCACAATTGCGCCAGCGAATTTTTAACAACAAACCAAAATCAAAAAAATATTATGCCCATTCCCGTTGGCTCTAAAGCTCCCGATTTTACGCTCAAATCCAAAACCGCGTCTGGTCTGGTGGACGTGAAGTTGAGTAACAATTTCGGCAAACAAAACACCGTGCTGCTGTTTTTTCCGGCGGCGTTCACGAGCGTTTGCACCAACGAACTGTGCAGCCTCAGCGGCGGCTTGAACGATTACAAAAACCTCGGCGCGGAAGTCATCGCGGTCAGCATTGACACGCCGTTCGCGCAGGAAGCATGGGCGCAAAAGGAAAAAATTTCCATCACGCTCGCCAGCGATTTGAACAAGGAAGTCATCAAAAAATACGACGTGGTGTTTCCGATGCTCGCGGGCGTGGGCGACACGGCGGCGCGCGCGGCGTTCGTGATTGATAAAAACGGCGTGGTGCAATACAGCGAACAAACGCCGACGCCGAAAGATTTGCCGAACTTCGAGGCGGTCAAGGCGGTGCTGGCAAAATTAAAATAGAGTTCAGCCACAAAATTTTCAAGGCGCGTGAAATCAAACGCGCCTTTTTTATTCTTTGACACGAATTTCACGAATTAACACGGATTGAATTTGTGAAAATTCGTGTAATTCGTGTCTCGTTTTGGATTTCTGCGAGCCGTCGCCTTCGCGTTCTTCGCGCGACAATTTTTTAATCTACATTTGTAAATTATCCGCTTGACATTCTCCACAATTGTAGAGAATATCGCCGCATGTCCAAGCCAACCGTGGAACTCACCGAGTCCGAATGGTCCGTCATCAAGGCCGTGTGGGAAGCCGAACCCTGCACCGCGCCCGCCATCCGGGAAAAACTTTTCAAGCCGACCGGCTGGCATTATTCGACTGTCCGCACCTTGATGGATCGCATGGTCGCCAAAGGCGTGCTCAAGGCGAAGAAGGAAGGCAAACTGACCATTTACCAGTCCGCCGTCACGCGCGCGCAGGCGCAGCATGGCGAACTTTTTTACGCGCTCAAGCACGCTTTCAACGGCGCGCTGACGCCGATGGTGCAATGCCTTTTGGAAAGCAAAGATTTGGACGCGGAAGAATTGGCGCAGTTGGAATCTTTGATCAAAGCCAGGAAAAAATCCGCGAAGAAATAATCAACATTTCAAATCAGAAAGGCGCAAATGAATTCTTTCATCGAAACCTTGAATCATTGGGGTGAAAATTTTTTGAACTTCGCGTGGCCGATGTTCTGGCAATCAAGCCTGCTCATCGTCATTTTGTTCGCGCTGGATTTTCTGTTCCGGCGCAAAATCCGCGCTTCAATTCGTTATTCGCTTTGGCTGGTCGTGCTGTTGAAATTGATTTTGCCGCCGACGTTGGCGTTGCCAACCAGTCCGGTCTGGTGGTTGTATAAAACTCCGGCGACAATTCAAGACCACCCACGATTCCAAAATTACACCGTCACTTACGATTCACAATCGTTGCCGGAAATTCCGAAAAATTTGCCGGCTTTCACGCCGCCAAAACAAAAGCTTACAATTTTCGCGTGGTTATTGGTGATTTCCGTTTCTGTCAGCGGTGTGCTGTTTGTCTGGCTTTTGATTCGTTGGTGGAAAGTTTCGACTGAAGTTCGATGTGCAAAAATCTCCGAACGCCTGACGGCTCTGGCAAATGAAGCGCGACAATTCGCCGGAATAAAATCGAATCCGCCGGTGAAATTGACGGCGAACACGATGTCGCCCGCCGTTTGCGGATTATTTCGTCCGGTGATTTTGATTCCGCAATCGCTTGTGGAAAATTTCTCGGACGAGCAATTGCGCGCGGTGTTGCTGCATGAATTGATTCATCTGCGGCGGCGCGACGTGTGGGTGAATTTTTTGCAGTCGTTGCTCCAGATTTTTTACTGGTGGCAGCCGCTGGTCTGGCTGGCGAACGCGCGCATCCGGCGCGCGCGCGAGGAAGCGGTGGACGACGCGGTGATGCTGGCGTTGCGCGGCGCGGCGGAGACTTACGCGCCGACGCTACTGGAAGTGGCGAAGCTCGCGCTGAACCGTCCGCTGGCGAGCCTCGGTCTGGTGGGAATTTTGGAATCGCGCAGCGCGTTGCGCCAACGCATCGAGCGGCTATTAAATTTTCGCGCGCCGAAAAAAGCCGGGCTGACGCTCGTTTCAATTTTCGGAATTGCAGTGTTCACCGCCATCGCCGTGCCGATGGGCGGAGCGCCAAGTCCGACGGAAAAACAGACTTTACCAGCGCAAAATACGAACGTTGACGCAGTGACTGTCTCCGGCATCTTAAGCAATCCGAACTTCCGCGCGGTGTTGAGCATATTGGAACAGCGCACCGGAGTCGAAACATTGGCCAAACCCCCAGAGGTGGTAACGACGAGCGGCCGTGGCGTCAATCGGATCAGGACGGACAACATTTCGACGCTGCTTTCCAATGCTGTTTCCGAATCGTCCAATCAGATGGCGATGACGTTCAAGTTGAACCAACCGATTCGTCAGAACGAATTGAAGGAAAAATTGCTGGCGGCGGGTGTTAAAATTCCGCCAACGGTTTTCTTCTACCGGGACAACGGCATGATGCTGGCGCGAGGTTCTGTAGATCAACTGGCGTTGGTGAATCGGGTCGTGTTGAACCTGAATGGCTATTCAACAAAGGAAATTGACGCCAACTATGATGAATTTGTCAAAGGGCTCGGACAAATCCGGTTTGAAGATGCTTCGACTCCCATAATGACGAATCTTTTCAGTCGGCATTTCAAAGTGGGCGCAAACACATTTGCTGCCGCCTTGCGAAATATCCCGGGCTTGCAAACCGACGATGTCTCAACAATGGCTAGAAGTTTTTTCAGCACATTGAACGTGGACTTGGATTTGCCGGGCAAGTCAGTTTTCTATAATGACGGTTTGAGCGAATTATTTGTGCGCGGAACCGAACAAGATTTGGACACGATTGAACGCGCTATTTCCGTGCTCAACTCCTCGGCTGCGCCGCAAATCCACATCAAGGCGCGGTTTTTTGAAGTGCCGAAAGGAATGTTGGATGGATTCACAAAAATGATTGGCAGCACCAATCAACTCATCGGAATTTTGACCAGTGAAAATGCGAAGGTAGCGATGCGAACATTGGAAGCCCGGACCAATGTTGAAATTTTGGGGGAACCCGAAATAGTTACCATCAGCGGGCGACAGACTCAATTCCGGGCGACCAAAGAAATAAAAGTCATTAGCGGGATATCGTTTGAAAAAAATTACCATGTTCCGGGTATTTCCAGCAATGAGGTGAATTCAATTGGCTTCCAGGAACAACCTTTGGAAACGGGGCCGGTTTTGGATTCAACCGCAACAGTCTTGCCTGATGGCTATATGATTAATTTGAGAACAACGGCTTCGTTGACCGAATTTTTTGGCTATGCACAAAACACCAACGCATCGGCAATTGTGAAGTCGCCTAACGGAGATGTTCCTTTGCCAGCAGTTTCTCCCAGTGTTCGTATTCAGAAAGCAAGCGCGCGCGCCAAATTATATGACGGGCAAACTTTGTTGCTGGGCAAGTTCAACACGGAGGCCGTCGGTGTAAAAAATTTTCCGAAACAGGAAAAAAAGGAATTGCTCGTGTTGGTCACTGTCACTTTAGTTGACCCGGCTGGCAATCGTATTCATTCCGATGACGAAATGTCGTTCGCAAGAGGCAAAGTTCCAGCGCAATAAATTTATTAATTTCAGACAGAAATCATCCATTCACTGATTGGCCGCACGCTTCCGCATTCGGGACACGAAGTGGCGGCATATTGGACGGCGCAATGGGGGCAGGCGCCTTGCGTTTCAAAAATGTCAAATGGATTTCCGCATTTTGCGCAGGTCCAAAAATTTCCCACCGGCGGCGCGAGTTTGCAGTGGGGACAAAAAAATCCGGCACGGCGCGGCGCATTGGCCACTTTTGCCAGCGCGCGCGCCTGTTGAAATCCCGCCCAGCAATTCATCGCAATGAACACGCACAAAATGCCGAGCCAGATGGATTGTTCCCAAAGCGCCAACGCAATCAATCCCGCGACGCCGACGAAACCGAGGCTGCTGGCGATCATTAAACTACGTGCGCGCCCAAAAACAAACCAGAGGAGCGAACGCAAAATTTGCCCGCCATCGAGCGGAAAAATCGGCAGCATGTTGAAAATCAGCAGCACGAGATTGATGAGCCAGAGATTATTGAGGAACCGAAACCAGTCGGGAATTGCGTCGTCTTGAACGAATCGTTTTCCGACCCAAAGCAGCGCGCTGAAAATTGGAAAGAGAATCACATTGACCAGCGGCCCGGCGGCGATGCTCCACAGTTGTGCGCCGGGCCGTTGCGGCGGCGTGACGAACGCCACGCCGCCGAGCGGCCACAGAATGATTTGATTGGTTTTTCCGCCCACCGAGCGGCAGGCGAGCTGATGGCCAAATTCGTGGATCAACACGATGAGGAAAAGCGAAAGACATTCCAGAACGCTCCACACCGGCGAAGAATATCCGCGCGCCTGATTGACAAAATAGGCCGCCGCCAGAAACCAGGCCCAATGCAAATACACGTCAATTCCGAAAAGTCGGAATAAATGGATGGAACCTCGTCGCGTAGGCATTTGCTAAAACTGCCAGAATTGCCTGCGGCCAACAAGTTTTTTGCCAGTTGCGTTTCCATTTTATCACGCGGTTTTCATCTGCGCCTGAAATTTCGCGCGCAATTATCTGCGCTTCGCTTGACACGCTCGCGCTTCAGCTTCATTTTCTTTTGAGGAAACAAAATGAGCGCACACAATTTATTTGATTCACTGCAAACTTTCGATTTGGGCAACGGGAAAAAAGGGAATTTTTATTCGCTGCCGGCGTTGGAAAAAGCTGGCGTCGGGAACATTTCCAAATTGCCGGTTTCAATTCGCATCGTGCTCGAATCAGTTTTGAGAAATTGCGATGGCAAAAAAGTTTCCGAGGCGAACATCAAGGAACTCGCGAATTGGAAGCCGGTTGAAACGCGCACGGCGGAAATTCCGTTCGTCGTTGCGCGAATTGTTTTGCAGGATTTCACCGGCGTGCCGCTGCTCGTGGATTTGGCGGCGATGCGCAGCGCGGTTGCGAAGCTCGGCAAGAATCCAAAAATCATCGAACCGCTCGTGCCGGTGGATTTGGTCGTGGATCATTCCGTGCAGGTGGATTTTTTTGGCAACGCCGACGCGCTGCAAAAAAATTTGGAAATTGAATTTCAACGCAACCGCGAGCGCTACCAATTTTTGAAATGGGGAATGCAGGCGTTCGACACGTTCAAAGTCGTGCCGCCCGGAATCGGAATTGTTCATCAAGTGAATTTGGAATATCTCGCGAAGGGCGTGCTTTGGAGCGCGGGCGGCTCGCCCGCGAATTCGAAAAACGCGGACGAGCCGTCCGCGCTCCTATTTTATCCCGACACGCTCGTCGGCACGGATTCGCACACGACGATGATTAACGGTTTGGGCATCGTCGGCTGGGGCGTCGGCGGCATCGAAGCGGAAGCCGGAATGCTCGGCCAGCCGGTTTATTTTCTGACTCCCGACGTTGTGGGCGTTCACATGACCGGCAGTTTGCGCGAAGGCGTCACCGCGACTGATTTGGCTTTGACCGTCACGCAACTGTTGCGAAAAGCAAAAGTCGTCGGCAAATTCGTGGAATTTTTCGGCCCCGGCGCGGCGGCGTTGCCGGTCGTGGATCGCGCGACCATCGCGAACATGGCGCCGGAATATGGCGCGACGATGGGTTTTTTCCCGATTGACGCCGAGTGCGTGAATTATCTGCGCGCCACCGGCCGCAGCGAGGAACATTGCCGCCTCTACGAAAATTATTATCGCGCGCAAAATCTTTTTGGAATGCCCAAGCGCGGCGAAATCCAATACTCGCAGGAAGTGGAACTGGATTTGGCCGGCGTCGTTCCGAGCGTCGCCGGTCCGAAACGTCCGCAGGACCGGATTGAATTGCCGAAAATGAAGCAGGAATTTATTTCCACGTTTTCCAAGCCGGTGGCCGAAAGCGGTTTTGGAAAATCGCCGGACGTCTTGAACCAAACCTTTCGCGTTGAATGTCACGATGGCGACAGTTCCGGCGGCGGCAGCCAGGAGCCGGTTTCGGAAACACAGTCGTTCGCGAGAAATACCAATCCGCAGACGGAACTGGAAATGGCGAATAATCGTCCGACGCCCGACGCGGTTCACGGCGCGTCGGCAAAAATTTGCGGCGGCGAAATCCGTCACGGCTCGGTTTTGATCGCAGCGATCACGAGTTGCACGAACACGAGCAACCCGAGCGTGATGCTCGCGGCGGGTTTGCTCGCGAAAAAAGCCGTCGAGCGCGGTCTGACCGTGAACCCGCTCGTAAAAACGTCGCTCGCGCCCGGCTCGCGCGTCGTCAGCGATTATTTGAACAAGGCCGGTTTGCAAAAATATCTCGACGCGCTCGGCTTCAATCTCGTCGGTTACGGCTGCACGACGTGCATCGGCAATTCCGGCCCGCTCGCCGCGCCGATTGACGAGGCGATTTCCAAAAATGATTTGATCGCCGCGTCCGTTTTGTCCGGCAACCGGAATTTCGAGGCGCGCATCCATCAAAACATCAAGGCGAATTTTCTGATGTCGCCGCCACTCGTCGTCGCATTCGCGCTGGCGGGCCGCGTGGACATTGATTTGAACAGCGAGCCGCTCGGCAAAGATAAAAATGGCGCGGACGTTTTTCTAAAAGATTTGTGGCCGACGTTGCAGGAAATTCGCGACCAGATGCAAAGCGCGCTGAAGCCGGAAGTTTTCAAAAAACTTTACAAGGATTTCGCGGAACAAAATCCGAAGTGGAATGAAATTCCTTCGTCCACCGGCAACGTTTATGAATGGGATAAAAAATCCACTTACATCCAGGAACCGCCGTTCTTTGAAAATTTTTCGATGACGCCCGGTGAAATCCATGAAATTAAAAACGCGCGCGCGCTGGCGATTTTTGGCGACAGCGTGACGACGGATCACATTTCGCCCGCCGGTTCGATCAAGAAATCTTCGCCCGCCGGAAAATATCTCATCGAGAACGGCGTGAGCGCGGAAGATTTCAACAGCTACGGCTCGCGGCGCGGCAACGACCGCGTGATGACGCGCGGCACTTTTGCAAATGTGCGCATCAAAAATTTGATGGTGCCCGGCGTCGAAGGCGGCGTGACGAAATATCTTGAAGTCCAAAGTCCGAAGTCCGAAGTCCAAAGTCAGGAAATGTCCATTTACGACGCGGCCATGAAATATGTGGCTGCAAAAATCCCGCTCGTCGTTCTGGCCGGACAGGAATACGGCACGGGCAGCTCGCGCGATTGGGCGGCGAAAGGCACGAACCTGCTCGGTGTGAAAGCCGTCGTCGCGCAAAGCTTCGAGCGCATCCATCGCAGCAATTTGGTCGGCATGGGCGTATTGCCGTTGCAATTCAAGGACGGCGTGACGGCGCAGACTTTGAAACTCGACGGCACGGAGACTTACGACATTGCCGGCCTCGGCGCGAACCTGAAACCGCAGCAGGATTTGACCCTGAAAATCACGCGCGCGAACGGCCAAACCGAAAATATTTCCGTGATTTGCCGCATAGATACGCCGATTGAAATTGATTACTACCAGCACGGCGGCATTTTGCCGTTCGTGTTGCGGCAACTGGTTTCAAGAACTTGAAGACAGAATGACAGAATTTCAAAATTATTTCTTGGAATTTTTGTTAATTCTGTAAATTCTGTCTAAATCTTAAAACTATGAACTGTCCCCGCTGCAAAAATTCTGTTCTTCAATCCGTCGAATACGACAATCAAAAAGTCGAAGTCTGTCCTGATTGCAAAGGCGAATGGCTTTTTGCCGGCGAGCTTCAAAAAATCGCCGAGCATCACGCCGAGGTTTTCATGCCGGAAGAAATCGCTTCGCTGGATGCGGTCAACAAGGAAATTTTCACTGCTGAAAAAGACGACGTGGACGAATTGAATTGCCCCGCGTGTGGCGACGTGCGGATGGAGCATTTCAATTACGGCGACACGAGCGGAATCATTTTACACAAATGCACCGCGTGCGGCGGCATTTGGATGGACAAAGACGAATTGACGAAAATTGAAGAGGTCGTTGATGGCTGGAAAGCGGATCTCGGTCAGGACGCGAACAAATATGATTCAGTTCTCCAGAAAATTGACGTGGAAGAACAAAAGGAACTTGATAAAGCGGTTTCCATTTCTCGCTTCGGATTCGTGAACGCCGTTTTGCGACGCTTTTGCGAGTAAAGTTATTTTTCGCGGTTGTTTCCCTAAAAAAAGAAGCTTGCCATGTAGCCCTATTAGGGCTACATTCAGCGCATGAGCAAGACTGCCAACATCCGCGCCCGCGTCGAGCCGGGTCTGAAAACCGAGGTCGAAAACATCCTTTCGGACTTGGGACTCACCGTTTCGGAAACCGTGCATCTGCTTTACCGGCAGATCAAGCTGCAGCGCGGTCTGCCCTTTGACGTGCGGATTCCAAACGCGCTGACCGCGCGCACGCTCAACGCCAGCAAGACGGGAAAAAGTGTAAAACGGTTTGGCGGCAAAAAAGAACTCTACGCCGATCTGGGCTTGTGAGGAGCCGCAGCCGCACCAGCCAGTTCAAAAAAGATGTCAAGCGCGCGGACAAGCGCGGCAAGGACATGGCGCAGCTCAAGGCCGTGCTGGAATTGCTGATTGACGGCGAGCCTTTGCCGCCGGAATACAAAGACCATCCCTTGCGCGGAAATTTTGCCGGCAGCCGCGACTGCCACATCGAGCCGGATTGGGTTTTGATTTACACGCTGGCGGAAAACGGTTCGCACGTCCGCTTTGAGCGCACCGGCACGCACAGCGATTTGTTTCGCTGAAGGAATTTTTAATTCGCGTTAGTTCATGGAATTCGTGTCAAAGTTTTTGCGTTGTATCAATTGCCAGCCGTTTCCAAAATTTTTCCAAGAATCTGCCGGATGTCTTCGTTGTGCTGTTGCGAGGCGATGCCGAAGGCGTGGATGATGTCGAGAAGGAACGCGGCGTTCGCGCGGTTGAAATCGTAAAAAACCGTTTCTTTGGATTTGGCCGGACCGGATTTTCTTAAATTTCCATTTGCGTCCAAAATCTGATTCATTGGCAGGCAGACATAAACCATCGCCTGATAACCGACGGCGCGTTGCTTTTGTTTCAATTGAATTTGCACCGAACCATGCGGCGTGGATTTGGTGAACTGCGGCAATCGCTCGACGGCGCTTTGAAATCCGTCCGCAGCGGCATTGGTGGAAACTTCAACCTGCACGGTCTGACTTTCCTCAAATTCAGTCGCGGGAATTTTTTTCAGAGATTCCAGTTCGCGAATCAAATCGTTCGTTGAAAGAATTCCGATGCGAACGGCTTCAAAAATGATTTTGGAAAGTTCGTGGCCGTATTTCGTCTCGCCATTACGCTGGAATTTTATTTCAGGAACGACGCTGGGACTGTTAGTGTTCGGAAGGTCGTAACCGATCTGCCATTCAAGATAATCTTTTTCGCCGAGCGAAGTTTTGGACGGCGCAATCGGAATTCCAAAGCCATCCGAAGTTTTTTCCTTCACGCGAACTTTGCCGGTCACGTCGGTCAACGGCAAACGGACGCGCACGGCATTGGTCAAGGTTTCGATGCGAACAAGTTTGTATTCCGCATCGGCGCAAAAGACGCGGAAAACAAAACAAATCCAGACGAACAAAATGACGGCAACTTTTCGTTTCATAATTTGCAATTCCATTCGTCGGTTGAATATTTTTGCGCGGCAAGTTTTTGGATTTCTTCTTTTGGAAACTCATCCAATTTTTCGTCCGCGTTCCAGATTTTTTTGAGCGCGCTTTTTATTTCTGCGACCGGCAGATTCAGGTTGGTCAAAAAATCGTTGTGCTCGCGACTGCTGCGATAATCCGGCTGCTTGGACGGCATTCGCAAAAATTCGCCGACGAGCGCGAGGTCGAAATTCAAAAGAAATGTTCCGTGAAAAAGCAGAAAGTTTTTCCGGCGACGTTGGGAATTGCCGGAAAATTTTCGGGAAGTGATGAGTGATGAGTGATGAGTGATGAGCGCCAAATCCGTGTGTCCGCACACGTCAACTTTGGACTTTGGGCTTTGGATTTTGGACTCAATCGCCGCGCGATTTCGCTCCATGATAAATTTGTTCGCGCTGGAAATGCCGGCGAGCGGAGAATTTTCGGCGATTCGCAAAACGAGCGCGTAATTCAAACATCCCCGGCCCTGCAAAACCGTTCCGCCGCCGGAGCAGCGGCGAAGAATAGGAATTTGTTTCACGCGACAATTTTCGACGTTCACTTCCGCCGCAATTTTATTCGCATAGCCGACGACGACAAACATTTCCGGCGATTCCCAAACGCGCAGAATTTCTTCGCCGCCATTTTCTTCGCGCCAGTCGAGCAATGCCTCATCGCCCGCGAGATTTTCAGCGGGTGTGGGAAATGTCAGGTCAAGGTATTTCACCGGCATTGATTTCGCTGGCTTTGAATGTTAAATTTCGTTCTAATTTATTTCGCGGATTTGCCGCGATGTGGGAAATTGAATCATAGTGAAAGTGGATACAAAAGAAATTTACGGTTCGCGTCTGGCTGCTTTTTCCAATGGAAATGGAAATGGCGAGAAGCTGGATGAATCTTTGCAATCGGTTTTTGAGCTGGCGCTGGAGAGCCACGGCCCGGAACGCACGGCGCAATTGCTGGAAAAACTCGCGAGCCAGTTGCGCGCCGCGCCGCGTCCGGCGGCGGGTTTGACCACGCCTTACGTCAACACGATTCCGGCGGAACAGCAGCCAAATTATCCGGGCGATTGGCGCGTGGAACGGCGCATCAAAAGTCTCATGCGCTGGAACGCGATGGCGATGGTCGTGAAGGCCAACTCGACGACGAACGTCGGCGGGCATATTTCAAGTTACGCTTCGTCAGCGACGCTTTACGAAATCGGGTTCAACCATTTCTTTCGCGGCGCATCGGAAAATTTCAGCGGTGACATCATTTATTTTCAAGGCCACGCGTCGCCGGGAATTTATGCGCGCGCTTTTCTCGAAGGCCGGCTGGACGAAAAACATTTGCAAAATTTCCGGCAGGAACTCGCGGAAGGCGGCGGATTGTCGTCATATCCGCATCCGTATTTGATGCCGGATTTCTGGCAGTTTCCCACGGTCTCGATGGGACTTGGCCCGATCATGTCGTTGTATCAAGCGCGATTTAATCGTTATCTGAAAGCGCGCGGACTTATCAGCGGCGAAGAACCGAAGGTCTGGTGCTACGTCGGCGACGGCGAATCGGACGAACCGGAAACGCTCGGCGCAATCACGCTCGGCGCGCGCGAAAATCTCGATAATTTGATCTGGGTCATCAACTGCAATCTGCAACGGCTCGACGGCCCGGTGCGCGGCAACGGAAAAATTATTCAGGAACTCGAAGGACTTTTTCGCGGCGCGGGCTGGAATGTCATCAAGGTAATCTGGGGAACGGACTGGGACGAATTGCTCAAGCGCGACAAAAACGGTTTGTTGCACAAGCGCATGGAAGAATGCGTGGACGGCGATTTCCAAAAGTATTGCGTCGAGCCGGGCAGCTACACGCGCAAACATTTTTTTGGAAAATATCCCGAACTGCTCGAACTCGTGAATCATTTGAGCGACGAGCAGATTCGCAAATTGCTGCGCGGCGGCCACGACACGTTGAAAGTTTATGCCGCTTACAAAGCCGCCGTGGAACACAAAGGCCAGCCGACGGTGATTTTGGCGAAGACGGTGAAAGGTTACGGCCTCGGCGAAGCGGGCGAAGGCCGGAACATTTCGCATCAGCAGAAAAAAATGAACGAGAAGGAGCTGCGCGAATTTCGCGAACGCTTCGAGATTCCGATCACGGACGACGTGATTGCGGAAACGCCTTTTTATCGCCCGCCCGCTGACAGCGCGGAAATGAAGTATTTGCTCGAACGGCGCAAGGCGCTCGGCGGATTTTTGCCCGCGCGCCATGTCAAGCCGGTGACGCTGGACGTGCCGAAGTTTGATTATTTCGCCGAGCTTATTCGGGGTTCGACTAGAGAAGTTTCAACCACGATGGCCTTTGGCCGGTTGCTCAGCCTGATGCTGCAACATAAAGGCATCGGCAGAAATCTCGTGCCGATCATTCCCGACGAAGCGCGGACGTTTGGTTTGGATACGTTGTTCCGCGAGATTGGAATTTATTCGTCGAAAGGACAGCTTTACGAACCCGTGGACAGCAACACACTCTCATTTTATCACGAAGCGAAGGACGGACAGATTCTCGAAGAAGGCATCACGGAAGCCGGTTCGATGGCGTCGTTCATCGCGGCGGGCACGAGCTACGCGACGCACGGCGTGCCGACAATTCCATTTTACATTTATTACTCGATGTTCGGCCCGCAACGCGTCGGCGATTTGTTCTGGCTCGCGGGCGATATTCGGGCGAAAGGATTTTTGCTCGGCGCCACCGCTGGTCGCACGACTTTGAACGGAGAAGGTCTGCAACATCAGGACGGCCACAGTTTGCTGCACGCCAGCACGATTCCAACCTGCCTGCCTTACGATCCGGCTTTCGGTTACGAACTGGCCGTGATCATCGCCGATGGAATGCGCCGGATGTATGTCGAAGGCGAGGAAATTTTTTATTACCTTTGCCTCTACAATGAAAATCACGCCATGCCGCCAATGCCGGACGGCGTTCAAGATGGAATTTTGAAAGGCTTGTATAAATTCAAACCCGGCGCGGAAGGCAAAAAAATCAAGGCGCATATTTTTGGCAGCGGACCGATTATCAATTCAGCGTTAAAGGCGCAGGAGATTCTCGCCGAACGCTATGACGTTTCCGCCGACGTTTGGAGCGCGACGAGTTACAAACTTTTGCGGACGGACGCGATCCGTTGCCAGCGTTGGAACATGTTGCATCCAACCGAATCGCAAAAAAAATCTTACGTGGAAAATCTTTTGGCGAAAGAGCAGGGGGCATTCGTTGCTGTTTCAGACAACATCCGCACTGTGCCCGATCAGATCGCGTCGTGGGTTCCCGGCGGATTGTTCACGCTGGGCACGGACGGCTTTGGCCGCAGCGACACGCGCGGACGATTGCGGAGATTTTTTGAAGTGGACGCGGAATCCGTTGTCATCGGCACGCTTTACGCCCTGGCGGAAAAAAATCTTATCGGGCGCGAAGTCGTGGCGCAGGCGATCAAAGACCTCGGCGTTGATCCTGAAAAAATCCAGCCGCAAATTGTCTGAACGGATGCGGGTTTCCCAAGCGCGGAAATTTTCCGCGCGCTTGCCAAAACAGAATCTGCGGGCAAATTCTTTGGCATGGCTGAAATAAAAAAGCACGAGCGGCGCAGTTTTTTTCACAAGCACTCCTTGAGCATTGCCAGCATCGCCCTGCTCACACTTTGGATTATTCTTTACTGTTACTCTGATCCCAGCACGCACCTCGGCTCATTCTTTGGCAATGCGATCGCCGACTGGAGCGGGTCGGTCGTCATCATTCTGGGCACAAAATTTTTGCTGGAATCGCAATCCGCCGAAAGCCGCCGCGTCAGAGGACGGATGAAAAATCCGCTCCTGGATTTTCTTTGGCGGCATTCGCTGTTGATTTTCATCGGCGTGACCGGCGTCGGCTGGGCGGTTCTTTTTTGGAAAATGGACGCCAACAGCAAGTGGGGGCAAGTCGTCGGCAACATTGTTTCCGAATGGGTGCAGATGGGCGGACTGGTTTTCCTGACCAAGCGCCTGATTGAAAAAGGCTCCCAGGAAAGTCGTCAATAGATTTTGCTGGTTTAATCCAAGACAACTGGCAAGCTGGGGCATGATAAAAAAGCCCGTGCGTGTTCCCCGGTCGCGACCGCTTGAAACCGGCCAGATATGGCGCATGGCGGAATTGAACCTGGAAGTGGGACTGGTCGGCAAATTGCTCGTGCATTACAAACTCGCCAAACCGGAGGCAGTGCGGATTCCCAATTCAGTCAGCTCCAAGTCAACCGTGGAAAAATTCCTGAAAAAAAACAAGGCGGTTTTGGTCCGGAAAAAAATTTCAGCAGTTTGAAAATCTTCTTTTCAGCCTTGGAATTTGGATTTTGTTCTATCCTCAAATGTTTCGCATTGGCATAGACCTCGGCGGCACGAAGATTGAAGGCATTGTTCTCGCCGCGACCGGCCGCGAACTTGTTCGCAAACGCATTGAGACCCAGTCGGCGTCCGGTTACCTTCACATTCTCAACCGCATCAAGTCGCTGCATGATGAGCTTGCCGCAAACTGTTCCGGCTCGTCGCACACTTTTGGCATCGGCACGCCCGGAACCATTTCTCCGCGCACCGGCCTTCTGAAAAATTCCAACACCGTCTGCATGAACGGCCAGCCGCTCAAAGCGGACCTGGAAAAAATCCTGGGCCGAAAAATCGAAATTCAAAATGACGCGAATTGTTTTGCCATGGCCGAGGCGCTGCACGGCGCGGGCGCGGGCAAAAAACTGGTTTTTGGCGTCATCATGGGCACGGGCTGCGGCGGCGGCATCGTCCATCACGGCGAAGTCATCACCGGCGCGCAGGGCATCGCCGGCGAATGGGGACACATGTCCATCAATCCCGAAGGGCCACTTTGTTTTTGTGGCCGGCGCGGCTGCGTGGAAACTTACATCAGCGGCGGCGGATTGCAGGCGCGTTACACCGAACAGTTCGGCATAAAAAAATCGTTCAAGGAAATCGAAAATGATTTTTATCGCGGCGACCCAAACGCCGTGGAATTTGTTAAAATTTTCTTCCGCAACCTTGGCCGCGCGCTGGCAAATCTCATAAATATTCTCGACCCGGACGCCATTGTTCTGGGCGGCGGCGTGTCAAATTTCGCGGCGCTTTATTCTGAAGGCATTGCCGAAGTCGCAAAATTTGTTTTGAATGACCGGCTTGAAACACCTATCGTAAAAAACCGGCTGGGCGATTCCGCCGGAGTTCTCGGCGCGGCGTTGATCGGAATTTAGGATTCCACCTTTTATTTCAACGATGCCATGTCAATGACGAAACGATACTTAACGTCATTCTTCACAATCCGATCATAGGCTTCATTGATTTTTTGGATCGGAGTAAGTTCGATGTCGGAAGTGATCTTATGCTTGCCGCAAAAATCGAGCATTTCCTGCGTTTCCTTGATGCCGCCAATCAGCGACCCGGTGAAATTCCGCCGGCCAAAAATGAGATTGCTCACATCCACTTCCAACGGGTCGGGCGGCGCGCCAACTTGAGTAAGTGTGCCGTCGCGTTTCAACAAGCCAAAGTAGGGATTGATGTCATGTTTGGCGGCTACCGTATCCAAAATAAAATGAAAAGTATTGAGATGTTTTTTCATCTCTTCTTCATTTTTTGAAATGACCACTTCGTCGGCGCCAAGTCGCAAGGCATCTTTAACTTTGCCGGGTGAAGTTGTAAAGACCACGACCCGCGCGCCAAAAGCTTTGGCCAATTTTACGCCCATGTGACCCAGACCGCCGAGTCCCACGATGCCTGTTTTATGGCCTTTGCCAATTTTATTGTGGCGCAGCGGCGAGTAGGTCGTGATGCCGGCGCAAAGCAACGGCGCGGCGGCGGCCAAATCCAGATTTTCCGGCACGCGCAGCACAAACGCTTCGTCCACGACCACACTCTCGGAATAACCGCCGTAAGTCATGCCGCCGCTTTTTTTATCCGGCGCATTGTAAGTGAAGGTCGCGCCTTCGGAACAAAATTGTTCCAAACCGTCGCGGCAATTTTCGCACGCGCGGCAGGAATCCACCATGCAACCAACGCCAACGGCATCGCCTTCCTTGAATTTTTTTACTTGCCCACCGACTTTTATGACGCGCCCGACGATTTCATGGCCGGGCACGCATGGATAAGTCGTGCCGTGCCACTCGTTGCGCACGATATGGACATCGGTATGACAGACACCGCAAAATAGAATTTGGATTTGGACATCTTTCGGGCCGAGATCGCGGCGCTGAAAATTAAAGGGAGCAAGCGAAGATGTTTGGGATGCGGCGGCGAAAGCTTTGACGTTATACATAAAATTATTTTAACACGCTCACCGGATTTCTCCTAGCGCTGTCAAAAAAAATTCCGCGCCGAATGAAGCGGGAAAAAATTAACGAAAGGGCCGTCACGTTAAGCTGTGGCAGCGGCCCGTTCATTTTTAAGCGGAGTGTGGAATGGGTTAAATCCGCCTCGCAGCAATTTTTCCAATCGCCGCTCAAACGTCGCACATTGGGCTGAACAATAAATTTTATTATTTTCCTTGAGGCCAAGGCCAATGATTTTGCTGTGGCAATGCGGACACACGGCAGCGAGCGCTTGAATGGCGCAATCAAACGAATCGAAAGTATAAGTTTTTCCATCCAAGATCACCTGGAAGGATTTTTCATGAATGTTTCCACAAGTAATGCATTTTTCCATATTTCGTATTCGTTGACGGGATTTTGGCTTTCCGGCAATGCGGGAATTTTTTCCTGCAAACGTTGCGCCCAATAACTGGCGGTCTGGAATTTTCCAAAAACCGCTTCCGTCCAGGTATCAGGTTTGTTTAGTTTGGCCATAATCATTTTTGTTTATGGGAAACGAGGGGTTGCAAATTTGTCTGCCATTTGTTTTCCAATGTCCAGTCACTTAGGGACTTTTTTGCAACGGCCTCGGTTCTTGAAATGATTTTAGCTTGCGGCGTGCCAGAAAATTGCGATTTATAAAAATCAATATTGCTCGAAAATTTGAAGAAAAAAAGCTCATGATTTCACGGAGGCATTTTCGATTCAGCATTTTGCAAACCGAAACTAAAATTCAAAATGCCTTTTGCAATTCAAGGCGGTTTTGAAAAGCAAAGTTTGTTTTAAAAAATCACGAGGTCCGTTTTTTAGATTTAAATCTGGCATAAGGAATTTTCTGAAGAAGCTTCAGAATTTTACGCTGCTTTTTTAATGGAATGCAATTGCGATTTGCAATTTATATGTGCCCAAGACCTCGCATTGTGCATTTGCTGGTTTTTTATTTTCGCTGAAAATTTGAGAAACGGGTGGTTTCAGATGCGGGAAGCGCGATGGCATTGATTTTGCAAGAGAGTCTTGCGTTGCGACAGATTTATTAAATGAAAATTTATGCCTCAAGGTGATAAATCAAGTTATACCGGAAAGCAAAAGCGGATGGCCGGGCATATTGAAAAAAGTTACGAGAAGCGCGGCGTCAGCGCCAAAACTTCCGAGAAGCGCGCTTGGGCGACGGTCAATAAACAGACTGGCGGCGGCAAGAAAAAAGGTTCCGGTCGCAAGCGCGATTAAAAATTTACGGCAAACAACCGTCACAATTAGACAATAACAACATGAAAAATCAAAATGTATTAATCGCAGTTCTGGCCATTGCCGCCGTGGCGGCCGGTTGCAACAAAAACGAACCATCGTCGGAATATTCTACCGAAACAAATTCCGCCGAAACGAATGCCTACGGATTTCAAACCAATGAAATGGGTTCAACGCAGCAAATGGAAAACGCGGCGGAAGGAGTCACGAATGCATGGCAAAATACTTCAAACGCCAGCGTCAGCGCGTGGGGCGGCGTGAAAGAAGGAACCTCAAACGCCTGGGAGAAAACAAAAAACGTCACGACGAATGCCTGGGGCGATGTTAAAAATACTTTTGAATCCAATGGTTCGACCAACGAGTTCGGAACCAATGATTATTCAAATTATACTTATGCCCAGAAGGATGCGTTTGTGGCGCAGGCGCAGTCTGATTTGAGCGCGATGGATCAGAAGATCACTGAGTTGTCCGATAAGGCCGCCAATGCGAGTGAGTCGGTGAAAGCCGATGCGCAAACTAAAATTCAGGATTTACGCGACAAACGCGCCGATCTCGATCAAAAACTTGCCAGTGTAAAGAACGCCTCGGAGGACCAGTGGGATGATGCTAAAGCTGGATTCCAACAATCCTATGATGATGTGAAGAATTCGCTTCAACAAGCATGGGATTGGCTTGCCGATAAAATGAGCCAGTAGGAATCCGGCAATCCAAAGCGCGCCTGAATAGAATCAGGCGCGCTTTTTTGCAACTAATTTCAAGTCGCATCGAGCAAGGCTTTTTCCAACGACTCAACGCGAATTGGTTTTGTGAGATGCGCGACGAAACCGGCGCTTTGGGCGGCCGCCACATCGCGATCCATTCCGTAACCGGTCAACGCGATTCCTTTGAGGTGGAATTGATCTCTTAATTCGGCCATCAACTCATAGCCGTTGCCATCGGGCAATCCAATGTCCGAGACCACCAGATCGAAAGTTTCCTTTTGGGCAATGGCGCGGGCATCGGCGACCGAATTCGCGGTTTTAACTTTGTAATTTCGGCGCGTCAACAAATGCGCCAGCGTGGTGCGAGTCGGTTCATGGTCTTCAATCAAAAGAATGCGCAGGCCAAAATTCTTTTTTTGAGAAATGGTGGCGCCGGTTTTTTCCGGCACGGATGACGCAAGATTATTTTTTTCCGCTGTTGGCAGGCAGGGCAATTCAATCGTGAAGGTTGCTCCCCGGTCACGTCCGGCGCTGGCCGCGCGAATGACGCCGGCATGAAGTTCCACGAGCATTCGCGAAATCGCCAGGCCCAAACCGAGTCCGCCAAAACGATGCGAGCCGTTGGGATCGGCGTGATCGCCTTGCGCAAACGTGTCGAAAACGTGGCTGATTTCTTCCGCCGTCAAACCGATGCCGGTGTCCGTGACTTGGACGATGATTTTTCCGTTTTCCGACGCACGCGTTTCGACGGAGATTTTGCCGCCTTCGGGCGTGAATTTTACGGCATTCTTCAACACGTTCCAAAAAATTTGCTGGAGGCGCACGCTGTCGCCGGCCATGAGACATTCTTTGTCCATGCCATCCTGCGTCAGGACGATTCGTTTTTTTTCGGCGTCGGCGCGCACGGTGGCGATGGCTTCGCGCAGAACTTCCCGGACATCGAGCGAACGTTTTTCGAGCGACAATTTTCCGCGCGTGATCCGGGTCAGGTCGAGCAAATCGTCAATCAGCCGCGCTTCCAATTCTACGTTGCGGCGGATCATTTCAAAATTTGCGCGCGTTGGCGCGGGCAATTGCGGATCTTCGGCGGCATCGCTGGCGACCAGCAGCACGGGATTGAGCGGTGTGCGCAATTCGTGCGAGAGCGCGGCGAGAAAATCGTCTTTGGCGCGGGAAGCGGCGAGCGCTTGATCGCGGGTGCGTTCCATTTCCAATTCCGTGCGTTTGCGCGCGGTGATGTCCGTATGCACGGCCACGAAACCGACGACTTCGCCCTCGGAATTTTTTTCCGGCGTGTATTCCACATGATTCCAGCGGCGTTCACGATGGGCATCGGGAACTTCAAGTTCAAATTGGATTTGGAATCCCGCGAGCGCTTTGTCTATGTAAGGACGCGCCCGCTCGAACAATTCCAACCCGACGACTTCCGCAGCGTGTTTGCCGACGATGTTTTCAGGTTTAAGACCGTAACGTTCGGCGTAAGTCTGGTTGACAAATTTGTAGTGATAATTTCGATCCATGTGCGCCAGCAAAACAGGCGCCTGATCGGTCACGAGACGAAATTGCGCCTCGCTTGCGCGCAAAGCCTGGTCGCTGGCCTGGATGCGTTCGAGCATTTCGTTGAAAGAATCGGTGAGCAAACCCAGTTCGTCATCGCTCAATTTGGGCGCGCGCAGGGAATAATCCCGTTGCTCGGAAATTTTTCTCGCAGTTTCCGCCAGAACAATGATGGGATCGGAAATGCGCCGTTGCAATGTGTTTGAAAGCCAGAAGGCGACCAGCAGCGAACCGAGCATGATGAGCAAAGAAATGGCGCCGTAAAGTTCGAGCCGCTGCGCCAGCGCCGTCAAATCGGAACGCAGGAAAATTGTGCCCAGCGGCACGCCGGCCTGGATGACCGGCTCAAAAATAGTCAGATGCGATTTTTGAAATTCATAACCAGGATTTTGCGGTTTGCGCGGCAAAGCGGCGGCGGAAAGGTGCGCGGGATATTTCACAAAAAGATTTCCCTGCGCGTCATAAATGGCGGCGGCGATGATGTGCGGTTCGTTCCGCAACGAAGCGAGAATGCTCGCGGCATCATTTTCATTTTTGAAGGCCAGAGACGCCGTGCTGTTCTCGGCGATTATCCGCGCCTCGGTGCTAAGATTGCGCTCCATGTTTTGCCGGAACGTCACCAAATCATAGAACATGAAGGCCACCACCGTCATCAACAGCACCGTGATGCTGGCCAGCATGATGACCGTCATCAGTTTGCTTTTGATCGAAGATTGATGCGGCTGCGTCATGGCGCTGGCAAAGGCGTAATTTCCGACACGCGCAACAGTTTGGAACTCACGGTGAGATTCGCAAGCTTCAAAGAATCCGTATTGATGCGAAGTCTTATTTTATTATTTTCCGTGATAAAGCTGATGCACACGCCGCGATTGGCCGCATTCTCAATACCGCTGACCGTCAAAATAGGTTTGTCTTTCAACGCCTTTATAATTTTGTCCAGATGCGACGTTTCGGAGTGGCTGATAAAAAGGATCTGGCAGTTTTTGATGTCTTCCAAATGCGGGTAACGCTCCACGCGAAATTTCCGGCCATTGACTTGTTCGTTGTCCACTGTCTCCTCCAGCACATCGCCAAAAGGATCGTCGCCCAAAATTCCAATGACAATCGGCGAATCCGGCGATGCAAACGCATTGGCCGGCCAGATGGTGAACTGCGCAAAATTAAAAAGAAAGACGGCTTTGAGCGGATATTCGCGGGAAAAGTTCTGGCTGCGCGCCTCATTCAAGCCCAAATAAAACAGCGCGAGCCACAAACAAAAAATGAAAAAGCGCGCCGGTCTCCGCTCTCGGAAATTTGAGAGGGGATTAAACGTCTCGCGCGCCGGGCGATTTTGATTTGGTGAACTTAAAATCTCCATGCGACTTTTCCGTAAATGCTGCGCTGAATTTCTTCGCGGGTCGGGCCGGGAAAACCGTATTCAGGATGCTGGTCCTGCAAAAGATTTTGGCCGACGATGGAAAATTCCAGATTTTTTGTCGCGCGCCATGCGAGCCGCGCGCCCAGTTCAAAATAGGAGGGCACAGTTCCCGGCACACCGTTGTTATCATTGTGAAGGATGTCAATCCAACGCGAGTCCAAGTCGAGCGCGAGATTGAACGGCAAGTCCATGGATGAGCGCAAGAAAACCTGGTTTTGCGGATCGGCCGTTTCGTCGAGCGCGTTGTTCATATCAGTTTGCCCGGACTTCACATAAATATCTTCTTTGAGCCAATCGTAGCCGCCGTGCAGCCGCCACCAATGAAGGATTTGATAATCGGCGCTTATCTCAACCCCATAAGTATCGGCTTTAAGACCATTGGCAAATTCATGAGGCAGAAAAAAATCGGCGGCGGATCCGGGACTCAAACTTCGCAAATCATCATAATCGTTGTAAAAAGTTGAAATGGAACTGGAAATTTTTGAGCCAAGCTGGGCGCGATAGCCGAGTTCGTAGGCGATGACGGTTTCGGATTCAAAATCAGGATTGCCGGACTGAAAAGTTTGATAGGGCGGCGGAAGGAACGTGGGGATGTTCAGATCGTGATCGAAACGCGAGGGCGTGCGCACGGCGCGCGATACCGCCGTCCAAAGCATTTGTTTGGAAGTGACGTTCCATTGCAAGCGCGCGCTGGGTTCCACTTCAAAACCGGTGTAATCGTTATGTTCAAGTTTGGAGCCGAGCGTGAAAAAAAGATTTTCGAACAATTTGATTTCATCCTGCACAAAGCCGCTGAATAAATTATGGTTCAGCGTGGCCGGCAAAAACAGCACTTGATGGGCGTTGTTCTCGACTTCCTGGGTGAAACGATAGCCAAGTCCCCAAACAATGTTATTGCGCTGGCCCAAACTGAAGTTGTGTTGAAAATCCAAATCGTAAGTGGATAAATCATCGGTCAACGTGCCAAGCGGCGCGCCATAAGGATAAGTTAAATGCGTGCGGTCATAATAAGCTTGCAGGCTCATGTCCGAACCGCCAGACATTGCATGAGTCCAGCGTCCTAAAACATTTCCGCCGCCGATTCTTTCATCGCCAGCGGCAATGTCTTCGTTGCCGGTATAAATATCGCCTTGCACTGTGAATACATTCGGCAGGGACGGCTCGGTATCAATGCGAAAACCGCCCTGGCCTTTTTCCGAGGCGTCCGAGGCATTTTTTCCATCAGTAAGAATTTCATCATCCAAATTAAAATATTTGCCATAGACGCGATAATAAACATTCGAGGTCAACATTCCGCCGTAACGCACGCCGGTAAAATCCTGCAACTCGGTTCCGCCGCCGGCTTCCAGGTAAAGCCCTTGCGTGTCTTTGGCGTTCTTGGTGGTGATGTTGATGACGCCATTGACCGCATTCGCGCCCCAAAGCGTTCCGCCCGGCCCGCTGATGACTTCGATGCGATCAATGTCTTCCAGCAAATAATCCTGCATGTTCCAAAGCACTCCGCCATAGAGCGGCGTGTAAACTGCGCGACCATCAATCAAAACCAGAAGTTTGTTCGCCAGATTCGCATTGAAACCACGCGCGCTGATCGCCCAGTCATGTGAATTCACCTGCGCCACGTCCAGATTATCCGCCAGCCGCAGGGCTTCAGGAATGCTGGAGGCGCCCGAACGCCGGATTTCATCTCCGGTGATCACTTGGATCGCCGCCGACGCTTCGCGCAATGGCTCCGGCTGTTTTGAGACGGAAGTGACATCCTGATTCATCAATTCCTCAAGGCTCATTTTTTTGTAAGTCGTAAGCACTTCAGAATTGGTTTTGGGCGGTTCGCTGGGCGCAGGCGCCGTTTGCGAAGACGTCAAATCCGCTGCTTTGATCCCCGGCGCGAGCGCGATGAAAAGTCCGAGGAGCAAGCCCAGCCATTTATTGCGATACATTGATATTTCCATTTTTGAAATCGGGTTTAATTTCTTTGAAGATAGTCAGCAACCAGGGCGGCGCGCTTTTAGAGTTTTCAACTTCCATGATGTTCAAGCGCCAATTTTCGTCCGATGAAATGATGCGCGCCACTTCTGATAATTAAACGAAACCTGAAACGCTGACAACTACTTTACAAGGGTCAACTTGCCCACGGCGACGGCTCAAGCCGGAAGCGTAAAATAAAACCTGCCGCCGCCGGTCGCCCGCTCATAACCGCAATCGCCGCCTTGCAATTCCATCAGCCGTTGCACAATCGGCAAACCTAATCCGTGCGCGGCGTCCGCCTCGTGCAATGAATGAAACGGTTGAAAAAGTTTGGCGATTTTTTCCGGCGGGATCGCGCCGCCGCTGTCGCTGGCCCAAAAGCGAAATTTATTTTTTTCCGCCAGCCAGCCGAGCTCAACGCGCGCCGGATTTTTTCCGTGCTGCAAAGCGTTTGCGAGCAAGTTCCACCAAACGACTTCAAGCCAAATGGCGACGCCATTGATTTCCGGCCACGAATCCGGCTGCACAATCGTTGCGCCGCTTTTTAGGATTTTGCTTTCCAAACGTTCCAGCGCCGCAAAAACGGCGTCGCCCATTTTTATGCGGCTGGCGGGAAAAGATTTTGCCGAGGCTTTCAGCACAAAACTGACGCGCTCGATGATTTTGGCCATGCCGTCCGTCGAATCCAAAATCGGCGCGATGAGCGCGGCGTTCGCGGCGCTGCTTTCTTCCAAAATTTCCCGGATCACTTCGCTCGTGGTCGCGATGCCGCCGAGTGGCGTCCGCAAATCGTGGCTGATGCGCCGCGCAATCGTCAGCAAATCGCCGCGCAGCCGCGCATTTTCGCGCAGAAGTTCTTCGCGCGTCGGGCCGCTATTTTCCGGCTCGTTCTTCATTCCAATCCGATGCGTTTGCGCTTGCGATAAAGGGTCGCCTGGTCAATGCCCAAAACCTGCGCGGCTTCCGTCAAACTTGGCGTGCGTTCCAGAATTTTTCGCAGATGCAATTCCTCCAATTTTTCCAGCGAGATCAATGAGCCGAGCAGCGGCAAATTTTCCGCGCCAGAATTTGCCGCCGCATTTTGTCCGCGCACTTCGTTGGAAAAATCTTCCGGCTGAAGTTTATCGCCCTTGGCCAGAATGACGGCGCGTTCAATCGCGTTGCGCAATTCGCGCAAGTTGCCCGGCCAATGGTAGGCGCGGAGGCACCCGACGGCTTCCGGCGAAAGCCCCTCGAGTTTGCGCGCGCATTGCGCCGCAAAAAATTTTTCGTAATGTTCGACGAACCGGATCAGATCGCCGTCGCGCAAACGCAACGGCGGCATTTCCACGGTGATGACGTTGAGCCGGAAATATAAATCTTCGCGAAACAAACCGTCGGCCACGCGCTTTTTGAGATCGCGATTCGTCGCGGCGATGACGCGCAGATTGGCGCGCCGCGTCACACTTTCGCCCAGCCGTTCGTATTCGCGCTCCTGCAAAAGGCGCAATAATTTCGGCTGAATTTCCATCGGCAAATCGCCAATTTCGTCGAGAAAAAGGGTTCCGCCCTCGGCAGTTTTTACTTTGCCCCAATGATCTTTGATCGCGCCGGTGAACGAGCCGCGCACATGGCCGAACAATTCGCTTTCCAAAAGTTCCTTCGACAAACTCGGACAACTCACGGTCACAAACGGCTTGTCCGCGAGATGACTTTTTTCGTGGATCGCGCGCGCGGCCACGCTTTTGCCCGTGCCGCTTTCGCCGAGCAGCAAAATGGAAGCGGGCGTCCTGGCGGCGCGCGTCAAAATATCCATCACTTCGCACATGACAGGCGTCGTGAAATCAAAGATCGGTTCGAGTCCCTGCGTTTTGATTTCGGTGACTTCCTGTTCGAGCCGCGCGATGCGGCGCGTCATTTGATTGAGCCGTTGCAAGCGCGCCAGCACCGTCATGAATTGCTCGCGTTGAAACGGCTTTTCCAAAAAGTCGGCGGCGCCCCGGCGCATGGCTTCGACGGCGACTTTGACGCTGCCTTGCGCGGTGAACATGACGACCGGGATTTGCGGAAATTGTTTTTGAATTTCCAGCAGCACGTCCAAACCGTTTTCGCCGCCAAGATTCAAGTCCAGCAGAACCGCGTCCCACTTGTCTTCTTTCAACCACGACAATCCAAGCCGGCCGGACTCGACGCCTTCCGCGTAATGCCCGGCTTCTTCAATCAAAAAACAAGTGGCGTCGCGAAACGTCTTATCATCATCAATGACTAAAAAATCCATAAATCCTCCATTAAGCTGAAACAGTTTTCGGCAGGCGAATCGTAAAAGTCGCGCCCTGGTCGGGGCTGCTTTCACACAATAATTCACCGTTCATGGCTTCCACGAGTTTATGGACAATGCTCAAGCCCAATCCCGTGGACGGTTCGCCGCCGGTCGGTCGCGCCGAAAGCCGGCCGTAACGGCGAAACATTTTTTCCTTGTCGTCGGGCGTGAAACCCGGACCTTCGTCGCGGATGACGCATTCCAATTTTTCGCCGTCGGCGCGGACGGAAACAAAAACTTTTTTGTCCGGCGGCGAAAATTTCAGCGCGTTGGAAAGCAAATTGTCCAGAATTTGATCCAGCGCAGAAGCATCCGCCAGCGCGTTGACGGGCGCGGATGGAAAATCTGTTTTGAGCTCGATATTTTTTCGGCGCGCGGTTTCCTGATATTGCTGGATGACGGTGTCGGCAATTTCCACCAGATTCACGCGGCTCAAATTCGGCGTAAAATTGTAATCCGCCGCCGAGTTGGCGAGAAATTCTTTGACGAACGCGAGGGCCTGCGCGCTGGAACGAAAAATATTTTCCGACAATTGTTTCAAGCGGTCGTCGTTCAAACGGCCCACGCGCTCGCGCAGCAGTTCGGCGCTCATGTTCATCCCGCCCAGATAATTTTTCACGTCATGCGCGAGAATGCCGAGCAATTCATCTTTGTCCTCGGCCAATTGTTTGAGCCGGTCGCGCGCGCTTTTCAAAGCCAGTTGCGTCCGCACGCGCGAAATCAGTTCGGCTTGGTTGAACGGTTTGGTGATGTAATCCACGCCGCCGGAATCCAGCGCGCGCACGATCAAATCCTTGTCATCGGCGGCGGACAAAAAAATGACGGGAATTTCTTTCCAATCAGGATTTAATTTCAATTGCAGGCAGACTTCGCAGCCGTTCATGCCGGGCATCAGCAAATCCAGCAGGATCAAATCCGGCATCCGCAGGGCGACGCGCTTCAAAGCCGTCACGCCGTCGGAAGCGGGAATGATTTCGTGGCCCAAATTGCCGAGCACCGCGCCGACGATCTGAATGTTGACCGCCTGGTCATCCACGACCAAAATCCGCGCCGCCGCAATTTCCGGAGCGGAAGCGGAACCGTTTTTAGTTTGTTCCGGCACGCCGGTTGAAGAATCAGTTTTCATGCTTTCACGTTTTGCTCAAGTTGTTCGACCAGCACGGAAAATTCGCCCAGATGTTTTTCCAGATCCGTGACGGCATAATTTTCCGCGTCGTTCAAAATTTTTTGCGCGTAAGCCATCAACGGCCGGCATTGCCAGCGTAATCCCAAGCCTTCCAGACCTTGCGCAAAAATTTTGCTTTCGTTGACTGCCACGCTGTCGCGAATGGACGGCCACGGCTCGACGAGCAACTGGCGCAATTGCGTGATCAATTCTTTCGGCACGGCTCCATCCATCGCCGGAGAAACGTCATTTTGTTCCGCGCCGTTCGGCTGGCCGTCGGTTCCGTCCTGCGAATTCTCCGGCAGAAAATCCGCGAGTTCATTGAACAATTCCCGCTTTGAAAAAGGTTTGCGGACGTAACCGCTGAATTGTTCGCGCAAAACTTTTTCTTCGTCCATCAAACTGGAAGCGGTCACGGCAATGACCGGAAGAAATTCCAGGCCGGGAATTTTGCGGATTTGTTGCAACGCTTCATTTCCGCTCATGCCCGGCATTCTGACGTCGAGCAAAAGAATATCGGGCTTGAGTTCGCGGGCTTTGGCCACGGCTTCTTCGCCGCTGAAACCGAAAACCAGCCGGTGATGCGAGCCTTCAAAAATTCCGGCGATCAACTGGCAATTGGTTTGATTGTCATCCACGATCAACAAAGTTGCCTGGCGCAAGGTGTTGAAATTAATTTCAGCCGGACTGGTCTTTTTTTCGGAAGCGGGCAGGCGCGCGGAAATTGAAACGTCGGTGAACCGCAAATGAAAGGCCGAGCCTTGTCCGATCACGCTCGCGACGGTCACGGTGCCGCCCATGATTTCGGTCAGGCGCTTGACGATGGAAAGTCCCAGACCGGTTCCTTGCTTTTCTTTTTCCAAATGAGCGCCCGACTGGACGAACGGTTTGAAAATCGCATCCAGCCGGTCTTTGGGAATGCCCACGCCGGTATCCTGAATTTCAATGATGAGAGTGAGGCCGCTGTTGGCCGGCGGTTTTTCCCAAAGCACGCGCACCTCCACGCCGCCGGAATCCGTGAATTTAATGGCGTTGCCCACCAGATTGATCAAAATCTGCCGCAACCGGATTCGGTCCAGCAACAATGCGTGCGGCAAATCTTCGGCGACGTGGCATTTTAGCTTCAATCCTTTTTTTGCCGTCGGCTCGGAAAATAACATATGCAGAAAATCGCAAATCTCGTGCAGATCGGTCGGCTCCGGGCGCAATTCCATCATGCCGGTCTCGATTTTTGACATGTCGAGAATGTCGTTGATCAATTGCATCAGCGAGTCGGCGCTGGTGCGGATGGATTGAAGATATTGCCGGTGCTTGGGCGTTTTCAAATCCGCCTGGAGCAATTCGCTGAAACCGAGAATGGCGTTCATCGGCGTGCGGATTTCGTGGCTCATGTTCGCAAGGAACATGGTTTTTTCGCGATTGCTGCGCTCGGCTTTTAATTTGGCTTCGATCAAATCGCGTTCGCGTTTTTGATGTTGCAACGTGAGGCGCGACAACCAGAAGGCGAAAATTCCCGCGATCAATCCCAAAGTTCCGGCGATCAAACTGGTCAGGCTCGCGCGCATGAGTTGATCTCTGACTTGCTCGCGAATATCCGAACGCAAATTGGATTGAAGGTTGTAAATGGCATTCACCTGACGGCGAACGTTGTCCATGATATGTTTGGCTTCTCTGCTGGCAACCAGGGCGGCGGCATTGGTGAAGCTTTGATTCCGGGCGGCCAGAATCAGCCGTTGGCTTTCAAGGGATAATTCCGCTTCTGCTTGCAAGTCGCCGATATGTTGAAGCAGCGCAGGATCGTGCTGAACCAATTCAATCAACTGACCGAATTGAACCGACAGATTTGTCACCGCTATTTGGTAGGGTTGCAAAAATACCGGATTGCCAGTAATGACGTATCCGCGTGCGCCGGTTTCGCTGTCCAAAAGCGATTTGAGAATCGCGTCCAATTTTTGCTGGCTCTCGGCCATTTGCCGGGCACTGGCCATTTGCCGGGAAAGTTCCGTCCACGAAATGGCCGCGAGCACGATGCTCCCGACGGAAAGCGACAGCCACAAGATGACAATGGTTTTATAAATCCCGTTGTTGGGCTGTCGCAATGTAGCATTAACTTTCATCGGAAAAAATTCTTAAGCCGCCGTTTCAAAAATAGTGGCAGACGCTACGCCCGTCCGGTCCCGCTGTCCAGTTGTATGAATGGGTTGGTTCACAATTCAAGCCAGAAATTCCGCCATCGCTCGCCAGGCCGGCACTCGTCCGCACATTACTTTGAGGCTCACCAATAAAGGAACCGCGAGCAGCGCTCCGATCACTCCCCATAACCATACGAAAAAAATAAAGGCCACAAAAATAATCACTGGATTCAAACTGAAACGTCGTCCCAGCGCGAAAGGCGTCACCAAATAACCTTCTAATAAATGGAAAAACAAATAAATGCCCACCGGCAACAACGCGCCGCCAATGGTATTAAAATCCAGCAGTCCTGCCAAACCGACCATGATCATCCCAATCGTCGGCCCAAAAAACGGCAAAAAATTCAACAGCGCCGCCACGCCGCCCCACATGGCGGCATCCGGCATTCCCACCAGCCAAAAAACCAAACCAATGCCGCAACCCAAACCGGCATTGATCAAAGTGACCGTGAACAGATAACGGGAAATGCTATGTTGAATTTCCTGGCTGATTTCCACCGCGCGTCTTTTGTGCCGCCTCGGCACGAGATGCGCGAGCTTTTGTGAGAACTTGTCGCCCGAAGCCAGCAGCAAAAAAGTCAAAACAACTGCCTCGGCAATTCCCGCCAGCAGCGCGCTGGTCCAGGTGAACATGGCGCCGACCACATGGTTATCTTTCAAAACCGGCGGCGGCGCATTGGTGGAAGTTTGCGAAACATCCAGATTGCCCATGCGCGAGGCCGCGTCGCTGAAGCGCAAGACCGGTTGAAGAATTTTTCTGAATTTGTGTTTCAATTGCGGCACTTGTTCGGGCGCGGATTTGGCCCATTCCACGGCGGGATGACCCAGCCACAGCGCGCTGAAGCCGACGACGCATAAAAAGAAAATCAGCACCGCCGCCGCTGCGAGCGGAGTGGGCAAACCCCAGTTCCGCAGCCAGCTTACCGGCGGTTTCAAAGTCATCGCCGCCACCCACGCCAGCAAAAACGGAAGCACCACGAGGCGCGCAAAATAGGCGAAAACAATTCCGCCCAGCACCATGAAAAAAAACTGGATCGTTTTCAGGGAGCGCATGAAACTTGCGTTCAACCGGGCCGATGCTTTTTGAGATTCCAGCGGTTGGCGCAAATGATTTTCGCTCGAATCTGGCGCAAGTGACTTCATAAAATGATTTCATACAAGGTCAAACCAGCCGGTGGCGCTGGCAAAGGCATAAAATCAGCGCAAATAAGATTTAAGTTTCATCCACACCGAGGCGCCGGTGCGCGCTCCCTTCATCAAGTTAGAAATCCAGGATTTTTTTTTATCGGCATGGTCATCATCCGGATGGGTGAAAATATTTCCAATCGAAAAAAAAGTGGCCGCGAGCCTGGCCGTTGACGCAATCATGGAACCAATGGCATGAACTTGAGTTTGCAGGCGATGAAGTTCATTTTGAATATCGCGCACATCGTTGAGCAAGTGCGCGCGGTTCAATTCGCTTTCGACCAGAAGCAATTGCTTGCGCGTTTCCCGCGCCGTCAGCCGAGTTGTTTTTCCAGGCATTCGTGATCCTTTCTCAATTGTGCGATTGTGTCCGGCAGCGTCTGCCAGTCGCGTTGCAACTGGTCCAATTTTATGTAGAACACCAAGGCGGCAATAATATAAATCACGGCCAAAATCCCGAGCGCCACCACCGGATGATTTCCCCAAAAAACCACCGCCACAATGATCGTGACGGTGATGCCAGCCAGCATGGCCAAGGCCGCCGCAACGATTGCCATCCAAATGGCGCGCAAAATCCGCTCACGTTCTTCCTGTGCTTCAATGAGCAGCAGTTGCACGCGATTCTCGCAAATGACCAAAAGCCGGCGCGCGAGACGTTTGGATGAATCCGTCAAGTTGGCGCCGTCTTCAACTGGCGACGATGTTTCCATTGCGCACTTTTAGTTGTGGCGACGACCTAACAAATAACCCACCAAAGCGCCCACGCCGACGGCAATGCCGATGGACCTATAAGGATTGGCGCGAATAACTTCGTCCGTGGCCTTGGCGCCGGCGACAGTTTTTTCCTGGATCGCATTCCAGGTTTCCTTGCCTCTTTCAATGGCCGAAGCAAGGCGTCTGCGCGCTTCGACAACTTTTTCTTCGGCGACATCGGCGGTGGCCGCCAATAATTCCTTCGCATCTTCAAGCAGATGCACCGTAGGTTCGGATTGATGGGTTTTGTGAGTGGTATGTTTCATAATAATTTTTGTTTTTGGTTAAGTATTCAAACTTTATTGCCTTGCATCAGGCGGACAATAATTAAAATTATCGCCACGACCAATAATATGTATATGTAACCGCCCAGGGTGTAGGACGACAAAAGACCTAACAACCAGGCGACAATTAAAATTAAAGCAAGTGTGTAGAGCATACATATTCGATTTCCATTTTTTCACTGCTTTTTAAATTTATAAGAACGCTGAACTCTTTTCTTTCTAAAGCTGCCACTGTGCCGAATCTACTATTCAGCATTTCCTTAAATTATCGGGTCTTAATTCCAAAATAGGAAAAATATCAATCAGCAATTTGCAAGGCAATCGCAGGTTAAATTGCAATTTGCAAAGAACTGCCAATGCTCTGTAGAAATATCTTTCTCATTAACACCGCGTTTTAACGCGGTGAATGCCGGAGGTGAAAACAAAAACCGTTTCAACGGTTTTTCTCCCCCGTGCGCGTTTAACACCTCGCTAAAGCAAGGTGTTAATAATAAGTTTTCTACAAAGCCAAGTAAGAAGTGCAGTTATTGGAACCAATTGCAGACCGCAAGTAATTTTTAACAAACTTGCAGCCTGCATAGAATTTTGATTCGGTGAATTTTTTTAATCCCTGAAATCTTTGATTTCACACGTATTTTTTATTTCCAAAACCCCGGCACGCGACTTGCAAATGAAAAAGAGCGGTGAGAGCCGCCAGTGGATTAAGACTTAACTGAAAATTTTATGCACACTCTCGCATTAAAAGGAAATTGGAATATCGCCAAAGGCAAATTCAAGCAAAAATTTGCGCAGCTTACCGATGATCATTTTCAATTTGTGAAAGGCAAAGAAGACGAACTTCTTGGTCGCATCCAAAAGCGAAAACAAGAACAGAAAAATTGGATTCGTCGTGCAATTGTTCAATCTTTGAACTTAAAATCATGTCAACAACCACCAACTGGAAGGCAAAATGAACTTTAGCTGTTCCTCTGTTTGGCTTGAAATGAATGAGGTCAAAACGTCGAAAACAAAATTGGCGGTTCGATTTGTCTCCAGTTTGCTGATTCATGTTCCTATTAAATCCGTTATGAATACTTCTCCGCCAAATTTTTCGCGAGCCAGCACAAATAGGGATAACCAAACTTCTAAATCAATTAAGCAAAGTAAATCGGTAGGCAACCAAGTTCGTGCCAATCCTGCCACTGAACTTAAGCTAAAAGAATTTCATCTGGCTGCGCCAACGGCTGAATCAGTGAAGCTTGCCGCCGATTTCACTAATTGGGACAAATTTCCACTGGATATGATCAAGTCCGAGGACGGCGTATGGTTCACCATCGTTCCGCTATCCTGCGGCACATATACTTATCGGTTCATTGTGGATGGGAGATGGTGCGATGATCCTCATTCACCGCAACACGCGCCCAATCCTTTCGGCACGGCGAACGCAGTAATTAACGTAGTTTGAACTTAACCAATAATAAAGTAAGTCGAGCGCATTGCTCGGCATGAAAGGCAATATGAATAAGGGAATAGGGATTGCATTATTAATTGTCGGCATCGCATTGATCGTTTATGGCATCAACGCCTCCAATTCAGCCGGCTCGGATGTGTCCCGCATCTTCACTGGAGCACCGACCAATAAAGCATTGTGGTTGTTACTGGGTGGTGTTGCGGCGGCAATAGTAGGCGCGGTAATGACGTTCCGACCGGCAAAACGTTGAGTTAATGGAGTTAATCGTGCAAGGCAGCGGAATTTTTTAGTGAAACCAACAATAACAATAAACAAAATAGGAAAATTATGAACATAAAAAAAGGCGGACTGTTTCTGGCGTTGTGCCTGGGACTATCAACAGCAACGGTCGTGACAACTTTTACCGGCTGTGCCGGAAGTCGCTATGATCGCAGCACAGGGCAATATATTGATGACAAATCAATAACTTCGCGGGTCAATGATGCCTTGAATGATAATGCTGAATATAAATTCAGTGACGTCAATGTGACAGCGTTTCGCGGCACGGTTCAACTTAGCGGCTTTGTAGATAACTCGGACCAAAAGGATAAAGCAGGTCAAATTGCGAAGCAGGTTCAAGGTGTAAAGGACGTGCAGAACAATATAACGGTGAAGTCTCAGCAACAATAAGTTGAATTATTACTTTATCTGTTTAATCTCGGGAGACGCGAGAAATCGCGTCTCCTTTTTTATCTTCTAGGCAAAGTGAGCTTCGGCGAAATGATCACGGCGGTCATCTATTAAGTTAAGGATCATTTCAGGATGTTCATTTCCGTCAATTATGATTTTTGTCAGGCTAGTCCAATTGCCGGAAGTAGTTAGTAATGTTATATGATAAAAGGTTTCCCGATAGCGGTAATGCACCTTGAACGATTTCCAGCCGGCGGGCGGCCGTGGCGTGAGCTGTAATTTAGCTCCTTCCAGATTCAATCCCAGAAAAGTTTCGGTGATGAGACGATACATCCAGCCGGCAGAGCCGGTATACCAGGTCCAACCACCACGACCGGCATGTGGAGAAACGCTATAAACATCTGCGGCGATGATGTAGGGTTCAGTTTTGTAGCGAAGAATTTCTTTGAAAGTAGTGGCATGAAGAATCGGGTTGATGAGCCGGAATAATTCCCAGGCGCGTTCAGTTTCGCCCGCCAAAGCGAAGGCGATGATTACCCAAATGGCGGCGTGAGTATATTGGCCGCCGTTTTCACGGATGCCAGGCACATAGCCTTTGATGTAGCCTGGTTCAAGCGCAGACTTATCGAACGGTGGATCGAATAGTTGAATCAAATGCGCGTCGCGACGGACCAACCGCTGCGCGACATTTTCCAAGGCGGTTCGCGACCGCGCCGCATCTCCCGCGCCTGAAATGACCGCCCAGCTTTGTGGTAACGAATCAATCTGGCATTCAGGATTGAGGGCGGAGCCGAGCGGATCGCCATTGTCAAAATAAGCGCGGCGATACCATTGGCCGTCCCACGCATTTTTTTCGATGTTTTCTTGCAATAACTTGGCCTGCTCCTGGCATGATTGCGCAAAAGATTTATCGCCGCGCCTTTCCGCCAAGCTGGAAAACTTTTTGAGCACGTCGTAAAGAAAAAAGGCGAGCCAGACGCTTTCACCTTTTCCGTGTTCGCCGACGAGGTTCATTCCATCGTTCCAATCGCCGCAACCCATCAAGGGCAGGCCATGTTCGCCAAATTTCAGGCCGTTTTTTATGGCGCGCACGCAATGTTCGTAAAGCGTGGCGGATTCAGCCGAACGTTGGGCCAAGTCGTAGTAGGCTTCTTCTTCCGGTTTGACGGGACGGCCTTCCAAAAAAGAAATGTTTTCATCTAGCACGCCGGTGTCGCCGATGGTTTGAACGTAATGGCACGTCGCAAAAGGGAGCCATAAGTAATCATCGGAAAAATGCGTGCGCACGCCGCGATTGATGGGCGGATGCCACCAATGTTGCACATCGCCTTCGCGAAATTGATGGGCGGCGGCGCGCAATAATTGTTCGCGCAACAATTCCGGGCGCGCATGAACGAGCGCGAGGGCGTCCTGAAGTTGATCGCGAAAACCGAAGGCGCCGCCGGATTGATAAAAGCCGGTGCGCGCCCAAAGGCGGCAGGAAATGGTTTGATAAAGCAGCCAGCCGTTTGCCAAAATGTTCAGCGCCGGTTCGGGCGTTTCCACATAAACGGCCCCCAAAGTTTTGTTCCAGGAATCCCAGACATTTTGTCGCGCGGCGCGGCAGGATTCGACTTCGCGAAATTTTTGAATTAAATTTCGCGCGTCGTCCAGATTGCGCCCGGCGCCAAGAATAAAAGTGATTTCGCGTTCTTCGCCCGGTTCCAATTCCAAAATCGTTTGCAACGCGGCGCAAGGATCAAGGCCGCTGCCGATTTTGCCGGAAAGCCGGATGCGCCCCAGCGCGGCGGGTTGGGCGAGCGTGCCGTTGCGTCCCAAAAAATCGGTTCGGTCGGCGGTGAAGGAGCGCGCCAGTTCGCTCCCGGCGACGAAGGCGACGCGCCCTTCAAAATCAATGTTGTAGGAATTTCGCGCGAGCAAGGCGCCGGTCAAGGGATCAATTTCCGTGACGATGTGCATCGCATTTTTTTGGCGCAATTCGCCGAGCACCCATTCCCAATAGGCGGTGACGGACAATTGGCGGCGGCGATTGGAATCGTTCCGAATTTTTAGGAGCGTGAATTTCACTGGTTCTTCCACGGCCACATAAACCCAAAGCTCGGAAAAAATTTCATCTTCCAAATGTTCAAAAACGCTGTAACCAAAACCGTGGCGCGCGACGTAAGGCGTTTGGCCGCGCGCGGGCAGGGGCGTGGGCGACCAGAATTTGCCGGTTTGTTCGTCGCGAATGTAAAAAGCTTCGCCGCTGGCATCCGTGACGGCATCGTTGTTCCAGGGCGTCAAACGAAACTCATGGCAGTTCTCGCTCCAACTATACGAGCCGCCGCTTTCGGAAATAATGGTGCCGAAATTTGGATTGCCTAAAACATTGATCCAGGGCGCGGGCGTCGCCCGGCCTGGTTGCAACGTGATGACATATTCGCGGCCATCGCGCGTAAAACCGCCGAGGCCGTTGAAAAAAACCATTTCGCGTTTGGGCAATTCCGAAAGAGTGACAACGGACGGACGCGGACGGGCGCGAAGCGGCGGCGGCACCGGCTCGGTTCGCGCGCGACGGACTTGCAATTGGTCGGCGAGATTTCCTTTTTCATCGCGCAAAACGAGGCGCGCGGAAGCTTCGAGCAAAATGCGGTCTTCGGAAGAAAGCTGATCGGCGCGGCGCATGAAAATTCCGCCGGACTTGTCAAGAATTTGCGCGGCATTGCCCGAACCGATCATGTTCAAAATTTGGTCGTTGAGCGATTGGCGATAAACCGAAGCATCTTCGTTCAAAATCACGAGGTCAACGAGCAAACCTTTGAGACGCCAATAGGCATGGGCCTGAATCATTTGCCGGACCAACTCAATCCGTTCCGCGCCGGTGCTATAAACGACGACGATGGGAAGATCGCCGGAAATTCCGAAGCTCCATAAATTGCGTTGGCCGCGCTGATTCCGGAGAATGACAGCGGGCGCGGCGCGGCGCGCGGACTGGCTGTAAAGCAGCGCGCCCGCGAGCCGTCCATAAAGTTGCGCGTCGGCTTCGCTCGCATTCAAATGGCGCAGCACAATCAAGCCATGCGTCCACGCCAGTTCAAAACAGCGGTCGGCGATGGCTTGATCCTGATATTTTTCAATCAAGCTGGTGATTTCGGGGCGAGTTTTGGCAATGCCGGAAACGAGCGTGAACGTCGCGCTTTCTTTGGGCGCGAGGCGAACCGTGCGGCGGATCGCGGCAATGGGATCGAGCACGGAACCTTCGCTATTTGACAATTCTGAAATTCCGTTCAATGCCGCTGGCGAAAAAGTGTTTCCGCCGCGCCCAAGAAATTTTGCCCGATCCGTTTCAAAGGAAGCCGTTCCCATTTCTTTGCCATTGGTCAGCAGCAGATGAAACATCGCAGGCAATTCTTCGTGCGAGGCGCGCGGACGCCGCGTGCAAAGAATCGCGCGTTGCGAAGCCAGAATTTGGGTCTGGACAAATAAATTACTGAACGCCGGATGCGCCGAATCCGCTGCCTGCGTGTTCAAAACAATTTCCGCGTAACTCGTGATTTCAATGATGCGCGGTTCGTGGGAATGATTGGTGAGCGTGACGCGGCGCACTTCCACGTCGTTTTCCGGCGAGACGGCGATTTCCGTGTGCGCGTCAATCTCATAAAGACGCGAGCGAAATTCCGCGCGGCCCTGGCTGAAAATGGCTTCGCAGCCCGGCGCGGTTTGGAGCGTCGGTTGACAGGCCGTTGACCAGAATTTTCCGCTTTCAACATCGCGCAGGTAAAAAAATGTTCCCCAACAATCGCGCGTTGCGTCTTCGCGCCAGCGCGTCATGGCCGTTTCATTCCAGCGGCTGTAACCGCCGCCCGAATTGGTGATCATCACGTGATAACGCCCATTGGAAAGCAGATGCACTTCCGGCGGCCCGGCATTTGGGTCCGTGAAAATGCGCAGGTTTGATTCCGCTGCGGCAGCCGGCTCGCGCAGATTGCCGGCTTCAAATTCATTCGGATAAAGCACGGGAGTTTCCCGTGGCACGCGTTCGTGAAGCAACAGTTCGCCGGACTTGAGCAGCGGATTGGAATTGAAACGCCGTTGCATGGGACGATCCAAAAGCGCATACGCCAGCGAAAGCAAACTCATGCCTTGATGATGCGTCATGAAGGATTGGACGACCGTGTGCGTCTGGCCTTTGGAAACGCGCGCAGGGGTGTAATCCAGCGCCTCATAAAAACCGAATTTTCCCGCTCCGTTTTCGTGGCGCAATTCTTTTAAGTTTTGCCAGGACGCTTGCGGGGAAACCATCAGCGCCATCACGGTGGCGTAAGGCGCGATGACCCTTTCCTCGGCCAGCCCGCGTTTGAATCCCAGGCCCGGCACGCCAAACGCGCGATATTGGTAATTTGCATTCGCGTCGCGCAAGTTGTAACCGGATTCGGAAATTCCCCACGGCAAATGGATTTGTTTTCCGTAGGCGATTTGCCGCGCGATGGCGGATTTGCAGGACAAGTCGAGCAACGTATTTTCGTAAGTCGGCATGACGAGCAGCGGCATGAGATATTCAAACATCGAACCGCTCCACGAAATGAGCGTTGGCTTGCCGATGGTCGTCGTCAGCGAACGTCCGAGCCGGAACCAATGGCTTTGCGGAACTTGTCCCAAAACAATGGCGACATAACTCGCCAGCCGGGCTTCGGAGGCGAGCAAATCATAACAACTGCTGTCGAGCCGATGTTGGTTGACATTGTAACCGACGGAGAAAAGTTCGCGCGCCGGCTCGTATAAGATGGTAAAATCCATTCGCGCAAACGCATCGCAACGTTGCGCCAAATCTTCGCATTCGGTCAAGCATTTCTGGACATTTTGACCGGCGGATTCCAGGCGCGTCCGCAAATCGGTCAAGAGATTTGCCAGTTCTCCCTCTTCAGAAATTTTATTTGCCGCCGCGAGCAAACGCTCCAACTCGGCCAGACGCGCGTCCATTTCCCCGGCCATGCGGCGCAAATTTTGCGGCGCGTTGATTTCTTCCCAGAATTTTTTTAATTCATGCGCGGCTTCGTGGTTCAAATGCGTTTTCAAAGGCTCATGCAAATGGACCCACGGAAAAAAATGTTCAATTTCAGCGCGTTGTTCGCCACAGCTTTGTTCAAAAAGGCGACGCCACGATTCAAAATCCGCGCCGGTTTTTATTTCTTTGGCCGGAGCCAATTTTTTCGCGGCGTCCGTCAAGCGATTGAGCTTTTGAAAAATTTCCGGCCACGAGTTCGGAATCTCCGCCAGTTCTTTTTCAATGGGTTCCAAAATTGAATTGGTTTCATCAACAGGAATCTGTTCTTTCAAAACGGCGAATGTGTCGCGCAGTCCCGAAAAAATTTGAAAGCCGTCCCAGTTTTGTCCGCCGATGGTGAGCAGTCCCGATTGCAGCGTCAAAAGCAGCGCGGCGAGATTGCCGTTATCCACGGTGGAAACGTAAAGCGGTTGCAACGGCTTGAGCGTGCGCGTGTCATACCAATTGTAAAAATGAGTTTCGTAGCGTTCCAGAATTCCCAGCGTGTCCAAAGCGCGGGAGGTCCGGGTGGCGAGACCGCGCAAGGTGAGATAACCGAAATCAAACGCGGAAAGTCCGCCGAGCAGCGCGAAGCCGATGTTGGTGGGTGAAGTGCGCGTGGCGACAACGGGATGCGGATATTCCTGAAAATTATCCGGCGGCAACCAATGATCTTCCGGCCCGACAAACGTTTCAAAAAAATTCCAGGTTTTGCGCGCCAGTTTGTGAAGCTGCCGGATCGAGTCGGCGGTGAGTTCGGCGCGTGCTTCTTTCAGCGGCGCGCTGATCCACCACGCAATCGCCGGCGAGACGAACCATAAAAAAAGGAGTGGCGCAATCGCCGGCCAGCCTTCTCCCTTCAAAAAAAAGAGCGCGAGCGCCATGGCCAAAGCCAGCGCGGGCGCGCACCACATTTGCGCAAAAAAATTTCGCAGAGAACCGTCGTTTTCCTGCTCGACCTGGCCGGAAGTCTGCCATTGCAATAAATTGCGGCGGGTGAAAAACAGGCGGGTGAGCGTGCGCAAAATTGCGTCGAGGCTGATGGCCGCGTCATACGGCAGAAAAGCGGCCGTCAAAAAAAACTGGCAGCTTTGCTGGAAAAAAGTGCGGCCCACATTGTTGAAATGTTGAATGAAAATCCGTTCTTTCGGCCTGGAAAAAAATTCCATCAGGACGGACAGCAGAAACGGCAGGCCGATGATGGCGAGCACAAACGAACTCCAGACGGCGGCATTTTGCGGAAAAAATGACCAGCCCAAAATCAGCGCCGCCAAAAGTCCCAACGGAACCAGGCTGCGCCGGAGGTTGTCGAAAATTTTCCAGCGCGAGAGGCGCGTCAACGGATTGGGAATGCGCCGGGCATCAACCGCCAAACGCGGCAAGAGCCAGCTCAAAATCTGCCAGTCGCCGCGCATCCAGCGATGACGCCGGCGAACGTCCGCGCTGTAACGCGCGGGAAAATCTTCAAAAAGTTGAACATCGCTGGCGAGGGCGGAGCGCGCATAACTTCCTTCCAGCAAATCATGGCTCAGAATTTTATTTTCGGGAAATTTTCCGCCGACTGCTTTTTCAAAGGCGTCCACGTCGTAAATTCCTTTGCCGATGAACGAGCCTTCCTGAAAAACATCCTGGTAAACGTCCGAGACGGTGCGCGTGTAAGGATCAATTCCCGGATCGCCGGAAAACAATTTTACGAAGCGGGAACGGCTCGCGCTGGGCAGACTGACGGCGACGCGCGGTTGCAAAATGCTGTAACCTTCGACGACCAATCCGCGTTGCTCATCGTAAAGGGGACGGTTGAGCGGATGCGCCATTGTTGCGGCCAATTGCCGGGCCGTGTCGCGCGGCAGTTGCGTGTCCGTGTCTAAAGTGATGACGTATTGAATGTGCGGCAGGCGCGAAATGTCCCCGGCGATCTGCGAGAAAGATTGCCAATCGCCGCCGCGCAAACCGCGATTCAAGTCGGCGAGCTTGCCGCGCTTGCGTTCGTAACCCATCCAGATTTTTTCCTGCGCGTTCCAGCGGCGCGGGCGATGAAACAAATAAAAAATCGAAGGCCGGTCGCTTTTATATTTTTCATTGAGAAGCTGGGTGCCTTCGACGGCGCGGCGCGTTAATTCGTCATCGTTCGCCAAATGTTCCTGCGCGGCGTCGGAAAAATCCGTGAGCAGCGCAAAAAAAACATTGGCATCGCGATTGGCCAAGTAACGAATTTCCAGCGCTTCCAAAAGATTTTCGATTTCGTGCGCGTTGGTGAGCAAAGTGGGAACGACCACCAGAGTGGTTTGCGCCGCAGAAATTCCCTTGGAAAAATCAAGGCGCGGCAAGGGCGATGGCTTCACAAAAATTGTGGCGAGCCAATTTATGAAGGCCACCGCCGCCTGGCTCGCGCACAGCAACGCCAGCATTGCCAATAAAATCAGCGTCCACCACGGCATTTCTGCCGCCGCGCCGAAACAGATCAAAGGAATCGTGAACGCAAGCGTCGCCGCAAAAATGCCGCCCAAATAAAATAAAAGTGGGCGTCGGCGCGCGGCGCGTAAAAGCAAATCCCATTGCGAAAGTTTGACGGCGACGGCGCGCTCCAAAATTTCCACATTTTTTCCCGTCAAATAAAAACCGACGTGCGCTTTGCGCGCGTCGCCGGCATTTTTTTGCGCGAGTTCGATTGCGAGGGCGGCGACTTCCGGTTCGGTTTTTTTGCTGTGGCGGGCGATGCGCTCGACGCTGTGGCGATAAAGATCGCGCGTGGCAAAATCCATTTTCGGATAAATTTCCGCCGGATCGCCGCGCAAGGTTTTTTCCACGACGCTTTGGTTCTCGACGAAATCCTGCCAATCCATGGCGTCGAGAAAACGCAAGCTGCCGATGCAATTGCCGACGGACACTTGCGTCGCCGCCTGGTTCTGGCTTTCGCTTTGCACCAATTGGCTGACGGTCAAACCTTCTTCGGCGACGCGTTCTTCGATCCAGCTCACGGCCAGTTTTATCGGCGGAGATTTTTCCTGCATGCGCCGCCAAAATTCCGCGACGAAGGGCCGGCTCAAGGCCGGCAAATTTTGCGCCATTTCTCCCATGACGACAATGAGTCGCGAAGGATTGCTTTCCATGATGGCGGAAATGCGGTCGGCCCAATCGTCCGCGCGATTGCGTTCCAATCTTTCGGTGCCGGACAAAACCGCGACGCGCCGCAAGTTTTCGATGAGCGCGAGGCGCAGCATGATGGGAATGGCCCAAAGTTCACCGAGTTTCAGATCGGCGATTTCCTGATAAGCGGCGACAAAATTGGTCAAATGCGGCGCGTCCACGCGGCCGTCGCTGTGGGAAATAAGTTCGAGCGCGATTTCATAAACGCGCGGAAAACCGGCGAGCGCGCCATTCGTCAAATGCGGCAATTGCCGGTTGAACCGGCGCGGCAGATGGCGGCGCGCGGCGCGAATCTGTTCCTCGATCAAATGGAAATTATCCAGGAGCCATTCGGCGGCGGGCGTGAGCTGGCGCGTTTTTTCCGCGCGCAACGTCTGCGCATTGTAATCGCGCAAAATATTTTCATTGTCCGCCAGCCGCGAGAGCAGGAAATTGGCACCGGTGCGGTCGGAAACTTTATGGTCGCGCGCAAGATTTTTGGCGTGCTGCTTGAGCAAGTCGCTGCTTAAAAGTTCGCCGCGCAAAGGCCGCTCATTGACGGCAGCCGCCGGGACGATCCGCCGCTTCCATTCATTTCGCAGCCGGAACATCAAGTTTTCCATGGGTGCCTTGGGGATGATTCATTAAAATTTTGGCGGGATAAAAATTCCAGATTTTCCATTCAATGATTTTCCTTCGCAATCAATGTGCCATGAGAAGGTTGGCTGGACATAGAAAAAAAGTTTTGAACTTTTAGAAAAGTCTGGCAATAACCTTTGTGCAATTTGCATTTTTAACCGGACATTTCCTGCAAACCGCATTGAACAAAATAAAAGTTAATTTCATTGCCAAAGCCGTGCCCGTCTTGAATTGTCTGCGTGAGAAGCGAAGCGTTGGAAAATTTAGGGGGTGGTCGCGCCGTTTTGAATCCAAATCGCTTGGCAAGTGTTAAGCTAAAGGAAAGCGACAGGTATATTAAGTAAAAATGCCATTTCCAAAAATCAGTTGAATCAAGCGAATGAAATTATCTCTAAAACCGCATCATCTAAAACGCTACAAAGACATCGCCATGCTTTTTTTGAAGTATGGCGCGTCGGATTTGGCAAAGGAATTCGCGCAGGATGACGCGAATGAAAAAGAAATTTTGCCCGTCCAACCCGGCCAGCCCGCGCCGGAAGAACTGGCCGACGATCTGGAAAAAATGGGACCGACGTTTGTAAAATTCGGCCAGTTGCTTTCCAGCCGCGCCGATCTTTTGCCCGAACCTTATCTGAAAGCGCTCGCGCGTTTGCAGGACAAAGTCAAACCGTTTCCTTACGAGCAGGTCGAAGAAATCATCAGCAGCGAATTGGGCATCCGCATTTCAAAGGCGTTCGCTTATTTTGAAGAAAAGCACATGGCCGCCGCGTCGCTCGGCCAGGTGCATCGCGCCGCGTTGCGCGACGGGCGTCCGGTCGTCGTGAAAGTCCAGCGCCCGGACATCCGCAAACAAATCGCCGAAGATTTTGAAGTGCTTGAGGAAATCGCGGCGTTTTTTGACGAACACACGGACATTGGCCGGCGTTATCGTTTTGGAAAAGTGCTCGCCGAGTTCAAAACTTCCATTTTGCAGGAACTCGATTATCAACGCGAAGCTTCCAACCTGACCACGCTTGCCAATAACCTGAAAGAGTTTCCGCACATTCACGTTCCGCTGCCCGTTTTGGATTACAGTTCGCGCAGCGTTTTGACGATGGATTATGTCAGCGGCACAAAAATCACGGCGTTAAGTCCCATCGCGCAACTGGACATCAACGGCGAGGCGTTGGCCGAGGAATTGTTCCAGGCTTATCTGAAACAGGTTTTGATTGACGGTTTTTTTCACGCGGATCCGCATCCGGGCAACATTTTTCTCACGGACGATGGCCGCATTGCGCTGCTGGACTTGGGCATGACCGGACGTTTGAGTTCGGCCATGCAGGAGAATTTATTGCGCCTGCTGCTGGCCATCAGCGAAGGCAATGGCGACGAAGCGGTGAAAATTATTTTTCGCATCAGTGAAACCACGAAGGATTTTGACGAAGAGGAATTCACCAAAAAAATAAACGACTTCGTTTCCGAACAACGCGACCAGACTTTGAACCGGGAAAACGTCGGCAAAACGTTGATGGAAGTTTCGCGCACCGCCGCGCGCACCGGCCTGCACGTCCCGACTGAATTGACGTTGCTCGGAAAAACTTTGCTGCAACTCGAAGAAATCGGAAAAATTTTATGTCCCGATTTCAATCCCAACGCTTCCGTGCGCCGGAACGTCGCCGAAATCATGACGACACGGATGCGCAAATCCGCTTCGCCCGGTCATTTGTTCGGAACCTTTCTGGAAATGAAGGATTTTGTCGGCGGACTGCCCGGACGCGTGAATAAAATTTTGGACACCGTCGGCAATTCCAATCTGGAAATAAACGTCAAAACTCCCGACGCGCGACATTTGCTCCACGGCTTTGAAAAAATCGCCAATCGCGTCACCACCGGCATTCTGCTCGCCGCGCTGATCGTCGGCGCGGCGTTGATGATGCAAATCAGTTCTTCGTTCGAGCTTTTCGGTTATCCCGGCATCGCCATGATTTTTTTCCTGATCGCCCTCGCCGGCAGCGCATGGCTCGTGCTCGTCATCCTTTGGAAAGATTACAAGGACAAACACGAGGACAAAGATGACTGACGGCGCGGATTGCTACCCGGAAATTTCCCGGCTACGCTCAAAGCATGTCCGAACCCAACTTTTCAAAGCTGGAATGGCTTTGCACCGGCCACGACATTTTTCCGGCGATGCTGGAAGTCATCAATAAAGCCGAAAAATCCATCCGGCTGGAAACTTACATTTATTCCGACGACAAATTGGGCCGTCAATTTTTTGTGGCGCTGCTCGCGGCGGCCAGACGCGGCGTGCGCGTCAGCGTGTTACTGGACGCGATGGGTTCGTGGCTGTTGCCGGGCGATTTTTTCAAACCACTGGTTCAGGCCGGCGGAGAAATGCGCCTCTTCAATCCGCTCCGCATCTGGCGTTTCGGCGTCCGCGACCATCGTAAAATTTTGCTTTGCGACGACCGCGTGGCTTTCATCGGTGGATTCAATATCTCCGACGAATATGACGGCGACGGCGTGACTTGCGGCTGGTGCGATCTGGGAGTGAAGATCGAAAATCCCGCGCTGCTCGCGACTTTGGCGGCGACCTTTGACGAATTATTTGTGCTCGCGGATTTCCGGCGCAAACCGCTCCTGCGATTGCGCGCCTACAAACGCCGCCGCAAATTGCAAAAAAAATCGGCGGGAGAATTGCTCCTCACGCATCCGGGACGCGGCGCCAGTCCCTTTCAAAAAGCATTGTATCATGATTTGACGAAAGCGCGCGACCTGCGGATCATCATCGCCTATTTTTTGCCCACGCGAAAACTGCGGCGGCTTTTGATTCATGCCGCGCGGCACGGTGCCCGCGTGCAATTGATTCTCGCCGGCAAAACCGACGTGCTGGTTTCGCAACTGGCCGCGCGCAGTTTTTATCACCGGCTTTTAAAAGCCGGCGTGGAAATTTATGAATATCAGCCGCAGATTCTGCACGCGAAACTCATCATCGTGGACGGCATCACTTACGTCGGCTCCTCCAATCTCGACATGCGCAGCTTGAATCTGAACTACGAACTGATGTTGCGGCTTGATGATGCGGATACGGCGGCGGACGCGCGCAACGTTTTTCAATGCGTGCTGAAACAAAGCCGGCGGATCGAATTGCTCGAATGGCAAAAATCCCAGACCTTCTGGCGGCGTTGGGAGCATCGCTGGGCGCATTTTTTGCTCATGCACATTGATCCTTACATCGCCTTGCGCCAATTCCATGCCATAAAGAACTGCGCCGTGAAAATATGATTCAATTCGCTTGTCCGTCGGATTTTTCCGCCGGTTTTTTTGCGACCACGACGCTGGCCGGGCGCAACAACCGCTCGCGCAATTTATAACCCTTGCGCAATTGCTGGACGACATGGCCTTCGGGCGCTTCGCTCGTTTCCAATTGTGAAACCGCTTCGTGAAACGTCGGGTCGAACAACTTGCCATCCGCGTCCAATTCCTCCAAGCCGCTTTCGGCCAGAACGCCTTTGAGTTGCTGCTGGATCATCGCCACGCCCGTTTGCAACGACGCGAGCTTGTCGCCTTGCGCCATTTGCGCGGCGGCCAGCGCCATCTCAAAATTGTCCAGGATCGGCAGCAATTTATGCAGCAACGCGGCGGAAGCATTGTGCGCGGATTCAGTTTTTTCCCGCGCCGCGCGTTTTTTGAAATTTTCAAAATCAGCGGTCACGCGCAACAAGCGCTCCCAATTTTCCTCCGCTTTGGCCGCCTGGCTTTGAAGTTCCGCCAATGGTTCCGGCATCATTTCCGCCGCCGCCGTTTCAGTTTCCGCCGGTTCTTTTTTTTCTTTTTTATTCATGAATAAGTCCGCATAAAACGATTTCAAGTCCCGCAGTCTAAATGATTCGCCAAAATCCAGCAACCCGCAACTTTCCGCCGCCGCGCGTTTTTATTAAATTTGGCTCGCTTTCCGGCGGCCTTACCCATAATTTTGTCCCCATGATTGCTGCGGCAACCCAGGCAAAAAATTCCCTGTCGCTCGACAACCTGCCTGTCGGCTGGTTTGATTTGGCGCTGGTGGTGATCCTCGTTTTCGGACTTTTTCGCGGACGCAAAAACGGCATGACCAAAGAAGTCATCCCGCTGTTTCAATGGATCTCGATTGTGGTCGTCGCCGGGCTGGTTTATGAAATTGTCGGAGATGAGATCATCAATCTTTCGGGCTGGGAAAAATTGCCCGCTTACCTCACGGCTTATCTGGCGCTGACTCTTGTCGTGTGGATTATTTTCACCATGATAAAAAAACCCTTGATGCCGCGATTGACCGGCAGCAATTTTTTTGGCCATTCCGAATATTATCTGGGGATGATTTCCGGCCTGATTCGTTACGCGTGCATTTTGCTTTTTGCGCTCGCCCTCTTGAACGCGCCATTTTATTCGCTGGCGGACATTCGCGCGCATCAGGCTTATGTCGCGCGCTGGTATGGCGGCGGCGAGAAAGGTTATAGCGGCGATTATTTTCCGACCATCCAGGGCATTCAACAATCCGTTTTCGAGAATTCTTTCACCGGCTCGTTCATTAAAAAATATCTCGACCCGATTTTGATCAATACCGGTTCGCCCGCAGATCAGGGAAAACCGGCGCCGCAAAAACAGCCGATCATCCACATCGGCAAATGACCGGCGCCTCGTGCCGCTGAAACGCGCATGGCCGGAATTTCTCCCGCAACCCTCGAACGCATCCGCGCCGCCAGCGACATCGTGGACGTCATCGGCGCGTATCTGCCGCTAAAAAAAGCCGGCGCGAATTTCACCGCGCTCTGTCCGTTTCACAAGGAAAAATCGCCCAGCTTCAACGTCAATCCGCACAAGCAAATCTTTCATTGCTTCGGCTGCCACAAAGGCGGCGACGTTTTTACCTTCGTCAAAGATTACGAAAACATCGGCTTCGTGGACGCCGTGCGCCGGCTGGCGGAACGCGCAAAAATTCCGCTCGAATTTGAAAACAATCCCGCCGCGCAGGAAACCCGCCATCTCAAAGATCAACTTCTGGAAATTCACGAAAAAATCACACAGCGCTGGCAAAATTGTCTGCTCAACGAAGCCGCCGGAAAAATCGCGCGCGACTATTTGCAAAAACGCGGCGTGAACGCCGACGCCATAAAATTATTTCGCCTCGGCGCCGCGCCCGAACTTTGGGACGACACCGTGAATTGGGCGAAAAGTAAAAATTACGAACTCGAACTCGTCGAAAAAGCCGGTTTGATTATTCAGAAGTCAGACGTCAGAAGTCAGACGTCAGACGTTGAAGATGCGGAAGACGCTTCAACGCTTCAACGCTTCAACGCTTCAACGCATTTTTACGACCGTTTTCGCGGACGGCTCATGTTTCCGATTTGCGACGAGCAGGGCAGGGTGGTTGGTTTCAGCGGACGCGTTTTATCCGGCGACGAAAAAATCGCCAAATATGTCAACTCGCCCGAAACGCCAATTTTCACCAAGAGCAAAGTTTTCTTCGGCCTCGATAAATCCAAACGCGCAATTCTCGACGCCGGATTTGCAATTATTTGCGAAGGCCAACTCGATTTGATTTCGTGTTTCACCAACGGAATTCAAAACATTGTCGCGCCGCAAGGCACCGCGTTCACCGAATCGCACGCGCGCATTTTGAAACGTTACGCCAACGAAGTTGTTTTGTGTTTCGATTCCGACGCCGCCGGACAAAACGCCGCCGTTCGTTCGCTCGACCACTTGCTCGCGTCCGGTCTGGCCGTGCGCGTCGCCCTCGTGCCCGCGCCGCACGACCCGGACAGTTTCATAAAACAATTCGGCGGCGAAAAATTCCGCGAACTGATTCAAAACGCCGACGGATTTTTCGATTATTTTTTGAGTCGTCTTTGCGTCACGAACGAAATCAATTCCGACAAAGGCCGCGTTTCGATTTTGCGCGCGATGACCGAAGCCGTCCACAAAACCGGCAACTCCGTTTTGATTGACACTTACGCGCAAAAAACCGCTCTGCGCCTGGGCGTTTCGCCGGAAGCAGTCCGCGCTGAATTCAAAAAAATTCCGACGGCAAAAATCGCGTCTGTTGAAAATGAATTTGAAACAGCCACGACCGAAATTGAAATGGAGCGTCCATCTCCGCACGAATTTCATCTGCTCAAACTGCTTTTACACCACGATGAATTGGTCGCGCAGGCCGCGTTCCATTTAGACACAAACTGGATTTCAAATCCGCGCGCGAAAGAAATTTTCGAGCTTCGCTTTGCCGCGCAAAAAAAACAAACGTGGAAAAATCTCGCCGCGTTTTTGGACGAGTGCAAATTGCCGGAACTGCAAAGTTTAATTACCGAAGCCGCCGCCGAAGATCGCAAAATTCCCAATCCGGAATTGCAATTGACCGACGTGATTTTGAAATTGCGCAATCAATTTTTGGATCGTCAAATTGCCACGCTGGCGCAACGCACGCATCAGCCGGAAATTTCTGACGTGGGAAAAATTGAGTTGATGCGCGAACAACAAAAACTCCGCGAACAAAAACGTTCGCCCATTTTTAAAAAATAATCCGCGAAATCCACGGTTTATTTCGCGCCCTGATCAATCCACGCGCGAATCAAACCAATTTGGTCGTCGGACAATTTATGCGCGCCTTTGCCTTTGGGCATGAACGTGTCCGGGTCATTGCCGACATGCGCGATGCTCAAAACCAAATCGCTGTGCGCGCTGTCACCCGGTTTGACGACTTTGCCGTCTTTGCTGCCTTTGAGCACGCCGTCGAGCGAATCAAGCGCGAGATGAGCTTTTGGTTTTTTTGTGCTATCGTGACACTTCACGCACGCCGCGTCAAAAACCGGCTTGATGTCGGTCGCGAAAGTCACGCCGGTTTTCGTCGAATCAGGCGGTAATTTTGTCGCGTCTTGCGCCGAAGCCAAAATCGCTGCCCCAAATGTGGTCACGGTGATCAAAATAATTTTTTTCATAATAAATTTGCCTGCCGAATTTCACAGTAAGACGCCTGAATCTCTTAAAAGTTTCAAGTAAAAACTTCGCGCGCCGGCGCGGGTGGAAATGATTTTGTATATTTCACGGATTTCATGGTTAAATTTTCAGCGTGAACGAAAATTTTTCCGATGCCGCGCTTGTTGTGTTCGGTCACGGCACGACGCTCAATGAAAATTCCGCCGCGCCCGTTTTGCAACACGTCGCGGAATTGCGCCATCGAAAAATCTTCCGCGAAGTTCGCGCAGCCTTTTGGAAACAGGAACCGCAAATCAAAAAAGTGCTGGCCGAAATTTCCGCGCCCAGAATTTTTATCGCGCCGCTTTTTATCAGCGAAGGTTTTTTTGCGGCGGAAAAAATTCCGCGCGAACTCGGTTTTGCTTTTCCAGAAAACTTAAAACTCAAAATTCAAAATTCAGAATTATTTTACTGCAAACCCGTCGGCTCGCACGAAAGCATGACCAAAGTCATTTTGTCGCGCGCAAAGGAAGTCGTTCAAAAATTTCCATTTCCACGCCTTCCAAAAAATTCTGAAATAACACTTTTTATTGCCGGTCATGGCACGGAGAAAAATGAGGGTTCGCGAAAAGCCATCGAGCGGCAAATAGAACTGATCCGCGCGCAAAAAATTTATGCTGACGTTCACGCGATTTTTCTTGAAGAATCTCCGCGCATTTCGGAATGCTATTCCATTGCGCAAACCAAAAATCTGGTCATCGTTCCGTTTTTTATCAGCGACGGTTTGCACACGCAGGAAGACATTCCGGTTTTGTTCGGCGAAGCGAAAAGCGTTGTCGAAAAACGTCTCGCCGCGAATCAACCATCGTGGCGTAATCCGACGGAAAAAAATGGAAAACTGGTTTGGTATTCGCCCGCCGTCGGCAGCGCGCCGGAAATGGCGGAGGTGATTTTGGAACGGGTGCGCGAAGCGGCGAAATAAATTTATGAAAAATCTACGCATTGGAATTTTAAGCACCGCCGGAATCGGCAAAAAAAATTGGAAGGCCATTTTTAATTCCGGCAATTGTGTCGTTTCCGCCGTTGCCAGCCGCAACTTGCAAAAAAGCCGCAAATTCATTGGCGATTGCCAGCGCGAAATTCCTTTTGGAAAAATCCCCGACGCGCTCGGCAGTTACGAAGAATTGTTCGGCTCCAAAAATGTTGACGCAGTTTACATTCCGTTGCCGACAGGTTTGCGCAAGGAATGGGTCGTGCGCGCGGCGCGAGCGGGCAAACACGTCATCTGCGAAAAACCGTGCGCGGTAAATTCCGCCGATCTTGAAATAATGATTTCGGCTTGCACAAAAAATCGCGTGCAATTCATGGACGGCGTGATGTTCATGCACAATGCGCGCCTGCCAAAAATCCGCAAACTTTTGGACGATGGCAAAAGTGTCGGCGAAATCAGGCGCATTTCTTCCGCCTTCAGTTTTTTGGGCGGTGGAAATTTTTCCCGCAACAATATCCGCACCGATGGCGCGCTCGAACCTGCCGGATGTCTTGGCGATCTGGGCTGGTATTGCCTCCGATTTATTTTGTGGGCCATGAAGGGGAAGTTGCCGCGCGCCGTGACCGGAAAAATTCTATCGCAATCGGCTGCGACCAGCGGACGCTTGTCCGCGCCCACGGAATTTTCCGCCGAACTTTTTTTCGACGACGGTGTTTCCGCCAATTTTTATTGTTCATTTCTTGCCCAGCGCCAGCAATGGATTTCCGTCATTGGCGAAAAAGGGAATTTGTGGATGCCTGATTTTGTGCATCCTTTCAATACCCGCGCGCCCGCGTTTGAAATCAATCAATCTGAAATTCGCGTTCAAATTCCCGGAGCAAAAAATCACGAGCGTGTTGCTGGCCCGATGGATATGGGACATCCAACGGCGCAAGAGACCATTATGTTTCGCAACTTTGCGAAGCAGATTTTTTCCGGCAAGTTGAATGAAGATTGGCCGATGTGGGCGCTGCAAACGCAAAAAGTTTTGGATGAATGTTTGGCCGCCGCGAAAAGTTCTTAACCGCGAAATACACGAAATAAAATTTGTTTTAGTGGTGCGCTGTAGAAAACTTTTCATTAACACCTTGCTTTAGCGAGGTGTTGAGGCGATACGCGAAGAAAACCGTTTAAACGGTTTTTCTTTTCGGCGTTTGAAGCCACCGCGTTGAAACGCGGTGTTAATGAGAAAAAAGATTTCTACAAAGCATTTTCGTGTATTTCGTGGTTTAACAAAAAAAATTCTTCGATTATCTTTCGCCCGTGCAATTTCGCAAAATCACCATCATCGGCGTTGGTTTGCTCGGTGGTTCCATTGGCTTGGCCGCGCGGAAAAATCGCGTCGCGGGAGAAATTGCCGGATTCGTTCGTCGCGAAAAAAATCTGCGCGACTGCGAAAAATTTGGCGCGACGGATTTTGCCACGACCGATTTGCTCGCCGCCGTTTCCAATTCTGATTTGATCATTCTTTGCACGCCGCTCGCGCAAATGGCCGCGCTCGCGAAACAATTTTTGCCCGCGTTGAAGCGCGGCGCAATTGTCACGGACGTGGGCAGCGTGAAAGTGGATGTTGTGCGCGAGTTAGAAGCGCTCGTGGAAAAAAGCGGCGCGCATTTTGTCGGCAGTCATCCGATGGCGGGCGCGGAAAAAACGGGCGTGGCCGCCGCGCGCGAAAATCTTTTTGAAAATGCGGTGTGCGTTTTGACGCCAACCAAAAAAACAAATTCCGCCGCGCTGAAAAAATTGGAACGATTTTGGAAAGCGCTCGGCGCGCGCGTTTTGAAAATGGACGCCGCGCAGCATGATTTGCTCGTCAGCCGCACGAGTCATCTGCCGCACGTCGTCGCGGCGACGCTGGCAAATCTGGTTTTGAATCCGGCCAATCCAAAACAGCAGGCGACACTTTGCGCCAATGGTTTTCGCGACACGACGCGCATCGCGTCCGGCTCGCCGGAAATGTGGCGCGACATCGCACTCGCCAATCGCAAAAATATTTCGCGTTCGGTGGATGCGTTTGTGGCGGAACTGAAAAAATTTCAAAGCGCGCTCAAGAGCGGCGACGAACAAGCCGTGGAAAAATATTTTACGACGGCCAAGCAAAGTCGTGACAACTGGTGTGCGAAAGCCACCGCAATTTCATCCGAATGAATTTTAGCCACAGATTGAACACGGATGAAACGCGGATTTTTGTCCGCAGATTTGGCAAATTTTCGCAGATTGGGCTTGCTGCAAATTCATCTGCGTTAATCCGCGAAATCTGCGGATGCTTTTCCGTGTTCAATCCGTGTTTCATCCGTGGCTAAATAAAATGGCGCTTCCAGATTTAATTGAAATTGTGCCGCTCGCGCAGCCCGTGCGCGCGGAGATCACCGTGCCCGGCTCGAAAAGCATCACGAACCGCGCGCTGATCTTGGCCGCGCTCGCGGACGGCGAGGTGACGCTCAAGGGCGCGTTGTGGAGCGAGGACACGCAGATCATGGTCGCGTGTTTGCGGCAGCTTGGATTTTTGGTGAGCGTCGCGCCCGACCCGGATGAGGCGTGCAACCGCACCATCATGGTCATCGGCGAAGGCGGTCTGATTCCGAGTGGCGGCACGGAGTCGCAACCGCTCGATTTGTTCGTTGGCAATGCGGGGACGGCGGCGCGTTTTCTCGCGCCGTTTTTGTGTTTGGGCAGCGGAGTCTATCGGCTGCACGGCGTGGCGCGGATGCACGAGCGTCCGCAGGCGGCGTTGTTTCAGGCGTTGCAGGAATTGGGTTATCGTGTCGAATCGGAAAATGGAAATGACAAGTTGCCGGTGAAAATTTTTGGCGGTAGGAGTCGAGGTGACGAGACTCAAATTAAAAAAGTGGGAATTGATCAGAGACTCCTCACGTCGTCTCCTACGAAGAAATGTCGGGTGAGCATCGAAGAAAGTTCGCAATTTGCGTCGGCACTGTTGCTTTGCGCAAAGGTTGGGAATTGGAAGGTAGAAGTCGTTGGCGAGAACGCGGAGGAATCGCCGTATGTGGCGATGACTTTGAAATTGATGGAAGTGTTTCCGAAAAACGGCTGCGAATTTCAAATTGAACCGGATGCGAGCAGCGGGAGTTATTTTTGGGCGGCAGGCGTCGCTTCAACTCTATCTCTTGGCGTAACTGGTGGTTTCGCTGTGACCAAAGGTATTAGCATCCCAACTGTTACTGTTCGAGAATGGCCTACCACAGACTGGCAGATTGATGCGGAGTTTCCAAAACATCTTGGATTCTTGACTGCATTTCACTCTTGGAATCCTGAAGATATTCCAAGAGTTATAGAGGAAGTGCGAGAGGCTTATGGACCAGATTGGCGACAGCGCGTTGAGAACGAGCAAGAAACGTGGCAAAAACAGATTGATGAAAAGTATGGGGTAAAATCGCTGTCGCGATCGGACGATCTTGGCGATAGCATCATGACTGCTGTTATTATCGCAGTGCTATGTGGCCAACGCTATAATTTTACCGACCTTGGCCGCCTGCGCGTCCAAGAAACCGAGCGCGTCGTCGCGTTGCGGACGGAGTTGACCAAGTGCGGCGCGAAAGTGGTCGAGGAAGGCGACACGCTGACGGTCTGGCCGTCGCCGTTGCACGACGCGGAGATCGAAACCTACCACGACCATCGCATGGCGATGTGTTTTGCGATTCTGGGGTTGAAAGTTCCCGGCATAAAAATTAAAAATCCCGCCTGCGTGAAGAAGACGTTCCCGAATTTTTTCCAGAAGTTGGCCGCGCCACCACCAAAAGGTTTGGGCGCGACAATTTTGGACGCGAAAACTGGAAAGAAATTAACGCACGAGGAATTATTTGCGGATTGATTTAGACAGAATGACAGAATTCTCAGAATTTAATTTTGTAAATTCTGTGCATTCTGTCGAAACTCTTTGCTTTGAAAAATCCAATTGTCATTGCGATTGACGGCACGAGTGCGAGCGGCAAAAGCACGAACGCCAAGCTCGTGGCAAAGGCGCTCGGCTACGTTTACGTGGACACGGGCGCGATGTATCGCACGCTGGCGTGGCATTGCTTGAAACAGAAAATTGACGTGGATGACGCGAAAGCCGTCGCCGCGCTTTGCCGCAAATGGAAAACGAAATTGGAATGTGTGGAGAAAAATAATTTGCGCACGGTGCATTTGCTCGTGGACGGTTATTTTCCCGAAAAAGAAATCCGCACTTCGGAAGTCAGCGCGGCGGTGTCGCACGTCGCCGCGATTCCGAAGGTGCGCGATTGGATGAAGAAAACGCAGCGCGATTGCATTCAATTCGGCAACCTGGTGATGGAAGGCCGTGACATCGGCACGAATGTTTTTCCCGAAACGGATTTCAAGTTTTACCTCGACGCGCAATTGGAAGAGCGCTCGCGCCGTCGCGCCGCCGATGGCGTGGACGAAAATCTCGCCGCGCGCGATCAGCGCGACAGCCAGCGCGCCGTCGCGCCGCTGATGATTTCGCTGGGCGCAAAGGTCATCAATAATTCTGACCTGACTTCCGAGCAGACGAGCGGGTTGCTGTTGAAGGAAATCCGTTCGCGCCTCGCGGAAAAGCGATGATGGAGGATTGAAGATGGAGAATAGCAATTACAAATCGCGCCGAATCTTTTTCATCTTCCATCCTCAATCCTCCATTCTCGTTTTATGAATTTTTTCTATCGCTGCGGCTGGATTTTTTTTCGCGCGCTTTACACGATTTATTTTCGCTGGCGCGTTTTCAACGCGGAGCGCGTGCCACAAACGGGCGGCGTCATTCTGGCGTCGAACCACGCGAGTTTTCTTGATCCACCGCTGGTCGGTTCCGGGTTGCGGCGTCCGATCAATTATCTCGCGCGCGCAAGTTTGTTTCGTTATCCCGGCGTCGGCTGGCTGCTGCGAAAATGGAATTCCGTGCCGGTGGATCGCGCCGGTGGCGGCGCGGCGGGATTGAAGGCGATTCTCGACCGGCTGCTCGCAGGCGGCGCGATCATTTTATTTCCCGAAGGCACGCGCACGAAGGACGGCCAGTTGCAACCGGCACGTTCAGGCATCGGCCTGACGGTCATCAAATCCGACGCGGTGGTGATTCCGGTGCGGACATTCGGAACGTTTGAATGTTACAACCGCAAAATAAAATTTCATCTGCCGAAACCGCTCGCGGTGAAATATGGCGAACCGATGCGTTTTGAAAAATTGCGCGCGGAGGCGAAAACGTGTTCCAAAGCGCGCTTGAAAGAAATTTATCAGGAAGTCGCGGACGAAATCATGGCAGCGATTGCGAAGCTAGAACCGCGCGAGGATTTATGATTTACGATTGATGATTTATGATTTTCAAAACAGCAACCGTTCAGCGAAGCAATCATAGATTGTAAATCATCAATCATAAATTCCGTCAAATTCCAAGATTCGACAGCGTGTTGCTGATGCTGTTGACGATTTGGACGAGTTTGGGATGCGATTGCTCAAAACCGTCCACGGACGAGCGCAGGCCGCGCACGGAATGTTCCAGCGATTGCGGATTTTTTTCCACGCGCGTCGCTTCGTGCGCCGAAACGTTTGCAAAGCCCGCGATGCTTTGCGCCTGTTCGCCATGAGTTTCGGAAAGTTTGCCGATTTCGGATTTAAGCGTGCCGAGGAGCTGGAGCAATTCGCGCTTGCGCTCTTCGGTGACAGCGTTCGCGCCGCGAATCTTCGCTTCAATTTTGGTGATGGTGTTTTCGATCATGCTGAAGCAAACTTACTCTGTCACTTGAATTCAACCAAACAAATTCAGGCAGCGATGCAGTGTAAATTTCGATTAAATCTGCCTGCGAATAACCATGCGAACAAGCCACGAATAAGTCGTTGGATAAAAAAGTGAATAACTATTTCAGCCAATTTTTAAATGAGCTTGTGAATACTGATCGTAAGATTTTCATCCAATTCATTGACCGGTTTGGGTTAATTGTGAGAGATTTTGCGCGTGCATAGAAAACATCATTTTCCCGGTTTCTTAATTGCAATGGAAGGCATTGATGGTTCAGGCAAAACCACGCAAGCGCACCATGTTCAAGCTGCCCTGCAAGCGCGAAAGCTCGCCGTTATGCGAACCAAAGAACCAACGACAGGCCAATGGGGACAGATTTTGCGTGATTCGGCAGTGACCGGAAGGCTTTCGCTGGAGGAAGAAGTCGAAACATTTGTTAAAGACAGGAAAGAACACGTCGAAGATAAAATAAACCCCGAATTGGCCGCTGGCCATATTGTGATTGTTGACCGTTATTATTTTTCCAGTATGGCCTATCAAGGCGCACGCGGGATGAGTCCAGAAGAAATAATGCACCTCAACGAACAATTTGCTCCCGAACCAGATTTGTTGGTAGTTCTCGACATTGATCCAAAGACCGGATTGAAAAGAATTAAAACGCGCGGTGACAGAGCAAATCATTTTGAAAAGACAGACACATTGAAAAAAGCTCGTGAAATTTTCTTAAGCATTCAAAAGCCATATTTGTTCAAGATTGATGCGTGTCAAGAAGCCGCTATAATAACAAATTTAATCGTCCGCCAATTCTCCGCGATTTATGCCGAACGGATTGCTCATTCGCCAGGCAATGCAAAGAAAAAAGTTAATGCCACAATGAATCTTTTTGGTGGCGATCCAGTTTGAAGTAATTTCATCGAGCAATTCGACGGACTCTTGCTCACAATTTTTTCAATTTGAATCCCTTCGGCGAATCTTCGACGACCCAGCCTTTGGCTTTTAATTCGGCGCGGATTTGATCGCTGCGCTTGAAATCTTTCGCCTTCTTGGCGGCAATGCGCGCTTCGGCCAGCGCCAGAATTTCAGCCGGAACTTCCGTTTCAGATTTTGCGCCGATGCCGAGGACGGAATCAACTTTGTTCCATTCCAGCAACGCCGTTTCGGCGGCGGTCGGACTCATGGAATGTTCGGCGAGACGGCGGTTTATTTCGCGAATCCATTCAAAGACCGCGCCCCACGCGCCGGAAATGTTCAAGTCTTCTTCCAGCGCCGCCGTGAACGACGGCAGCAAACTGACCACGGAATTTTGTCCGGGATTTTTTTCGAGCGACAACATTTCCGCCGCGCGTTCGCGGAGTTTGCCAATGCACTCGTCAATTCGCGCCAGAGCCGTCCCAGCACCGGCCAAGCCATCGAGCGTGAAATTAAATGTCTCGCGATAATGCGCGGTCAGCAAAAGATAACGCACTTCGCGGCCAGAAAAACCTTTCGCCTGAAGATCACGCAGCGTAAAATAATTTCCAAGCGACTTGCTCATTTTTCTGCCTTCAACCAAAAGATGCGCGCCGTGCAGCCAGTATTTCACAAACGGTTTTTGCGTCGCGCCTTCGCTTTGCGCGATTTCGTCCTCGTGATGCGGGAAAATCAAATCCTCGCCGCCGAGATGCAGATCGAAACTCGGCCCAAGAATTTTCATGCTCATCGCACTGCACTCAATGTGCCAGCCGGGGCGGCCTTCGCCGAATGGACTCGGCCAAAAAATATCGCCGTCATCCGGCGTGCGCGCTTTCCAAAGTGCAAAGTCGGCGACGGATTCTTTCGCGTATTCGTCGCTCTTGACGCGCTCGCCGGTGCGCATCTCATCGAAGTTCAATTTCAAAAGCTGGCCGTAATTGCAGCCGCAACCGCGATATTTTTCGATTGAGAAATAAACCGAGCCGTCGCCGGCTTTGTAAGCAATGCCGCGCGCAATTAGTTTTTCGATGAGTGAAATGATTTCTGGAATGTGCTCGGTGGCGCGCGGGGTTTGGTGCGGCGAAAGGCAATTCAGCGTTTTCAAATCCTCAAAAAAGGCGGCTTCAAATTTTCCGGTGAATTCGCGCAAAGAAGTTTTATTTTCGCAGACGCGTTTGATGATTTTGTCTTCGATGTCCGTGATGTTCATGACATGCGTGACCTGAAAATTTTTGAATTCCAAATAGCGCCGGACCAAATCGGCGAAAACGAACGTGCGCCAGTTTCCGATGTGCGCGAAGTCATAAACGGTCGGCCCGCAACAATACATGCCGACTTTTTTTCCAGCCGAATCCATCGGCGTGAATTCCTGAACGGAGCGCGCGAGTGTGTTGAACAGTTTCAAAGCCATTTAGGTGCGCGCAAATTTAATCGGCAAAGCGCGGAAAGAAAAGCGAAAGAGCATGAAAATCAAATCGTGAAATCAACGATATTTCGCAGTTTTTTATCCGGGCCAAAAAAGTCCAGAACGAGTTTGGCTAATTCAACGCATGAATTTTACAAAAAAGTTTTTTCGCGTCTTGCCAATTTTTATTTTCAACGGCACAGTTTGTAAAAGAGCATGAGCAAAGAAGCGAAGCTGGAGTTGGACGGCAAAACTTATACGTTGCCGACGGTGGAAGGAACCGAGGGCGAAAAAGCGGTGGACGTTTCCTCGCTGCGCGCGACGACGGGCTATATCACGCTCGACGACGGCTACGGCAACACGGGTTCGTGCGCGAGCAAAATCACGTTCATTGACGGCGACAAGGGGATTTTGCGTTATCGCGGCATCGCGATTGAGGAACTGGCGGAGAAATCGAATTTCATCGAGACGGCGTGGCTGATCATTTATGGTTCGCTGCCGAATCGGGAACAGCTCAAATCTTTTTCCGATTTGCTGGCGGAACATCAGTTCCTGCACGAGGACATGAAGTATCACTTCGAGGGATTTCCGACGGGGGCGCATCCGATGGCGATTCTCTCGGCGATGATCAACGCGGCGAGTTGCTTTGACGAAAATATCATGCGCTGGCGGTGGAGCAAGACGGCGGAATTCGACAGCATCATCGCCAAGTTGATTTCGCAAGTGCGGACGATTGCGGCATATTCGTATCGCAAATCGCACGGGTTGCCGCTGATTTATCCGAAAAAATCCTACACTTACACGGAAAATTTTCTGCACATGCTGTTTTCTTCGCCTTACGAAGATTACGAATTGAAACCGGAAATCGTGAAGGCGCTGGATTTGATTTTTCTGCTGCACGCGGATCACGAGCAGAATTGTTCCACTTCGACCGTGCGCATGGTCGCGTCGAGCCAGGCGAATTTGTTCGCCAGTTGTTCCGCCGGCGTTTGCGCGCTTTGGGGTCCGCTGCACGGTGGCGCAAATCAGGCCGTGCTCGAAATGCTCGAAGAAATCCATCGCGAAGGCGACGACGGTTCAAAATTCATCGCGGCGGCAAAAGACAAAAACAGCGGGCGCAAACTCATGGGTTTCGGCCATCGTGTCTATAAAAACCACGATCCGCGCGCGAAAATCATCAAGAAAGCCTGCGACGAAGTTTTGTCCAAGCTGAAAATCAGTGACCCATTGTTGGACATCGCCAAACATCTGGAAGCGGCGGCGTTGAAAGATTCGTATTTCGTCGAGCGCAAACTTTACCCGAACGTGGATTTTTACAGCGGCATCATCATGCGCGCGCTGGGCATTCCGGTGGAGATGTTTCCGGTGATTTTTGCGATTGGCCGGATGCCCGGCTGGATCGCCAATTACAAGGAGATCATGGAAGAACCGAAGAGTCGCATTTATCGTCCGCGCCAGATTTATGTCGGGCGAACGCTGAATAGTTACGTTCCATTGGCAGCGCGAAAGTGAGTTTATTATTGGTTGTGGGCATTCAGGCCGGAGTCGGCAGTCGAAAAGGTATGATTTTTGCTTTATCAAGTTGTATTTATTGTGAAAAAAATCCTGGTCATTGACGACGAAGAATGGTTGCGCGAGATGATTCAGCTCGCGTTGAAACAACACGGCTTTGAAGTGATCGAAGCTCAAAACGGCCCCGACGGCATCGAACTGGCGCGCAAGGAATTGCCCGACCTCATCCTTTGCGACGTCAACATGGGCAAGGTGGACGGTTATCTGACGCTTTCTGCGTTGCGCGGCGAAACGCCGACCGCCGCCATTCCTTTTATTTTGATGACCGGCCTCGCGGACAATGCCGGCATGAGGCACGGCATGGAATTGGGCGCAGATGATTATTTGCCCAAGCCGTTCACGATTGACGCGCTTTATGCCGCCGTGGATGCGCGCTTAAAAAAATCCCAAACCGTGCGCGACGAAGCCGAGCGCAAACTCGCCAGCCTGCGCGATAATATCAGCCTGTTGATGCCGCACGAAATGCGCACGCCGCTCAACGGAATTTTATCGAATGCGGAAATGCTCGCGACTTCCGCCGCGACTTTGAAGCCGGCCGAGATCGCGGAGATGGGCCAGGAAATTTTCAAGTCCAGCCAGCGGCTCGAACGGCTCATCGAAAATTTCTTGATTTATGCGCAATTGGAATTGATCGCCGCCGATCCGAAAAATGTCAACGCCCTGCGCATTGGAAAAACCGATCATCCCGCGCCGCTCATCAAAAAAATTGCCGTCGCCAACGCCGCCCAGGCCGCGCGCCCGGATGATTTGACGGTGGAAATTGCGGATGTTCCCGTGCCCATTTCCGAAGATTATTTGAGCCGCGTTTTGCATGAGCTGGTCAACAACGCTTTCAAATTTTCCGAATCCGGTTCGCCCGTCCACGTCAAGCTGGCGGAAAATTCCAACGGCATTACGATTTCAGTGAGCGATCGCGGGCGGGGATTTTCCACTGATCAAATCACGCGTGTCGGCGCCTACATCCAGTTTGATCGGAAAATGCACGACGAGCAAGGTCTCGGCCTGGGACTCATCATCGCCAAGCGGCTGGTGGAATTGCACGGCGGCGCGCTTTCAATCGAGGGCGAAAAAGGCGAGGGCACGACGGTCATCGCGAAATTGCCCAAGACCAAAATACATTCCGCTTAAAAGGGCAAAGCCGCGTAAAGTTTTGCGAGGCCGAGCGTAGCGGTTTGCGCGATAAAAAAAACGAGGGCGATGCCAACGATCGGCGCAAAATCCACGCGCCCCAGTTGCAACGGAATTTTTTTCAAGGGCTTCAAAAGTGTTTGCGCCAATGCGTTCACATAATTCCACACCGGCTGTTTGCCGAAATAAATATAAGTGTTCAACAAATGCAGCACGAGCAGCGCGGCCAGGACGAATTTCCAGGCCAGATAACTGCCCAGACCGATGACGCAGGCTTCCTCAATGCGATGCGCCGGTGAAATAAACGGCGGAATGATTTGATTCCACATCAGCAGCCAGCTCACGAGCCACCAAAAAAATGCCGTGACCGCGAATGGCAAAATAATTTTCACCCGGAGCGGCCAGTCATCCACGCGACCCAATTGCATTCGGACCAGTGAATGGATCAATCCGGATTTTTCTGCGCGCGGACAGGCGATGGAAAGCAACAGCACCCACAAATAAAAAATTCCCAGCGTCAACCCGAAGCTTAAAATCGAAAATAAAACCATTCGGCCAAATGAATCAGCCGGGAAAAAAAGCGCGATGATTCCTAAATCTATTTTTCCCGCCCAGCGTATTGCCGATCCGACCTGCCAGTAAAACAACGCGCGCAAAATCAACAGCGCGCCAATGACTGCCAACAGGTGCCAGCGCCGAAATCGCGACGGCGCAGCGCGGCGCAATGTGCCGATCAATGTCGCCGGAATCCGTTTGTTGAACGGGTCAAACGGAAGCGAACGCCATCTCATCCACAGCAACAACGCCGCGACGTTCAGGATAAAATCAACGAAGCTCATCAAATTCAAATTGCGAAATTTAGAAAATAGAATGACTCGAGATTCAAAATTACGCCTTTGCAATTCCTCACATCATTTTCAAAAGCGTGTCTGCCATTTCGCTCGGCGTGACGGCGATGCCGATGCCGGCGGCTTTGAACGCGGCGATTTTCGCTTCGGCAGTTCCCTTGCCGCCGCTGACGATTGCGCCCGCGTGACCCATGCGACGTCCGGGCGGCGCGGTCGCGCCCGCGATAAATCCGGCCACCGGCTTTTTGCAATTCTTCTTGATCCATTCGGCGGCTTCTTCTTCCGCACTGCCGCCGATTTCGCCGATCATAATTATTCCGTGAGTTTCGGGATCGTCGTTGAAAAGTTTTATTACGTCGAGATGCGAAGTGCCATTGACCGGATCACCACCGATGCCAACGCAAGTGCTTTGGCCAACACCACGCGAAGTTAATTGCCAGACCGCTTCGTAAGTCAACGTGCCGCTGCGCGAAACGACGCCGATGTTTCCGCGTTTGTGGATGTAGCCGGGCGCAATTCCAATTCGGCAGCCGCCGTGCGAATCTTTTCCTTCGCCCGGCGTGACGACGCCGGGACAATTGGGTCCAATCAGCCGCGTCTTGGTATTGCCTTGCAGCGCGCGTTTCACTTTGACCATGTCGCGCACGGGAATGCCTTCGGTGATGACGACGACGAGTTCCAGTCCGGCGTCCGCGCCTTCGAGAATTGCATCAGCGGCGAAGGGCGGGGGAACGAAAATTGCGCTGGCAGTCGCGCTGGTTTGTTTCACCGCGTCGGCCACGGTGTCGAAAATAGGAATTTTTTTTCCGCCGTGCTCAAAAAATTGTCCGCCTTTGCCGGGCGTGACGCCGGCGACGATTTGCGTGCCGTAATCAATCGAGAGTTGCGCGTGCTTCGCGCCAAAGCTGCCGGTGATGCCCTGGACGAGAACTTTGGTGTTGGGTTTGACGAGGATGGACATGATTATTTATGTTTTTAGTGAGCCAGCGGAAGGCGGATGCTCGAAATCCCAGAAATGGCTGGGCAAATTGACTCCGTATTTGAAACACGCTGGCTTCCTTTCATTTTTTATTTTCAATTCGATTCAAAACAATTCTTTTTGATGCTCTTTCCGTTCCTTTATGGCTTGAAGTAATTTAACGGTGCTCAAATCTTTTTCGCGTCCGACGGCAGACTTCGCCGCGATGAGCGCGTCCAAATTCAACATTCTGAATTCACCATACGATAGGCTGTGCGAAATGGATTGTTTCAAAACTTCTTCATAGTCACCAACGCCCGCCACTTCACTCAAGCAGTCCAGGATTCCCAAATCTGTGTTCAAATAAATATTTTTCAAACTGCCGCAAAGCTCGTCGGTCAATTCCAGCGGCAGCTTGTTGGCGGTCAAACGATGGCACGGATGCAAATCTTTCGCGGCAGCTTCAATTCGCCGGAGATTTTCCCGGCTAAAACGGCAGCAGATGTCCAAGTCCAATGTGACCAGTGACGCGCCATGCAAAACTCCGCAGACGCCGCCGATGATGACGAATTCCACTTTCTGCTCTTTGAGCCGGGACAGCAATGCCTTGTCATTTTGCGGCATGACGTTCTCCTGCCTCCTTGACTTCGAGGATCAAATCCAACGCGCGTTGATGCTGCTCCAGCCGCTGTTCCGGCGTCAATTGCAGCGCATCTTCAATCAGCGACATATCAAATCCATATTCAGCCGCCGCGCGCCACGCCGGGCCAGCGTCCGGGGGCATGAGATATTCGCCGTTCATCTGCGCTAATGTCGCTTCGTCAATCATGGAATCAATTTAAGCAGCCCGTTTGAATTTTCAATCAATCACTTCGCCTTCCGTTTGTGAATCATGATTTGGTTGCCGTCGGGATCGAGAATGATGGCGAAGCGGCAGACCGGCGTGTCCATGACCTCCATGGAAAATTTCACGCCGCGCGATTTCAGCCGCGTGATATCCGCGTCCAGATCGTCCACTTCAAACGCGATGCACGTTCCGTCCGGCGACGGCTTCCAGACCTCGCCGTAACAGCCGATGCCCAGAATTCCGTTGCCGATTTCATATTCGACCCACATGCCACCGGCGGATTCCATCGCCGGTTTGAGACCGAGCACGCCTTCATAAAATTCGCGCGCGCGTTTGATGTCCGTGACCGGTGTGCCGGTGAATGCGATTTCGGTGATCATAAATTCAAAAGATTATTTCAGGCTGCGTTCAACAGGTTGAAGGTTCCTTGATGATCAGCGAAACCAGATTGGATTTTGTCACCGCCGTTCTGGGCGATTGTTTCAATGTTTTATTTGTCTTGGGCCGCAGACTGCGGCGCGATCCCGTCGGCGCAATCATTTCAGTTGCCACCAATTCGCGCAGCTCGGCGCACTCTCGTTTGGCGCGCTCGTTTTGCTGGGCCAATTGGATCATCTGTTTCTGCAATTCGACCAGCCGTTGATACGACTCAAGGCCGTTGACGGACTGTGCGTCAGCTTGAACTTCTTTAGTCGTTTGCAACATCGTCGTTCGCGGTTAAATCTCGTTCACTTGCCAACGGCTTTGACAACCTTCTGCGCCGCATCGGCCATCGAATCGCCGGTGATGATGGCCACGCCGGATTCGGCCAGAGTTTTTTTGCCGGCGAGCACGTTGTTGCCTTCGAGCCGGACGACGAGCGGGAGTTTCAAGCCGGTTTCCTTCACCGCCGCGACGATGCCGGTGGCGATGACGTTGCAATCCATGATGCCGCCGAAAATGTTCACGAGAATGCCTTTCACGTTCGGGTCGCTCAAAATAATTTTGAACGCTGCCGTGACCTGCTCCTTGCTCGCGCCGCCGCCGACATCGAGAAAATTCGCCGGGCTGCCGCCGAAATGTTGGATGATGTCCATCGTCGCCATCGCGAGACCCGCACCGTTCACGAGACACGCGATGCTGCCGTCGAGCTTGATGTAATTGAGCGAAAATTTCGACGCTTCGATTTCCAGCGGCGCTTCCTCGTTCAAATCGCGCATCTCCAAAATATCCTTGTGACGATAGAGCGCGTTGTCGTCCAAGGAAATTTTTGCGTCGAGCGCGACAACGGTTTCTTTTCCATCGCGCAATTCAATAACGGCGAGCGGATTTAATTCCACCATCGCCGCGTCGCATTCCCACCAGGTGTTATAGACGCCGGTAATCAATTTTACTCCGGCGTTGAACAAATCACCTTTAAGTCCGAGTGCGCCGGAAATTTTCCGCGCCTGAAACGGCATGATGCCGACAGCGGGATCAATGTGTTCCTTGAAAATTTTTTCCGGCGTGTGCGCGGCGACTTCCTCGATGTCCATGCCGCCCTCGGTGCTGGCCATGATGAGCGGACGCGAATTGGCGCGGTCGAGCAGCACGGCGAGATAAAATTCCTTTTTGATTTTCGCGCCTTCGGAAATCAACAGCGTCTGCACTTTGCGCCCGTCCGCGCCGGTTTGTTTTGTAACCAAAACTTCGCCAAACATTTTTTCGGCGAACGCAACTGCTTCGTCCACTGAACCGGCGACTTTCACGCCGCCTTGAAAACCGGATTTGAAAGTGCCTTTGCCGCGTCCGCCCGCATGGATTTGCGCTTTGACAACAATTTTTGCGCTGCCGTTCGCAGAAATTTTTTCCGCCGCCGGACGAACTTCGGCAAAAGATTTTGCAGGAATTTCCAGTGGAACCGCGACGCCAAATTTTGTGAGTAATTGTTTGGCCTGATATTCGTGAATGTTCATTTCGAAATTGAACGAACAATTAAAAACGATTGCCGTTGAAAATCAACTTTTAAGCGACGGAATTGAACATCTTGCCGACGAGATTTGTGAATGACTGCTAAATTAAATTCCCCGGTTTGCGCGCCAGAGCAAAACTGCGCCGACAGCCTGGAAAATAAAATTCGGCAGCCAGACGATAAGATGCGGCGCAAATTCGGGTCGCGCGGCGAGCGATTCGCCCAAGATGACGAAGCTGTAATAAATCAGCACGAGGCCGAGGGCGATGGCCACGCCGATATTCGTTTCGCGGCGATGCACGCGGATGCCCAGCGGAATGCCGACGAGCGCAAAGCCAAAACAGGCGAACGAAAAGGCGAGTTGCCGGTGCATTTCCACGCGCACTGGCTCGGTCAAATCTTTTCGTTGCCGGGCGGCTTCGCGAAGTTGCGCGCGCAGTTGAGCCGAGTTGGTGACGGCGGCGGGCGGCAGACTTAATTTTTCATCAAGGTCGCGCAGTTCGTCGCGCAATTGCCAGAACGTCATGTCGCTGATTTTAGGATGAAAAAGAATTTTCGCGGTTGAATTGGTCGGATAAAAATTTGGCGAAGTCAGTTCGGGCGCGTAGGTGATTTGTCCGCGACTGCTGATGATGCGCGGCTGGATGAGATGCAAAAACATTTCTTTGTTCGTGTCGTTGATTTCAAGGTGTCCGCTCGGCGCGCTGATGGTCATGGAAACGTTCGTCTCGTTTTCCAGTTTGAAAATCATCACATCGCTCAAATTGCCGCGATGGTTTTTTTCGACGTAAAAAATGTAGCCGGGAAAATCGCGGATGAACCGGCCGGCGGGCAACTGCACGTTGACCAGTTCCGCGCGAAGTTTGAAAATCAGATTTTTGCAGGCGACGCGCGACAGCGGGCCAAGTTCCATGTTGATCCACGCGCTCAACCCGCAGCAAAGCAGGCTTAAAATCAAAATCGGTGAAATGAGCGAAAGCAAACTGATGCCGCTGGCGCGCGCGGCGGTCAATTCCTGATCCGCGCTGAAACGGCCAAAGACCAGCAGCGTCGCCGTGAGCAAACCCATGGGCAACGCGAAAACCCAGATGAAGGGAATCAAAAGTCCAATGGCTTCCAGCGTCAGGCCAAAACGCGCGTGGCCGCTGACGAGCAGTGGAAGAATTTCCTTGAGCGCGTCGCCGATCAGCAGCACGAACGTGAACACGGCGACGGTGAGCGCCAGCGAAGCCAGCACTTGTCGCGTCAGATATTTATGCAAAGTTTTCAATTGCCAGTGGCGCGGACACGTTTAATGGAGTTTGGCCGCAAAGTCCACTGGCGATTGAAATTTTGAAGACGGTAAAATTTAATCCGTTTTTGCTACGGCGAGCGGATGCGGTAGAAGCGTTGGGGATTGTTGACGGCTTGCGGGTCACTGAATTGATATTGACCGGGCGATGTTTCGTTGGCCGTTCCTAAAATTGTCCAGCCGGTCAATGGCAGCGTTAAGTTCGTGCTTTCCAAAACGGTGAAGGATAATCCGGTGTAGTTGGTGAACTCTAGCGCAAATGTGCCGTTGGCTTGCATCGTCAAGCGATTGAACTGCGGCGGTGAGATCGGTGAAAGTGTCAGCACGGTGGCAGAGTAGGGTGGAAATAGGTAATTGAAGTTAGTGCCAACGATGGAAAAGTTGCTCTGGGCAATTTCGGGCGAGCCGATGCCGGTTTCCGCAGCATTGTCCTGCGGCATTCCATAAAAATAGGCGGCTGCGCCCGGCGTGGGAGTAAAGCCGGCCACAGCCACTTGTCCGGTGACGGTATTATCCGGGTCTTTATTGACTACCAAAATGGTCAGACTGCCATCCAGCCGATGGACTGCATAAGCCGAGAGCAGGGAATAATCACTGCCGGCGCTGATCACTGTATCGCGGCCGCCCACAAAATCGCGCATGAGTTTCGAGGTGTAGTAAGCCGGATAAGGATTATAACCGCTGTCCACGACTCCGTAATCCCCATACTCACGCCAACCATAAAGCGACGGACTTAAGTTGCCATCCGTTCCCTGCCCATTCCGCAAATCCCACCAGCAAAGCGCGTTGAACTCCGTTTGCATGAGTTGCGCCATGCTGTCCGCCTTGTAAAGTCCGTTGACCAGGCTCGTGGATTGTTTGCCGGGACCGGAAGAAACGGAATTGTTTTCCGTGCAGAGCAACTCGATGTTCGTTCCCGCCGCGCCGATATAATCCGTGATTTGTTGCCGCAAATCCGCAGCATCCGCCGCCCATCCGCCCGTGGTATCCAGCAATCCGGCGTCACTCTCGTTGCCCGGATTTTGAGGATAGCGATGATGGATCAAAAAGTCTGGCGTGACGCCCTGGCTTTTTAGCGTGGCCAGCATTACCGCCGTCCAACCATTATGATAACTTCCTTCGCGCGCATTATACGCCGGATGGCTGGTGTTATTGACATCGCTATTTTCGCCGGGAGTAGCTACGACGCCGATCTTAATGGCCGGGTCAACGGCTTTCATCAATGAGATATAATCCTTGGCCCGCATCGCGTAAGTATAAGGATCGTGCGGCACGGTATTGCTGTCCGTTTCCCACGAAGCGCCATAAACTTCATTGCCTATTTCCCAATACTTAAAATTAAGTGGCGCGGAACGCCCTAGGCGAAGAAAGTTTTTGCCGTCATTGGATTGAAGCGGCGTGGCGGCGCGCAACGACGCCCAATAGCCCGCCGTCTGCCAATTGAAACCCGATGCATCCACGCCCAAAGGTTGTGTGCTGGTCGTCGAAGCATTGACATAAGCCACCCACGCCGCCGCTTCATTGGTGGAACCCGTCCCGTAGTTCACAGTAGTCATCGCCTGCGCGTTGACATTGGTGGCAACGTGAATGAAATTGCCCAGGCCCGACGCCCACGACCAATTGTCGTTCAGACTCCGGTTATAAAGCCAGTGATATTCATCCGATTCGGAACCGCCCGGAAAGCGCAAGACCTGCTCGTCCATATTGGTCAGCAAAGCTATCGTCTGCGGCGTGTCGAGATTGCCGTCCCAATCAGGAGTATTGATTCCAAACCAGCGCGCATCCGCCGTGCGAATAGACTGGCCGGCATTCACCGTCAGATGCACGATCGCGGGCGCGGCGGCGCTGTTCAATTGAATGTCATCCAGATAAAAAGTGGGTTCCGACGAACCGCCGGAATCCTGGATGACGAAGCCGCTGAAGTTTGTCGCGTTTGCCACGCCGAGCGCCGACAATGGCACCGTGTATTGCTGCCAGGTATTGGCCAGCGGAGCATTGAGAGAGTAACGCGCCGCTTGCGCCGTGTTATTCCCAGCCACCTCCAGATTGCCATACATTTGCAGATGCTGTCCGCCGCTGGCTCCGCCGTTGAGCCAGAAACTCACACTGGAGTAGGCACCATCCGTCAACCCGGCATGAAATACTCCAATCCCGCCGTAAGCACTGGTGATGGTCGCGCTGATGGAATCGCTGCCGGAATAAACTGGCGCGGTATTGGCGTAGTTAAGCGTGATATTATAGCTGGAATCCCCCCAGCCGCTCGCCAATGAATCAGAATAAATCATCAAATCAGCCTGCGCATAAGCCGCCCGGCTGCCCGCCAGCACTGCGCAGAAAAATGAGAAAGTCAAAACCCGTGACCACCACGAATTACACGAAGTGCGTTTAAGATATTTAGGCATGTAGGATTAAATTAAACCTAACCTGCCCGTGAGTCAAAAAATCTCTTGAAGAAGTTTTAATCCTTTATTTCCAAACGAATAAAGGATCGTTGGACGACGGTTATCTGTGGCTCGAAAATATAATTGTTGTCGCGCCTGCGGCTGGTAATTTCGGCGGCCTTGACGCAAGCGCATAGTAGTTCCCGCATGAGCCTTCAATTTCACTGAGCCGCCAATATGCCGGTCAACTTAAAGGCGGAATATTGGAATAGTTGGCAAGCATTGAGCTTACCCGTTATGGCGAGAGCCGCACGCGATAAAAGTGATTGGTGAATGAAAGTGCGTTGGTGTCCGTGTATTGCAGCGGCAAAGTTGGAGAAAGATTGGTCGCCAAGTCGGTCCAATTTATGAGATTGCCACTCGTCATGATGATATAATCCGGTCCGGAAGTGCCATCTACTTTAAGTTTGAACTGGCCGTTAGTATAACCGAGCGAGGTCAAAACAACTGGCGCGAGCGGATTGATGACGACGGTGAATGATTTCGTGTCGCTTAACGGCGGCACTCCATTATCGGTGACGCGAATCTGGACGGTGTTGGTGGTATTGGCCTGGGCCACCGTTGGCCGCCAGTTGAATAATCCACTGGCGCTATTCAGGCTAATCCCTGCGGGCGGACTGACCAGGCTGAAGGTCAAGGTATTTGCCGGAATGTCTGAATCGGTCGCAGTCGCCGTAAAGCTGATGGTCTGGCCCGGATTAACCGTATAACTACTTAATGTTCCAAGCACTGGCGCAGAGTTCACTTCATTGACAATAATTTGATAGCTATTGGTGACACTTAAAGATTTAGCATTCACTGCCGGTGGGTTTGTATCGGTGACAGAAATGGTAACGGTGTTTGTGCCGGGGCCTTGCGCTTCCGTTGGCGTCCAGGCAATTGCGCCGCTTGATGAAACGGTCAATCCGCTCGGCCCGGAAACCAGGGCAAATGTCAACGGGTTGGCCGGAATATCTGAATCGGTCGCGGTGGCATTGGCGGAGTAACTGCTTTGTTCGTTGATGCTGACATTGGCGGGCAACGTCAACACCGGCGCCGTGTTGACTTCATTAACTACAACGGTAAATGATTTGGTATCGCTTAAGTTGGGAGAACCATTGTCAGTCACTTTCACAGTTACCGTATTGGTGCTTGGTCCCTGCGCCTCAGTCGGCGTCCAGGTGATGTGGCCATTGGCCGCCACGCTTAAGCCGCTGGGACCGGAAACCAAGGCAAATGTCAACGTATTCGCCGGAATATCCGAATCGCTCGCCGTTGCGGTGACATTTAAGGCAGTCAATTCATTGATAGTTTGTGTCGCCGGCAGTGTGATTGCCGGCGCGCTGTTCACTTCGTTGACGGTAATTTGATAACTATTTGTTACGCTGAATGACTTTGTATTTACGGCGGCAGAATTGGTATCGAATACCTTTATAGAAACCGTATAAATGCCCGGGCCTTGCGCTTCGCCGGGCGTCCACGAAATGGCTCCGGTCGGCGAGACGGTCAAGCCGCCAGGCCCGCTGACCAGGGCAAACGTCAATGGATTTGCCGGAATATCTGAATCCGTTGCCGTCGCATTTGCCGAGTAGCCGGCCAGTTCGTTGATCGTGAGATTTATGGGCAAGGTTAATACTGGCGGAACATTCACCTCATTGATAACCACCGTAAAGCTATTGGTCGCACTCAAGCTGGGCGTTCCATTATCTGTCACTACCGTGGTAAGCACGTTGGTTGCCGGCCCTTGGGCTTCGCTTGGAATCCAACTGACCGTGCCGGAAGAGTTAATGGCTGCTCCCGCAGGTGCGTTTAGCAGAGAATAGGTTAGCGTTTGTCCTCCGTCCATATCTGTGCCAGGATTTCCGACTATCAGCGGGGTCAACTCATCAATGACTTGATTTGCCGGTGTTCCTAAAACCGGCCGGATGTTCAAGACCGTCAAGGTGAAAGTTGTGCCGCCATAGCTGCTTCCCAAGGCGATGGCAAACGGTGACATTAAATTCGTGAAGGTTCCGTTCTCCGCACCATAAGTCAGCACTGGAAATGAACTGCCCGTGACAGGGACGTAACCATAGTTAAGATTCGCGCTGACGGAGCCGGTCAAAGTAGCCGGACTGCCGGAGAGGTGAATTTTACCAAACCCGGTCAGGCTATTGATGCCAAAATTCAACGTGCCGCCGGTAAGATCATAATTTCCCGTGAGCGATAATATGTTCGTCTGCGAACCAACGATGCCGCCGGGATTAAGAAAATTCCAACCGATGGTGCTCGTGCTGGTGCCGCCGATTTTTTCCAGCGTGCCCGTGTTGATGAAAAGATTGGTGCTGGTGGTTAGTAATGAAATTGTATTGTCCCCGACCGCTTCCCAGAGTCCGGCGTTGTCAATGGTCGCCGAACCACCCAGACTGTCTCCATTGGCGTAGCTCGTGATCGCTCCTGCCCAAATCACCGTGCCATAATTGGTCAGCGCCGCGTTGTTGGTGTAGGGAGATACTTCGTCAAAATAGACCGTGTTGGAAATACTCAACGTCCCGCCTTGTAAAACCGTCAGTGAACTTACCAGATCGCCGCCTGATAAATTCAAAACCGCATTGCTGGCGACGATCAAAGGAGAGGTGAGGGTTGATACGGCCAGAGTTAAATTCCCGTGCAAGGTGCTGGGGCCGTTCCAATCCAGATTGAATGCGCCGCTGAATGTGTCTATCGTGCCGGTGCTGGCAAAATTCCAATTGATCGTGCTGGTGCCCGTGCCGCCGATTTTTTCCAATGTGCCGGTGTTGATGAAAGTATTGGTGCTGGTGGTTGCCAATGAAATCGAATTGTCCCCGACTGATTCCCAGAGTCCGGCGTTGTCAATGGTCGCTGAACCACCCAGACCGCCTTCGTTGGCATAGCTGGTTATAGTGGCCGCCCAGATCACCGTGCCGTAATTGGTCAAAGCCGGATTATTGGTATAAGGAGAATGAGCTTCATCAAAATAGACCGCGTTGGAAATGCTCAACGTCCCGCCTTGCGCCACCGTCAACGTTCCCTCCAAATCTCCGCCTACCCAATTGACGACGGCATTGGAACCGATGATGCCGCCGATGCTTCCTGAAACACTCGCATTGCCATAAACCAAATTGTTGCCGTTCCAGTTGCCCATGCTGAATGAACCAACCGGAGTTTCCAGCGTTCCACCTTCACTGTCGAAATTCCAATTGATGGTGCTCGTGCTTGTGCCGCCGATTTTTTCCAGCGTGCCGGTGTTGATGAAAGTATTGGTGCCGCCGGACGCTCCGACTGATATCGAGTTGTCCCCGACTGATTCCCAAAGCCCGGCATTGTCAATGGTTGCCGAACCGCCCAGACCACCTTCGTTGGCATAGCTGGTGATATTTCCCGCCCAGATCACTGTGCCATAATTAGTCAGCGCCGCGTTGTTGGTGTAAGGAGATACTTCGTCAAAATACATTGTGTTGGAAATGCTCAATGTCCCGCCTTGTAAAACCGTCAGTGAACTTACCAGATCGCCGCCTGATAAATTCAAAACCGCATTACTCGCGACGATCAAAGGAGAGGTCAAGGTTGATCCAGCCAGAGTTAAATTTCCGTGCAAGGTGCTAGGGCCATTCCAATCCAGATTGAATGCGCCGCTTGAGGTGTCTATCGTGCCGGTGCTGGCAAAATTCCAATTGATCGTGCTGGCGCCGGTGCCGCCGATTTTTTCCAGCGTGCCGGTGTTGACAAAGAGATTGGTGCTGGTGGTTTCCAATGAAATCGAATTGTCCCCGACCGATTCCCACAGCCCGGCATTGTCTATGGTTGCCGAACCGCCCAGACCACCTTCATTGGCATAACTGGCGATGTTTCCCGCCCAGATCACCGTGCCGTAATTGGTCAAGGCAGCGTTGTTGGTGTAGGGGGATATTTCGTCAAAATACATTTGGTTGGAAATGCTCAACGTCCCGCCTTGTAAAACCGTCAGTGAACTTTCCAGATCGCCGCCGTTCCAGTTCGCAACGGCGTTGGAAGAAATAGTTAAGGCCGCGTTGATCGTGGCGGAAAAATTCATCATCGCATCCGAGGCCAACGTTCCGGCGATGGTGCCGCTTGAAAAAGTGGCATTACCATGAACGAGGCCGCTGTCAATCCAATTGCCCATGCTGAAGGAACCGGTCAGCGTGTTGACGGTTCCGCTATTATTGATAAAACTCCAGCCAATCGTGCTGGCGCCAGTGCCGCTGGTTTTTTCCAGCGTGCCGGTGTTGATGAAAGTATTGGTGGCCCCGGATGCTTGGACGGATATGGAATTGTCCCCGACCGATTCCCACAGCCCGGCATTATCAATGGTCGCCGAACCGCCCAGACCACCTTCATTGGCATAACTGGCGATGTTTCCCGCCCATATCACCGTGCCGTAATTGGTCAAGGCAGCGTTGTTGGTGTAGGGGGATATTTCGTCAAAATACATTGTGTTGGAAATGCTCAATATTCCACCTTGCAAAACGGTCAGTGAACTTACCAGATCGCCGCTTGATAAATTCAAAACCGCATTGCTGGCCACAATCAGCGGAGAGGTAATAGTTCCGCTCAAGGTTAAATTTCCATTCAAGGTGCTGGGGCCGTTCCAATTCAAATTGAAGCTGCCACTAGTTGTCTGGATAATGCCGGAACTTGTGAAACCCCAATTGATGGTGCTGGTGCCTGTGCCGCCGATTTTTTCCAGCGTGCCGGTGTTGACAAAGAGATTGGTGCTGGTGGTTTCCAATGAAATCGAATTGTCCCCGACTGATTCCCATAAACCGGCATTGTCAATGGTCGCCGAACCGCCCAGACTTGCTTCGTTGGCGTAACTGGCGATATTTCCCGCCCAGATCACCGTGCCATAATTGGTCAAGGCAGCGTTGCCATTGTAGGGAGGTGCTTCGTCAAAATACATCGTGTTGGAAATGCTCAACGTCCCGCCCTGCAAGATGGTCAACGCTCCCACCAAGTCGCCGCCACTCCAGTTCAAGACGCCATTTGAATTAACGATGCCCGCATTCGTCAATGTCATTGAAGTCAGGTTCAACGTTTGAATTCCATTCGTGCCGCCGAGGATGAGTTTGTTCAGCGTCACACCTGGAGCGTTCGTGACGCTGTAAGTGCCGGCATTGGTGATAATCACATCGTCGCCCGATGCGGGCACCTGGGCAGGAATCCAATTGGTGGCGACGTTCCAATTTCCGCTATTGGTGTTGGCCCAAGTGACGGTGGCGGCGCGGACAATGCCGGTTGCGACAATGAGACAAGAGACCACTAAAGCTCGAAGAATGCTTTTTTTCATATTTTACCTCTGATAACGGAAGTCCAAACAAGCACGTCCTGTTTCGATTCGAAGCGATTAACCCAAATTTTTTTGAAATTGTCAAGCCCAAAATGCGATGCGCTGACAAATTTCACCGTTATCAGGCAGATCATCGAGATAGTCCGGCACATTAAATTCGTGTAAACAAAAAAACGGCGGACGGTTTCCAGTCCGCCGTTTTGAATTTTAATTTCGCTTACAGATCTTTGTTCGTTTGAAAACTGAATCCGGGCCATGCTTCAGGACGCGGGCAAGGTTGTATTTGACGGAATGGCGTTTTTGTAATACCTTCCCGGACATGGAAACAATCATTTTCAAAGCGCCGTCCGGCACGAAGGAAAAATTACGCGCCTTGAACCCAAACCTGTCGGATTTACTGCGGCAGGCGGCGGAAAACCTCGTTGGCGGCGGCGTGAAGAATTCCGCGCACGAGCGGGCGAAGCATTTGATTTTCAGCGGCGGCGGAAAAATGTCGCGCGGAAATGAATATCTAAAAATTTATGCCAAGAAAAAACCTCGTTGACGCCGGGGCAATCATCGCCTATCTTGACAGCGACGACGAATTTAACGAGTGGGCGATTGGTGTTTTTTCGGCGAACGAAAATTTTTCGACATGCGAGGCGGTTCTGGCTGAATCGTGCGCGCGGATTCAATCAGGCGGGTTTGATCCTCATCGGGTGATTCAACTTGTAAGGGATGGAATTTTAACCGTCGAATTTTGCGCGCAGTCGAACATCGTCCGAATTTTACGGCTGATGGAAAAATACTCCGACAGGCCGATGGATTTCGCCGACGCCTGCCTTGTGGTGATGACGGAAGAATTTCCAAACCCGATGCTGTTCACCCTGGACGCCGACTTCAGATTTTATCGCCGCCACGGGCGAGATGCGATTCCGTTTGTAAGTCCTAAAAAATAAAACGGCGGACGGTTTCCAGTCCGCCGTTTTGAATTTCGATTTCGCTTACAGGCCTTTGCCGATCATGAATTTCAGCAGGTCGGCCACGCGGCAACTGTAACCCCATTCATTGTCATACCAGCTTATGAGTTTGAAAAAACGTTTGTTCAATTCGATGCCCGAACCGCCGTCGAAGATGGACGACGCATTGCTGTGGATGAAATCGCTGCTCACGACTTCGTCCGTCGTGAATTCGAGAATGCCTTTGAGATACGTCTCGCTGGCTTTTTTCATCGCGGCGCAAATTTCCGTGTAGCTCGTGTCCTTGACCGTCTTCACCGTCAGGTCAACGACCGAAACCGTCGGCGTTGGCACACGGAACGACATGCCGGTCAATTTGCCTTTTACTTCGGGGCAAACGAGCGCCGTCGCTTTCGCCGCGCCAGTCGAAGCGGGAATGATGTTGATGGCCGCGCTGCGTCCACCTTTCCAATCTTTCTTGCTCGGACCGTCCACGGTTTTTTGCGTCGCTGTGTAACTGTGGATCGTCGTCATCAAACCTTCCTCGATGCCGAAACCTTCTTTCAACAAAACATGCACGACCGGCGCCAGGCAGTTCGTCGTGCAACTCGCGTTGGAAACAACGTGATGTTTGGCCGGATCATATTTCTCATGGTTCACGCCCATGACGACGGTGATGTCTTCGTTTTTGCCCGGAGCAGAAATGATGACTTTCTTCGCGCCCGCCGTGATGTGGCCGTAAGCCGATTTGGGATTCGCCTTGTCTGCGTCCGTGAAAAGCCCGGTGGATTCGATGACCAATTCGACGCCGAATTTTTTCCACGGCAATTCCGCCGGCGTCTTCGCGCTGACGACGTGGATTTCTTTGCCGTTGACGACCAGCACGTCGTGCTCCGTTTTGTCCTCGGCGGATTTCTTGGAGCCAACCTCGCCGTGAAAACGGCCTTGCGTGGAATCGTATTTGAGCAGATAGGCGAGATTGTCGGCGGGCACGATGTCGCCGACCGCGACGACTTCAACTTCCTTGCCCAGCAAGCCCTGCTCCGCGATGGCGCGGAAAACCAAGCGACCGATCCGACCGAATCCGTTGATTGCAACTTTTACTGCCATAATTTTAATGTCCTTTAATAAACTTGTTTCGTCAACCGAGCGGGAAATTTTATCAGCGCGCCATCCGCCGTCAATGAAGAATTAATTTCAGCACGCTTTGAGCGCAATCCATCCGCCCTCGGGCAACGCTTCAAACCACGCAATGCAAATCCGCCCAGCGATGAGCATTGAATGGCTGCTGCGGGATTTTTGCTGGCCGCATTCTTTCTTCCTTTTCCATCTTCAACTGGCGCGGAAGCGAAATTATCGGCAGCGGTTTTCCCGATTTGAAATCTTCCGGCAACTGGCGGAACAGCGGCGATTTGCGCTTGAACAACGCCGAGCCCAGCCAGTGCCGCATGAACATTTCCAGATACTCGCGCCCGCGCCGGCCTTGAAATTTTTTCCGCCAGCGCGCATTGCCGGCAAAAACGATCTCCGCCTTTTGCGCCAGTTCATCCGCCAAATCGGGCGGCAGTTCCGTCCAGAAATAATTCCGCGCCTCGTCCAAAATGAACAAGGCCACATACAGCGGACAATGGCTCGTGCGCCGTTCAAAACGGGTCACGGGCGGATAAATGGCTTCGCACTGTTTCATGCGCTGCGGAAATTATATATACCGGAACAAAAGTCGGCCAAGTGAAAAATGATTTTGTAGGAGTCGAGGTGACGAGACTCAAAAATTTTTAGTCAGAGACTCGTTACCTCGTCTCCTACGAACCTTCGACGATTTTAATTTCATCTTCCGTCAGGGCGTAAAGTTCATAGACCAGCGAGTCAATCTGACGGTCGAGGGTGGCGCATTTGTGGGAATAAAAATCTTTGTCGCCGTCGGTTTTGGCGGCGGACAATTGCTTTCGTGTTTCCAACATTTTTTCAACCAGCGAAACCAGTTTGTCGTGACGCGCTTTGTCGGTGTCGTCGTCAAGGCGCATTACTGGAAACGGAATTCTGTCCGTGACCGGCGAATCGAAGTGCATCGTGCGGATGGCGCGCGCAAAAATGAAGCGATAGACAAACCAGTTAATCAGTTGCGAATTCAACAACGCTGCGACAAATTTAGCTGACCACGGCGTTTTGACCGAAAGCTGATTTACCGTATCCAAAATGATTACCTTTTTTCGCCATTCCTCCGGCAAAACTGTGGCTATGATTTGAATGTGGTCCGTCGGATTGAGAATGTGCGCGACGATATTTTGAACGAGCGCGCTATTTTTTCCAACAAACGCATTTTCATCCGTGATAGCTTTTTTGTCGATGAAACCCTTTGAAGTTTTGGCCAGCCCATAACGCGCAATTTGTTTTCCACCGATGACTTTCAATTTCCCTTTTGTCAAATGAACGTTGCCTTGCAGCATTGCGCCGCGCTGATTCTGAATGATTTCGGAAAAATACTTTCCAGATTTTTTCAACTTTGAAGCCAGCACGACTTCCGTAGGAGAAACATTGCTCAAAATAAAATCAAACTGTTGGCACAATTGTTTTTCGATCTCACCGAGATTTTCGATAGTTTCTTTTCTCCTGACAGATGATTGGTAAGTTTTTTTATTTGAGCTTTTTTGCAGCCGATAAATGATTTGTTCCAGCTTCACTTCCTGCCAGACTTTCGAGCAATCGCAAATCTCCAATAGCACCGGCATCATGATTTTGCGGATTTCTTTCCAGTTGGATGCGTAAATCAAAGGCTTTGGAACGATGTAGCCACCGAATCCGTTTGGTTTTAACAATCGCAATTGTTGCAGAATAAATAATGCGGCCGTGTCCGTGATGCTAACGTCGAAATGTTTTTGAAGATGATTCCTTTCTGTCGAATTGAGTTCCGCACCATACGGCGGATTTCCAACAATCGCGTCAAAACCGCCTTCGTATTCTCCCGCATCGCGGGACAGCGCGATTGATTTTTCTTTTTTGGATTTCCGGTAACTCACTTTGGCATAGCTGCCATGCAGCGGCATTCCGCCGGGAATGTTGTGCGCCAGTTCGCCGGGAGTGGCATCGCGCAATTCATCCGAACCGTAGGAGACGACGTGAGAAGTCTCTGAATTTTCTTTTAGAGTTTGAGACTCGTCACCTCGTCTCCTACGGAAAATTTGCGGGAAGCGTTGCGCGAAATCCATCGGGTTCAATTTCTTTTCTTCTTCGGGCGTGAAAGTAGTGGCACAGGCATCCTGCCTGTTCGATGTTGACAGGCTGGAAGTCTGTCCCATTTCCCAAATGTCCGGGCCGATAAGCGAATTGCCGCAAATGATATTTTCATTCAACGGCGGCAGGAGCGTGTAATGAAATTCATTTTGAAAGGCGTGCGTCGTGCCGATGGTTTCATCTTCCAGTAGTTTTAAGTAGAGCGAGAGTTGCGCGACTTCCACGGCTTGCCGGTCAATGTCCACGCCGTAAATATTGTTGCGCAAAATTTCCTGTTTCTTTTTGAGCGAGAGATGCAAGCCGTCGTCGCGTTTCACGCAATCGCCTTTTTTCATTTTGCCCGGATTTTCATTGTAAAATTTCGTATGAAATCGGATGAGCAAATCAAAGACTTCGAGCAAAAACGAACCGCTGCCGCAGGCGATGTCGGCAAATTTCATGCCGGCGATTTCGGTGGGCGTCTTGCCTTCAATGGCTTTGCCGACGGTGTTGGCGACGATGTAACGGACAATGTATTCGGGCGTGTAATAAACGCCGCCGGCTTTGCGAACTTCGGGCTTTTCCTCGATGCGCGCGCCGTCGGTGATGATTTTGCCGAGGAAGCGTTCGTAAATGCTGCCGAGAATGTGGATGGGAATGGCGTCGAAATTGTAAGGCGAAGTGGGATCGGAAAGTTCGTCGCAGATGAGGCGGAACGGTTTTTCGTCAATCTGAAAACCGGGCGCGTCGAGAATTTCGTGCCGCTTGAAAACGACGCCGTTGTAAATGCGGTCGAGATTGGTGGAAACATCCACGAAATCTTTCCATGCGCTGTTCCCATTTTCGCCAAAGCGTTCGACGTGGCGCGCCGATTCAATTTGTTTGTCTTCGAGAAAACGGATGAACACGAGCCGGTCAATGCTGCGCTGCGTGATTTCGGTGAGTTGCTCGCTGTTGAGATTCGGATTTTTGGATTTGAAAGCGCGCGCGAGCATTTCGCGGTAATTGTCCAATTCGATGAGAAACGCTTCATCGAGACTTTGATAACCTCCCTTAAATAATTCACGTCGGAAAGTTTTGCTCCTGGGCTTGGGTAGCGTGTCGGCGAATTTAGCGAGTGAATTATTGGCAAGCGCTTCTCGAGAAAAGAGCCAGTAAATTTCGGCAAATTTTTCGGCGTCGGCATAATCGGCGTAACTGAATCGCTTGACGATGCGGCTTAAAGTATCGCCGATGTTCGGTTTGAAACGGCTGTCGAGAATGTGCAGTTCCTCGAAATTAGTCAGGATGGCCAACGGCGTTTTGCCACTCCAGCCGTAGCGCAGCGTTTGAAAATAATTATCGGGCGAACCGAATTCGCCGTGCGGTTTTTTTGCTTCGGCAAAAAACCGGATGTCGTGAAAATTCGGGCCGAGAAAAAAAGCGTAATCGGCGCGGCGTTGCGAACCGGATTCGTTCTTTTCGATTTTGACTTCCTGTTCGTAAGGATTTTTCTGCGCGTCATGGTTCACGTCCCAGCCGAGCGCGATAAAAAATTTATCAATGAAATCCTTGCGCGCCTGCGCCTCGGAAAATTGCGGCGAGAGGTAAAAGTTGTCATTGGCTTTGAAATCGGCAACCAATTCTTTTACCCGCCTGAATGCTGCGTCGAAGGCCGTTGACATTGGCGCGCAGTGTGCGCGGGAAAATTTGCGGCGTCAATGCGCGTCAGCCGCGCAGCGCCGAAGATTGGCTGCCGACAAAAAAGAAAATTGGGCGATGTGGACATTAACACCGTCGCCCGCGACGTTTTAGGAAGATGAAGCGAACTTAAAAAATTGCGCCATAGCTTCATCAGTGATGTCCACTCCACTACTATAATATGGCCGCAATTAAATTCTTCTTGAGCATCAAATAGCAATCGGCGTTCCAGTTGCCCTGGATTCGGTCTTCTCATCAAACTTGGATCGCGGCGCTCCTTACCTGTAACGCGCCGAAGCAAACAGGGAACACGGCTTTGCTTGTTTGCATTGCCCTGAAACATATCTGTTATGTGATGATGCGAACCTGCATTGCGGCATTGCTTGTTTCAACTCACGAAGCTTACTAGTAACGTCCTACTCCGTATCTGCAAACATGTCTGTAACGTCGCGTTACATACCTGCAACGTCACCGTTCTGATTAGCAAATGGACAGGCGTGTCCCGCATTGGGACAACGTAGAGCCAATCTGCTTTTTCCGAAGTTCTGCCAAGGGCAATTTAATTTCTAAACCATCTGCAACGGCTCAAATTGTTTGCCCAAAATCGGCGCGCTCTTGGTCTTGAGCCAGTTTTCCAAAACACCGGCATACACATTTCGGAAGTCCACGTTGTATTTGATGTCGCCTTCAAATAAATCCTGCGGCGCGAGGCTGGGATATTTTCCGAGCAAACCGGCTTTTACTTTGTTGCCGACGATGAATATCGGCGCCGCCGCGCCGTGATCGGTGCCGCCATTGGCATTTTCCGAGACGCGCCGGCCAAATTCGCTGAACGTCATCACCAAAACGCGCTGCATATTTCCCTGCGCCTTCAAATCGTCCACGAAACTTTTCGTCGAGTCGCCGAGGTCTTGGAACAATCGCTGTTGCGAATTGATCTGGTTGGTATGCGTGTCGTAACCGCCTTGCGAAACATAATAAATGCGCGTGGGCAATCCACCACCGATGAGTTTGGCGACGAGTTTGAGGGAGCCGCCCAGTTGTGAATTGGGATAGACCGCCTGATTTTTCACGCGCGCGGCGATTTTGCGAACTTCATCCGAACTCATCTGCGCGTCGAGCGCGGTGCGGGTGATGAAGTCCACGGCTTTGCCGCCTTGCATCGGCATTCCCGCCGCAAGCGAACCGATGCTGCCGCCGGAATTATCGTCCGGCAACGGGCTTGAATTTTCCAGTTCGTTCAACTCGTTCATTTTTTTGTAAGACTCCTCGGTCAGGTCCGTCTCGCCCGGTTTGGGATGCGCGCCGGAAACAAACCGATAATTTTGCGGGTTGTTGAAACAGACGCCGATGGGTTTTTTTGCAAAGAACGCTTCCGGCAATTGGTTGCCAATCGTCACGCCCACAGTCGGGTCGGCGCCGGAACATGCGCTGTCAAAATAACGCCCGAGCCAGCCGTATTTTTCAATTTTGTCCGAGTCGCTCGCGGTCTGCCAGATTTCCGTCGAACGAAAATGCGAGCGGTTCGGATTCGGATAACCGACGCCTTGAACGACGGCGAGATTGCCGGAGTCATAAAGATTTTTAAATCCGGTCAATGCGCCGTGCAAACCCAGATCGTCGTTCAATTTCAAAATTTTATCGGCGTGCAAACCGATTTTTGGCCGCGCTTTGTGATAAAAATCATTTGCGTAGGGAACCACCGTGTTCAATCCGTCATTGCCGCCGGCCATTTGTAAAACGACCAGAATGGTCGCGTCTTTGCCGGTCGCGATTTGCGTGGCGGAATCGGCGGCGTCCGCGTGCAGCGCGGCGAAGGTGTTGGCCAGAAACGCCGGAACCGTCCAGGTGAGCGCGCTGCCAAGAATTGTCGTCCGCAAAAATTCGCGGCGCGTCTGAAGAGTGATTTCGTTTTTCATAAGTTAGGCGACTTGATATTCCGGCGTGGACATGATGAGCCGGATCGTGGTGCGAATGTCCGCGTCGGTTAATTTTTCCTTTGAGTCGAGAAATTCCTGCAAGGCATTTTCCTGATCGCCTTTGAGCGTCGTTTGCAAAAGCCGATGTTGCAATGCGGCGACCAAGGTATCCTTGTTGTCGCGTTCGTCCGGCGAAAGAATTTTTTCCAGATTGACGCCGCCCATGCGGACGCGCTCCAAAACTTTCATGGCTTTCTCGCCGCCCGCGCCGCCGGGTTTGCGCGCGAAATCCGCCGGCGTAAGTTCCGGCAACGTTCCCGCGACCAGCGTTTCGGCGTCATTGTAGCGCGTCAATAACGTGTTCGTCGTGATCCACGTCAGGCCGCCGTCCCAGCCTTTGACGTTTGGCGGCGCGAATAAATCCTGGCCGAGTTGCCGGAGCATTCCCCAACTGACAATCGTCGGCGGCAAATCGCATTCGAGCATCCGCACGCTGCCGACGAGCCATTGCACCGGGCTTTTCACCTCATTACGGACAATGTCGTTGGTGTAAAATTCTTCGCTGCGAAACATCACGCGCAGAAACGGCTTGAAATTATTTCCGTTCGCGCGCAAAACGGCGGCCAGCGCGTCGTTCAATTTTTCATCCGGCCTTTGCCCGGAAAAAAAATTCCAGATTTTTGCGGTGATAAATTTTGCCGCTTGCGGCTGGGCGACGATTTGCGCGATCACATCATCGCCGTCCAGATTTCCCGTGCGGCCAAGGAAAGTTTTTTCGCCGTCGTCATGAATTCGCGGGCGGTAAATATATTTTTGAGTGATGCGATCCAAGGACCAGCCGGTCAGGGCGCGCGCGCCTTCGGTGACATCTTTTTCCGTATAATGACCTTCGCCGAGCGCAAACAGCTCCATGTTTTCGCGCGCATAATTTTCGTTCGGATGTTGCTGGCGGCTTTGCGCCTGATCCAGCCAGATGAGCATCGCCGGGTCTTTGCCCGCTTCGAGCAATAATCCCTGCCAATTGCCCGTGGCGAGCCGGCGGAACAATTCATTTTGCCGCCACATATAATATGCGTCGCGGACTTTATCCACGCTCGTCGCAAAATGTCCGTGCCAGAACAAAACCATTTTTTCCTGGAACGGCCTCGGCCCGCGCGCCATGCGTTGCAGCCACCAGCCGCGCAACTCAATCATTTCGCGCTGCAAAATCTGCTGCTGCGCGCGCTGAAATTGTTTTTTTCCTTCGGGCGTTCCGTGCTGGTTCATTTCCCGGACTTGCTTCATGCGGTCGGGATCGGGTTTCGCCCAATCGGGATTCAACGTGGGGTCGGGAATTTTTTCGTAATCAATCAGGAAAGAAATCGCATGGTCATGATCCAGGCCGGCGAGCGTTTGAATTTGCGCGGGCGGGCCGCCGAAACCCGCGCGATTCAACAAATGCGCCGCCGTTTCAAATTTCCAACGGTCTTTTGAAAGCGGTTTTAGCATATCATTCAAGACGCTGGCGTCTAAAAAAAGTTTCATCCGATGATTTTAAGTTTGCAAGCGCCAAAATTTGTTTTAGAGTGGAAACGAACCCGGACGTTTTCGCGTTATGTTTTTTGGCGTTGACTATTATCCAGAGCATTGGGTCTTTCCTTACGGCGGAACCGTCGAAAATCCCGAAGGCCAATGGGAACGCGACGCGGCGTTGATGGCGAAAGCCGGCATCAACATCGTCCGCCTCGCCGAATTTTCCTGGGGCCTTTGCGAACCCGAAGAAGGCAAGCACGATTTTCTCTGGCTGCGCCGCGTCATGGACATCATGGCCGGGCACGACATCAAAGTGGTTTTGGGCACGCCCACCGCCGCGCCGCCGATCTGGCTCGCAAAAAAACATCCTGAAATTCTTCCGCTCGATGAATTTGGCCGCGTAAAAAATGCAGGCACGCGCCGCGCCGTCTGTCTTTCCAGCGATGTTTTTTGGGATTATTCCAAACGCATCATCACCGCCATGGCCGAGGCGCTCGGCGATCATCCGCAACTGATGGCGTGGCAGATTGATAATAGTTTGGGAGGCAACTTTACCGAGGCCGCTTTCAATGAGGCGGCTCGATTGGATTGGCACGCCTGGCTGGAGGCAAAATATCAAACGATTCCCCGCATGAACGATTTGATGGGACTGCGCCATTGGGGACAAGTCGTCACCCATTGGGATCAAGTGCCGATGCCGAGGCACGCGCCGACGGCTCATAATCCCGCGCTGGTTCTCGACTGGTGCCGCTTTTGCAGCGACACCATTGTTCAGTTCGTGAAAATGCAGGCCGACTTGCTGCATGAATTGACGCCCAATTGTCCCGTCACGACGAACTTGCGTCCGCTCCTCCATCGTTTCGACCATTTCGATTTGGCGGAAGTGATTGATTTTGTCTCCATCGAAAGCACGGCGTCCATCAAGGCAAAATCATCGGAACTGGCCTGTGAAATTGACATGCTGCGCTCGCTTAAAAAAAACGACATCCGCACGCCCGACGGTGACACGGGTTTTTGGGTGATGGAACAAAAAGCCGGCAACGTCAACTGGCAGGATGTCAATTCGCTCGTGCGTCCGGGAGTTTTGAGAATGTTCACTTATCAATTGGTTTCGCGCGGCGCCACGGCCATCATTTTTTTCCGCTGGCGTCAGCCGCGTATCGGCAACGAAAAATTTAGTGGCGCCCTCTTGCCGCATCATGCAGAAACTGAAGGCCGCATCTTCAAAGAAATCAGCCAGATTGGCGAAGAATTAAAACAGCTTGCGCCAGCGCTTAAAGACACCAAAGTCGCCGCCGAAGTCTGCATTCTTTATACCCACGACAACGATTGGGCGCTGCAACAACCCAACCAGCCCAATAAATTTTTCAGCCTGCGCGAACATATCCAGCTCATTTACAACGCGCTTCACGACCGCAATCTGCCGGTGGATTTTGCGCGCCCGACCGGCGGCCTGGCGCGTTACAAAATCGTCATCGCGCCGTCGCTGCACTTGCTTTCCGCCGCCGAAGCCGACCGCCTGAAACTTTACGTCCAAAACGGCGGCATCCTCGTCAGCACCTTTAACACCGGCCTGGTCAATCAATACAACATCGCGCCCGACACCGGCTATCCCGGCGACCTGACCGATTTGTTCGGCCTCGAAGTTTTGGAATTTGATCCGCTGCCGCCCGGCGACGAAAACCACCTTACTTTCAAAGGCGTATTTCCGACCAGCCATATGCACCCGGCCAAAATCTGGTGCGACATCATCGAGCCGAAGGGCTGCCAGATTCTGGCGACCTACGCCAAAGATTTTTACGCCGGACGCCCGGCCATGACCTTGAATAATTTTGGCCTCGGCAAGGCGATTTACATCGGCACCATGAGCCACCAGCATTTTTATCACGACCTCGTCATCTGGCTCCGCCAGACCTGCAACCTGCATCCGCTGCTCAAAGTTCCGGAAAATGTCGAAGTCAGCATGAGACAAAAAGAAGGCGTGCGGATTTTCTTTTTGCTCAATCACCAGAACTCACCCGTGCGGATTCAATTTTACAAACCCATGCACGATTTTCTCACCGGCAACACTTTTTCGGGCAACTACGATATTCCGCCGCACGGCGTTCTGGTGCTCGACGAACATCCCGAAGATAAAACCGCTGACGCCACCGCCTGAATTATCAGCCAGGATTGCGTGTCACAAGATGGGACACGCCCAAGCCCAAATCCGCCCTGAAACAGCCAAAGTCTGACGTAGACCGAGTTGACTCCCGCGTGGACTTAGTTGAGTCTGGCGCGGACTTATAGCAAATCACAATAACATTGGCGCACATTGCGCAATTGGCGACGGCAACAGGGTGACAACACCCAAAAAATAAGTAGCCTGAAAGGCTATTCCATCGTAGCCGGGGGCAACGCCCTCGGTATCGTCAA